>Ga0136611_10001647_pt1 | contig 15566 bp, 16 predicted proteins | sample AntDrymUQ2232306_2_FD_106645 | JGI IMG/M metagenome (GOLD analysis project Ga0136611, IMG submission 106645) | Polar desert sand microbial communities from Dry Valleys, Antarctica - metaG UQ223 (23.06) | ecosystem: Environmental > Terrestrial > Soil > Desert | place: Antarctica: Dry Valley...
GCACGTCGCCGCGCCTGTAATGAGCGAGCGCAAGCTTGAGTGGTGCATGATCGACGCCGAGCGGACGTGTGGTCGGCGTCGAGATCGAGGGTTCGGGAGAACGCGACGGATCATCGATCGGCGCGGGCGCAAGGGTGGCGACGTCGGAGGTCGGGTCGGCCGGCTTCGGCAACGAGTCGTCGAAAGGCTGGACGGCGATTGCATCGGTCCCGGTCGTACCGACCGGCGTTTGCGGACTGTCAGAGGTGGGCTGAGGAGACAAGCCTGTTTGGGGCCCGGTTGATGTACCAAGGTTTAGAAGAAGCGCCAGAGAGGCAAATCCAAGCCCGAGTCGAAGGATGCTCGTCGATCGAATGCTCACACACACGCTCCGAAATGGCCCGACCCTCGGGCGCAAGGGCCGTCAAGTCGTCACGTTCAGCGATTCGCTCTGAGCCGCCAGGCACCGAAAGGGGCTTTTCCGTGCCGATTGCAGCAATTATGTGGGCATGCCCGGCAGTTGGCAGCGCGAGCCTGCAGCCTCGTTCCACTCGACCACAGAGGTCTTCTCAATGCAGCACGGCCGTCTCTTCCGGGGATCGCTCACGGCGCTCGTGACGCCCTTCCGTGACGGCGTGCTCGACGAAGGCGCGTTCCGCGGCCATGTGGCCATTCAGATCGACAACGGGACGCACGGGCTCGTGCCGGTCGGCACGACAGGCGAGAGCCCGACGCTCACCCACGAGGAGCACAGGCAGGTCGTCGTCTGGTGTGTCGACGAGGCCAGAGGGCGGGTTCCCGTGATCGCGGGTGCGGGATCGAACAGCACGGCACAGGCGGTCGAGTTTGCGGTCTACGCCGAGAAGGCAGGAGCGGACGGGCTCCTCGTGGTTACGCCCTACTACAACAGGCCGACTCAGGAAGGGCTCTATCAACACTACAAGGCAATCAACGACCGGGTCGGCATTCCGATCCTGATCTATAACATCCCGGGACGTTCTGTGGTCGACATGGGCGTTGAAACGATGAAGCGACTGTTCGAGCTCAGGAACATCATCGGCGTGAAGGACGCCACGGCCAGCATGCTGCGGGTCAGCCAGCAGCGCCAGCAGATCGGGCCTGAGTTCAACCAGCTCTCGGGCGAGGATGCGACTGCGCTCGGCTTCATGGCCCATGGCGGCCATGGATGCATCTCGGTGACGTCGAACGTCGCACCGCGCCTATGCGCTGACTTCCAAGAAGCATGCCTGCGAGGCGACTACGCGGCTGCGCTCGGCGTGCAGGACCGCCTCATGCCGCTACATCAGGCGCTGTTCGTCGAGACCAGTCCCTCTCCGACGAAATGGGCGCTATCCACGCTCGACGCGATGTCGGACGAGGTCCGCCTTCCAATGCTGCCGATCCATCCCGCGACGCAAACGGCGGTGCGCGACGCGATGATCCACGCCGGCCTGTTGTACGCGTGAGGACCGGGAGATGACAGCGGCCGAGAGCCCATTCAAGATCGTCGCAGACAACCGCAAGGCCCGCTTCAACTACGAAATCATGGAGACGCTGGAGGCTGGAATCCAGCTCACGGGAACGGAGGTGAAGTCGCTGCGCGGCGGCAAGTCTACAATCGGGGAAAGCTACGCCGGCCCGTCAGGCAACGAGCTCTACCTGTTCAACGCCTACATTCCTGAATATCTCAAGGCGAACCAGTTTAACCACGAGACAAAGCGGCCGCGACGCCTCCTTCTCCACAAGCGCCAGATCGCAAAGCTGATCGGCGCGGTGCAGCGCGACGGGATGACCCTCATCGCGATGAAGCTCTACTTCAACGATCGCGGCCGCGTGAAGCTCGAATTGGCCTTGGCTAAGGGCAAGAAACTGCACGACAAGCGCGAGACCGACAAGCAGCGCGACTGGGCGCGCGAGCGTGGGCGGCTGATGCGCCAGAAGGGTTGAGGACTCTCCCGATTGTGCGCTCGGCTCCTTGACTTGGCAGACCCGCTTTCGTAGACCCGGCCCTCGCGGACCCGAACGGTCCGCGCCGCGCGGGCGTAGCTCAGTTGGTTAGAGTGCCGGCCTGTCACGCCGGAGGTCGCGGGTTCGAGTCCCGTCGCCCGCGCCATATTCTTCATCCGTTTAGCTTGTGTTCGGCGGCGATGTGCGACGCGCCCGCCACTTGCGGCGCCTTCACTTCCTCCGCTAAGCCTCGCCGAACGCTGCGGCGTGACCGGCCGCCGCGCTCGAAACGGTGGTCGTCCACACCCATATCGAGTGGACGAAGTGGCCGGGTCGTTGGTCTAAGTCATCGCGAGACGCATCCGTGAACACGCTGTTCGTCGACTATCTGCCGCTCGTCGTGTTCATAGGCATCTCGCTCGTGATCGCACTGGCCCTGCTGGTGACGCCCTTCGTCGTGGCCTACCGGAACCCGGATCCCGAGAAGCTCTCGGCCTATGAGTGCGGCTTCGATGCGTTCGACGATGCGCGCATGAAGTTCGATGTGCGGTTCTACCTCGTCGCCATCCTGTTCATCATCTTCGATCTCGAGGTCGCCTTCCTGTTCCCCTGGGCCGTCGTCCACGGCGAGCTCGGCTGGTTTGGGTTCTGGTCGATGATGGTCTTTCTCGGGGTGCTGACGGTCGGGTTCGTCTACGAGTGGAAGAAGGGCGCCCTGGAATGGGACTGACCACGACCGTGTCCCCGGCCGCCTCAGGCCCGCTCGTGGCGCCGGCGCCGAGAGGCATCATCGATCCGAACACGGGCAAGCCCGCGGGTTCGGACGATCAGTACTTCCGCTCGCTCAACGAGGAGCTGTCCGACAAGGGCTTCCTCGTCGCGGCAAGCGACGACCTCGTGAATTGGGCGCGCACCGGCTCGCTGATGTGGATGACGTTCGGGCTCGCTTGCTGCGCGGTCGAGATGATGCAGATGTCGATGCCGCGCTACGACGCCGAGCGGTTCGGCTTTGCCCCTCGGGCGAGCCCGCGCCAGTCGGACGTCATCATCGTGGCCGGCACCGTGGTCAACAAGATGGCCCCGGCGCTGCGCAAGATCTACGACCAGATGCCCGAACCGCGCTACGTGATCTCAATGGGATCGTGCGCCAACGGCGGCGGATACTACCATTTCAGCTACTCGACGGTGCGCGGCTGCGACCGGATCATCCCGGTTGACATCTACGTGCCGGGTTGCCCGCCGACCGCCGAAGCGCTTCTCTACGGCGTGCTGCTGCTGCAGAAGAAAATCCGCCGCACCGGCACGATCGAGCGCTGAGGCCGGCCATGAGCGAGACTCTCACGGCGCTGGCCGACCATCTCGATGCGACGCTGCCCGGCGCGTTGCTGGGCTCAGCGATCCGCTACGGCGAATTGACCGTCGAGGTGCGCCGCGAGCGCATCGTCGAGGTCGCGACGCACCTGCGCGACGACCCGGCCTGCCTGTTCAAATGCTTTATCGACCTGTGTGGCGTCGATCACTTCGAGCGCGCCGAGCGGTTCGATGTCGTCACGCACCTGCTCTCGCCACGCCACAACACCCGCATCCGTCTGAAGGTGGCCACCGACGAAGCGACGCCGGTGCCCTCCCTCACGGGGGTGTTCCAGGCCGCGGACTGGTTCGAACGGGAGGCCTACGACCTGTTCGGCGTGCTGTTCACCGGACACCCGGACCTGCGCCGCATCCTCACCGACTACGGCTTCGAGGGCCACCCGCTGCGGAAGGACTTCCCGCTGACGGGCTACGTCGAGGTTCGCTACGACGAGGAGCAGAAGCGGGTCGTCTACGAGCCCGTGCGCCTGTCGCAGGAGTGGCGCAACTTCGACTTCAGCTCCCCGTGGGAGGGGCCGCAATACGAGCTGCCCGGCGACGAGAAGGCCAAGGCGTGAGGCCTCGCGTCAGCCGGACGCGCAACGCAATGGATGTGACATGGACAACGTGATCGCCCCTGCGCGCGCATCGGCGGACCTCCTGCAGACGCCCGTGCCGGATTCGATCGCCGGCGCGAACCCGCCGGTGACGGGCCACGAGCGCGACATCCGCAACTTCTCGATCAACTTCGGGCCGCAGCATCCCGCCGCCCACGGCGTGCTGCGCCTCGTGCTGGAGCTCGACGGCGAGGTCGTCGAGCGGGTCGACCCGCATATCGGACTGCTCCACCGCGGCACGGAGAAGTTCCTCGAAGTGAGGCCCTACCTCCAGGGCATCCCCTACTTCGACCGGCTCGATTACGTCTCGCCGATGTGCCAGGAGCATGGCTTCTGCCTCGCCATTGAGCGGCTGCTCGGCATCGAGGCTCCCAAGCGCGGGCAGCTCATCCGCGTCCTCTACGCCGAGATCAGCCGCCTGCTATCGCATCTTCTCAACGTCACGACGCAGGCGATGGACGTCGGCGCGCTCACGCCCCCTCTGTGGGGGTTCGAAGAGCGCGAGAAGCTGATGCAGTTCTACGAGCGCGCCTCGGGCGCTCGCCTGCACGCCAACTATTTCCGGCCCGGCGGCGTCCACCAGGACCTGCCGCCGGACCTCATCGACGACATCGAGGCGTTCTGCGACCCCTTTCTCCGCGTCTGCGACGACATGGAGACGCTGTTCATGGGCAACCGCATCTTCAAGCAGCGCAACGTCGGCATCGCCGTCATCGACGCCGACGAGGCCTGGGCGCGCGGCTTCTCGGGGCCGATGATCCGCGGCTCGGGCGTCGCCTGGGACCTGCGCAAGAGCCAGCCCTATGAATGCTACGAGGAACTCGACTTCGACATCCCCGTGGGCAAGAACGGCGACAATTACGACCGGCAGTATGTGCGCATGGAGGAGATGCGCCAGTCGGTGCGCATCATGCGCCAGTGCATTGACCGCCTGCGCGCACCTGAAGGGCAGGGGCCGATCTCGACGCTGGATGGCAAGATCGTGCCGCCGAAGCGCGCGGTGATGAAGCGCTCGATGGAGGCGCTGATCCACCACTTCAAGCTTTACACCGAGGGCTTCCGCGTGCCGGCCGGCGAGGTCTACGTCGCGACCGAGGCGCCCAAGGGCGAATTCGGCGTCTACCTGATCGCCGACGGCAGCGCGAGGCCGTACCGCTGCAAGGTGCGCGCACCGAGCTTCGTCCACCTTCAGCAGATGGACTATCTGTGCCGAGGCCACATGCTGGCCGATGTCGCGGCGATCATCGGCTCGCTCGATGTCGTGTTCGGTGAGGTGGATCGATGATCTCGGCGCTTGCGCTTCTCGGGCTGCTGTCTGGCGGCGGCGTGCTGCCGGTCCAGCAGGACATGCCGATCATCCCGCCGCCCTCGCAGAGGAGGCCTGGCCCGCCGGTCCAGGGGCCTGGCGGGGTGCCCGGCGGCGCCTCCTCGATGGAGGACCTCGTGCGCCAGGGCTATGAGGTGAAGGCGATGGAGCGCTACGGGCAGGGCGACGGGCGCTACGTCGTGCTGCTGCAGCGCTCGGCCGAGATGCGCACGTGCCTGCTCGCCGTCGCCTCGGGGCAGGGCGCCCCGACCCGCCGCAGCGCCTGCTACTGACACCGTGTAGGGGAATCCATGGTCGCCCGCCGCCTCGCGCCAGACGACGTCCAGCTCCCCTCGTTCGCTTTCACGAGCGAGAACCAAGCGTGGGCACAGGGACAGATCGCAAAATACCCGGAGGGGCGTCAGGCCTCGGCCGTCATCCCTCTCCTGTGGCAGGCGCAGAAGCAGGCCGGCGGCTGGCTGCCGAGGGCTGCCATCGAGCGCACCGCCGAGATGCTGGGCCTGCCGTATATCCGCGCCCTTGAGGTCGCGACCTTCTATACGATGTTCAACCTCGCGCCCGTCGGCCGCTACTTCGTCCAGCTCTGCGGCACGACACCCTGCGCGCTGCGTGGGGCGAACGAGCTGAAGGCGGCGCTGGAACGCAGGTCCGGTCCCGAGGCGCATGTCTCGGCTGACGGGCTGTTCTCCTGGACGGAGTGCGAGTGCCTCGGCGCCTGCTGCAACGCGCCGATGGTGCAGATCAACGACGACTATTACGAAGATCTGACGCCGGAGAGCCTCGACCGGCTGCTCGACGACCTCGCCGCGAACCGGCCGGTGCGGGTCGGCTCGCAGACGGGCCGCTCCTGCTCCGAGGCCGAGGGTGGAGCGACGACGCTGACCGATACCGGCCTCTACGACGGGTCGGTGATCGGCGGATGGCGCGCGCGCCTGGAAGCGGCCGAGAAGGATGCGCCCAAGACTGCCGAAGCGCCCTCTCCCAAATCAGAGACGCCCGTGCCGGCGGCCCCCTCTCCATCGCTATCGGGTGCAGGTGGGCTGGCCGCGGCCAAGGGAGCGCCGGGAGCCGTCCTGGGCGGCGCGGCGGGGTCCGGTGCGGCGGGCCTGCGCGCCGACGACGCGCAAGTTCCTGCCGCAGGCGGCGCAGCGGACATCAACCCGACCTCCTCGCGCGATCCCGCCCAGACATCCGACATCGGCGACGCGGCCTTGAAGCGCGCCGCCGCCGGCACCCCGGTCGAGACCGGCGCGCCCGCCGCACCCGTATCCGCGGCGAATGCGGGCGTGTCCCCCTCGACGCCGGAGGCGCTCGAGCAGAACGCCGCCAAGCCGAAGAACGCCATGCGGCCCGAGGAAGCCGCAGCGAGCGCCCAGCCGACCCGCGACGTGCCGAACATGGCCGATCGCAAAGACGCGACGCCCTCGGGCGGCGACCCTGGCAGGCCCGTCGCGCCCGAGGCGGGCGGGTCGCCGATGCAGGCCTCGCCGAACGGCGCTCACGGCGAGGCGACCGGCCCGAAGGCCGACGCGCCCGAGCGCCTGGACGGGCCCCGACAGCGTGGAGCGGACGACCTCACCGCGATCGCCGGCCTGGAGCCCGAGACGCAGCGGCGGTTGAACGGGCTCGGCATCTTCCACTACGCGCAGGTCGCCGCATGGACGCCGGAGAATGTGCGCTGGGTCGATGAGCATATCGGGCGGTTCGAAGGGCACGCGCTGCGGGATCGCTGGGTCGATCAGGCGAAGAAGCTCTGCGTCGGTTATGGTCCTGCCGAGGGCGTGAGCGACGAGACAAACATCTGACCGTTGGAGGGGCTACGCGATGGCCGAGGTGACGAACGACTTGCGCCTCGAAATGGCGCGATGCGCGGCCACATGAACGCAGTACAACAGGATGTCGTCAGTACGTACGCCCAAAGCGCCCGCCTTGGGGTCCGCCTCGATCGGATCGAGAGGCGGCTCGAACTGGTGGATGCATCCGCAGCCTGACAACCGGACCCGACCATGCTCGCCGACCGCGACCGCATCTTCACGAACCTCTACGGCCGCCACGGGGCAGGTCTCGCCGACGCGCGCCGCCGCGGCGCTTGGGACGGGACGAGGTTCCTCATCGACCAGGGGCGCGACTGGATCATCAACGAGATGAAGGCCTCCGGCCTGCGCGGCCGGGGCGGGGCCGGCTTCCCCACGGGGCTGAAATGGTCGTTCATGCCGAAGACCTCGGACGGACGGCCGCACTACCTCGTCATCAACGCCGACGAATCCGAGCCCGGGACCTGCAAGGACCGGGAGATCATGCGCAACGATCCCCACCTGCTGATCGAGGGCTGCGTGATCGCCGCCTTCTGCATGGGGGCGCACGCCTGCTACATCTACATCCGCGGCGAATACATTGCCGAGCGCATCGCGCTCCAGCGCGCCATCGACGAGGCGTATGAGGACGGGCTGATCGGGCAGGGGGGCTCCAGCGGCTGGGACCTCGACATCCACGTCCATCACGGCGCGGGCGCCTACATCTGCGGCGAGGAAACCGCGCTGCTGGAAAGCCTCGAGGGCAAGAAGGGCATGCCGCGGCTGAAGCCGCCGTTCCCGGCCAACATGGGCCTCTACGGCTGCCCGACGACGGTGAACAACGTCGAGTCGATCGCGGTGGCCGGCACGATCCTGCGCCGCGGCGGGGCCTGGTTCGCCGGCATCGGCACGCCGAACAACACGGGCACAAAGGTGTTCTCCGTCTCCGGGCATGTGAACAAGCCGTGCAATGTCGAGGAGGCGATGGGCATCCCCTTCCGCGAGCTCGTCGAGCGCCATTGCGGAGGGGTGCGCGGCGGCTTCGACAACCTGCTGGCGGTCATCCCGGGCGGCTCATCGGTGCCGCTGGTTCCTGGCGAACAGATCGTCGATTGCCCGATGGACTTCGACCAGTTGAAGAACCTGAAGTCGGGCCTCGGCACCGCGGCGGTCATCGTCATGGATCGCTCGACCGACGTCGTCCGCGCCATCGCGCGCCTCAGCCGCTTCTACTGGCACGAGAGCTGCGGCCAGTGCACGCCCTGTCGCGAGGGGACCGGCTGGATGTACCGCGTGCTCGGCCGCATGGCAGAAGGCCGCGCGCAGAAGCGCGAGATCGACCTGCTGCTGGATGTGGCGAACCAGGTCGAGGGGCACACGATCTGCGCGCTCGGAGACGCGGCGGCCTGGCCGGTGCAGGGGCTGATCCGGCATTTCAGGCACGAGATCGAGCGACGCATCGATGATTACGCGGCCAACCCGCACATAGAGCCGGCGCGGATAGCGGCGGAGTAGCCGGCCCTCTCTTGCGACGATGTAAGCCCTGGTCGATCGCGACAAGCCCGGCCATCTCGGTGTAAGACGCCGAACGCTTTAGAGACCGGGAGACGGGCGCGGATGCCCAGGATCATCGTCGACGGCACCGAGGTCGAGGTTCCGGCCGAGTTCACCGTGCTGCAGGCCTGCGAGGCGGCGGGGGCCGAGATCCCGCGCTTCTGCTTCCACGAACGACTGTCGATCGCTGGCAACTGCCGCATGTGCCTCGTCGAGGTGAAGGGGGCGCCAAAGCCCATCGCCTCCTGCGCCATGGGCATGCGCGACCTGCGACCGGGCCCGAACGGCGAACCGCCTGTCGTGATGACCAAGACGGCGACGGTCAAGCGGGCGCGCGAGGGCGTGCTTGAGTTCCTGCTCATCAACCACCCGCTCGACTGCCCGATCTGCGACCAGGGCGGGGAATGCGACCTGCAGGACCAGACGATGGCCTTCGGCGTTGACGCCAGCCGCTTCGCCGAGAACAAGCGCGCCATCCACGACAAGAATCTCGGGCCGCTGGTGAAGACGGCGATGACCCGCTGCATCCACTGCACGCGCTGCATCCGCTTCACGAGCGAGGTCGCCGGCGTCGCCGATCTCGGCTCCACGGGCCGCGGCGAGGACATGGAGATCACGAGCTATCTCGAGCGCGCGATGACGTCCGAGCTCCAGGGCAACGTCATCGACCTGTGCCCCGTGGGCGCGCTCCTGCCGAAGCCGTACCGCCACAACGCCCGGCCCTGGGAGCTGCAGCAGACCGAATCGGTCGACGTCATGGACGCGATGGGCGCCTCGATCCGCATCGACACGCGCGGGCGCGAGGTGATGCGGATCGTCCCCCGCCTCAACGACGAGATCAACGAGGAGTGGATCTCCGACACGACCCGCTTCCACTATGACGGCCTGAAGGCGCAGCGCCTCGACCAGCCCTTCATCCGCGAGGCCGGCCGGCTCCGCCCTGCGACCTGGGCCGAGGCCTTCGCTGCCATCGCCGCCCGCGTGCGAACCGCCGCGCCGGAGCGCATCGGCGCCATCGCCGGCGACCTCTGCGCGGTCGAGGAGATGTTCGCCCTCAAGCTGCTCGTCGAGTCGCTTGGCTCACGCAACCTCGACGGACGGCAGGACGGCAGCCCGCTCCATCCGGGCTTCGGGCGCGCGTCCTATATCTTCAACCCTTCGATCGTCGGCATTGAGGAGGCAGACGCGATCCTGCTCGTCGGCACGAACCCGCGCCGCGAGGCGGCCGTGCTCAACGCGCGCATCCGCAAGCGCTGGCTGGCCGGCGGTATCCAGATCGGCGTGATCGGCGAGCGATCGGAATACACCTACGCGGTGGATTATCTGGGCGCCGGCCCCGCCACCCTCGCGGAGGTCGCGTCGGGAACGCACCCGTTCGCAGAAATCCTGCGGGCTGCGAAGAAGCCGCTGATCATGGTCGGCCAGGGCGCGCTGGCGCGGCCAGACGGCGTCGACGTGCTCGTCACGGCCTCCCGCGCCGCGCGCGACCTCGGGGTGGTCACGGACGGCTGGAACGGGTTCGCCATGCTGCACACGGCGGCGGCCCGCGTCGGCGCGCTCGACATCGGCTTCGTGCCGGGGGAGGGCGGCCTCGGCCTCGGTGCGATGCTGCGGCCCGGCGCGCTCGACCTGCTGTTCCTGCTCGGGGCGGACGAGGTCCATGTCCCGCCCGGCCCCTTCGTCGTCTACCAGGGCACGCATGGCGACCGAGGCGCGCACCGCGCCGATGTGATCCTTCCCGGCGCGGCTTACCCCGAGAAGTCGGGCCTCTACGTGAACCTCGAAGGCCGCGTGCAGCTCGCCAATCGCGCGACCGTGCCTCTCGGCCAGGCCAAGGAGGATTGGGCGATCCTGCGTGCGCTGTCCGACGTCCTCGGCCGCAAGCTGCCGTTCGACTCGCTGCCCGAGCTGCGGCGCGCGCTCGTCGCCGCGCACCCCCATTTCGGTGCGCTCGACACGCTCGCTCCGGCCGATCCCGCGCCGCTCCTCGAACTGGCGGCCATCGCCGGCAGCCCTCCGGGCGCCGCCCCGTTCGCGCCGGCGATCGACGATTTCTACCTGTCCAACGCGATCCTGCGCGCCTCGGCCGTGATGGCCGAATGCTCGCGCGCCGCGATCGGTCCCGTACGGCTCGCGGCGGAGTAGGCCCCCAGACCATGACCGACCTTCCCGCCCCCCGCACGAACGCGCCCGTCATCCCCGGCTGGGCGACCACGGCCCTGTCCGGCATCGGCGTTCTCGTCATCGTGGGCGTCGCGACCTACGCCCTGTCCGCGCTGATCACCGGCACGGACTGGTTCCTGCCGGTGCTCGTCATGGCGGGCCAGAGCCTGCTTCTGCTGAGTTCGCTGCTCATTTTCGTCGCCTACATGCTGTACGCTGATCGCAAGATCTGGGCGGCCGTGCAGCTTCGCCGAGGCCCGAACGTCGTCGGCCCCTTCGGCCTACTTCAGTCCTTCGCCGATCTCATCAAGTTCGCGCTGAAGGAGCCGATCATCCCGGCAGGCGCGAACAAGGGCGTCTTCCTCCTCGCCCCGTTGGTCTTCGCGACGCTGTCGCTCTCGGCCTGGGCCGTGATCCCGCTCAGCGCCGGATGGGCCGTCGCGGACCTCAACGTCGGCATCCTCTACCTGTTTGCGGTGTCCTCGCTCGGCGTCTACGGCGTCATCATGGGCGGCTGGGCGTCGAACTCGAAATACGCCTTCCTCGGCACCCTGCGCTCGACGGCGCAGATGATCTCCTACGAAGTCTCGATCGGCTTCGTCATCATCACCGTGCTGCTCTGCGTCGGCTCGCTGCGCCTGTCCGACATCGTGCTCGCTCAAGAGACCCGCGGCCTCGCCACCCTCCTTGGCATTCCCTGGTTCACGATGCTGAACTGGTTCTGGCTGCCGCTGTTCCCGATGTTCGTGGTCTTCATCATCTCCGGGATGGCCGAGACAAACCGCCCACCCTTCGACCTGCCGGAGGCGGAATCGGAGCTCGTCGCCGGCTACATGGTCGAGTATTCCTCGACCCCCTACCTCCTGTTCATGCTCGGCGAGTACGTCGCTATCATCACGATGTGTGCGATGACCGCGATCATGTTCCTCGGCGGATGGACCCCGCCGATCTCGCTGCCGCCCTTCACCTGGGTGCCCGGCGTCGTCTGGTTCGTGCTGAAGATCATGTTCGTGTTCTTCATCTACGCCATCGCCAAGGCGATCGTGCCCCGCTACCGCTACGACCAGCTCATGCGGCTAGGCTGGAAGGTGCTGCTACCCCTCTCGCTCGCCTCGGTCGTCGTCGTGGCTGCGGTGCTTCAACTCATGGGCTGGGCGCCGGTGCGGGGCTGACCCGGCGGCGGCTTCTCCCCACATGAACGTCAACGCGAGCTCGCCACGCGGCGGTCCTCTCAACCTCATGGTTCGGTGACATGGCGACGATGAAGCTCGATCAGGCGGCGCGGTCCCTCTTCCTGAGGGAGTTCGTCGCCGCTTCGTGGCTGGCCATGAAGTATTTCTTCAAGCCGAAGTCGACGATCAACTACCCGTTCGAGCGCACCCGGGTCAGCCCGCGCTTTCGTGGCGAGCATGCGCTGCGCCGCTACCCCAACGGCGAGGAGCGCTGCATCGCCTGCAAGCTGTGCGAGGCGATCTGCCCGGCCCAGTGCATCGTGATCGAGGCGAGCCCGCGCCGCAACGACGGCACCCGACGCACGACCCGCTACGACATCGACATGACGAAGTGCATCTACTGCGGCTACTGCCAGGAGGCCTGCCCGGTCGACGCCATCGTCATGGGTCCGAACTACGAGTTCGCGACCGAGACGCGCGAGGAGTTGTTCTACAGCAAGGACAAGCTGCTCGAGAATGGGGAGCGCTGGGAGCGCGAGCTCGCGCGCAACCTTGCCAAGGACGCGCCTTACCGCTGACGGGCTCGCGTCTCGGCGCGGCGCCACGGCTCAGCCGAGCACCCCCGCTTCGGGTTGTGCTGTGCAACCGCCGACTCTATAGACGGAGACACGCACGGCTCGCGCACGGCCCTTGGCCGACCCCGCACCGGCTCCTCCGAGACCCCGATGGCTGCGGCGTTCTTCTACCTTTTTTCGGCGTTCGCGATCGGCTCGGCCTTTATGGTCATCGCCTCGCGCAACCCCGTCCATTCCGTCCTATTCCTCATCCTTGCCTTCGTGAACGCGGCCGGGCTGTTCATCCTGCTCGGCGCCGAGTTCCTCGCGATGATCCTCGTCGTCGTCTACGTCGGCGCGGTCGCCGTGTTGTTCCTCTTCGTCGTCATGATGCTCGACGTCGACTTCGCCGAGCTGCGCCAGGGCTTCCTGCGCTACCTGCCTTTCGGGGCCGTCGTCGCGGTCGTGTTCCTCGCCGAGCTCGTCGTCATCGTCGGCGCCTGGGCCATCAATCCGGCCATGCTGCGGACGCCCCCCATCGTCATCACGCCTGGGGCGGACGGCTCGAACACGGCGCAGATCGGGCGCGTCCTCTACACGGACTTCGTCTACTTCTTTCAGGCGGCCGGCCTGATCCTGCTCGTCGCGATGATCGGCGCCATCGTGCTGACGCTTCGCGAGCGGGTTGGTGTCAAGCGGCAGGTCATCTCGCAGCAGGTCGCCCGCACCAGGGAGACTGCCATCGAGGTGATGAAGGTGCCCTCGCGGCAGGGCGTTTGAGGGGGCTGGAGGCGTGACGGTCGGGCTTGGACATTATCTTACGGTCGCCGCGATCCTTTTCACGATCGGCGTCTTCGGCATCTTCATCAACCGCAAGAACGTCATCGTCATCCTGATGTCGATCGAGCTGATCCTGCTCGCTGTGAACATCAACCTCGTCGCCTTCTCGGCCCACCTCAACGACATCGTCGGACAGGTGTTCGCGCTGCTGATCCTGACGGTCGCCGCGGCCGAGGCCGCGATCGGCCTCGCCATCCTCGTCGTCTTCTTCCGCAACCGCGGCACCATCGCGGTCGAGGACGTCAACCTGATGAGCGGCTGACGTCTCCATGTACCAGGCCATCGTCTTCCTGCCGCTCGCCGGCTTCCTCATCGCCGGCCTGTTCGGCAAGCGGATCGGGCCGCGCCCATCCGAGATCGTCACGACGGCGCTCGTCGGCCTCGCCGCGCTGCTGTCCTGGGTCGCCTTCGTCCAGGTCGGCTTCGGCTCCGGCACAACGCGCGTGCAGATCGCGCCCTGGATCGTGTCCGGCGAGCTCGTCGTCGATTGGGCTCTGCGCATCGACACTCTGACCGCGGTGATGCTGGTCGTCGTCAACACCGTGTCGGCGCTCGTGCACCTTTACTCGATCGGCTACATGCACGAGGACCCCGCGCGGGCCCGCTTCTTCGCCTACCTCTCCCTGTTCACCTTTACGATGCTCGCGCTCGTGACGGCGGACAACCTCGTCCAGATGTTCTTCGGCTGGGAGGGTGTCGGCCTCGCCTCGTACCTGCTCATCGGCTTTTGGACCTACAAGCCGTCGGCCAACGCCGCGGCGATGAAGGCGTTCATCGTCAACCGCGTCGGCGATTTCGGCTTTGCGCTCGGCATTTTCCTCGTCTTCGTGCTGTTCAACTCGGTCGCCTTCGACTCGATCTTCCCCCGCGTCGGCGAACTGAAGGGCGCCACCTTCGCCTTCCTCGGTTTCGAGTGGCACGCGCTGACCCTCGCCTGCCTGCTGCTCCTGATGGGCGCGATGGGCAAGTCGGCCCAGCTCGGCCTGCACACCTGGCTGCCCGATGCGATGGAGGGACCGACCCCCGTCTCTGCGCTGATCCACGCAGCCACGATGGTCACCGCCGGCGTTTTCATGGTGGCGCGCCTCTCGCCCCTGTTCGAGGCCGCGCCCGCCGCCCAGACGGCCGTCATCGTTGTCGGTGCGCTGACCGCCTTCTTCGCGGCGACCGTCGGCCTCGTGCAGAACGACATCAAGCGGGTCATCGCCTACTCGACCTGCTCGCAGCTCGGCTACATGTTCGTCGCCCTCGGGCTCGGCGCCTACTCGGTCGCGATCTTCCACCTGTTCACGCACGCGTTCTTCAAGGCGCTGCTGTTCCTCGGTGCGGGCTCGGTCATCCACGCGATGCACCACGAGCAGGATTTGCGCCGCATGGGCGGCCTGCTGCCCTTTATTCCCTGGACCGCGGCCGCGATGCTCATCGGCACGCTGGCCCTCATCGGCTTCCCGCTAACCGCCGGCTTCTACTCGAAGGATGCCGTGATCGAGGCCGCCTTCGCCTCACAGCGTCCTGGCGCCATTCTCGCCTTCCTAACGACCGTCATCGCGGCCGTACTCACGAGCTTCTACTCCTTCCGGCTGCTCTTCATGGCCTTCATCGGCCCGCGCCGCTGGGAACATGGGGCCGCCGGTGCGCACGGTGACGACGCGTCGCTAGAGCATGACGCTGTCGACCACGGCCATGCTGGGCACCCCCTCAAGCCGCACGAGTCGCCGCTCGTCATGCTGGTCCCGCTCGGCGCGTTATCGCTCGGCGCGCTGGTCGCCGGCATGGCCTTCGAAGAGCAGTTCACCGGCCACGAGGTCGGCCACTTTTTCAAGGCCTCGATCGTGCAGGACAGCGCGGTCCTCGACGCAATGCATCACGTTCCCGGCTGGGTCGCCGCCTCGCCGATCCTCGCGATGCTCCTCGGATTCGTCTTCGCCTTCTGGTTCTACGTCTGGGATCCGAAGAAGCCGGCGCAGCTCGCCGCCAACCAGCCGCTTCTCTACAACTTCCTGCTCAACAAATGGTATTTCGACGAGCTCTACGGGTTCCTGTTCGTGCGCCCGGCCAAGTGGCTCGGCCGCTTCTTCTGGCACGGCGGCGATGAGCGCATCATCGACGGCCTCGGCCCGAACGGTATCTCCGCCCGCGTGATGGACGCGACGGGCTACGTCGTCCGCATTCAGACCGGCTTCGTCTATCACTACGCCTTCGCCATGCTGCTCGGTGTCGCCGCGCTCGTGAGCTGGACGCTCTTCCGGGGAGGGCAGTGATGCCTGGCC
>Ga0136611_10001648_pt1 | contig 15564 bp, 13 predicted proteins | sample AntDrymUQ2232306_2_FD_106645 | JGI IMG/M metagenome (GOLD analysis project Ga0136611, IMG submission 106645) | Polar desert sand microbial communities from Dry Valleys, Antarctica - metaG UQ223 (23.06) | ecosystem: Environmental > Terrestrial > Soil > Desert | place: Antarctica: Dry Valley...
CCCCCGGCCCCTTCCCCCATCTGAGGGGGAAGGGGAGAACGTGCATCGTGCTCCCCTCTCCCTCGCATGGGAGAGGGGCCGGGGGTGAGGGGCTCCTACGTGGTCGACGCGGAAAGGTCCAGCGTGGACGGGAGGCTGTCTCCCCAGTCCTGCTGCTTGACGCGGGCGACCCGCTGGAGCCGGGCTAGCACCTCGGCGGCGGCCATCATGCCCTGCACGGACAGGTCGGCCATCTCGCGGAGGTGGCTCGGGAGCGACGGGTCGGCGACCAGGCACTCGGCATAGCCGGCCGCGATGGCCAGGTGGTTGTTCATCTCATGCTGGATCGTGTGCGACGCGAGCAGCACCCCTTGCAGCTGGGCGCGCTCCTGTCCGGCCAGCGCGCGTTCGCGGAGGCGCCCGTGCAGGCTCGTCACGCGCTCGGCCGCGATCAAGCGCGCTTCGAGATCGTCGGGATGGAACGGCTTCACCAGATAATCGTCCGCGCCGGCTTGCATGCCGCGGATGGCATGCTCGGCGTCGTCCATGACCGACTGCACGATGACGTACGCATACGGCCGGTCGCACTCCGCCCTGATGCGGCGGCAGAGCTCCAGGCCGTCGAGGCGGGGCATCGCCCAATCGCTGATGACGACGTCGATGCCGCCCGCAAGAAAGTGTTCCCACGCGCCCTGCCCGTCTTCGGCCGTGACCGTCTCGTGGCCGAGGCGCGAAACCCCGCGCTGGAGCATCAACCGGGTGACCGCGTCGTCCTCGGCGATGAGCACCTTCACCTGCGTCCGCTCCCCAAAGTCCGTTACCTTCATGCGCCGGCGCGCATCGCGCGGATGCAAGGCGCCTGTCGAGCCCGCCGAGCGGTCATTCGTCCGTCCTGCCGATCACTTACATCAACGCCCGGTCGGTGTTGCAAGTGACCTGCATACACGGGTCATTATGCCAAACCTAACGCGCGGCTCACGGCAAAGCCGAACGCGCGCGGCCCTTCGCGACGATCGCAAGTACCGCGTCGCGGCCATCGCGCACTCCGAGCAGCTCGAGCGCCACAAAGTAGACCGCGCCGGCGAGCGCCGCGAGGCCGATGAGTGACGCCGCGAGATCGAGCGCAGCTTCACCGCCGGTCAGTACGAGGGCTGCCGTCCACCACACGCTCGCGCCCATGACGGCCGAGGCGGCGACAACCCGGCACGCGAAGCCGACCAGGCGTCGGTCCATAACGCCCACCCCGGCTCGCTCCAGCAGCGCGAGCAGGATCAGGCCGTGGGCACTGTTCTGGATCGCGTTGGCGAGCGCCAGGCCGGCCACGTCGAGGCGGCTCATCAGCGCGTTGGCCGATACCATGTAGAGCAGCACGGTCGCGACGCCCACGAGCACCGGCGTCCGCGTGTCCCTCCGCGCGTAGAACGCGACGATGAATACCTGATCGAGGGCGGTGAAGGGGAGCTGCGGCGCGTAGGCGAGCAGTACGAGCGCGGTCCTGGCGGTCTCGACGTCGCCGAAGCGCCCCCGCTCGAAGAGCAGGCGGACCAGCGGCTCGGACAAGACCATCAGGCCGACGGTCGCCGGCACCATCAGCACGATCACCATCCGCACGCCAAACCGCAGCGTCTGCCGGTAGGCGGCGTGGGCATCCGCGCCGCGTGCGTCGTCTACCTCAGAGCCTTCGCCGCGTGCGGCCGTCCCTTCGGCGCCTGCGCCGCGTACCGCCGACCCCGCGGTGACCGGGCCACCCGTGTCGCCGGTGAACTGCGCCAGCACGCCTGCGTGGCGCGCGAGCGGCGCCAGGACCGCGAACGACACGGCCGTCCCGACCAAGCCGAGCGGGAACTGGATCAGTCGGGTCGCGTAGTTCATCACCGACAGGCTGCCCTCGGCCAGCCCGGACGCGAGGTAGCGGTCGTAGACGATCCCCACCACAGTGACAAGCATGCCGAGGACGACCGGCAGATAGAGCCGGCTGATCGCGCGCAGCTCCGGCTGCCGACGATCGAGGCGGGGCCGCAGCCGCACGCGGCCAAGGCCGGGGAGCTGCAACAGGAGCTGGCCGACCGCCCCGACCACGACGCCGACGACCAGGGCGTACGCCCCGAGCCACTGGTGCATGGCGAGGGCGGCCACGATGATGCCGCCGTTGTAGACCGCCACCGCGAAGGCCGGCAGCGCGTTGCGGCGGCGGGCGTAGAGAACCGACATCAGGATGCCGGCCAGCCCTTGCAGCACCACAGCCACGAGCATCACCCGCACCATGGTGGCGGCCTCTGCCTGCTGTTCCGCATCGAAGCCGGCGGCCAGTACGGCGACGACTAGCGGCGCCGCCAGCCCGAGCATCAGGGCAACCACGGTCAGTGCGAGGGCCACCACCGTGAGCACGCTGCTCACGAGCGCCCCGAGGCGCTCGTCGTCGTCCGCGACGTCGACGAACGTGGGCACGAGCGCGGCGCTGATGGCCCCGCCGACCAGCAGGTCGTACACCATCTGCGGGACCGCCGAGGCCGCCACGAAGGCGTCGGTCGAGCCGGTGGCCCCGAACAGCGCCGCCATCACCTGCTCGCGGACCAGGCCGAGCAGGCGGCTCGCGACGTTGCCGAGGGCGATGACGGCGGCTGCCGTGGCGACGCTACGCACGCGCGCGCGCCAGCCGCCGGGGTCGCCCCGCGATTCGCACGGCACGCCGGCGCGCCACGCGATACAGGCGGTAGTCCGTCATCCGTCCCGCCCCAACGGGAGGTCGCGGATCGAGTGGCGTGAGCGCGAGCCGACCGCCGATGGCTGCCGCGTCACGCGCGTTCAGGACTGCCAGCGCAGTTCGGTCGGCGTCCAGCTCGTCTAGCACACGGCCGGGCGTGGGCCGCACGACGCGGTACGGCACGCGGGCGAAGACGAGCAGGTGCTCGAAGCCACGCAGCTCCGTCACGCCCGTGTCGGGCAGCTCCGAGCCGATCGCCTCATCGATGAGGACCGGTTCGGCGGGGCCGCGAGCCGCCGCGATCTCGTCGGCGAGGCGCAGGATGCGCTCGTTCGTGTCGGTCCGCGCTAGCGCCCGCTCGTAGTACCGGCCGAGCGAGGCCAGCGGCGCCAGCACGAGGACTGCCCCGGCAAGCAGCCAGATCGCGAGCGGCGCCCGCACCCGTAGGCTGGGGCGAGCGTCGGCGAAAAGGCGCAGTCGGTACGCCAGCCCAACCCACGTCACAGCGGCGGCGGCGAAGAGCAGCGGGACCAGCGGCATCAGGTAGCGGCTCGTAAGCAGCGTCCCGAATTTCGAGTTGACCGCCGGCAGCAGCAGCAGCGCCGACAGCACCACCACCAGCGGCAGCGGCAGGCCCCGCCACGCGAGCCTCAGCAGCCCGCCCGCCGCGAGCGCGCACACGACGGCCACGAGGGGATCGGCGAGATAGTCGAGCGTCGAGTCGCGCTGATCGACGGCCCCGCCGAGCGACCGCGCCAGCATCAGGCCCATCGACATAACGGTCGGCGCGTAGCCGTTCGTGGCTTGCTGATCCTGCGCGTACTCGCCGCTCATCCGCCGCGCGCTCGTGAACGACTCAAAGCCGTTGCCGACGTTGTACGCCACGACGTTCCCGTACCCCACCAGCAAGAGTGCCGCCGCCAGATAGGGCCAGGGAGTGGCTACGATCCGCCAGCGGCGCCAGAGCACGCCGAGCGCGATCCCCGGTAGGAACGTGACGACCAGCGGGTGGGTCTGGAGGGACAGGCCGAGCAGCAGCCCGGCACTCGCCAGCGCCAGACCCGCGCGTCGTTGCGGCGGCCTGGTCGCGCGAAGCAGCGCCCAGAATGCCAGAGTGGTGAACAGCGGCGTGAGGCAGTTCGACCAGGCGATGTGGCTGTTCACGACGACGTGCTGGCCGTTCGTCGCGAGCATGGACGCGGCGAGCACGCCGACCGCTCGCGAAGGCCATGGGCCAGCCACGAAATGGTCCCCTGCGCCCACCGCAAGCTCGCGGGCCAGGCCGTACGTTGCCCCGACCGTGAAAATGGCCGCGACGATCACGACCGCTCGAGGCGCGAACGGGCTCTCGCCCGAGATCCACAGCCCGAGCGCGACGACGTAGTTGTAAAGCGCGCCGTAGTAGCTGTCGTAGTTCGTCAGCGGGCGCGTGCCATCCCGCACGATCGCCAGCGAATGGAGCACCTCGAGCGTCTCGTCGGTGAAGCGTGGGATCGTCCAGAGGTACGGCCAGCGAACCGCGGCCGCCACGCATGTAAGGATGGCGACCAGGGCGACATCCGCTGCGCCGAGGCGCGACGACGTCCGTCGCGGCGCAACAGCGGCGAGCGTGGGGCGGGCGGCGGGATCGAGAATCGTCTGCATGTGGGCGAGCGGGGTGTACCGTCGCGACGACGCTCGTGTCAAACGGGGCGACGTGGCGCGTGCCCACATCCGGCCACGGCGGGATGTGGGACTTCGGGTCGCTCATGTGGACGGCGGCGAGTCCCGAGCCCCATCCTTCCCGCCGATCTCGTCGGCCGCCGCCCTGCGCGCGTCCGAATCATCGTCGGGGCTCGTTGCCACGGCCGCGTCGCGCACGCTCGCCGATGCGACGCTGTACAACTGTTCGAGGCTCGCTCGAAACTCGTCCTGCCCGCCCCACACCGGCGGCCTCCCGAGTCGCTTGAGCACGGCCGCCTTCACCTCGGGCGGGCGGATCTCGATCTCGACCAGGCCGAGCTCGGGGCCGTGCTCCCAGAAATGCTTGATGGGCGGGTCGGCGCCGTCGGTGGCGGCATCCGTATCTGAGGGCGGCGTGCTCGCCGACTCGACCTTCGGCACCTGCTGGCCTCGTCCGGCGCCGCGCCGCGCGCGAAGGGCCGCCGTCAACTCGTCGCGGGTGCGCCCCCGCAAGCGGAACAGCAGGAACGGATCGCGGTCGAACTCCGCCGCCAGCGCGTAGTGGACGGCCGCGACGTGCTTGCACGGATTGACCCAGTCCGGGCAGCTGCACGTCGTGCTCATCTCGCCTTCGTCTTCCGGGAACAGCGACGCCTGCGCCCCCTGGCACAACTCGACCACCTCGACGGGCAGCTCGCCGGCGAGCAGCTTGGCCGCGAACAGTGCCTGCCGCGACAGCGCGCCGACGATGCGGTTCCAGACCTCGTCGGGGAACGTCGCGATGGCGATGGTCACGCGGTAGGGTTGGGTGCGCGAGCCCTTGACCCGCGCGTTGACGATGCCCGACCCGATCTCGACGTCGAGCACGCGGCCCTGGCGCGCGTAGCTCCGGCCGCGCGCGAGCCGGCCGGCCCAGCCGATTCGGTCGAGCGCGCCGATCCAGCGCTTCGCCCACCAGTTGGCGCCGAACTCAGCGGGTCGTGCCACGAGTGACCATCCCTGCGCCAATGTTACTCATCGACGACCGCCTCGGAGCGGAGCGCGAGCAGCTCGCGCAGCTCGCCGGTCGAAAGCTCGGTCAGCCACGTCTCGCCCGCGCCGATCACCTGCGACGCCAGCTCCTGCTTGGCCGCGATCAGCGCGTCGATGCGATCCTCCAGGGTCCCGGCGCAGACGTACTTGTGGACGTGGACGTTGCGGTGCTGCCCGATCCGGAACGCGCGGTCGGTCGCCTGGTCCTCCACGGCCGGATTCCACCAGCGGTCGAAATGGAACACGTGCGTCGCCCGCGTCAGGTTCAGGCCGGTGCCGCCGGCCTTGAGCGAGAGCAGGAACACCGGCGGCCCGTCGGGCTGCTGGAACCGCGCCACGAGCTGGTCGCGAGCGCCGACCGGCGTGCCGCCGTGCAGGAACAGCACGTCGCGACCGAGCCGCTCTTGCAGGTGGCGGGCGAGGCGTCCGCCGAACTCCGCGAACTGGGTGAACACCAGCGCAGCCTCGCCCTCGTCGATGACCTCTTCGAGCATCTCCTCCAGCCGCGTCAGCTTGCCCGAGCGGCCGGCCAGGCGGCTGCCGTCCGAAAGATAGCTCGCGGGATGGTTGCAGACTTGCTTGAGGCGCAGCAGCGTCGCGAGGACTCGGCCGCGCCGCTCGATCCCGTCGGACTCCTCGATCTCGCGGAGCATCGTGTCCACGACGGCCTGATACAGCGACGCCTGCTCGCGGGTGAGCGTGCAGTAGACCTTCGCTTCGAGCTTGTCGGGCAGATCCTGGATGACGCGGGGGTCCGTCTTGACGCGGCGGAGCACGAATGGCCGCACCAGTCGCCGAAGCTGGGTCGCGCGTTCCGCGCTCTGGAAGCGCTCGATCGGCAGGGCGTAGGCGCGCCGGAATCCCTCGCGACTCCCGAGGTAGCCCGGGTTCGCGAAGTCGAGGATCGACCAGAGCTCCGAGAGGCGATTCTCCACCGGCGTGCCCGTCATTGCGAATCGATAGCCCGCGCGGAACGTGCGGACGGCGCGCGCCTGGCGAGTCTGGGGGTTCTTGACGTTCTGGGCCTCGTCGAGTACGACGCCGGCCCACTCGATCTCCTTGAGCGTCGCCTCGTCTCGGAAGACCAGCGAGTACGTGGTCAGGACGATGTCCGATCCGTGGATGGCCCCGGCGAAGGTGCCGTTGAGGCTCCGATCCGATCCGTGGTGGACGTGGACCCGCAGGTCGGGCGCGAAGCGGGCGAGCTCGCGGCGCCAGTTCCCGAGCACCGAGGTCGGGCAGACCAGCAGCGCCGGCTTTCGCTCGCCTTCGGCGGCCCGCGTGGCGAGCACGAACGCGATGTACTGGACCGTCTTCCCGAGGCCCATGTCGTCCGCCAGGCAGCCGCCCAGCCCGTGACGCGCGAGGAACGCCAGCCACGACGCGCCCCGCATCTGGTACTCGCGCAGCTCACCGACGAACCCCGGCGGCGTGATCGGCACGTCCGGCGCGGCCGTGGCGCCGTCGAGACTCCCGATGAGCTCAGCAAACCAGCCGCCGGCATCCACGCCGACGACCGGTAGCCCCGGCGCATCCTCGGTCGGTCCGAGCGCCAGGCGCAGTGCTTCGGAGGCCGAGATCGTCGCGCGGCGTCGGCGCTTCTCCCAGAACGCGATGGCCTCCTCGGTGCGCTTCGGGTCCAGCTCTACCCACTGCCCCCGCAATTGCACCAGCGGCGCCTTGAGTCGCGCGAGGCGCTTCAGCTCCGAGAGGTCGATCTCCTCATCACCGAGCGCGATCTTCAAGTCGAACGACACGAGCGTCTCGCGGCCGAGGATGCCGCTCGACACGTGGTCGTTGGAGGCCGCGCCGTCCGTGCCCAGCTTCATGCGGACGCCGATCTGGCGGCCATCCTGCCGATTCCACCACGGCGGCACCAGCACGCCGAACCCGCTCTCTTCGAGCAGCGGCCCGACCTCGCGCAGGAACTGGTACGCCTCGGCGGTGGTCAGCTTGCATGCGGTCGGGCGGAGCACGCCCAGGCCGCTTTCGAGCGGCGGAAAGTACGCCGCCGCCCGGCCCAGGTCAGCCAGGAACCGCTCTTGTGGCCGCTCGAGCCGCCGGCTGAACACGTCGAGCGCCTCGGACTGCTCGTCCCAGACGCGATCGGCAGGGACGAGCAGGCTCGGGTCGTCGGCGGCCTGGAGCAGGAACTGCAAGGTCCAGCCTCGCTCGTCGGCGGGCGGAGTTTTCTTCGACTTCGACCGCGTCTCCTCGGGCGGTTCGAGGCGAAAACACGTGCGCAGCGACTCGGCTTCCGCGACCCCGCCGACCGGAGCGATCCATTCGTCGACGCGCTCGGCGAACGCCGCGAGGTCGTATGCGCCCTCCTGGAGCCTGCTGCGCCCCGCGAACAGCGCCATGAGCCAGGCATCCGACGCGGACGACGGTCGGGGCATCGACGCGCGCTCGGCTTCGGGCGCCCCATCGGCGATGCCGGCGACGACCAGCGCGTCCACCGCCGCCGCGAGCGCGCGGGAAAGCACGGCGCTCGATGCCTGCGACGTCTCGCCGACCGCGCGGCACGACGGCGGCATCGCTCGCACGAGCTGCGCGTAGCGGGCGGAGTCGCGCGGGTCGGCCAGCACCGGCCGCCAGCGAGCGCGGGCGCCGCCGCGGATTTCGATGGTTGGCACGAACCGCTCGCGAGCGACGAGCTCCAGCGCGAGCTTGGCGACGACGCTCCAATAGCGCACGTCAGCGCCCAGTGACAAATCGGCCGGTAGGAGGTCATTCGAGGTCGGCAGGAGCGCCAGCAGCCACACTGCGTCGCTGGCCGGGACGGCCCGCCCACGGACGAGCCAGCTCGCGAGCGCGACGGGCGGGTCGGGCAACTCGGACTCCGCATTGATGGCGGGCACGTGCGGCTCGCCGGCCGTGTCACCGGCCGGCTCTTGCGGGTCACCAGCCGATTCGCCGGCATGGCGCACCCTGGTGGCGGCACCATCGTCTCCAATGGCAGTCGCCTTGGAGGATGGCCATTCCCCGACGCCGGCCGGCTCGAGTGGCACGTGGGGAGAAAGCTGAGCGGTGTCGGCGCCCGGGGGCGCCGCGGCACTGGCCCGCCCCGCGCCCGCGCCGATGCCGTGCGCGATGGCGTTCGTCGAAGGCTCCGGGCGCCCGCTGCGCGTCGGCAGGCGGACCGTCCACGTGGCGGCCACCGACGCGGCCGAGCGTACGCGCCCTTCGGTCAGGGCGGCGAGCTCGTCCAGCGCGTGACGGATGCGCACGCCGCTGGCCTGGAAGGGATGTGGCAGCGGCCCATCGGGCGCCGGCGGCGACGGCCGACTTCCCTCGGCTTCGGCCCAGACGAGGAAGGCGGCATCCCCCGATGCGCGCTCGACGCCCCATGCTCCGTGCAGCACCAACACCGGCAGTCGCACTCTCCCAACTCACAACTATACCTCGGAAGAAAGGGTCGCCTCGGTGGTACAATCGCGGCATCACAGCGCGGCGCGGAGGTTCGGCACTCCAGATGATCGACATCAACATCGACCCGGTCCTGCTGCGCCTCGGGCCGCTCGTCATCACGTGGCACGGCTTCTTCACGGCGGTCGGCGTGCTGGCCGGCATCTGGTTCACGACGCGGCTGGCGGCCGATCGCGGCTTCACCGAGGACGACATCATGTCGGTTGCCCTCTGGAGTGTGGTCGGCGGCATCGTCGGGGCGCGCCTGATGCACGTGATCGACGCTTGGCCCTTCTACGCGCGCGATCCGCTCGCCATCCTCCGCGTCAACGAGGGCGGGCTGGCGATCTGGGGCTCGATCATCGGCGGCCCGCTCGGCGGCGCGATCTACGCCCGCTGGCGCGGCTTCTCGGTCTCGCGGCTGCTCGACCTCGGCGGGCTCGGCTTGATCCTCGGGATGGCCGTCGGCCGCCTGGGCGACGTGGTCAACGGCGAGCATCACGGCACCGATGCCGCCGTGCCGTGGTCCGTTCGGTACACCCACCCGCAGACGCTCGGCGACCTCGACGTGCCGGTCCACCTCGCGGTCGGCTACGAGCTACTCTGGGATCTGGTGGTCCTGGCGATCTGTAGCTGGCTGCTCTACCGGCGCGTGCTGCCGCGCGACTCGATGGTGTTCTGGACGATGATCGCGCTCTACTCGGCCGGCCGCTTCGTCGTGCAGTTCTTCCGCCTCGACCAGCCGTTCCTGTGGGGGCTGAGCCAGGCCCAGTTCCTGGCGTTCGCGGTGGGGGCGCTCGCCGTCTGGATCCTCGTCTACCTCGCGTCGAGCACGCGCCGGAGCATGGCCACGGCACCGACCCCGTAGAGCAATTCTCGGCCGACTACCAGGCGAAGACGAACAATAAGTCGTTGACGTTGGTGTTCGTCGGGCCGGTGACCAGCAAGTCGCCGAGCGCCTCGAAGAAGTGGTACGAGTCGTTGTCCGCGAGGTAGGCGTCGGCGTCCAGGCCGAGGGCGCGGGCGCGGGCGACCGTCGTGCCGTCCACTAGGGCGCCGGCAGCGTCGTTCGGGCCGTCGTTACCGTCCGTCGCGAGCGCGGCGACCAGCACGTTCTCGACGCCGGCCAGCTTGAGCGCCGCCGACAGGGCCAGCTCCTGATTGCGGCCGCCGAGGCCGGCGCCTCGCACAGTGACGGTTGTCTCGCCGCCGAGGATCAGGCAGCACGGGCGCGGCATGGGCCGGCCCGTCGCGGCGACCTCGCGAGCCAGCGCGGCCACCACCTTGCCGACCTCGCGGGCCTCGCCCTCGACGTAGGTGGTGAGCAGCAACGCGCGCAGCCCCTCGGCTTCAGCCCGCTGAACGGCCGCCTCGGCCGCCAGCTCGTTGCTCGCGACCACGAGGGTCTGGGTGCGGTCGAAGATGGAGTCGCCGGGCTTGGGGGTGTCCGGGATCTCGCCCGCGCGGCCGGCCGCGAGCCGGGCCGCGACGGACTCGGGCAGCGCGTCCCAGACGCCGAACCGTTCCATGATGATGCACGCGTCGGCGAAGGTGCTGGTGTCCGGTACGGTCGGGCCGGACGCGATCACGTCGAGCGGGTTGCCGACCACGTCCGAGAGGGCGAGCGCGAGCACATCCGAGGGCGCGGCGAACCGCGCGAGGCCGCCGCCCTTGGCCTGTTCGAGGTGCTTGCGGACGGCGTTGAGCTCGTTGATCGTGGCCCCGGCGCGGAGCAGGAGGTCGGTCGTGCGCTGCATGTCGGCGAGGGTGATGCCCTCGGCCGGCAGCAGCATCAGCGCCGACCCGCCGCCGGACATGACCACAATGACGAGGTCGCGCGAGCCGCTGTCCGCCAGCAGCCGTACGATTTCGGCGGTGCCGCCCACGCCGGCGTCGTCCGGAATGGGGTGCCCGCCCTCGCGCAGGACGACCCGATCGGTCGGACCGGTGTGGCCATACTTCACCACGACGACGCCCCGGCTCACCCGTCCGTCCAGGATCTCCTCGACCGCCCTGGCCATCGGCGCGCTCGCCTTCCCGGCTCCCACGACGAGGACGTGGTCGTAACGGCCCAGGTCGTACGCGCGACCGCCGGCGATCAGCCGCTCGCCATCCCGTCGCAGCGCCCGCCGAACCGCCTCAGCCGGATCGACCGCCGCGAGCGCGGCACTCATGATCCGCGTGGCGATCGTCCGTTGTGCGCGAGTCGCGGGATCGGCCAGGATGCGCGGGTCGAAGGCGATCATCGGACCGTCACCCCGCTCGGGACCGGCCCGCGCCCGCCGAATAACTCGGCCAGTTCACAGAGGTCGTGCCACTCGAACGTCGGCCGCTCGGGGCCGGGTGCGGCCTCGACGTGGCGGTTCACCCAGGCGGTGCGGCAGCCGAGCGCGGTCGCCGGCCCGATGTCGTACTTGAACCCGAACGCGACGTGCAGGACGTGCTCGGGCGCCTCACCGATGCGCGCCAGCGCCTGCTCGAAGACGGTGCGCGCCGGCTTGTACGCACTGCAATCCTCGGCGGTCACCACGTCGTCGAAGGGTACGTCCAGGTGGCGCAGCGTGTGCTCGACAATGTCGTTGTCGGTGTTGGAGATGATGACGAGCTTCAGGCCGGCCGCCTTCGCCTGCCGCAGCGCGGGGCGGGTGTCCGGGAACGGCTGCCAGCTTCGCATCGAGCGGAGCAGCGCCTCGCCCTCGCGCGCGTGCCACGGGTAGCCGCGCTCATCCATCCAGGCGCGCAGGCTGTCGGCCAGCACGTCGCGGTACGGACGGTACGGCCCCCGGATCGCCTCGAACTGGATTGCTTCCCAGCGGTCGCGGAGCGCCTGCCCCGGCTCAAGCGCCGTCTCCCCGTGCCGAAGCGCGAGGTCATAGAGGAACGCGCCGGCGCCGCCCTCCCAGTCCACCAGCGTGCCGTAGCAGTCGAACGTCGCCACGCGAATCTCAGCCGTCTGCCTGTCACTCATCGTGCGGCGAGTATAGCGCGGCGCCATCCAGTGTCAGACCTGCCGGCTGCGTGTACTCCAGTAGCCGGGCTGTCGTCGCACGTGAGCGACAGCGATCACCAGCACCGACTCCGTACGCTGTCTATACACAACCGCGTATGGGTATCCCGCAACGAGTACGCGGCGGGTGGTTCCGACCGATCGTGTGCCGATGGCGGGGTATTGGCGGATGAATGTGACAGTGCGCTCGATAGCCTCCAGGAACGAGCTGCCAAGACCACCGACCTGGGCCTCGTAGTACAGGATCGCATCTGCGACCTCGGCTTCAGCCGCCGAAAGGAATGCGTAGTCGATCATCCGAGCCGACGGCGGAGGCGCGCGAGAACCTCGTCACCGGGCAAGGGCTCGACTTCGCCGCGATCGACCTGAACCAACCGGCGCTCGATCTCCGCGGCCCACTCCTCGTGCAAATCGAATCCCTCGTCGAATGGCTCAAGGGACTCGATGATCCAGGCGGCAAGCTGCGCGCGCTCGGCGTCGTTGAGCTTGGCCGCTTCTCGCTTGAGCGCGTCCAGTACCCCAGACACCGTCACCTCCCGCCTCAGGCCACGCTCCGCAAGTATACGGCCGCGAGAGTATGCTCATCCCTCGCTCGGCCAAGCAGCGGGCGAGGCGGTGTTGTCATAGTTGCACTATGACAACACAAAGTCTGGTCATGTGGCAGCGTCGGGAGTAGAATGGCGCCCAGTCGTGGGTACACCTGCACCCCCGATCGGGCGGTGGTGCCCGCACGAGTTGTACCTGGAGGGCGCTGATGCCGTTGGGTGGCTTCGCGAACCGACTCGGCCGCGTCGATCTGACGTCGGGCCAGGTGTCCTACGACACGATCCCGGAAGACTGGGCGCTGAAGTACATCGGAGCGCGCGGGCTTGGCGTGCGCTACTTGCTCGAGAACGGGGCCGGCGTCGATCCGCTCGGCCCGGACAACATGCTCTGCTTCATGAACGGGCCGCTCACCGGCACCGAGGCGAACATGAGCGGGCGCCAGGCGGTGGTTACCAAGTCGCCGCTGACCGGCACGGTCACAGACAGCCACCAGGGCGGCTGGTCGGCGGCGCGCATGCGCTGGGCCGGCTTCGACGGCCTGATCTTCACCGGTAGGTCCGAGACGCCGGTGTACGCGTATCTTGAGAACGGCACGGTAGAGCTGCGCGACGCGAGCGACCTCTGGGGCCTCGGCGTCCACGACACCGTCAAGAAGCTCCGAGAGCGGTACGGCGAGAAGGACCTGAGCGTCAACGCCATCGGCCAGGCCGGCGAGAACAAGGTCCGCTATGCGAGCTGGATCAACGAGAACGACCGCTCGGCGGGGCGGGGCGGGACCGGGGCGGTCGGCGGCGCCAAGAACCTCAAGGCGATCGTCGTCAAGTCGGTGCGCGCGGTGCCCAAGGCCGCCGATGCGGAGGCCTGGAACGTCGCCCGCCGCAAGGCGCTCGCGACCATCATGGACGAGAAGAACGTCACCGCGCCGCGCAAGGGCGGCCTCTCGGTGTACGGCACCAACGTCCTGATGAACGTCACCAACGCGATGGGCGCGCTGCCGGCCCGCAACAGCCAGCGCGCGACGATGGGGCCGCAAGCGGAGAAGCTCAGCGGCGAGTACGTCAACGACCACCACCTCGTCCACAATCCGACCTGCCACGCCTGTCCGGTGGCGTGCAAGAAGGAAGTCGAGATCAAGGAAGGGCCGTACGCCGGCCTGCGCATGGAGAGCGTCGAGTACGAGTCCGCGTGGGCGCTCGGCGCGAACTGCGAGATGGACGACGTGACGGCGGTCGCCAAGCTGATCGATCAATGCAACGACTACGGTATGGACACCATCGAGCTCGGCAACGTGTACGCCACGTACATGGAGGCCACCGAGCGGGGGGCGACCAACGGCACGAGCCTGGCCTGGGGAGATCAAGCCGCGATGGTCGCGCTGGCGCCGAAGATCGCGCTGCGCGAGGGCATCGGCGACCTGCTCGCCGAGGGCACCGAGCGGGTCGCGAAGGCGGTCGGGCATCCCGAGATCGCGATGACGGTCAAGGGCCAGTCGATCCCGGCCTACGATCCGCGCGGCCTCAAGGGCATGGGCATCGGCTACGCCACGAGCAACCGCGGCGCCTGCCACCTCCGAGGCTACACCCCGGCCAGCGAGCTCGGCCTGATCGAGCCGAAGACCGACCCGCTGGAGTGGAAGGGCAAGGGCGAGCTGACGATGGTGCTCCAGAACGTCCTCGCCTTCTCGGACAGCCTCGACCTGTGCAAGTTCAGCTCGTTCGCGGAGGGACCGGAGGAGTATGCGTCGCAGTACGCCGCGATCACCGGACGGTCGTTCGGCGTTGACGACGTGCTGAAGACGGGCGAGCGGATCTACAACCTGGAGCGGTTCTACAACAACCTGGCCGGCTTCCGCGAGGGCAGCGACAACCTGCCGGATCGGTTCACCAAGGAGCCATCGAAGGCGCCCGGCTCCGAAGGGCACGTCTGCGAGCTGAATCAGATGCTGGAGGAGTACTACGCGGCGCGCGGGTGGGAGAACGGCGTGGTGCCGGAGTCGAAGTTCGTGGAGCTCGACATGGAATATCGCCCAGCAGTCACCGCGTAACTTTGGGTGGCAGTTGACGTCACGAGGGGCGGCCTTTCGGGGCCGCCCCTTTTCGTGGTTCTGGACGGAGCTTGCAGCGAGTCGTCACCGTGACCGCTGTCAACTCGGTTTCGGCCGCTGGATGGAACGAATAGCCAGTCATCCGAGACGGCGGCGGATTCGCGCGAAGACATCGTTACCTAAACTCTGCCCTGACGTCACCGCAATCGATCTGGTCCGTGCGCCGCTCGATCTCGCGAATCCACTCGTCGTCCGCATCCATGTCATCAACGGGCGGTTCGAGCGACGCGATGATCGAGAGCGCGAGTTCCGCACGCGCGGCGTTGGAAAGCTTGGCCGCCTCTCGCTTGTGCTCGCTCAGTGACGTAGACACTCGACACCCCACGCTCAGACGGAACTGCTCAATTGTACGGCCAGCGCGAGTGCTCGACGCTGGCCGACGTATGTCCCAGACCTGGCCATGGCTCCGGGTTCGCATAGTGGCAGTATCGGTGCAAAACGGACTACCCTGAGGACTCGATCGTGAGGCTCCTGGTCCCTGAGACGGGCGCCGTTGTTCCCGCCGGAATCCGATGAGGCGCGCGTGAGACCCGCCGATCAGGCCGAGGAGGCCAAGCGATGACCGATCAGCCACTCCCACAGGGCGAGCCATCGACGCCCACGGCGGCGACCTACACGCAGCGGGGCAACACTGCCTTCGAGGCCGAGATGGCCACCCGGACGGCATCGCGGGCGGCGGCGTTCTTCCTGCCCTATCTGCGTCCCGGCATGCAGTTGCTCGACGTGGGCTGCGGACCCGGCGCTATCACGTTGGGCCTTGCCCAGACGGTGGCCCCCGGCGAAGTCGTCGGCGTCGACATACAAGCCTCCCAGGTTGACCGAGCACGTGCCCTGGCCGCCGAGCGTAGGATCACCAATGCACGCTTCGAAGTCGCCGATATCAACCGTCTCCCTTTCCCGGACGGCTCCTTCGACGCGGTCTTCGCCCATACCGTGCTGATGCACCTACGAGAGCCGGTGCGGGCACTCGAGGAGATGCGCCGGGTGCTGCGGCCGGGTGGCTAAGAGCGCACGGCAATAGGCATCACTTGAGGCGGGTGGTGGTGGGGCGTGTGGGCCAGCGGTAGCGAGAGCGAGCGCACTGTATGAGTCGGCGGATGACGACGAGCGCGGCGGCCAGGA
>Ga0136611_10001649_pt1 | contig 15563 bp, 12 predicted proteins | sample AntDrymUQ2232306_2_FD_106645 | JGI IMG/M metagenome (GOLD analysis project Ga0136611, IMG submission 106645) | Polar desert sand microbial communities from Dry Valleys, Antarctica - metaG UQ223 (23.06) | ecosystem: Environmental > Terrestrial > Soil > Desert | place: Antarctica: Dry Valley...
CACTCTGGCCAACGTCGTGCTGCCCACCACGAACTTCGCGGAAGAGGAAGGCACCTTTACCAATCTCCGCGGGCGCGTCCAGCGGTACCTGCAGGCCAAGGCTGCGCCGGGGTCGGCACGGCCCGGCTACATGGTGCTGTCAGAACTGTTGCGCACCATGGGCGACTCGGGACGATATTATCTCGCGTCCGACGCCTTTGCGGCGCTCGCGGCGGCGCGCCCGGAATTCAAGGGCATGAGCTACGACGCACTCGGACTTCGTGGCGCCCTCCTCATGGGTGAGCCCGCGGCGCCCGAGCCGGTGGGAGCAGGCCGATAATGACGTCGCTCATACTGCAGGTCGCGTCGTCCCAGCTGCCGCCCAACAGCTTCGCGCCATTCATGATCTACATGATCGTGAAGATGCTGGTGGTCTTCACCGTCTACCTCGTCGGGGTCGCGATGCTCACCCTCGCCGAACGCAAGATTTCGGCGTGGATTCAGGATCGTCATGGCCCCAATCGCGTCGGCAAGGGTTGGCTCCAGCCTGCGGCGGATGGTCTGAAGAACATCATGAAGGAAGAGACGTATCCGGCGCAGGCGAACAAGCCACTGTTCATTCTGGCTCCCATGCTGGCGTTTATTCCCGCGCTGCTGACCTGGGCGGTGCTGCCGTTCGCGGCGCCGATGCCGTTGCCGTGGGGCCGCATGGACATGGTGTTTGCCGATCTGCCCATCGGTTTCCTCTACATCCTGGCTCTCTCGTCGCTCGGCGTCTACGGCATCGTGCTCGCCGGCTGGTCGTCGAACAACAAGTATGCGCTGCTCGGTGGACTGCGCTCGAGTGCGCAGATGGTCTCGTATGAAGTCGCGATGGGCCTGTCGACGATTCCAGTGCTGCTCCTCGCCGGCAACGTCACCATGAACTCCATTATCGCTCAGCAGGCCGTGCAGGGCTGGAACGTCCTGCTGCTCACCATCGCCTTCATCATTTTCCTTATCGCGGCCTTCGCCGAAACCAACCGGCTTCCGTTTGACCTGCCTGAGGCAGAGTCGGAGCTGATCACCGGCTATCACACCGAGTACAGCGCGATGAAGTTCTCGATGTTCTTCATCGCCGAGTATGCCAACATGGTCACCGCGAGCGCGCTGATGGTGACGCTGTTCTTCGGGGGCTGGGACATTCCGTTCACGCTGTGGGACAATCTCGCTCCGTACACGGTGGCGAAATCCCTGCTGACACTGGGATTCTTCCTGTTCAAGGTCCTGTTCTTCCTGTTCTTCTTCATGTGGATCCGCTGGACCCTGCCGCGCTTCCGGTATGACCAGCTGATGTCGCTGGGCTGGAAGCTGATGCTGCCGCTGGCGCTGATCTACATCGTGATCGTGGCCTTTGGCGTGCTCGCGCTCGATGCGGTGGGCATGCCGCGGGATCGCTGGTACGGCGCCCCCCTGATCACGCTGAACGTCGTACTGCTGGTGGTGCTCTTTTTGGTGCTCGATCGCGGTCGCCTGGTCAGTCCGGCCAGCCATCGCGCGCGAGTGGAAGAGCTCGACCGTCTTCGCGCGCGGCGCTCGCGCTCGACACTCAAGACCGGGACGGAAGGCTGATGGCGATCGGAATCAAGGTGATGCACCGGCCGGTGGAAGAGGTGAGCTACCTGCGGGCCACGCTCTCCGGGCTCGGCCACACCTTCAAGCATCTCATCGATCCGCACAAGGTGACCCTGCAGTATCCCGAGGAGAAATGGCCCCTCTCTCCCCGGTGGCGCGGCACGCATCGGATGCTCACGACCGAGGACGGCAAGGCGAAGTGCGTTGCCTGCGGCCTCTGTCCCACTGTGTGTCCGTCGAACTGCATCAAGCTGGTGCCCGGGGAAGATGAGCAAGGGAACCGGTACCCCCTCGTTTTCGAGATCGATGAATTTCGCTGCATCTTCTGCGGCTATTGCCAGGAAGTCTGCCCCGAAGAAGCGATCCACGTGGGACGCCACTACGAGAATGCGGAATACAGCCGCGACGGATTCGTCTATGACCTGGAGCGGCTGATGGCCCAGACGCATCCGGTCTGCGAGATGTGGGATCCCAGCGACGAGAAAGGTCAGTAATGCACCCGGAGTCGCTGTTCTATCTTTTTCACTTCTATTTCTTTGGCGTCGTCGCGGTGGCAGCCGCGCTCGCGTTCGTAACGCGCAAGAGTCCGGTCTCCGCGGCGCTCTGGCTGGTCACCACCATGTTCGCGCTGGCAGCGATGTACATCCTGCTGGACGCACATTTCATCGGCGCCATCCAGGTCCTGGTCTACGCCGGTGCGATCATGGTGGTGTTTCTCTTCGTCATCATGCTGCTGAACCTGGGTCACGCCTCGGAAATGGCCGATGCGCGAGGTCTGTGGGGCAAGCTCATCGCCGGAGCGATCGGACTGGCGCTGCTCGCCCAGATCTTCGCGCTCACGCGAGCGCGCGTGCCCGCCGCGCTCCGGGTGAATGCGACGGCCGCCGTCGAGCGCTCGGCGCGTGAGGGCGTGGTCGCCACGGTCGCGCAGCCGCTCTTCAACGAATACCTGCTCGCGTTCGAGATCACGAGCGTGCTGCTCCTTGCCGCCATCGTCGGAGCCGTCGTCATCGGCAAGAAGAAATCGACATGAAAATCATAGTGCTCGTGGCCATCATCGTTGGCGCGCTGTACTTCTTCCGCCAGCGCGGAGCGCGCCCCTAGATGCTTGCCGAATCGCTCTTCTTCTCGGCCATTCTGTTCACCATTGGCGTCGTCGGCGTCCTGACGCGCCGCAACGCGATCATCATCTTCATGTGCGTGGAGCTGATGCTGAACGCGGTGAATCTCACGTTCGTCGCGTTCGCCCGGCAATACGGACTGGCCGGTCAGGTATTCGTCATTTTTGTGATGACGGTCGCCGCGGCTGAAGCGGCCGTGGGACTCGCGATCATCATTTCAATTTTTCGCCACAAGCAGACCGTCAATCTGCAGAACATCAACATCCTCAAGGGCTGATGATTCTTCAGAGCGCGAGCGTCGTGCACCCCCTCGCCGGCAGCGCAGTCGAGTGGTTGTGGCTGCTGCCACTGCTGCCTCTGCTCGGCTTCCTGATCAACGGCGCGCTGTCACTCGCTCCGGCCTATCGCAGGGGGCCTGACGACCCGGGGCACGACCACACCAGTGCTCACGGGCACGGTCACGTGGGTGACGCGACAATCCATCACACCGGGGCATCAACGGATGTCGTGGCCGTCGGTGGCCCCGTGCATTCCTCGGCTGCCGCTCACGGTGATGATCATCAGGTTGCGGGTGGCCTCAGCGATGAAGTCCGCAGCCACGACGCGCATCACGACGTTGCACCTCACGATGCGCCTGCGGCGCCACACCGGTTCGCGGGCATCGCGAGCATCGTGGGACCGCTGGTGCTCGTCCTGTCATTCCTGCTGGCGGTGGCAATGTTCATGGCCATGCGCCAGGCGAGCGAAGTCCGCGCTCCCTACATCGCCAATTACTTCGACTGGATGGTGACCGGCGATCTCCGGATCTCCGCGGCGCTGCAGCTCGATCAGCTCTCGATGGTCATGGTGCTCGTGATTACCGGCGTCGGGGCGCTGATTCACATTTTCAGCGTCGGGTACATGCGCACCGATCCGGGATACCCGCGCTACTTCGCGTATCTCAACCTGTTCGTCTTCTTCATGCTGGTGCTGGTGCTCGGGGCCAACTACCCGGTGATGTTCGTCGGGTGGGAAGGGGTGGGCCTCTGCTCGTACCTGCTCATTGGCTTCTGGTTCAGCGAGAAGGCCAATGCCGATGCCGGCAAGAAGGCGTTCATTGTGAACCGCATCGGCGACTTTGGCTTTCTGATCGCGATGTTTCTGCTGTTCGCCAACCTGGGTTCCCTTGATTTTGTGGGGGTTGCTCAAGCCGCGGCGGAGATTGGGCCCAATAGCGCGCTGATTACGTTGATCTGTCTCTTTTTCTTCCTCGGATGTGCGGGCAAGAGCGCCCAGATTCCGCTCTACATCTGGTTGCCCGATGCCATGGCCGGCCCCACACCCGTCTCCGCGCTGATCCATGCGGCCACGATGGTGACCGCCGGTGTCTATCTCATCGCCCGCAGCGCCTTCCTGTTCTCGCTATCCCCGATTGCCAGCCTGACGGTGGCGCTCGTCGGGGCGATTACCGCCATTTTTGCCGCCACCATCGGACTGAAGCAGTGGGACATCAAGAAGGTGCTGGCGTATTCGACCGTGTCGCAGCTAGGGTACATGTTCATCGCGGTCGGGGTCGGTGCCTACGTCGCCGGCGTCTTCCACCTGGTGACGCACGCGTTCTTCAAGGCCCTGCTGTTCCTTGGAAGCGGCTCCGTGATTTACGCGATGCACGCCGCCTATCACGCCACGCACAGCCATGAGGATGCGCAGGACATGCGCAACATGGGCGGGCTGGGGTCGCACATGCCGTGGACGCGCGCGCTCATGTGGATCGCGACGCTCGCGATCGCGGGCATTCCGGTTTTCTCGGGATTCTTCTCCAAGGATGAAATCCTGGGATCGGTATTTGTCCGCGCCCATGGCAGCAGTCTGGCCGAGGCCACCTGGCTGGGCATTCCCGGCAGTGCGCTGCTCTACCTGATCTACGCGCTGGGCGTCGCATCAGCCCTGCTGACGGCGATCTACATGACGCGCATGATGCTGTACACATTTCACGGCCCGAACCGCACCGGGGCCACCGAGCGGGATCATTTGCGCGAGGCGCCCTGGGTGATGACGGGTCCGCTGCTCGTGCTCGGCGCGCTCAGCCTGCTCGGGGGCTGGTTGAATCTCCCCGCGATCTTCTCGTTCCTCGGTCCTGTCGGTGCGCTGGATCATTGGCTCGAGCCAGTCGTGGGCGAATCAGCGATGCGTATTACGCTGGGCAGCGTGCCACATGCCTCGCATAACACCGAGCTCGCCCTGATCGGCACCGCCGTCGCGGTGGCGGTCCTCGGCATCGTCATCGCGTGGATGCGGCTCAAGCCGGCGGCCCTGGTCCCCAAGCGTGAATCTCCGGAAAGCGAAGGTTTCGAGCGCGTGCTCGAGCATAAGTACTTCGTTGACGAAGGCTACGATCGCGCGATCGTGCAGCCGACGGTCGGGTTCTCGCGCAACGTCCTCTGGAAGGGTTTCGATTCCGGTCTCATCGACGGCCTGTTCGTGAACGGGAGTGCTCACGTCGCGCGTGGGTTCGGGTGGGTTGGCTCGCAGCTGCAGTCGGGACAGGTGGGCACGTACGCGTGGGTGCTCGTCGTCGGCGTGTTGATGGTTCTCGGCGCCTTTACCCTTCGCTAGCGCCATGCGAACTCTCCTCGACTCGGTCGGCTATAACTCCTGGATTCTGCCGGCGCTGCTGCTGATCCCGGTGCTGGGCGCCATCGGCATCTGGATCTATCAGGCGATGATCGATCGCGATCGCAGCGAAGCGCGGCCCGCGGACGGTGGTGCGAATACCATTCGGTGGATTGCGCTGGCGACTCTGCTCGTTGAGTTCCTTCTCTCTGTCGGCCTCTGGTGGTCATTCGACGCCAGCTCCACGGCGTGGCAGGCCGTCGCCGATCGTCCGTGGATCGACGCCTGGGGCGCCCGCTTCCTCGTCGGCATCGACGGCATTTCCCTGATGATGGTATTGCTCACCACGCTGATCATGCCGCTGGCGGTGATGGGCAGCTGGACGAGCATCCGGACCAAGATCGCATACTACTACGGGCTCCTGCTCATTCTCACGACGGGGATGCTCGGCGTGTTCGTCTCGCTCGATCTGTTCCTGTTCTATGTCATGTGGGAAGTCATGCTGGTGCCGATGTACTTCATCATCGGCATCTGGGGCGGGGAACGCCGGCTGTACGCAAGCATCAAGTTCTTCATCTACACGATGGTTGGGTCCATCCTGATGCTCGTGGCGATCATCTATCTGTATGTCGCCGCCGGGGGAACGAGCTTCGCGTACGACACCATTTTGGCGACGGCACGGTTCGGACCGACCGCGGGACTGCTGTTGTTCGGCGCATTCTTCCTCGCGTTTGCGGTGAAGGTGCCGATGTTCCCGTTCCACACGTGGCTTCCGGATGCGCACGTCGAAGCGCCGACCGCGGGCTCGGTCATTCTTGCGGGCATCATGCTGAAGATGGGTACCTATGGGTTTCTGCGATTCGCATTGCCGTTCTTTCCGCAGGCGGCACTGAGCCCGGCGGTTCGCAACATTATCCTCGCGCTGGCCGTGATTGGGATCGTGTACGGCGCGCTGGTGGCGATGGTGCAGCCCGACTTCAAGAAGCTCGTCGCGTATTCCTCGGTGAGTCACCTGGGCTTCGTCATGCTGGGCATTTTCTCGATGACCGTGCAGAGCGTGCAGGGCGCTCTGATGATCATGATCAACCACGGCATCTCCACCGGTGCGCTCTTCTTTCTCATCGGCATGATCTACGAGCGAAAGCACTCGCGCCTCATCGCCGACTACGGCGGCATTGCGCGCGCGGTACCGATGTTCGCCGCACTGCTCACCCTCGTGTCGCTCAGCAGTATTGGCCTTCCCGGGACGAACGGATTCATCGGCGAGTTTCTCGTCCTCATCGGCTCGTTCAAGACACATCCCTATCTCACCATCATTGCCACCACCGGGGTGATCTTCGCCGCTGCGTATCTGCTGTGGGCAATTCAGCGCGTACTTTTCAACAAGCTCGACAAACCCTCCAACGCCCTGCTCACCGACCTGAATGGCCGAGAGCTCGCGCTCATGGCCCCCCTGGTGGCGGCCATCATCTGGATGGGCGTCTATCCCAAGCCCGTGCTCGATCGAATGGAGAAGTCGGCGGCGCATTTCGTTCAGCTCGTCGAGAGCCGATCCGGTCGCGCCGTGGCCACGGGAGTTGACCGATGACCGCCTTCAATCTGGCCAATCCCACGGATCTGATGCTGGCGCTGGCGCCGGATCTGTTGCTCATGCTGGGGTCGATGATGCTGCTCCTCTGGGCGGCATGGCGTCCCGAGAGCGATCAGCACCAGCGGCGCGTTGGCGGGATGAGCATCATCCTGCTCATCGCGGTGCTCGTGTTCGTACTGTACGAGGGCTACCTCGGCATGGCGGCGACCGACGGCGTGATCGCAGTCGATTCCTTCCGCTGGCTCACGGATGTCATCCTGCTGCTCGGCGCTCTCGGGACGATTGCGCTGTCGATGGACTACAACGTCCGCGAGGGCATCACGGCCGGCGAATCGCATGTGCTCGTGCTGCTGGCCACGTCAGGCATGATGCTGCTCGCGGCGGCGCGCGATCTGATGATCGTTTTCCTCGGCATCGAGTTGATGTCCGTCGCCGTGTATATCCTCGCCGGCATGAATCGCCGCAGCGGCCGCTCCGCCGAGGGCGCACTCAAGTACTTCCTGCTCGGGGCGTTCTCGACGGCATTTCTCCTGTACGGCATCGCGCTCGTGTATGGCGCCACCGGATCGACCCTGTTCTCCGATATCGGCGCGCGCATCGTTCAACTCGGTCTCGGCGGCTCACCGCTCCTGCTGATCGGCGTGGCGCTGATGCTCGTCGGATTGGCGTTCAAGGTCGCGGCCGTGCCATTCCACATGTGGGCGCCTGACGTCTATGACGGCGCGCCGACGCCGATCACCGCCTTCATGGCGGCCGCGGTCAAGGCCGCCGCGTTCGCGACCTTTCTGCGCATCTGGTTCGAAGCCTTTCCGACAATCAATCTGAGTTGGCATCTGCCGCTCTGGTGGATTGCCGTGGCGACGATGGTCGTGGGCAATCTCGTCGCGCTGACGCAGAAGAATATCAAGCGTATGCTCGCCTACTCGAGCATTGCGCATGCGGGTTATGTCCTGGTCGCTATCATCGTGGGGACAGCCGCCGGCACCTGGGCGTTTCTCTTCTACCTGCTGGCCTACACGCTGGCGACCATCGGCGCATTCGCGGTGGTCACGGCCATTGGCGAAACGGGGGAAAAGCGGTTGAGCATCGAGGATTATGCCGGGCTGTGGAGCGTCCGCCCCGCGCTCGCGATCGCGATGGCGGTCTTCATGTTCGCCCTGCTCGGCTTCCCGATTGTGGGAGGACTGGGCTTCCTCGCCAAGTGGTTCATGTTGAAGGCCGCCCTGCAGGCTCCCGCACCGCAGACCCGGTTGGCTATCGTGCTGGTGCTCACGAGCGTGATTTCCGCGGGCTATTACCTGTACGTCGTGATGGTGATGTTCATGCGCCCGCGCGTGGCGGGTGCAACGGCTCCGCAGCCGGTCGGTCGCATGACGGCCAGTGTCATCGCCGTCTCGGCAGCGCTGATTCTGCTGTTCGGGCTGTATCCGAATCCGATCGTCCGCTGGACGCAGGCCAGCGGTCTGCTCGTGCCTTCCACTGGATCGGTTCGCACCATCGCCACGCCGCTGGAGCGCTGATGCCGGCTGGCGCGAGCGGAGCAACCGGCAAGACGTCGTCCATTGCCGCCGGCATCTTCCGGCAGTACGACATCCGTGGTGTCGTTGGGAAGGACCTCACGATCGATGCCGCGTTACAGATCGGCCGAGCCTATGCGATCTATCTCACCGAGCACGGCAAGCGAGGGGCCGTGTCGGTCGGGAGGGACAACCGTCCCAGCGGCGACGCGCTCCGGGCCGCGCTCGTTCAGGGCCTCACCGAATCCGGCTTCGACGTCATCGACATCGGAATCGTACCGACGCCGCTCCTGTACTGGTCGCTGCATCACCTCGACGTCGTTGGCGGTATCCAGATCACGGGGTCGCATAATCCGCCGGAGTACAACGGCTTCAAGCTATCGGTGGGTCGGGAGAGGCTTCACGGACACGACATCCTCTCGCTGTACGACATCATTCAGCGCGGCATCGTCCCCGCACGCACCGCGGGCACGGTGCGATTGCAGGCGATCACCGAGCGCTACGTTGACGACATCGTCGAGCGCATCGGCCGGTTAAGCCGTCCCATGCGAGCGGTCATCGATTGCGGCAATGGCGTGGGCTCGATCGTCGCGGAGCAACTCCTGTCACGGCTGGGTCTCCAGGGCAGCTACATCTTCTGCGAGAGCGACGGGACCTTTCCGAATCATCACCCCGATCCCACGGTGCCCGAGAATCTCGTCGACCTGATCGACGCCGTGCGCCGGGAGAAGGCCGATATCGGCATCGCCTTCGACGGCGACGCCGACCGTATCGGTATGGTCGATGAACGCGGCACGATTGTCTGGGGCGACCACGTGCTCATCCTCTACGCGCGGGATGTGCTTGCGCGGACCGGTCAGGGCCAGCCTGTGATCTTCGACGTGAAGTGCTCCCAGGACCTTCCGGACGCGATCACCGCTGCGGGGGGCACGCCGGTCATGTGGCGCACCGGGCACTCGCTCATCAAGGACAAGATGCGGGAGCTGAACGCGCCGGTCGCGGGCGAGATGTCCGGGCACATGTTCTTCGCCGAAGGGTTCTACGGCCATGACGACGCCCTCTATGGGGCGGCGCGACTCCTGCGCATCGTCGCAGACTCCGGAAAGAGCGTGTCGGGTCTGCTGAGCGACGTGCCGCACTTTGTATCGACACCGGAGCTCCGCGTCGACTGCCCCGATGAGCTGAAGTTCGGCATCGTCAATGACGCCGTGAAGCATTTCAAGTCGCTGTACGACGTGATCGATGTCGATGGTGCGCGCGTGCTCTTCGGCGATGGCTGGGGACTGATCCGCGCATCCAACACGCAGCCGATTCTGGTGACACGCTACGAGGCGCGCACGGAGGAGCGTCTCTCCGCGATCCGCGCCGAGATGGAGAAGTGGCTTCGGTCGCGGGGAATTCGGGTCTGACGTGGCACCGCGGCGGTGGCTGTTCCTCGGACTCGCCGCGGTCGCGGTCGTACTGCTGGCTGGCCGCGCCCTCGCGTCAGTGTACGTCGACTATCTGTGGTTCCGGTCGATGGATGCCGAACCCCTCTGGCGAGTCAAGACGACTGCCACCCTCCTGATCCGGGGGCTGTCGGCGGCCGCCGGCACTCTGTTTGTCTTCCTCAATCTCTATGCGGTCCGGCGCTCCGTGGTGTCCGTAGCGCTTCCGCGGCGCATCGCCAATCTGGAAATCGGTGAGGAGATTCCGCCCAGGTATCTCACCATTCTGACGGTGGTGCTGTCGCTCGTTCTTGGCGCCATTCTCACGCTCCCGCAGGAGAGTTGGACGACCGTTGATCTGGCGCGACATGGTATCCTCTTCGGCGAGTCCGATCCGTACTTCCAGTTCGACCTCGGCTTCTTCGTCTACTGGATGCCGTTCGAGACGTCGCTCTTCATCTGGTCGCTGATCGCGCTCCTGCTCGTTGGCGCGGTGGTCATCTTTCTCTACAGCATGACGCGCAGCCTTCGCTGGGAGCGAGGCCGGTTTTCCGTCACGGGGTATGTTCGCCGACACCTCGCGGTCCTCGCGGCGCTCGCCATGCTGATGCTCGCGTGGAGCTATCGACTCGACGCCTATGATCTGCTCACTGCAGGGAGCGGCATCGGCGGATCGTTCAGCTACATGGACCACCGGGTGACGATTCCGGCATCGCTCGTCCTCGGGCTCGTTGCGCTCGCGGTCTCGGTCCTGGTGCTCTGGTCGGGATGGACCGGACAATCGCGCGTCGCGCAATGGGCGATCGGCGCCGTGCTCCTGCTCTCGCTCATCCTCCGGCAGGTGGCGCCGATCGTCGCGATGCGATTCGCCAACCCCACCGACCCGACGCTCCGGGAACGCCCCTATCTGGCAACGCGCGGGGGGTACACTCGACGCGCCTTTGCTGTGGACCGCATCCAGCCGGCGGACAGCCTCGGCGTCTTCGCCTCTCTCTCGCAGGCAGCGCGGTCGGTGTCGGTGTGGGACGCGAGTGCCCTTCGGCGAGTGCTCGATCGAGGTGCGGGCGCTGCAGGATCGCGCACCGCCGGCTGGCATCGTTCCGAGGGCGGATTGCTCGCAATCCTGCCACATCCGACGAGCGCAGGCAATGCCGGCACATCGCCATGGACGGTCGCGTTCGCCTCAGCGGTGCGTGTAGATGAGCGGGGAAGTGTGCTTCGCACGGACACCGGCGGCTCGCCGCAGGCCGAGGAGCGGACGATCCCGGCGCCGCTTGTCGGAGAGGGCATCAGCGGTTACGCGATCGTTGCCGATTCCACTGGAAGTGTCGCCGCCCCGGCGATCGAGAGCACCCTGGATCGCCTCGCGCACGCGTGGAGTCTTCAGAATCTGAGGCTGCTCGTTGCGGATCTGCCTCAACCGGGTTCCCGCATCCTGCTGCACCGCGACGTTCGTGATCGGGTGCGACAGCTTGCGCCCTTCTTTGTGCTGGGCCGGGACATCGTTCCCCTCACGCACGGCGATTCACTGCTGTGGGTCATCGAATTGTACTCGGCCAGTTCGACATATCCTCTGAGCCAACCCGCGAACCTCGCCGGCGACACGCGCAGCTATTTCCAGCATGCGGCCACGTCGTTCGTGAACGCGGCCACGGGACGCGTGACGCTTGTCGCCGACAGCGCGCTCGACCCGCTGGCGCGAACGTGGGTCCGACGATTTCCATCCCAGTTCCGGCAATGGGACGAGCTGCCGGCGTCGCTCGTGGCAGCCGTTCCCCCGGCGAGCGACGGGGCCTATGCGCAAGCCATCGCCCTCGGTCGCGTCGGACGTCGCTCGGATCATCCGGTGGAACGTCACCTCCCCCGAATGAACGGTGCGGATACCTTGCTGGCGCTCGATGCCGAACCGCCGATGCGGATGCCGGGCGCGGCGGGGCCCCTCGCCTGGGTGCGTCCGCTGCTCGATGATGTCGAACGCATCGACGGCGCCGTGATCGCCGTTGGCGGAGCGGCACGCCGCACGTACTGGATGCCGCTGCCCGTCAAAGGCCCCCGGTGGTCCGCCGTGGTGGATCGATTGCAACGTCCCGCGGACAGCTCGGTAGTCCCCGGCAGCCGGACCATTCTCGGCGCCGTACGAGCCGTCCCGGTTGCCGGTGGGCTCGCATTTGTCCAGACCGCCTACGCAATGCGAGAGGACGGACCGCCCGCCGTGACACGCGTCAGCGCATTCATCGCGGACTCCGTACGAAGCGGCCGCACGCTCGCGGATGCGCTCGGCGTTCCACTATCGGCGGACTCGTTCGGTGTCCCCCTCACGGAGCAGGATTTCCGATCGCGAGTCACGCGGCTGTATGCCGCCATGCGTGCTGCCATGCGCATTGGCGACTGGGTAGCGTTCGGCACGGCCTATACCGAACTGGGAGTGTTGCTTGGCAGACAACCGTAAGAGTCCAATGTCGAAGGAGACGTCCGGCCAGAATCGCCGCTCGAGCGACCGCATGCGCCAGACCGCCGTCATTGCGCTTGGCGGCAACGCCCTGTCACCGGCCGGTGTGCGCTCCACCATTCACGATCAGTTCCGGCATTCGCGCGCGAGCCTGGGGCCCATCGTGGATCTTGCGCTCGACGAGTGGAACGTCTGCGTCGTTCATGGCAACGGACCGCAGGTCGGCGACGAGCTGGTGCGGAACGAGATCGCCCGGCACGAAGTGGCGCCGCTTCCGCTGGGAGTGCTTGTTGCCGCGACCGCCGGGTGGATCGGGTACATGATCCAGCAGTCACTCGAGAATGCGCTGCGTCAGGCCGGCAGCAGCCGTGAAGTGGCAACGATCATCACGCAGGTGCACGTGGATCCGGAGGACCCGGCACTCGCGTCACCAACAAAATTCATCGGTCACGAAATACCTTCTGAGCGTGCGAAGAGCCTGATCGCTGAAGGGCATCCGGTGCTGGCTGATGGCCGCGGACGCATGAGGCGCGTCGTGGGTAGTCCGCCGCCGAAGATGATTCACGAGCTCGGCGTCATACGCCGCCTGGTGCAGGCGGGGACCATCGTCATTGCGTGCGGTGGCGGGGGCGCCCCGATTTACTTCGACGAGAAAGTCCATGGCTTCGAAGGCATCGACGCCGTAGTGGACAAGGATCTGAGCGCCGCGGTGCTGGCGCGCGATCTCGGCGCCGAGCTGCTCGTGATTCTCACGGATGTCGATGCCGTGTATGCCGACTGGGGCACGCCTCAGCAGCGTCCCTTACGCCGCCTCCCGCTGGCCGAAGCCGAACGACTGGATGAGGCGGGCGCTTTCGGCGAGGGCAGCATGGCCCCGAAGGTGCGCGCGGCGATAGAATTCGTGCGATCTACTGGCGGCCGCGCGGTGATCACGGAGCTGTCCCGCGGCCGCGAAGCGGTTGCAGGCAACGCCGGTACGACGTTCGAACCGGGGTGACCACTACTTGAACCCACCCGCAGCTCGCAGTGCGCAGCCCGCAGTCCGCAGCCCGCAGTTCACAGCCCGCATTGCCCGTCCGCAGCTTTCTCTCACGGAGTTGACGTGAACATTCACGAGTACCAGGCGAAGGAAATCTTTCGCAAGGCTGGAATTCCCATTCCGCCCGGCGACGTGGCGCACACGCCGGCCGAAGCGGAAGCGCTCGCCAGGAAGTTCGGCGGCACCGTGGTGATCAAGGCCCAGGTGCATACCGGCGGCCGCGGCAAGGCAGGCGGCGTGAAGCTCGCGAAGAATCCCGCGGAAGCGAAGGAGCTTGCGAGCAGGATCCTCGGGATGACGATCAAGGATCTGGTGGTGCAGACTGTGCTCGTCACGCCGGCGGCGGAGATCGCCACCGAGGCGTATGCCGGCATCATCGTGGACCGCGCATCGAAGCGCGCCGTGTTCATGGTGAGTCCCGCGGGCGGCATCGACATCGAGGAAGTCGCGGAGAAAACCCCTGACAAGATCATGCGTCTTCCGGTCGATCCACGATACGGTCTATTGGAATTCCAGGCACTGCAAATGGGGCTGTTCCTCTACAAGGACGCCAAACAGGCGCGCGCCGCCGCAAAGATTCTCAAGCAGCTGTACGCCGCCTTCACGGCAAGCGGTGCTTCACTGGCCGAGATCAATCCGCTCGTGACGACCCCGGCGGGCGAGGTGGTCGCACTCGACGCGAAGATGGTCGTCGATGACAACGAGCTCGATCGGCTTCCGGAAATTGCCGGTCTGCGTGATGAGAGCGCCGAGGCGCCAAGCGAAGTGATGGCGCGCAAGGCCAACCTCACCTTCATCAAGCTCGATGGGAACGTCGGCTGTGTCGTGAACGGCGCCGGTCTCGCGATGGCGACGATGGACCTGGTGAAATACTACGGCGGTGAGCCGGCGAACTTTCTCGATATCGGCGGATCGTCGAATCCCGAGAAGGTAGTGAATGCCCTGAAGATCATTACGAGTGACCCCAGCGTGAAGGCGATTCTCTTCAACATTTTTGGTGGCATCACGCGCACGGATGACGTAGCGAACGGCATCGTGACGGCGACGAAGCAGAACCCGCTGAAAGTGCCCATCGTCATCCGGCTCACTGGCACGAATGAGGAAATCGCAGTGAAGATTCTGAGCGAGAACGGATTCACGGCCATGACAGATATGGATGAGGCGGTGCAGAAGGCGGTGCAGCTCGCGACGGGAGGAAAGGCTGCGTGAGCATCTTTATCGACAAGTCCACGAAGCTGGTGATCCAGGGCATCACGGGACGCGATGGCTCGTTCCACGCGAAGCAGATGATCGAGTACGGGACGAGCGTGGTCGCCGGGGTGACGCCGGGCAAGGGAGGGCAGAAGTTCGAAGGCACGCTACCGATCTACGATACGGTCGCGCAGGCGGTGCAGGCGACCGGCGCCAACACGAGCGTGATCTATGTGCCACCGATGTACGCGGCAGACGCAATGCTGGAAGCCGCGGACGCGGGCGTCGCGCTCATCGTGTGCATCACCGAGGGTGTCCCCGTGCTCGACATGATGCGCGTCTACCCGTACGTAAAGGAGAAGGGCGCCCGACTCATCGGACCCAATTGTCCGGGGCTGATCACCCCTGGCATGTCGAAGGTCGGTATCATTCCCGGCCGCATCTGCACGGCTGGTCCGGTGGGCCTCGTGAGCCGTTCCGGAACGCTGACGTACGAGATCGTGAACCAGCTCACGAACGCCGGCATCGGACAGACGACGTGCGTCGGCATCGGTGGCGACCCGATTAATGGGACGAACTTCATCGACTGCCTGGCGGCGTTCGAGGCCGATCCTCACACGAAGGCGGTTGCGATGATGGGGGAGATCGGCGGCACCGACGAGCAGGAGGCAGCCGCCTTCGTGAAGGCGCACATGAAGAAGCCCGTGGTCGGGTTCATCGCGGGTCAGACGGCGCCGCCGGGTCGAAGGATGGGTCATGCCGGCGCTATCATCTCAGGGTCAGCAGGTACCGCCGCTGAAAAAATTCAGGCCTTCGAGGACGCGGGCATTGGCGTCGCGAAACGGCCGAAGGATGTAGTAGGGCTCCTCAGAAAGCATATTTCGTAATCGGCTGCGTACTGCGTGCTGCGTGCTGCGTGAATTTCGCGAACTCTGTCGCGCCACACATGCAGATCCTGGAGCAACAGCCTGTACGGGACTCACGCAGCACGCAGCACGCAGCCGAGAAGTTCACTTTACTACACACAACATTCGAATTCGATG
>Ga0136611_10001650_pt1 | contig 15562 bp, 21 predicted proteins | sample AntDrymUQ2232306_2_FD_106645 | JGI IMG/M metagenome (GOLD analysis project Ga0136611, IMG submission 106645) | Polar desert sand microbial communities from Dry Valleys, Antarctica - metaG UQ223 (23.06) | ecosystem: Environmental > Terrestrial > Soil > Desert | place: Antarctica: Dry Valley...
CGACCCGGCGATGCCCAAGGCCGTCCCCTACGGCATCTACGACCTCGCAGCCAACACCGGCTGGGTGAGGGTGGGCAGCGACGGCGACACCGCAGCCTTCGCGGTCGCCACCTTGCGCCGCTGGTGGACCCAGGTCGGCCAAGCCGCATACCCCACCGCCAAGCGGCTGCTGATCAACGCCGACGCCGGCGGATCCAACGGCTACCGGGTCCGGCTGTGGAAGCTCGAACTCGCCCGGCTCGCCACCGACACCGGCCTGGCCATCACGGTCTGCCACTACCCGCCCGGCACCAGCAAGTGGAACAAGATCGAACACCGACTGTTCTCCGCGATCACCAGCAACTGGCGAGGCCGACCACTCACCAGCCACCAGGTCGTCGTCGACCTGATCGGCGCCACCACCACCCGCACCGGCCTGACCGTCCACGCCGAAGCCGACACCAACACCTACCCGCGAGGCATCAAGATCAACGACGCCCAGATGGCCGCAATCTCCCCGCAGCTCAAGCCGGACAAGTTCCACGGCGAGTGGAACTACACCGTGAAGCCAGCGACAACCAGCCAGTCCGCAGCGGCGAAGTAGTTGTTTGCTTCCGATCCCTTAATCACTCGCGGCGGCCATCGCGGGGTGTCACGCTGCGGGGATGTCGGACGACACCTGGGCAATGGTTGCCGCCGGTCTCGACGCACTTGTCCGGGACCGCCACCTCTCGGGGATCGCCCTCATCACGCAGGGTGACCGGGTCCTGCTGGAGTCCTGCCACGGCCTGGCCGACCGGGCAGCCGGCACCCCGGTCACCCCCGCCACCCGCTTCGGCCTGGCCTCGATGTGCAAGATGTTCACGGCCCTGGCCGCCCTGGACGCCGTACGCCGCGGTGAGCTCGCCCTCCACCGGCCCGTCGTCGACCTGCTGCCGGCGTCGCGGCGACCGTCGACCCTGCCCGCCGAGGTCACGGTCCACCACCTGCTGACCCACACCTCCGGGATCGGCGACTACGCCGAGGAGGACGAGGAAGTGCCCGGCTTCGTCGAGGACTACGCCGCCCTGTGGCACGACCTCCCCAGCCATCGGATGGAACGGGTCGACGACTTCCTGCCGCCCTACCGCGACCTGCCCCCGGTCGCGCCGGCCGGAGCCGGGTTCCACTACTGCAACTCCGGCTACCTGCTGGTCGGCGCCGTCGTCGAGGAGGTGACCGGCCGGGGGTTCACCGCGCTGGTCACCGAACGCGTCCTCGGCCCGGCCGGGATGGCCGACAGCGGCTACTTCCGGCTCGACGCACCGGAGCCCGACCTGGCGACCGGCTACCACCGGGCCCTTCGCCACCGCCCGCGACATCGACCGCTGCCTGCGGGCGATCGCCTCAGGAGAGCTGGTCGGCCCCGAGTTGCGCGACCTGATGCTGACGCCGCACGTGCCGGCGTACGACGACGTCGCGATGGGGTACGGCGTCTTCGTGCGACCCGACGGGTCGTTCGGCCACGGCGGGGGTGACCCCGGCGTGGAGACCCTCGCCCGGCACTTCCCGGAGCGCGACACCTCGGTGGTGCTGCTGTGCAACACCGACGACGTGCTCGACGACGCGTGGGCGATCGTGACCGCGCCGCTGGCCGGGGCCTGAGCCGGGTCCGGGCGGGCCACCACACGCCTGCTAGAAATGGAGGCATGGCAACCACAGAGCTCGGGGGCGTCCCCACCCACACCGTCAGCGAACTCCCCGGAGTCGGCTCCCAGGCTCCGGGCTTCGAGCTCACCGGCAACGACTTCGAGACGGTGACCCTGCCCACCGGCACGCGCACCGTGCTCAACATCTTCCCCAGCGTCAACACCGGCGTCTGCAGCGCGAGCGTGCGGACGTTCAACAAGATCGCCGCGGACCTCGACGACACCACGGTCATCTGCGTGTCGAAGGACCTTCCGTTCGTGCTGGCCGGATTCTGCGGTGCCGAGGGCATCGACCACGTCACCACCGCGTCGGCCTTCGCGTCGTCCTTCGGGGAGGACTACGGCGTCACCCTCATCGACGGCAAGTGGCGCGGCCTGCTCGCCCGGGCCGTCGTGGTGGTGGGTGCCGACGGCTCGGTCCTGCACACCCAGGTGGTGCCGTCGATCGGCCAGGAGCCCGACTACGACGCGGCTGTCGCAGCCCTCTCCTGAGCCGCGCACTCACCCCGGCTGCCAGAAGGCGGCCCTGAGGTCCGGGTTGCCCGACGGGCGCAGCGGCGTGCCCTCCTCGAGGTAGGCCTGCCGGGCCTCGCCCTGGTGGCTCGGCGGCAACGTCCCGTCGGCGCGGACCACGCGCCACCACGGCACCGGGCCGCCGTGGGTCGCCAGCACCGATCCGACCTGGCGGGGGCCACCGCCGCCGAGCGCAGCACCGACGTGCTCCGCGATCGCGCCGTACGTCGTCACCCGGCCGCGCGGGACCCGCTCCACGCAGGCCAGCACCGCCTCGACGTACTCCTCCGGGTCCGGACCTGAGGTGCTCACGCGGCCGCCCGCCCGCGCGAGAAGGTCGCCGAGGCGGCGACGATGGCGAGGAACGCGCCGGCCAGCCCGAGGACCCAGATGCCGTCCGGCTCCGGACTGCCCCGGAGCCAGGTAGCCACCAGGAGCAGCAGCGGGGCCGGCACGAACACCGCCAGCCCGCGACGCACCCAGAGCCGGGCCACCGGCGGGTCCACGGGCAGCTGGGCAGGGCCGTAGGCCGACACCACCGCCGCGAGGTGCGCGGTCAGGATCGCTGCGGTCGCGGGGACCGCCCAGGGGTCGAGCCCGTCGCGCAGCCCGATCCCCCACCAGGCGAGCACCAGGACCAGCACGGCGACACCGGCGGCCGACTCGGGATAGGCGGCCCAGCCGAGGCCGAGCACGGCGACGAGCACCACGAACCACACCGGCGCGGCCCCGCCCGCCCCGATTGTGCAGAGCACCGCCAGGACCGGCATCGCCGCGACGAGCGCTCGGAGCAGCCACTGGCCAGCCGTGAGCCGGCCCTTCATCGAGACGCCACCTGCGGCAGCTGGGCGCGGCGGGCCAGCCGCCGGAGCACCTCGTCGAGGGTGCCGGGGCCGCGCCAGGGAACCACCGGGCAGCCGGTCGAGGCGAGCCGGGCGAGCTGGTTGTCGCGCTCGAGGCGGCGCATCCGCCACGCCAGGTCGGCCAGCTCGGGCCGCAGTCCCGCGCGCGCCCCCGGGGTGGTCGTCGCCGGCAGGGTGTCGATCACCATCACCGGCAGGCCGCGGCGCACCAGGCCGGCCGTCGCGGTGGTCAGCATGTCGCTCAGCATCGGGGAGAGGACCATCACCACAGTCCCGGCGGAGACCCGCAGGTTCAACCGGTGCCCGCCCGGGTCGGTGGGCACACTCGGCCGGACGGCGGCGAGCGTGCCGAGGATCACCCGGTGGTGACGCGCCCCGGCGCCGAGACCCACGGCCTGACCGGCCGCGCCCACGACGCGAAGCCCGACCCGGTCACCGTGCCGGGTGTGGTGCTCGGCCAGCGCGGCCGCGGCCCGCATGGTCAGGTCGAGGCTGCTGGCCTCGCCGTCGATCCCGCCCGAGATGCCGTAGTCGGCCAGCGCGTCGACCACGATCAGCACGCCGCTGTCCTCCTCGGCGCGGGTGGTCACGACGTGCAGCACGTCGACACGCAGGGAGACCCGCCAGTTGACGCGCCGCAACCGGTCCCCTGCCTGGAACGGCCGGATCCCGGAGAACTCCGTGCCGCTGGCGACCCGACGGGAGCGGTGCGCCCCCACCAGGCCGATCGGCTGCGGCATCTCGGCGCGGGAGTCGAACGGCGCGGTCACCGGCAGCACGTGCATCACCTGGCCGCTGATCAGCTCGGGTCCCCAGCGGTAGCCCGCCCACGGGGTGACCAGGCCGACCCGCTCCTCACCGACCACCCGCCGGCCCCACCGCCGCGGGCTCACGTGCAGGTCGGGAACGGTGCCGTCAGGACCGATCAGTCCGGTGGTGACGCCCACGGCGGGGCGCAGGGCGACGTACGGCGTCTCGCCGGTGACCCGGGTGACCGCCTCGACGTCGCCCACGTCCTCGAGCACCAGCCGCGAGGTGGTGCCCTGGCCCTCGTGCAGGGACAGGTGGGCGAGCCGGCTGTGCACCCGCGGCTCGGTGCGCGGCCGGTGCAGCAGTCCCAGGGCGCCGCACAGCGCGAGGGGCAGCATCAGCACGACCAGCACGGCGTCGCCGAACAGCACCGCGAGCGCCAGGCCGGCCCCCGCGACGAGCAGACCCCGGCTGAGGCCGGCGGTGGCGCCCCAGTGCGTCATCGACAGGTCACCGGCTGGTCGCACGACTGCGGTGGGACTCGAGCGTCGCCGGGGTCGCCACCGAGCCGAGCACCGAGTCGACGACCCGCCGTCCCGACGCCTCGGTCATCCAGAGCTCCGGCTTGACGGTGACCCGGTGCGACAGCACGGCCCGCGCCACGGCCTTCACGTCCTCGGGGATCACGTAGTCGCGGCCACGCAGCACTGCGAAGGCGCGTGCCGTCAGCACCAGCCCGAGCGAGCCGCGCGGCGAGGCACCGGTCAGCACCTCCTGGTGGCCGCGGGTCGCCTCGGAGAGGGCCACGCAGTAGCGGCCGACGCTCTCGTCGACCTCGACGGTCTCCACGGCCTGCTGGATCCCGAGCAGTCCGGCCGCGTCCGTGACCTGCGTGAGCACGATCTCCTCCTGCCGACGGGCCAGCCGGGCGGCCACCACGGCGTACTCCTGGTCTCGCGTGGGGTAGCCGAACGAGACACGGAGCAGGAACCGGTCGAGCTGCGCCTCGGGCAGCGGGTAGGTGCCCTCGTACTCGATCGGGTTGGCAGTGGCGAGCACGTGGAACGGCGAGGGCAGCCGGAAGGTCTCGCCCTCCACGGTGATCTGCTGCTCCTGCATCGCCTCCAGCAGCGCGGCCTGGGTCTTGGGCGGCGTCCGGTTGATCTCGTCGGCCAGCAGCAGCCCCGTGAACAGCGGCCCGCGGCGGAACTCGAACTCGCCGGCCCGCTGGTTGTAGATGAAGGACCCGGTCAGGTCGGCCGGCAGCAGGTCGGGGGTGAACTGGGCCCGGGCGTAGTCCAGCCCGAGCGACTGCGCGAACGAGCGCGCCGCCAGCGTCTTGCCGAGCCCCGGGTAGTCCTCGAGCAGGACGTGCCCCTTGGCCAGGATCCCGGCCAGCACGAGCACGAGGGCGTCGCGCTTGCCGACGACGGCCTTCTCGACCTCGTCGAGCACACGGCCCGCGAGGGCGCCCGCCTCCGCGACGGTCAGGCTGGTGGGTGTTGTCGACATGGGTCACATCTCCTCGACCCGGCGGACCTGGCGCTCGATCTGCTCGACCCGCAGCCGCCGCGGCGGGTCGTCGAGCACGGACAACAGCTCGGGGCCGAGCAGCTCATCGGCCCGCGGGTCGTCGACGGTGAGACCGTGCCGGCGGACGAGCTGGAGGTCGGCGAGCTGGCGGAGCCGGTGCTGCAGGGCGCCGTCGGGGGTGGTCGAGGTGACATGCCCCTCGACGACGCTCAGGTAGGTCCCGAGCCGGGCATCCTCACCCGGAGGTACGACGTACCGCACCGGCAGGACCTCCCAGCCGGGGCCGAGGTCGCCGAGCACGTCGCCCGCGAGCCAGGAGGTCGCCACGCACACCGTGGCCAGCAGCGCCAACGGCACCAGGCGCGGCTGGTAGTCGAAGAACGCGAAGCCCGTGTAGAGCACCACCACCAGCAGCGCCAGGCCGCCTACCCGGACCAGCCACCGGGTCCTCATCCGCGGACCTGCGAGCGCGCCAGGCCGGCATGGAGGTCGTCCAGCGCGCGGATCGCCAGGTCCCGCGACTCCTCGGCGACCTCGTGGTCGCTGAAGCGTGCCTCCCGGAAGAGCCCCGACAGCCGGGAGACAGCGACCGGGTCCGCCTCGGCGAGCTCGAGGATGCGCATCGCGTGCTCCGAGGAGGTCTCCCAGGCCCGTCGGGGCATGCCCACGCCGGCGGCCTGGGCCTCGAAGCGGTGCCAGCACTGCACGATGGCGTTGCGGGGGCTGCCCTCGAACAGGAGGGCGCGCTGCGCAGCGGCGTCGGCCATGATCGCGTCGGCCGCCCGGGCGGGGGCGTCGACGACCTCGAACGGCACCTCGACGGCCCTTTCCCGAGCGCGCGGGCGCAGCCGCCACAGCTGGCGGAGGCCGACCAACACCCCCGCGAGCAGGACCAGCGCGGCAACCAGGACCAGGCCGGCGGCGAGGATGGAGATGATCGGGGACCCCCGGCGCGGTTCGACGTCGTCGAGGTCCTCCAACGGTTCGCCGGGGTCAAACGTCGTGGCCTCGCTGGCCTCGGGGTTCAGCGCGAAGCGGCCCGGCCCCTGACCCTCCAGCACCCGGCCGGGTCCGATCAGTGCTGCCCACGCGACGAGCAGCGAGACCAGCAGGGTGCAGCCGACGACGGCCAGCACGGCGGCCCGCCCCGGTCGCTGCGCCGACCCCTGCTCTGTCACGGTCCGAACCTAACCCGCGCGACCGCTCAGGCCGAGTCGCACCCATCACGTCTCGATCACGGTCCGGACGTGGATCCGCCCGGACCCGAGACGGGTCCGGGCGGTCCCGGGGGGGCTTCTCAGAGGGTCAGAGCAGCGGAGAGAACGGCTCCGTGCCCGGCACCAGCCGGAGGCCCGTGAGGCCGCCGTGCTGCTGGGCGTAGGTGAGCTCGTGGTCGAGGTCCCCGACGCCGTTGGAGCCGGCGAGCGGGGCGATCGCGAGGGTGGAGAGCGTGCCCAGGGCGTTGCCCTTGGCGTCGAGGAACGCACTGCCGGAGTCACCCGGCACGCCCGGGCTCACCGTGTAGACCGGGTGCGTCCAGCCGCTGGGGTCGGTGCCGAGGCTGGTGCCCTGCTTGGGCGAGAGGCCTCCATTCCGGCGCGGATGCTGGAGTTGCCGTAGGAGTAGACGGTGTCGCCGACCCCGGTGCCGGCCGTGTTGACGGCCACCGGGCCACCCCAGAACGGCACAGACGGGTTCACCTTCGAGACGTCCGCGGCGTCGACCTCCACCAGGGCGAGGTCGTTGTAGGCGCCTCGTTGCGCTGCTGCATGGTCAGCCACGACGAGTAGACGAGCGTGCCACCGCCGACCCGGGTGCCTTCGGAGACCGGCGAGCCGCCCTCGACGACGTCGACCTTCGTGCCGAGCGGCAGCGACCCGGCGTCACAGCCGTCGGTGTCGGTCGCCGGGGTGGATCGTCGCGGTGTCCGCAGGCGCATAGGCCTGCACCTGCTGGGTCGTGGCCGACGCCGGCGCGCTGGTGGCGACTGCGCTCCCGAGGGCGGCACTGGTCACGACGGCGAGGGCGCCGGCGGCGAGACGGGCGGTGCTGGGGGCTGGCTGCATGGAGGGATCTCCTGTGCGTCACTCGAGACGCCCCCGGCTCCCGGGGGCCTGGCACGAGGGACCAACGCAACGCTCCCGGCGAAGTTACGCGCCGGTAGCCAGTAGCGCGAGCGTCAGTACGACGGCTGCGACGGGTCGATCTGGTTGACCCACGCCACCACGCCACCACCGACGTGCACGGCGTCGGCGTAGCCGGCGCCCTTCGCGACGGCGAGCGTCTCGGCCGACCGCACGCCGGTCTTGCAGTACATGACGACCTGCTTGCCGGCGTCGACCGGGGGCAGCTGCGCGATCGCGTGCCCGTTGAGGAAGTCACCCTTCGGGATCAGGACCGAGCCCGGGATCTGGTTGATCTCGTACTCGTTGGGCTCGCGCACGTCCACCAGCACGAAGTCCCGGGTGCCTTCCTCGCGCTCCTTGAGCAGGTGCTCGAGCTGGACGACCGAGATCGTGGAACCCGCCGCCGCGTCGACAGCCTCCTCGGAGATCGCGCCGCAGAAGGCCTCGTAGTCGATGAGCCCGGTGACGGTGGGGTTGTCGCCGCAGAGCGCGCAGGCCGGGTCCTTGCGGACCTTCAGCTTGCGCCACTCCAGCTCGAGGGCGTCGTAGATGACGAGCTTGCCGACGGCCGGGTCACCGATGCCGGTGAGCACCTTGATCGCCTCGTTGACCTGGATCGACCCGATGGCCGCGCAGAGCACGCCCAGCACGCCGCCCTCCGCGCAGCTCGGGACCATCCCCGGCGGCGGGGGCTCGGGGTAGAGGCAGCGGTAGCAGGGAGCCTCGATGCTCTCGCCCTTCTCGTCGGTGGCGGAGGGCCAGAAGACCGACGCCTGCCCGTCGAAGCGGTAGATCGAGCCCCACACGTAGGGGATGCCGAGGAAGTACGCCGCGTCGTTGACCAGGTAGCGCGTCGCGAAGTTGTCGGTGCCGTCGACGATCAGGTCGTAGCCCTCGAAGACGCCCATCACGTTGTCGTTGTCGAGGCGTTCCTCGTGCAGGATCACCTCGACGTAGGGGTTCGCCTCGGCGATCGCCTCCTTGGCCGACACCGCCTTGGACTTCCCGATGTCGGACTGGCCGTGGATGATCTGGCGCTGCAGGTTGGACTCGTCGACCTCGTCGAACTCCGCGACACCCAGGGTGCCCACACCCGCCGCGGCCAGGTAGAGCAGGGCCGGGCTGCCGAGGCCGCCGGCGCCGATCACGAGCACCTTGGCGTTCTTCAGGCGCTTCTGCCCGGTCATGCCGACGTCGGGGATGATCAGATGCCGGCTGTAGCGGCGTACCTCGTCGATCGTCAGCTCGTCGGCGGGCTCCATCAGCGCGGGGAAACTCAACGGACTGCTCCTTGTCGGACGGACTTCTCGGGAGGACCTGTCACTGGCGCAACGCCACCGGTCCCGACCATGTTCCCCCGACCCTCGCGAGCCCTCGCCCACGTCCCGCGATCCGGACCCGTCGAGTCCGAAGCAAAGAGTGTCCTCCTGGACAGAAATCTTCAGGCACCCCCTTGATTTATGTCCCGGCACCGTCCATTGTCGGCATCAGCAGTCAGGCCTCACACGCATGTCGCCCCGCGCGGCTCCCCCCGAACGCGTCCTTGGTCTGTGCTTGCGACAGACGCACCCGGGGGGGTTGGCACACGGAGGGGCCTCGTTCGCGAGGCCCCTCCTTTTCCATGTCCCGTGACAGGTCCCGCGTGCTCCCCGGTGACCGATGTCGGCGGCCGCACCGCCCACCCAGCGCCTTCCGTACCTACGAGTAGGCTTCCGACCGTCCGGGCAGGCACCAGATAGGACCACGGGGAGGATCACGTGAGCGGCACCGGGATCGACCAGCAACGCCCCCGCGGCAGGCGACTCCCCCGCACCCAGCGCCGGGCCCAGCTGCTCGAGTCGGCGCTCGAGGTCTTCGTCGCGCAGGGCTACCACGCGGCCGCGATGGACGACATCGCCGAGCGTGCCGGCGTCTCCAAGCCGGTCCTCTACCAGCACTTCCCGGGCAAGCTGGAGCTCTACCTCGCCCTGCTCGACGCCTCGTGCGACACGATCATCGACAACTGCCGCGCCGCGCTGGCCTCGACCCATGACAACCGGCTGCGCGTCGAGGCGACCATGGACGCGTTCTTCACCTACGTCGCCGGCGACTCGGGGGCCTTCCGGCTGGTCTTCGAGTCCGACCTGACCAACGAGACCGCGGTGCGCGAGCAGGTCGACCGGGTCACCACCGAGTGCGCGTCGATGATCGCCCACGTGATCCACGACGACACGGGCCTGCCCGACGAGGCGTCCCGCCTGCTCGCCGTCTCCCTGGTGGGAATGGCGCAGGTGAGCGCGCGGTTCTGGCTGTCCGAGAAGGGTCGCATCGGCCGCACCGACGCGGCCGGCCTGGTGGCGGGGCTCGCCTGGCGCGGCATCCGCGGCTACCCGCTCAGCGACGACGGGGCGTCACCGGACGCCCCCACGCACTGACCCACGACAGAAGGAGGACCTCCATGGAGGTCAAGATCGGTATCCAGCACGCCTCGCGAGAGCTCGTCGTCGAGACGGCGGAGGACCTCGACACGGTCGAGAAGAAGGTGGCGGAGGCGGTCGCCGAGGGCGTGCTCACCCTGACCGACACCAAGGGCCGCCGGATCGTCGTCCCCGGCGACCGGATCGCGTACGTCGAGATCGGCGGCGGAGTGGCCGGCCAGGTGGGCTTCCGCAGCTGACACACCTAGCCGGCACACCCGTGAGGATGTGACGATCAGCGGGCAGGTGAGCGACGATAGAGGCTGAAGGGCTCCGAGCACTCGGAGCACCCGCGTCATCGTGACGCACCATAGGAAGGCTCACTCACGTGGACATCACCACCATTCTCTTCTACCTGATCGTCGGTGCCATCGTCGGTCTGCTCGGCAAGTTCCTGGCCCCGGGCGACAAGGACAACATCCCGATCTGGCTGACCGTGATCTGCGGCATCGGCGGCATGCTGCTCGGCGGGTTCATCTACGAGGCCTTCGGCGGCAACGGCAGCAAGGGTCTCGACTGGGTCCAGGGCATCGTCGCGATCGTGACCGCCATGGTTCTCGTCATCATCGCCTCGATGGTGACCGGTCGCTCGCGCTCTCGCGTCTGACCGACACCTCGCACGACCCTGAGCATGACGGTGCCCCGCACCGAGCGATCGGCGCGGGGCCTCGTCGCGTCTTCAGGAGTCCAGGCCGAGTCGACTCATCCGATCAGCGTGCGCCTCGGTCAGTCGGCTGAACATCCGGCCGATCGCGGCCAGGTCCATCCCGGGACGGTCCACGCCGCCGGCCAGCAGCGCGGCGAGGGCGTCCCGCTCGGCAGCAACCCGCTGCGCCTGCGACAGGGCCTCCCCCATCAGCCGGCGACCCCACAGGGCCAGCCGGCCACCGAGGCGATGGTCGGCCACGATGGCGGCGCGCACCCGCCCGACCACGAACTCGGAGTGGCCGGAGTCGGCGAGCGAGGCGACGATCAGGTCCCGGGTGCCGGAGTCGAGGTAGGCCGCGACCTCCCGGTAGAAGTCCGCGGCGAGGCCGTCGCCGACGTACGCCTTGACCAGGCTCTCGTGCCAGTCGGCCGGCGCAGTGTGCTCGTGGAAGGAGTCGATGGCGGCCCGGAAGGGTGCCATCGCCACGAACGGGTCGGCACCCAGCTCGGCGATCCGGGCCCGCAACGGCACGAAGTGACCGAACTCCGCGGCCGCCATCGCCGCGAGCTCGACCTTGTCCTCGAGCGTGGGAGCCATGGTGGCGTCGTCGGCGAGCCGCTCGAAGGCCGTGAGCTCGCCGTAGGCGATCGCCCCGAGCAGGTCGACGACCGCCTGCCGGTAGTCCGGGTCGTCGAAGGCCAACGGCTCCGGGTTTCCCGGGGATTCAGTCACTCTCGCACCCTACCGATAGACTGAGGCCACGACTGGCGCCGTACGTCGAGCGTCTGTCCGAGCGTGCCGGCCCTCCTCGTGGGAGTTGCCCCGCTCCGCATGTGCGCGGCAGGCTCCTGTCGGAAACATCTTCGCTGGAGTCCGCCGCACCACCTTCTGGACTCACGAAAGCGACAAGACAATTACAACATTCCGAGAGCTCGGGGTGCACCCCGAGATTTGTGACGCGCTCGAGCGCGCCGGCATCGTCACCCCCTTCGCCATCCAGGAGATGACCCTGTCGGTCGCCCTGATGGGCACCGACCTGATCGGCCAGGCCCGCACGGGCACCGGCAAGACCCTGGCCTTCGGCATCCCGGTCATCCAGCGCAGCGTGGCGCAGCACGACCCCGACTACGCCGACCTGCCCCAGGGCAAGCCGCAGGCCCTGATCGTGGCCCCCACCCGTGAGCTCGCCCTCCAGGTCTCCAACGACCTCCACCTGGCCAGCAAGGACCGCGGCCTCCGCGTCCTGACCGTCTACGGCGGCGTCGGGTACGACGCGCAGCTCGACACGCTGGCGGCCGGCGTCGACATCGTGGTCGGCACGCCCGGTCGGCTCATCGACCTGATGAACCGCCGTGCCCTCGACATCTCTCACGTGCACGCCCTGGTGCTCGACGAGGCCGACGAGATGCTCGACCTCGGCTTCCTCCCCGACGTGGAGCGCCTGCTGCGACAGACGCCCGAGACCCGTCAGACGATGCTCTTCTCGGCCACCATGCCCGCTGCGATCGTGTCCCTGGCACGCACGCACATGCGTCACCCGATGAACATCCGTGCGGAGTCGTCCTACGACACCACGATGGTCCCGGCGACCGCGCAGTTCATCTACCAGGCCCACGACCTCGACAAGCCCGAGATCATCGGCCGCATCCTGCAGGCCGACGACGCCGGCAAGATCATCGTCTTCACGCGCACCAAGCGGTCCGCGCAGCGGGTGGCCGACGACCTGGCCGAACGCGGCTTCGACGCCTCGGCGCTGCACGGCGACATGGCCCAGGTGGCGCGCGAGAAGGCGCTGACGAAGTTCCGCGACGACAAGCTCCGGGTCCTCGTCGCCACCGACGTCGCCGCTCGCGGCATCGACGTGGCCGGGGTCTCGCACGTCATCAACTACACCTGCCCCGAGGACGACAAGACCTACGTCCACCGGATCGGCCGCACCGGCCGGGCCGGCGCGACCGGCACCGCGGTCACCTTCGTCGACTGGGCGGACCTGCACCGCTGGAAGATGATCAACAAGACGCTGGACCTGCCGTTCGACGCACCGCAGGAGACCTACTCCACGTCCGACCACCTGTTCCACGACATGGGCATCCCGCCGGGCACCAAGGGCCGCATCGTGCCCGCCGCGCCGCAGGCGCCGAAGGCCCGCACGGAGCGGTCGGACCGCTCCGACCGTCGCCCGGACCGGGGCACCGACAGGGGCACCGATCGGGGCACCGATCGGGGCACCGACAAGCCGGCCGGCGACCGTCCGCGTCGCGACCGCAGCCGCACCCGCTCGCGCTCCGGCGCACCGGTGGCCGAGGGTGGCGCCCCCGCGGGCACCACGACGGCGACCGACGGCGAGTCCGGCTCCGCCGGCGGGCGCAGTCGCCGTCGCCGCGGTGGTCGTCGGGGTTCGACCGGCGGCGGTCAGTCCTCGGCTCCCACCGCAGGTTGAGCCGCACTCGCGTCAGGTCGTGACGACGACCGTCGTCCCGACCGGCGCGAACTCCCACATCGCCAGGGCGTCGCGGGTCCGCTGCCGGATGCACCCGTGCGAGGTGGGGGTGCCTAGCTCGGCGGGCGTCTGCACCTTGGCGCCCTCGTCGACCGGGATGTCGTGGAAGCCGATGGCGGCGCCGGTGTCGCCGTAGGCGAACCGCACGAACCACTTCATCGACCCCGAGTCCTCGATGCCCGAGGCCTGCTCGGAGCGCGAGTAGACCTCGAAAGCGCCCAGGTCGAGGTTGTCGTAGACGCTGCCGGAGACCAGGTAGGTCCGCTCGACCACGTCACCCTCGCCGACGAGCCAGACCCGTTGGCGGCCCTCGCTGAAGACGACGCGGCGCCCTTCGCCGGCGTCGCCGGGCAGGGTCACGTCGGCGATCGTCGAGTCGAGGGCGGTCAGCCCGCCCGCGGGCCCCTCGCTCGCGGGCGCCGGCGAAGCAGACGGGGCCGGGGTGACCTCGCCCGCCTGCACAGGGGAGCGCGGCGCGACGTCGGCGTCGGCAGCCGTCGGCAGTGTGCCGAGCCCGCCCAGCACGGACACCGCGGTCACGGTCAGGGCGGAGGCGGCCAGCACCATCCGTCCGTAGCGCGGCCGGGGCGGCCGTTGCCGGTGGGTGGTCACCGCTGTCCTACCGGTTCCCGGACTTCCGGGCGGCCTTCGGGACCGGGCGGCGCGACCGCGTCACGAGGTTGGCCGCGACGTCGCGGTAGGCCTTGGCACCCTTGCTGGACCGGCTGGTGCGCAGGATCGACCGCCCGGCGGCCGGTGCCTCAGCGAACTTGATGGTCTTGGGGATCGGCGGCTCGACGACCTCGAGGTCGTAGGTGTCCGAGATCGTCTCCAGCACCGTGCGGGCGTGGTTGGTGCGGCCGTCGTACAGCGTCGGGAGCACGCCCCACACCTCGAGCGAGCGGTTGGTGAAGCGGCGTACGTCGTGGACGGTGTCGAGCAGCTGTCCGACCCCGCGGTGCGAGAGCGTCTCGCACTGGAGCGGGATCAGCACTCCGTCGGCGGCGGTCAGGGCGGCGACGGTGAGCACGCCCAACGAGGGCGGGCAGTCGAGCAGCACCCAGTCGTAGGAGTCCAGGATCGGCTCGAGCGCGGCCTTGAGGGCCTGCTCGCGGCCGGTGCGGGTCAGCAGGTCGGCCTCGGCTCGCGCTAGCTCGATGGTGGCCGGCAGCAGGTCGACGCCGTCCTCGGTGGCGATGACCACCTCGTCGGCGTCCAGCCCCTTGGTCAGCACGTGGTGGACCGACAGCTCGAGGTCCTCGGGGTCGATGCCGAGGGAGAAGGTCAGGCAGGCCTGGGGGTCGAGGTCGACCAGCAGCACCTTCTGACCGAGCTCGGCCAGGGCGGCCCCGATGGAGGCCACGGAGGTGGTCTTGGCGACGCCGCCCTTCTGGTTGGCGATCGCGGGCGTGGTGGTCATCGGGTCCCATCATGCCGGACCCGGGTTGCCGCACCGTGGACGACACCGCTTTGCTGAGGTCATGTCCAGCAAAGAACAGGCCCCCGCGCCCGCCGGCACCGCCCTGGTCACCGGGGCCACCGCCGGCATCGGCCTCTCCTTCGCCCGGCAGCTGGCGGGGCGCGGCCACGACCTGGTCCTGGTGGCCCGCGACCCGGCGCGACTCGACACGGTCGCCGCCGAGCTGCGGGACGCGTACGGCGTCGCGGTGGAAGTGCTCCGCGCCGACCTGGCCGACCGAACCGAGCTCGGCCGGGTCGAGGCCCGGCTGCGCGACGCGAGCCGGCCCGTCGAGCTGCTCGTCAACAACGCCGGGTTCGGCCTCAAGGGCCGGTTCCTCGACAACGACGTCGACGCCGAGCAGTCGATGATCGATGTGATGGTGACGGCGGTGATGCGGCTGTCGCACGCCGCACTCGGCGAGATGGTGGAGCGTCGTCGCGGCGGCGTGATCAACGTGTCCAGCGTGGCGGCATACCTGCCGCGCGGCACGTACGCTGCGACGAAGGCGTGGGTCAACAGTGTCAGCGCCTGGGCCGCGAACGAGTACCGCCCCCACGGTGTCCGGGTGATGGCGCTCTGTCCGGGCTTCACCAAGACCGAGTTCCATGAGCGGATGGACGTCCGCCGAGGGACCGGAGTCATGTGGCTCGACCCCGACGTCCTGGTCCGGCGCGCGCTGACCGACTACGACCGGGGCCGCGCTCTCTCCATCCCGGGCGTCCACTACCGGGCGATCGCCACCCTGACCCGGCTGGTGCCGGCGCGCGCGCTGCAGGGCTACCAGTCGATCGGGCGACGCTAGGGGCTGGCGACTCACGAGCCACCCGGTCGGGACCGGAGTCCGTTGGCATTGCAAGGCCGAAAGGCGGACGGGCGTGCTGTCCACAGATCGTCGAAGAACTGCTTGCTGTTCGAACTGGTGTTCGATAGAATCGGTGGCATGGTCCAGCCTCCGATCAGCGATCTCGACGCCACCGCCACGTTGGCCGCGGTGTCGGCGACGCTGCGGTGGCGACGTGCTGCGGAGGTCGAGGACCTCAGGC
>Ga0136611_10001651_pt1 | contig 15545 bp, 14 predicted proteins | sample AntDrymUQ2232306_2_FD_106645 | JGI IMG/M metagenome (GOLD analysis project Ga0136611, IMG submission 106645) | Polar desert sand microbial communities from Dry Valleys, Antarctica - metaG UQ223 (23.06) | ecosystem: Environmental > Terrestrial > Soil > Desert | place: Antarctica: Dry Valley...
CCGCGTTCGGGAGCTAGCTCCCGAACGCGGCTCAGCGTGTGCAGATCACACTTATAACGACGGGCAACGGTGCAAAAACTTACGGAGCAATGAGTGTCCCATGTAACGGTTGAGTTACGGTTAAGGAGAAGCGCGATGGTCCAGGTCTTGAATAGGACTTCTCGCTTCGCTGACCGGACTTCGCACCTGGCGGCGAGCCGCCGAATGGATCGCATACACACGCAATGGAACATTCCAGTTCGATCAGTGACGACGGCGCAGACCTCAACCGTCCGACCGCGGAAGCATCATTTGGTGGTGACGCCGAGGTCGGGCAGCTTTTCGACAGTCACAACCAGCGCGCCTACAACCTGGCCTATCGCTTGCTTGGAAAGCGCGAGGACGCGGCCGACGCCGTCCAGGAAGGATATCTCCGCGCCCTGCGCGCCCTGCGGGGCGGGACGGCAGCGCCGCGCGAGCCGGATCGGACCGGTTCCTGGCTCCTGAAAATCGTGTCCAACGTCGCGCTCGACCAGCTCCGCGAGCGTAGCCGCGCGACGACCACGCCCCTCGGAGAGCTGGACTACGACCTCCCCGATCTCGACCAGCGCGATCCTGCGAACGAGGCGGCGCGGCGCGAGCTGCGCGGCGACGTCGTGCGCGCGCTAATGTCCCTGCCGACGTCCCAACGCGTCGCACTGACCCTCCGCGAGTATCAGGGGCTGACCTACGACGACATCGGCGAGCAGCTCGGGCTGAACCGCGCGGCGACCACCGCCCTCCTCTTCCGCGCCCGCACGAGCTTCCGCGACGCGTACGAGGGCGTCGCGGCCCGTCCGACCCCGACTGGCTGCGCTGAGCTTCAGCCACTGCTCTCGGCGCTGCTCGACGACGAGCTGGCGTCCGACGCATGGTCGCGCGTCGAGGAGCATCTGCGGACGTGCGACAATTGCCGGGGCCAGGTTTATGGGCTCCGTCGCTCGCGGCGCCTCTACGCGACGCTGCCGCTGCTGGTGCCGCCTGCCTCCCTCGCGGCGGCTGCGCTGCTCGGTGCGCAGTCGGCCTCCGCCAGCGCGGCGTCAGCGTCCGGCACCACATCGTCCGTCGCCCCAGGAAGTGCGCCCGTTGCCTCAGTCGCAACGCCGACTGCCGCGACAGGGGCGGCAGGCGCCACTGGAACAGCCGCGAGCTCGGTAGTAACAGCGGCGTCGGCCAAGACAGTCGGAGTGGCGGCCGTGCCGGCCGCTGCATCCAGTGGGGCACTTGCCACGCTTGGCGCCCTGGTGACGACAAAGGCAGCGGCCGTCGTCGCCGCAATCGGGGTTTCGGCCGCCGTGGCCCTTTCGACGCTGCCGACGTATGTCACGGGCGGCGGCGAGACGCCCACGCCGACGGCAGTCGGGCAAGTGGCGTCCGTCGCGTCGCCTGGTCCCACTTCCGGAGGAGCAGGCGCGTCATCGTCACCAGCGCCGGAGGTTCCTGTCGTGGCGTCGCCGGAGGCTACTCTCGTGCCGTCGCCCGCGCCGGATGCCTCGCCCACGCCGGATGCCTCGCTCGCGGCTGCCGCCTCGCCGCCTGTTGGAGTGGCACCGTCGCCCTCGCCCGAGCCGGCGGCAGCAGCAGAAGCAGCTTCGCCATCGCCGGTAGCTGCGCCATTGCCGGCGCCCGCTGGCACACCGACGCAAACCGCACTACCGACCTCGACCGCCCTGCCGACAGCGGTCCCCTTGCCGACTTCGACTCCCCTGCCGACGCCGGCCACGCTACCGACCACGACGTCTGCGCCGGCGGCCGACGCTTCGCCGGCCGCCCTGCTGCCGCCACGTGTTCAGAACCGCTAGTCTTGCCTCCCAGACCTGAAGCCGCTCGGACGACGCAACCCGACGTCAGACGGCCAGGTACTCGTCGATCACGTCCTGACCGAGCCCGCTCATGGCACCCTGCGCGACCACCGTTCCGCGCTCCAGCATGTAGTAGCGCCGGCAGATCGCCGCCGCGAAATCCACGAACTGCTCGACGAGCAGGACCGAAATGCCGCGCGCTGGCAACGACGCCACGATCTCTTCAATCGCCCCCACAATCGACGGCTGGATGCCCTCGGTCGGCTCGTCCAGCAGCAGCAGCTTCGGCCGCGACACCAGCGCCCGGGCGATTGCGAGCTGCTGCTGCTGGCCGCCGCTCAGGGTGCCGGCCACGCGCCCGCGCATCTCGGCCAAGACGGGGAAGACGGCGTACATCTCGTCGAGCGTGGCGCTCCGCTCGCCCGCCGGCAGGCCGGGGCGCGCCTCGAAGCCCATCAAGAGATTCTCGAAGACCGACAGGTATGGGAAGATGCCGCGCCCCTGCGGGACGTAGGCGACGCCCGCCCGCGCGCGGACGTTCGGCGGACGCGCGGTCACGTCCCGTCCGACGAGGGTCACGCGGCCCGCCTTGGGTCGCAACAAGCCGACGACGGTCTTGAGCAGCGTCGTCTTGCCGACGCCGTTGCGGCCGAGCAGGCACACCGCCTCGGCCTCGCGGACTTCGAGCATCACGTCGTGCAGGATCATGCTCTCGCCGTAGCCGACGGACAGGTGGTCGAGGGTGAGGACGGCCGGGCGACTCGGTGTCGCCGTTCCGTTGGCCGTGGCGCTCATGGAGGTGACGCCGTTCTTCGCGTCGAGCATAGTCACGCCACCTTTCGCCGACCGTGCCCGAGGTACACGTCGATCACGCGCGGGTCGCCCTGGACCTCGTCGATGGTGCCCTCGCTCAGGACGCTGCCAAGGTGAAGCACCGTGACCGTCCGCGCGAACTGCCGCACGAACGCCATGTCGTGCTCGACCACCACGATGGTGCGGTCGGGGTCAGCGTCCCGGAGGCGCTCGAGCAGATAGCCGGTCTTGTCGCGCTCGGCGCGCGTCATGCCCGCGACCGGCTCGTCGAGGAGCAGCAGCTTCGGCTCCTGGACGGCCAGCATGCCGATCTCTAGCCATTGCTTCTCGCCGTGCGAGAGCAGGCCGCCGCGAATGTCGGCGCGCGGCTTCAGTCCGACGAGGTCCAGGGTGTCGCCGATGGCGCGCTGCTCGGCCGCCGTCAGCCCGCCGAGCGCCCCGGTGATCCCGCGCCGGGCGCTGGCGGCGATCTCGAGGTTCTGGAGCGCCGTCAGGCTCGGGAAGACGGTTGGCGTCTGGAACTTCCGACCGATGCCGAGTCGCGCGATGGCATGCTCCTGGAGCCGCGTCAGGTCGTGGCCCTCGAAGCGCGCCGCGCCGCTCCGAGGTCGCGTGCGCCCCGTCACCACGTCGAGCAGCGTCGTCTTGCCGGCCCCGTTCGGGCCGATGATGAAGCGCGTCTCGCCGCGTGCCAACCCGAACGTCAAGCGGTTGAGCACCGTCAGCCCATCGAAGCTGACCACCACGTCGCGAAGGTCGAGCCGCAGATCGCTCACGAGCCCACCTCCACCGGTCGCGGCAGTGCGATACCCGGCGCTGAGGGCGCGACGGCTTGCGCAGTGCTCGGCTCGGCGGACGACGGAGCGATCGCGGTCCGCCGCATCGAGAGCGCCCGGATGCCGCGCTTTGTTGCCCCGATCAGCCCATCCGGGAACAGCACCACCGCACCGACGAACATCGCGCCGAGGAAGTACTGCCAGATGTCCGGGAACGACTCGCTCAGCCCGCTCTTGGCGGCGTTGACCAGCAGCGCGCCAACGATTGGCCCCACCAGGGTGCCGCGCCCGCCGACCGCGACCCAGATCACCATCTCGATCGAGGGTACGACGCCCATATTGGCCGGCGAGATGATGCCGACCTGCGGCACGTACAGCGCGCCGGCGATCCCCGCGATGGCCGCCGACAGCATGAATACGGCCAGCTTGATCGCGGCCGGGTCGTAGCCGAAGAAGCGCAGGCGGTTCTCCTGGTCTCGGATCGCGACCAGCACCGCGCCCGCCCTGGAGCCGGTCAGCCAGCGGAGCAACCCGTAGACGAGGCCGAGGCAGAGCACCGTCGTGACGTAGAGCCCCGTCTGGACGGACGACTCGGCGAGCGGGAAGCCGAACAGCGTGCTGAAGTTGGTCATCCCGTTCGTGCCGCCGGTGTACGCTTGCTGGCCGACGAAGACGAGCGTGCCGATCAGCGCGAGCGCCTGGGTGATGATCGAGAAGTAGATGCCCTGCACCCGCCCTCGAAAGACCAGCGAGCCGACCGCGAAGGCCAGCGCGGCGGGCACCGCTATCACCATCAGCAGCGCGAACCCGCTGTACTCGAACGGCGCCCAGAACCAGGGCAGCTCACGCAGGCCGCTCCAACCCATGAAGTCGGGCAGCCCGTCTTTGGCGGCCTCCAACTTCATGTGCATCGCCAGGGCGTAGCCGCCGAGGGCGAAGAAGACGCCGTGCCCGAGGCTGAGCATCCCGGTGTAGCCCCAGGCGAGGTCGATGGCCAGCGCGACGATGGCGAGGGTCAGGAACTTCGCGAGCAGCGCGATCCGAAACTCGGAGAGCAGCAGCGGCGCGACCACGATCAGCAAGACGCCGATACCCGCGACGATGGCGAGCTCGCGGGCGAGCGGGCCGCTGAGGCGAGCCCGGCGGCGCGTCATGGAGCCTTCCATGCCTTCCTCCTCGCTCATCGCGATCGCAGCGCGACCAGGCCGGCCGGCTTCCAGCGCAAGAAGAAGATCACCAACACGAGCACCATCGCCTTCCCGACCGTCGCGGTGCTGCCGAACTCGAACGCCGTGTTGACTAGGCCGATGATCATGGCGGCGGCGACCGTGCCGGCGAGCTGGCCGACGCCGCCGAGCACGACGACCATGAACGCGTCCACGATGTAGTAGGTGCCGAGCGCCGGGCCGATCGGCCCGAGCAGCGCCTGGGCGCAGCCGGCCACTCCGGCCAGCCCGGCCCCGAGCCCGAACGTGGTTGCATCGACCGTCGGCGTGGCGACGCCGAGGCAGGCGGCGATGTCGCGATTCTGCATGACGGCCCGCATCCGCCGGCCCGCGCTCGATTGCGTCAAATAGACTGCGATGGCCGCGACGCAGGCCACCATCAAGACCAAGATGAAGAGCCGCTTGTACGGCAGCACCAGCCCGGCCGTGACCGCGAGGCCGCCGTTGAGCCAACCCGGGCTCGTCACCTGCACGTTCGGGGCGCCGAAGATGCTCCGGGCCGCCTGCTGGAGCATGAGCGCCACGCCCCAGGTCGCGAGCAGCGTGTCCAGCGGGCGCCCGTACAAGAAGCGGATCAGCGACCGCTCCAGCACAATCCCGAGGACGCCCGTCGCGGCGAACGCGAGCGGGATGGCGAGCAAGAACGACAGCCCGAACGGGTCGCTCGCTCCCCCGCCGATGGCCTGCTGGAGGACGTACGGCACGTAGGCGCCGATCATGATGAACTCGCCGTGGGCCATGTTGATGACGCCCATCAGCCCGAACGAGAAGGCCAGCCCCAACGCGACGAGCAGCAGGATCGACCCGACGCTGATGCCGTTGAACAGTTGCAGCACGTAGATCTCGAGCACGCCCTCCCCCTTCCGCGAGACGGGCAAGCGGCGAAGGGGCTGCCTTCGCCGCTCGTGGCCCATCGTCCCACGCCTCCGTCGCCGCCAATGCGCTCGGCCGATATCGCTCGGCCAACACCGCTCGGCGCGCGACTCGTGGCTAGCGGCCCTTCTTGAGGTCCTTCGCCCAGTCGTAGCCATCGAGGTACGGGTCGGGCTTGACCGGCCCGCCGGAGTTCCAGACCTCGTCGAACTGCCCGTCCGCGCGCACTTTGCCGATGCGGACGGTCTTCCAGACGTGCTGGTTCGTCTCATCGACCTTGACCGGGCCGCCCGGCGCGGAGAATTCGAGGTTCTTGGCGGCCTCGCGGACCTTGTCCACCTCGACCGAGCCGGCCTTGGTGGCCGCCTGCGACCAGAGATAGACGCCGAAGTAGCCGGCCTCGATCGGGTCGTCGGTGACACGGTTCTGGCCGAACTTCGCGCGGTAGGCGTCGACAAACTTCTTGTTCGCGGGCGTGTCGGTGGTCTGGAAGTAGTTCCAGGCGGTCAGGTGGCCGAGCATGTTGTCGGCGCCGATCCCTCGCACCTCTTCTTCGGCGACGCTGACCGACAGCGTCTGCATCTTGTCGAGGCCGATGCCGGCGTCCTTGAGCTGCTTGAAGAAGGCGACGTTGCTGTCGCCGTTGAGCGTGTTGAAGACGACCTGGGGGTCGGCGGCCTTGATCTTGGCGATGACCGTGGAGTAGTCGGTGTGGCCGAGCGGGGTGTACTCCTCGCCGGCCAGGTTGCCCGACTTCGCCGCGAGCTGCGCCTTGATGATGTCGTTGGCCGTGCGCGGGAAGACGTAGTCGGACCCGAGCAGGTACATCTTCTTCATGTTCTGCTGGAGCAGGTAATCGACGGCGGGCACGATCTGCTGGTTCGTCGTGGCGCCGGTGTAGAAGATGTTGGGGGACATCTCCAGGCCCTCGTACTGGACCGGGTAGAAGAGGAGGCCCTTGAGCTGCTCGAAGACCGGCAGCACGGCCTTGCGGCTGGCGGATGTCCAGCAGCCGAAGACGACCGCAACCTTGTCGCTCGAGATCAGCTTCTTGGACTTCTCCGCGAAGGTCGGCCAGTCGGACGCACCGTCCTCGACGATGGGCTCCAGCTTCTTGCCCATGACGCCGCCGGCGGCGTTGACCTCCTCGATGGCGAGCAGCGTGGCATCCCGCACGGATGTCTCGCTGATTGCCATGGTGCCGCTCAGCGAGTGGAGCACGCCGACCTTGATCGCATCACCGGATGTCGCTGCCGCGGGGGCGGCCGCCTTCTCGGCGGGCTTCGGCGCCGTGGTCGCGGCGGCGGCCGGTGCGGTAGCGGGCTTCTCGGTTGGCTTCGCGGCGGGCGCCGCCGGCGCGCAGGCGGCCAGGAGCGCGGCGCCGCCGGTCAAGACGATCGCGCTGCGCAGGAAGCGGCGGCGCGAGAGTGGGCGCTGGCCCTCGAGCGTGGAACCTCGGTCTACCATGGACAATCCCTCCTCGACACTGCCGACGCCTCAACTTGTCATCTCACCCTCAGGTCGATCCCCCTCGATCGCTGCAAGATCACGATGCAGTTCGACTCCACGTCGGCTGGGCACTAGCGTAGGCTGTGCAACATGCACGTACATTGTCATCCCGTACCAAGATTTCGAGCCTCCAATTGTGCAAAACGAACAATACTAGCCGTTTCCCGTCCATCGACGTTCGACGTGCGTGCTGATGCAAGACGAGCCCGTGAGGTACAAGTACGGGCGCCGCCGAGCTGGGTCCATGGCTCGGCGCGAGAACGGGCTCGGGGGTAGGTCGTGCGACCAAATGGGGTACGCGAGCTGTGGCGGCAAGGGCGCCCCGCGATCGGGTCGCTGCTGACGCTCAACAGCCCATTCATGGGCGAGGTGATGGGCCACGTCGGGTTCGACTGGCTCGGCGTCGATCTCCAGCACAGCGAGACGAACCTCGCCAACGTCCAGGCCATGTTCCAGGCGATCAGCAGCACGCCGGCCATGCCGTTCGTGCGCGTCGCCGGCAACGACAGCATCCTAGTTCAGCGCGTGCTGGACCTCGGGGCGTACGGCGTACTCGTGCCGATGGTCGAGACGGTCGCGGAGGCCGAAGCAGCGGTCCGGGCCGCGAAGTACGCGCCGATGGGTGCCCGAAGCTGGGGACCGATTCGCGGCGCCCTGTACGGCGGCCCCGACTATTTCCACCACGCGAATACCGAGACCGTGCTGCTGGTGATGCTCGAGTCGCGGACCGCCGTCGCGAACGCCCGCGATATCCTCGCGGTCGAGGGCGTCGATGGCTGCTACATCGGGCCGAACGACCTCGGCATCACGTACGGCTACCCACCGGAGTCGGGCATCTCCGAGGAAGTTGAGCAGGCGGTCGGCCAGATCCTCGAGGCGGCGCAGGCGACCGGCACGGTCGCCGGGATGCAGACGTACTCGTCGGCGGACGTGCTGCGACGCGCGCGCCAGGGGTTCGGGTTCCTCGGGCTGGGCAGCGACGTGCGCCTCGCGACGGCCGCCGCCCGCGCCGAGCTCGCCGCGACACGCGAGGGCCTCGCCGGGTAGCGCCGCCCCCCCAGGGGAGCGGCATTGGGCTCGGTAGCCGGACCGAGCTTCGAGACGCCGGGGTCGCCAATTTGAGCGAGACGGCACGGTTGACGGCGGCACCGCCCCGGTGCAAGAATCCGCCCGCCTTACGAGCCCGCGACGCAAGACCGGACGGCCCGTCGCCGCCGGCCCCGAGAGGTTCGCATCCATGCCCGAGCTGCCCATCCCGCTGTGGGCGATCGTCCTGATCGCGATCGTCGTCGTCATCCCAACTTTCGTCATGATCACGGGGCGCAAGGCCGAGGGCGGACTGAAGGGCCGCACCAGCCACGGCTGGAGCCGCTGGCGCGAGCTGTCGCGGAAGGCAGCCGACGTGCAGGCGCGGGTGTTGCTGACCGTGTTCTACTTCACGTTCGCCGCGCCGTTCGGGATCGCGCTCGGGCTGCTCGGCGACCCGCTGCGCACGAAGAAGCGCCCGACCGGCAGCTACTGGACCGAGCGCAAGCCGGCCGACGAGTCGATGGCCGCCGCGCGCCGCCAGTTCTAGCGATCTCCTGCTGGCTGCGCAGAGGGGTAGGATTCAAGGAGGGAATAGATGCTGTACCGTGGCGGTTCTAGGTGACAGTTCAATCGTGAACAGTCAGGGCTGCGCGAGCGGCCCGCCCGAAGGGCCGACCTCATGGTCTCCACTACCCCCGGTATCGACGTGCGCCGCAAGGAGCAGCAGTTCCACACTCGTGCCGGCTGGCTCGATTCGCGGCACAGCTTCAGCTTCGGCCACCACTACGACCCGGCCAACACCCACCACGGTCTCCTGCTCGTCAGCAACGACGACATCGTCAAGCCGTACACCGGCTTCGACACGCACCCGCACCGCGACATGGAGATCGTCACCTGGGTCATCGACGGCGAGCTGGAGCACAAGGACACGCTCGGCAACACCGGGCTGATCTACCCCGGCCTCGCGCAGCGCATGAGTGCCGGGCGCGGGATCTACCACTCCGAGAAGAACAACACCTCGCCCAAGAGCGTGCATTTCGTCCAGATGTGGGTGCTGCCCGACACCGAGAGCATCGATCCCGGCTACGAGCAGCTCGACGTCAATCCCGAGCTGGCGAAGGGCGGACTTGTCCCGATCGCATCGGGTCGGCAGCATGATGCGGCCATCTCGATTCGGCAGAAGGGCGCCGTCCTCTGGGGCGGGCGCCTCACGCCGGGCGAGGTGGTCCGGGTACCGGATGCGCCGTTCGTCCACCTCTACGTGGTCAAGGGCGGCGCGTCCCTGGAGGCCGCCGGCGCGCTCGGCACGGGCGACGCGGTTCGGTTGACGGCGGCGGGCGCCCCGACGCTGACAGCCGATGCCACCGACGGCGCGGAGGTGCTCATCTGGGAGATGGACCCGTACCGCGACTGAGCTGCCAGGGCGCCCCAGTTGACGTGAGCCACGTGAGGTGGCCCGCGTCGGCCGAGACCCATGTGACGTGGCCCGCGTCTGCCGTGGCCCACGCGACGTAGCCCAAGGGTTGTCATCCCGAGCCTGCGAGGGATCTCACGCTGACATACCGGTGAGCTTGAGATCCCTCGTCGCACGCTCGTCGGGATGACATAACGTCAACTCACTGGACCCCTACAGAGCCCAGGGCTTGGCTGTGCTCGGGCTCAACGGACCGATGAGCGCGCGCGGGTGACGAGCGTCTGGTCAGCAATCCTGGTCGGGTCCGGCAACGGCTGCTCGATCGCCTTTGTCTCGGCCAGCAGATCGATGACCGCGCGGATTCCGGGCTGGTCGAATTCGCCCTCGCGCGGGATTGCCGGAGTCGTCTCCACCCACTGTTCGTACACGCGCCCCGCTTCCTCGGGAGTAATCCGCAGCGTGCCGGCTAGGATATCGATAGCCTCGGCTCGGTTGGGCGGCGCATAGATCCAACGGTTCGCCTGCACGATCGCGCGCAGGAAGCGGACGAGCCCTTCCTCGTTCTGGCGCGCCCAGTCGGCTCGCACGGCGATGCCCTCGACTTGCAACTCCCGCGCCGCCTCGGTGCCGACGACCAATCCGCGGAATCCGGCCGCCTGGAGCCGCGCGGCCGGGCCGGGATCGAGTAGCGAGGCGGCGGCCGTCCCGTTGGCGACCGCCGCTGCCCGCACGCGCGAGTCCGCGAAAGGGCTCAAGTTCAGATCCGCATCCGTGAAGCCACGCGGCCGGAGCATGCGGCGGGCGATCGCGGCGGTCAGGTCGTCGCCCGCCCGTACGCCGATCAGTTTGCCCTTGAGCGCCTCGACGCTATCGATGTCGCGCGCGGCCACCAGCGTGTAGACCGCCTTGTTGACCGCCCCGGCGATGAGCACGAGGTTCTGGCCGTCCTTGACGGCGCGCACCAAGGCATCGACATGGACCAGCCCCACATCGCGGTTGCGGTCTTTCACGGCATCGACGACGTTGAGGGCGTCGTCCCGCTCCTGCTGCACGCCGACGAGCTGGGCCTGGAAGAACCCCTTCTGCTCGGCGACATCGATCTGCCAGGCGCCGAGCGACGACATGCTGCCGAGCCGGATCTGGGGGAGCGGCACCGGCGAGGGCGACGGTGACGGGGATGGCGATGGCGATGGCGACGGTGAGGGGGGTGGCGATGGCAATGAGGGAGGGGGCGTCGGCTTCGCCGACGCCTCGGGAGAAACCGGCGCCGGCGATGCGCCCCCACTCACGCTCGTCGGGGCCGACAGCGCCGGCGATCCGGATGACGGCGATCCGGATGACTGGGGGCTGGATGACATCGGGACAGCCGGCGTAGTACCGCCGCAGCCGGTAAGGATTGCCAGCGCAAGGATCGGCACAAGATGAAGCGCGTTGGGCACGAACGGGGCTCCCTCGGGCCGTGACGGCCGCGCAGCCGTGAGCACCGCCGCTCACCGCGCAGCGCAGCGTAGCACGGCGACCCGTCCGAGTACCTCGATTCTCCCAGCGCGTTGCGAGATCGAGACAGCAATAGGCACCGACTAGTCTATCTCCCGGTCGCGCCCGTCTGGAGCCTCGTGCGCGGGATTGGTCCGGATCGACGTGCCTGGGCAGGTCACACGCAGTCGCTCGACCCGACAAACTTTGGGAGTCAGCGCTCCGCGCTCGGCGCCGTCGCTCCCTCATCCGCGAAACCCAACCGTTCGGGATTCCGAACGCCGATCAGCGCGTTCCAAAGCTGGTAATCGACCCCGGTCTTCGGCACCAGGCGACTCCCGCGCTCGGCGACCATGTCGCCACGGGCCTTGATTTCCCCGCGCGCAGGCTCGTTGAGGTCGAAGTACACCGCGCCCTGTTCGAGCCGCTCGCCCTCCTTGACGACCGGAATTTGCTTCAACTCGTCCTTGGTGAGGTTCGGAAGCTCGCGGTTCAGATCCTTGACGTCGTAGGCCGATCCGACCGTGGCCTCGCTCTCGAGCCCGAAATTCTGGGCGCCCTGCGAGTCGGGGTGGAGATCCCGCTTGAATGATTCGGGGTCGTTGGTACCCATGCCGGGATTGGGCTGCCCTGAGGGATCGTGATGGTCCGCCTTGTGCTGTCCTTGCCTGGCCATTGGTTCTCTCCCGATATGTCGTTCGGCACCGCGCGTCTGTTCGAGGTGGGCGCACGATTCGTGCCGATGACGTCACGTTGGGCAGCATGCCAGACACCATGTTCGAGCCTTTCGCGTCACGTCACGGCGGGCCGCGTCAACGCAGCAATGCCATCCATCCGACCAGAAGTGCGGTACACCACCGGCCATACGCCGAAACCGCTACACTCCGCCGTGCATTCGCGACAGGCGAGCGGGAGTGGGCAGGTGGGCAAGCTGGCGTTCGTGTCTCCGGGTCAAGGATCGGCGACGGTCGGGATGGGTGTCGCGCTAGCCGACGCGTCGCCGGCAGCGGCGCGCGTGCTCGATGAGCTCGGCGCTTTGCGGCCCGACATCCGCGCGCTGACGCTCGACGGCCCGAAAGACGAGCTGATCCGCACGGAGCACGCTCAGCCGGCCATCTTCGCCGTCGATTGCGCCGCGCTGGCTGCGCTCGCGGAGCACGGCGTCCGGCCGGATATCGTCGCCGGTCACAGCCTGGGCGAATACGCGGCGCTGGTTGGCGCCGGTGTCGTCGACGTCGCGGCGGGCCTGCGCTTGGTGATCGAGCGCGGCAGGATCATGGAGCAGTCAACCTCCGCACGGCCTGGGACCATGATCGCCATCCTGGGCCTCTCGACCGAGCAGGTTGACGAGATCATGCTGCCGTGGCAAGTGCAAGGGGTGATCGCCAATGCCAACGACAACGCGCCCGGACAGATCGTGGCATCCGGCGAGGTTGAGGTGCTGCGCGCCGCCGCCGCCGACTTCCGGGCGGCCGGTGCGCGGGTGATGGACCTGCCCGTGGGCGGCGCGTTCCACTCGGCGCTGATGGCCGACGCCGAGCGCGCCTTCGCGCCGATCCTGGATGCGGCGCCGTTCGTGGCCGGGCGCATCCCGCTCGTCTCGAACTTGACGGCGGTCCCGAGCACGGACCCCCAGACCATCCGAGCGGGCCTCCGCAAGCAGATGACCGGCCGCGTACGCTGGCGCGAGTCGATCGACGCCATGCTCGCGGCCGGCGTGGACACATTCGTCGAGGTGGGACCGGGTACGGTGCTCTCCGGGCTGGTACGTCGCTGCACTAAGGAGAAGGCGGTCAGGGTACTGAACGTCGAGGATCCCACGTCGCTGGAGAAGGCGGTCGCCGTGCTCGCGGACTGAGCGCGCGCCAATTGCGCTGGTGCTGCCGGGCGCGGGCGCTGGCCACCCTGATGGGACATGGCACGCCAAGGTTGCCTAGAGTGTGACCAAACCCCGTCGTGCCCCGATGTGCGCCGCCTCGGTGCGGCTACCGGCGCCCAGCTTGGCGAGGATCGCGGCGACGTGGAACTTGACCGTGTGCTCGCTGATTGCGAGGTCGCGCGCGATCGACTTGTTGGGCAACCCGAGCGCGACGAGCCGCAGTACCTCGCGCTCCCGAGCGGTCAACTCGTCCAGGCCGCCGTCGGCGCCGGCGGGCGGCTCCGGCTGGAGCACGTCGCTCGGAGCGAGGAAAAGGCCGGTCGCCAGCGACGGATCCAGCGCGAGCAACCCGTTGGCGACCGCCCGCACCGACCAGCGCAGGCGGTCGGGGTCCGCATCCCTTGGGACGTAGCCCCACGCGCGACGCGCCAAGAGGGTCGCCAGGCGATCGTCATCGAGCACCGGCCCGAGGACCAGGATGCCGGGTGCCTGGGCATCACTCGCGAGCTCTTGGAGATCGTCGGCCGATCCATCCGCGCCCGGATCGACCACGATGACATCCGGATACGCTTCGGTGTCAGCGACGTCGCGTGCGTCCGGGTGAGCCGATTCGCCCACAATGTCGCCATCTTCCATCTGCCCGAGCACGGCGCGCAGGCCGGCGCGAAAGAGGGGGGACTCGGCGATGACGAAGAGGCGAAGCACGGGCATTCCAGCGGGGTAGGGGCGGATGCGTGACCGACGCAGACGCCCCCAAGTGAGGAGTTGTAGTCCAGGCGGTCGAATCGCTGTCGGAAATCAACGGCGGTTCGCTTGGCGGCGGGCGCGGCGTTCGTGACGCCTCCGTGACGCCGAAGGTGATGACACGGCGTCCGGCGTGACGTATGCTGTGGTTGTCAGATGCGACGGTGCCGCGAGGCACAGTCGGCCGCCGAGGCAGACCGTTCCGCAAGGAGGCGTCTCGGTGGGGCGCGACGAGGACGACGGTCATGGTCCCCATCGCCAAGTGACGGGCAGCCTGGGAGGCGCAAGCTCCCCGGGCTGTTTTGTCGTCCCACGCAGCGAACCATCGCCGCTTTCCGCCGCCGCCACCAGCAAGCTGGTAGCCGGGCGCACCACACCGGCGGACGGACCATCGATCCCGAGCGGAACCCGCGCGCGGCTACCTCGCAATCGCGCCGGCGCGCCCCGTTTCGATCGGTCCGAGCGCGTCGCGCAAGCCGAACAGCGCCGCTTCCTTTGCCTTCGCCTCCAGCATGCAATCGAACGCGATCTCGGGCGGCGCCACGTCGAGGAAGGCGCGGAACTCGGCGAAGTCCACCATGTGGGCGTGCGCGCCCGGGCGCTGGTTGTCCGCCTGGGTCGAGTAGTGGATCTTCGGCTGCCCGTCGCGATCCGGCCGCCAGGTCGCGAAGGCGCGGCGGAGCATGTCGGGCAGGTCGGCGTCGCCGCCCGTGTAGACCCGATGGTGCAGCACGTCGAACACGACCGGCACGTCCGCCGCCGTGGCGGCGGCCAGCACGTCGTCGGCGCCAAACAAGCGCTCGTCATTCTCGAGCACCAATCGATCGCGGACGTTCGCCGGCAGGCCCTTGACCGCCTCGACCCAGCGAGCCATGGCGGAGGGCTTGTCGCCGTATGCCCCGCCGACGTGGATCACGATCTTGTGGCTGGTGTGGGTGCCGAGCGCGTCGAGCAGCCGCGCCTGGTAGGCGAGATCGCGGACCGACGCGGCCAGGATCTTCGGGTCGGTCGCCGACAGCACCGTGTACTGGCCGGGGTGCGTCGAGACGCGCAGATCGTGCGCGCGGATGTACGCGGCCAGCTCGGCGAGCACACCGGCGAACTCGTCCCACCACGGGATCTCGTTTACGGGATGCGACCCAAATGGGATGACGTCGCTGGAAATGCGAAACAACTGGATGTCGTGCTCGACGTTGAAGCGCAGCACGCGGCCGAGGCGTTCGAGGTTCACGCCAATCAGCTCACGGAGGCGCTCGGGCGTCGCGTTGCGCAGGATGGTGCCCCTGGGCGACGAATTGGGAAGGGAGGGGCACAGGCAGGCGTAGCCGAGTCGACGAAGCATGCACCGCCCCGTGCATGTCCCGTTCCCACGATGTTTGCGTCGAGCGTTGACCCGTTGTAGGCGGATGCGCCGCCGGCTACAACTGGGCCAACGCAGCCACGTGCGCGCTCAAAGCGCCGTGCCGAAAGGATCGCCGCCATGGCCGACCACCGACCAGGTATCGATGTCGAAGAGATCGACGTGGCCGCCCTTCAGGACGGCATGGCGTCCGGTCGCTGGAGCGCGCGCAACCTCGTCGAGGCGTACGTCGCGCGCATCGAGCGCCTCGATCGGGGCGAGATGGGGCTTCGCTCGCTGCTGGAAGTCAACCCCGATGCGCTCGTGCTGGCCGATGCCAGCGACCATGAGCGGGCGGCCGGTCGCGCGCTCGGGCCGCTCCACGGCATCCCGATCCTCCTGAAGGATAACATCGACACGGCCGACGACATGCTGACGACGGCCGGCTCGCTCGCGCTGGTGCGCTCGCGACCCGGCCGCGATGCGACGGTCGCCGCCACGCTGCGCGCGGCCGGCGCGATTCTGCTCGGCAAGACCAACATGAGCGAGTGGGCCAACTTCCGCTCGACGCGTTCGAGCAGCGGCTGGAGCGGGCGCGGCCGGCAGACGCGAAACCCGTACGCGCTCGATCGCACGCCGGGCGGCTC
>Ga0136611_10001652_pt1 | contig 15543 bp, 14 predicted proteins | sample AntDrymUQ2232306_2_FD_106645 | JGI IMG/M metagenome (GOLD analysis project Ga0136611, IMG submission 106645) | Polar desert sand microbial communities from Dry Valleys, Antarctica - metaG UQ223 (23.06) | ecosystem: Environmental > Terrestrial > Soil > Desert | place: Antarctica: Dry Valley...
AGCGCCGAGACGTCGCCGGCCAGGGCGTCGCACTGTTCCTCCTGCAGGCGGGCGCGGCCGTCGCCCTCGTCGCGCACCGGCACGGCGCGGTATTGGAGTCCCGCCTCCGCCGCCCAGTCGGCCAGGTTGGCGCCGTTGGTGGTGCCGGTCTGCACGCAGATGGCCGCGCCGCTGAGTTCCGTGGCGCTCTGCAGGTCCAGCGCGCGCCGGACCAGAAAGCCTTGGCCGTCGTAGTAGCTGACACCCGCGAAATCGACGCCCTCGCCGCCGTCTCGGGCCAGCGTCCAGGTGACGTTGCGCATGACCACGTCGACCCGCCCGTCCACCAGGGCCGGCACGCGCTGATCGTTGCGCAGACGCACGAAGCGCACCCGGTCGCCGTCGCCCAGCGCCGCCGCCGCGATCGCCCGGCACAGGTCGGCGTCGAAGCCGCGCCAGACGCCGCGGGTGTCGGGATAGGCGAACCCGGGAAGCCCCACGTGCACGCCGCAGTTCAGCCGTCCGCGGGCGCGAATCGCGCGCAGGGTCGGACTCTCGGTCGCGGGCGCCGCCGGCCGCGGTTCGGCGGCGGGCGCGGGGCCGCCGGTCTGCGCCGGAGCCTCGGCGGGGCGGTCGCAGGCGAACAGGCAGAGGGCCGTCAACGCCGTCGCCGCTCGCCTGATCATGCGCCTTCGTAGCCCTGTTCTTGATCGGCCGCCCGTCACGCGCCTAAGCGGACGGTGAGTCCGCCCCGGCGGCAACGCAAAGGTTCAAGCCTGATGGGCCCTCAAACGCGCCTGATCCGCAGCGGGATGCGTCAGCCCGACGATCGCAACCGCCCGGTCAACCCGCCGGTCGAACGCGGCACCACCCTGCTGATGCCGCGGGCGGCGGAGATGCGCGAGGAGACCAACGGCCCGGTCTATGGCCTGTCCGGCCTGGCGACCCACGACGCGTTGCGAACGGCGCTGGCCGAGATGGAGGGCGCGCACTTCATGGCCCTGGCCCCGAGCGGGCTGGCGGCGGTGACGCTGGCCGTCCTGGCGGTGGTCGAGGCCGGCGACGAGGTGCTGGCGGTCGACTGCCTCTACGGCCCGACCCGCCGGTTCCTGACCCGTTTCCTCGGCCGGATGGGCGTCGGCGTCCGCTGGTTCGGCCCGCGCGCCACGCCGGAGCAGGCCTTCGCCGAAGCGGGCGAGCGGGTCCGCCTGCTGCTCCTGGAATCGCCCGGCAGCCACACCTTCGAACTTCAGGACGTCGCCGCCTTCTCCGCCGCCGCGAAAGCTCGGAGCGTGATGACGCTGGTGGACAACAGCTGGGCGGCGGGCCTGCTGTTCCGGCCGCTGGAACACAGGGCCGACCTCAGCGTGCAGGCGCTGACGAAATACCCCGGCGGCGCCTCCGACGTGTTCATGGGCTCGGTCGCCGTCGCCGACCCGGCGCTAGCCGCCCGTCTGCAAGAGGCTGTCGACGACCTCGGCGTCTACGTCTCGCCGGACGACGCCTACCTGATCCTGCGCGGCCTCAGGACGCTGCCGATGCGGCTGAAGGCGCACGGCGAGTCCGCGCGGGCGGTGGCGAGGTTCCTCGAAAGCCGGCCGGAAGTGTCGCGCGTCCTCTACCCGCCCCTGCCCTCCTCGCCCGACCACGCGCTGTGGCGGCGCGACTTCAGCGGCGGCAGCGGCCTGTTGGGCGCTGTCCTGCGGCCCGCGTCCGACAAGGCGGTGCACGCCCTGCTCGACGCCCTCGAGCTCTTCGGGCTGGGCTTCAGCTGGGGCGGCTTCGAGAGCCTGGCGACCTTCGAGACCTCGCAGCTGGCCCAGCGCCGTACGCCGCACGGGATCGAGGGCCCGCTGATCCGCCTGCACGTGGGACTGGAGGACACGCCCGATCTGATCGCAGACCTCGCTCAAGCGCTCGACCGCTACCCGGCCGGCTGAGCGGGTGGCGCGCCCGGCAGGGCTCGAACCTGCAACCGTCCGCTTAGAAGGCGGATGCTCTATCCTGTTGAGCTACGGGCGCGGCGTCAGTGCGTCCAGGGCTGCTTGCGGCCCGGCGCGAAGTTGTCGGCGTAGGCCTTGATGATCAGCCGTCTTTCGTCCGGTTCGATCACCCGGAACGGCACCCCCCGCGCCTCGGCGTAGGCCACCGCGTCGTCCCGGCTGGGGAAGGTCAGCCGCACCTGGCCGTTCATGTCGGCGGAACTGGTCCAGCCCATCAGCGGGTCGTTGGAGCGCGCCGAGGCCGGCTCGAACTCCAGCACCCAGTCCTGGCTCTTGGCGCGGCCGGACTGGCTGGCCGAGGGCGCGGGCTTGAAGATGCGGGCCAGCATGGCGGCGGACTCCCGGCGGACGGTGGTCGGAGCGGCAGGATTCGAACCTGCGACCCTCTGCTCCCAAAGCAGATGCGCTACCAGGCTGCGCTACGCTCCGGCGTAACGCCGCTGATAGGGGCTCCGGCCGCGCGCCGCAATCAGCCGGCGGGGCACTCGATGTCGGCGACCACCAAGCCCTTGGGCCCCTCGGCGAAGCGGACCTTCACCTGATCGCCGGGCTGCAGCTCTTCCCAGCCGCAGCGGCGCAGGGTCTCCACGTGGATGAAGATGTCGCCGGAGGCGCCGTCGCGGACCACGAAACCGTAGCCCTTGGTGCGGTTGAACCACTTCACCGTGGCGGTCTCCATCGGCCCGGTGGCGACGAGCGGACGCGGGGCCGGGCGCCGGTCGCGCGCGCCGAAACCGCCGTCCGCCGGACTCTCGCGCCGGAAGCCGTCGCCGCCGCCGGTGCCGTAGGCCGGACGCTCCCGCCGCTCGGGCGCGCCGAAGGCCGGCCGGTCGCGGCCGAAGCCGCTCCGCGCCTGCCCGTCGCGCGGCGTGCCGAAGCCCCGGCTGTGGCCATCGTGCGGACGCCGGTCGGCGAGGGGCGTCGCGGAGCTCTCGTCCAGGTTCTGGATGTGGGCGACCTGCCAGCCCTTGGGCCGCCGCACCACGTCGCAGACGATCACCGAACCCTCGGGCGCGTCGTCATGCCCCGCGTCGCGCAAGCTGGTCACGTGCAGCAGCACGTCCTTCAGGCCCGTCTTGTCGGGATCGTCCGGGACGATGAAGCCGTATCCCTTGGCGGGATCGAACCACTTCACCTTGCCGCTGATCTGCACCGCCTCGTCGGAGGAGTCGCATTCGTATTCGTAAGTCGACATCACCGCCCAACCCCCAAGCCACGGGCGGCGCGGAACATAACACAGGTTTCGCGGATGCCGAGTCGCTTCTCGCCTCGAATCATGAGGCGGGCAGTTCGGCGTGTTGGCAGTCCCTAGGGGAGTCGAACCCCTCTTCCCAGAATGAAAATCTGGTGTCCTAACCGATAGACGAAGGGACCGCGGACACGGGAGGCGCTAAATAACGGCCCCCGCGCAGGCGCGCAACCCGTCGGCGGCGGTGAAATCGCCGCGTCAGGCGGCGCGTCGGGGATCGGCCAGGTCGTCGATCTCCAGCTGCACCCCGGCGCGATCCATCCAGTCGTCGGGCTTCAGCCGTCCCACCACGTGAACCCCGCCGCCACCGGCCATCAGCCGTCTGCCCACGTCGGTTTCCAGCGAACGCCAGGCCATGGCCTTCAGCCGCTTGCCGCTGGCGTCCGTCAGCTCGCAGCGGACGTGGCCGCCTTTGACCACCGTGGGCCGCTCGATGCGGACCTCCGCCAGAGCGAACACCGGCTCCGGGTTGCCGGGGCCGAAGGGGGCCAGCCGCTGGAAGTCGCTCCACAGCGCCCGGTCGGCCGCAGCCGAAACCAGGGCGTCGATCTCCACGCAGTCCTCCTCCGCGGCGATCAGGCACTGGGCCGCCAGTCGTGCGCAGAGGAAGTCGCGGAACTCCGGCACCGCCGAGGGCCGGAGGGTCACGCCGGCGGCCATGGCGTGCCCGCCGCCGGCCATCAGCAGCCCGGCCTCGAAGGCCTCCACGACGGCCGCGCCCAGGTTCACGCCCGGCTGCGAGCGGCCGGAGCCCTTGCCCACGTCGCCGACGCGGTCCAGCCCGATCACCACCACCGGCTTGCGCCAACGCTCGCGCAGGCGGCTGGCGACGATGCCGACCACGCCGGGATGCCAGTCGTCGCCCGCCACCACCACCGCCGACGCGTCGGGATCGAAGTTGGAGCCGCGCTCCACCGCGGCGGCGGCGGCCTCGACCACCGCCTGCTCCACGTCCTTGCGCCGCACGTTCAGGGCGTCGAGCTCCTCGGCGATCTCCCGCGCCTCCTCCGGGTCGTCGGTGGACAGCAGGCGCGCGCCGAGATCGGAGCGGCCGATCCTTCCGCCGGCGTTGATGCGCGGGCCGAGCACGTAGCCGGCGTGGAACACGGTGGCGGCCTCCGGCTTGGCCTTGGCCACCTCCATCAGCGCCAGCAGCCCGGCGTTGCGCCAGGCCGACATGGTCTTCAGTCCCTGAGCCGTCAGCGCCCGGTTGAAGCCGCTCAGCCGGGTGACGTCGCAGATCGCTCCCAGCGCCGCGAGGTCCAGCCACGCCCGCAGGTCCGGCTCGGCGCGATCGGCGAACAGCCCGCGCCGCCGCGCCTCGCGGTTCAGCGCCGCCAGCAGCACGAAGGCGACCCCCGCCGCCGCCAGCACGCCCTGCCCGGAGCCGCAGCCCGGCCGGTTCGGATTGACCACCGCCGCGGCCGCCGGCGGATCCTCGCGCATCAGGTGATGGTCGACCACCACCACCTCCAGCCCGATCTCGCCAGCGGCGGCGATCGCGTCGTAGGCGCCGGCGCCGCAGTCGACGGTGATCACCAGCTCCGCTCCCTCGGTCCGCAGCCGACGGAAGGCGGCGGGGCTGGGGCCGTAGCCCTCGAGCATCCGGTCGGGCACGTAGATGGGCAGCTCGCGGCCCATGGCCCGGAACCAACGCACCAAGAGCGCGGCGCTGCAGGCCCCGTCGACGTCGTAGTCGGCGAACACCACCGTCGAACGCCCGCTCTCCAGCGCGTCGACCAGCAGGATCGCGGCGCGGTCCATGTCGAGAAAGCTCGACGGGTCGGGAAACAGGCTCTTCAGCGTGGGGTTCAGGTAGGTCTCGCCCGCGTCGCCGGCGACATCGCGCGAGGCCAGCGCCCGGGCCAGCGGCTCCGACAGTCCGTGCAGCCGCTGGTGGGTCCGCACCGTCTCCGCGTCGGCCCGCCGCAGCCGCCAAGCGCGACCGCTCAGCGAGCGGCTGACGCCCAGATAATGCAGCGCCTGCGAGCCGTCGGCCATATCAGCCGATCGGCCGGCGGGTGCGGATCTCCTGCACCAGCCCTCCGGCCGAGCTCATCACCAGCGAATGGGTGACGATCATGCCCCGCTCGCGCCGCACGCCGTCCAGCAGGGCGCCCTTGGTCACCCCGGTGGCGGCGAAGACCGCCTGACCGCGGACCATCTCGTGCAGCGAATACTTGCGGTCCAGGTCGGTGAGGCCGAGCCGCGCCGCCCGGCCGCGCTCCACGTCGTTGCGGAACACCAGCCGGCCCTGGAACTGCCCGCCGACGCACTTCAGCGCCGCGCAGGCCAGCACCCCCTCGGGCGCGCCGCCGGAGCCGAGGTAGAGGTCCACGCCGGTCTCGGGATCAGTGGTGTTGATCACGCCGGCCACGTCGCCGTCGGTGATCAGATAGACCCGGGCGCCCACCGCCCGCACCGCGGCAATGATCTCCGCATGCCGCGGCCGGTCCAGGATGCAGACGGTGATCTCGTCGGGCCGCACGCCCTTGGCGCGCGCCAGGGCGGTGACGTTGTCGGCTGCCGAGGCGTCCAGATCGACCACGCCCTCGGCGTATCCGGGCCCCACCGCGATCTTGTCCATGTAGGTGTCGGGTGCGTTCAGCAGCGTGCCCTTGGGCGCCAGCGCCAGCACCGCCAGCGCGTTGGCCATGGCCTTGGCCGTCAGCGTCGTGCCCTCCAGCGGGTCGAGCGCGATGTCGATCGCCGGGCCCGAGCCGCTGCCCACCTTCTCGCCGATGTAGAGCATCGGCGCCTCGTCCCGCTCGCCCTCGCCGATGACGATCTCGCCGTCGATGTCCAGGCCGTTCAGCGCGGTGCGCATGGCGTCCACCGCCACCTGGTCGGCGGCCTTCTCGTCGCCGCGCCCCACCAGAGCGTCGGCGGCGATGGCCGCGGCTTCGCACACGCGCACGGCGTCGTAGGCCAGGTCGCGGCCGAACTCGGTCGAGGTCATCAAGGGCTCCGGCAGTCGGGGGCGACGACTATCACCCGATTCTCACGTCAGAAGCGGACGTCCGCTTCTTCAGGGTCTCACTCGGGCGGGGGCGGCGGTTCAGCCCGGCGGCGCTGCTCGGCGGCGTAGGCCTCGGTGCGCGCGCGTTCGGCGGCGGTCACCGGCCCGCCCGCCTGGTCCACCTCGGCCCGCGCCGCGGCGGCGAAGGCCTCGGTGCCGGTGTTCATCGCCGGATTGGCCCGTTCCCAGTCGGACAGCGCCGTCCCCTGCCCGCGAACCGCGCCCACCGTCTCGTCGTATTGCGCCACCGTGCGCACGTCGCGCGGGGTCGGCGGAATGTCGGCGAAGGTCGGATAGCGGCGCGTCACCGCGCCCTCGGCGGCGATTCGCCCGGCTACCGGCGAGCGCTGGTCGACCGCCGTGGGCGTCAGCGTGGGCAGGCTCGCGCAGCCGGCCAGGGCGCTCGCCGCCATCGCCGCCGCCGCCGTGATCGCCAGAACCCGCATCCGTCCGCGTCTCGCCCCGTTTGAGTCCGCAAACGTCATAGGCCAAGACGGGCCGGCGACAAAGGCGGGAGACTTTCCATCGTGGCCGAGCAGGACGGCGACACGCCACAGACCCCTTCCCCGTTCCCGGCGCTGGACGCCGAGCAGCTGGCGGCCATGGAGACGCTGGCCATGAACCTCGGCCGAGCGGCGATGGCGGCCCAGGGCGCCTTGGGCGGCGCGGTGCTGGGGCGGATGGGCCAGCCGCCGGGCTTCGACGCCGACCCGCTGCGCGCCGGTCCCGCCATGACCGAGATCGCCGGCCAGCTGGCGGGCAACCCGGAGAAGCTGGTCAAGGCCCAAGCCGAACTGCTGACCGGCTACATGAGCCTGTGGAGCTCCACGGCGCTGCGCCTGTCGGGGCAGGCCGCCGATCCGGTGGTCTCCCCGGCCAAGGGCGACAAGCGCTTCAACGACGCCGACTGGTCGGACAATCCCGTGTTCGACGCCATGAAGCAGTCCTACCTGCTGACCTCCAACTGGCTGAACGGCCTGGTCGCCGAGGCCGAGGTCGAGCCCGCCGCCAAGCGCCGGGCGCAGTTCTTCATGCGCCAGCTGACCGACGCCCTGTCGCCGTCCAACTTCCTGATGTCCAACCCCGCGGCGCTCCGGGCCATGGCCGAGAGCAAGGGCGAGAGCCTGGTCAAGGGGCTGCAGAACCTCTCCGCCGACCTGGAGCGCGGCGGCGGCAAGCTCGCCATCAGCCAGACCGACTACGAGCAGTTCGAGGTGGGGGTGAACGTCGCCACCGCGCCCGGCAAGGTCGTCTTCCAGAACGAATTGTTCCAGCTGCTGCAGTTCGACCCGTCCACCGAGCAGGTGCACGAGACTCCGCTGCTGATCTTCCCGCCGTGGATCAACAAGTTCTACATCCTGGATTTGCAGCCGGCCAACTCCATGATCCGCTGGCTGTCGAGTCAGGGCTTCACCGTCTTCCTGGTGTCGTGGGTCAATCCCGGCGTGGAGCTGGCCGAGACCACCTTCGAGGACTACGTCCGCCACGGCGCCTACGAGGCGGTGGCCCAGGTGATCGCCCAGACCGGCGTCGAGCAGATCAATACCGTGGGCTACTGCATCGGCGGCACCATGCTGTCGACGGCGCTGGCGCACATGGCGGCGGAGGGCGTGCAGCCGATCGCCAGCGCCACCTTCTTCGCCGCCCAGCAGGACTTCTCCGATCCCGGCGAGCTCAGCGTGTTCATCGGCGACGACTGGCTGGAGGAGATCGAGCGCCAGATCGACGCCGGCGGCGGCGTGCTGCCGGGCTCGGCCATGGCCGGCAGCTTCAACATGCTGCGCGCCAACGATCTGATCTGGTCGTTCTTCGTCAACAACTACCTGATGGGGAACGAGCCCAAGCCCTTCGACCTGCTGTTCTGGAACAGCGACCAGACGCGCATGCCCAAGGCGCTGCACCTGTTCTATCTGCGCGAGTTCTACCGCCACAACCGGCTGGCCAAGGGCGAGCTGGAGCTGGGCGGCCGTCGGCTGGACCTTGGCGAGGTGACCATCCCGATCTTCGTGCAGTCGTCGGAGTCCGACCACATCGCCCCCTACGCCTCGGTCTATCGCGGCGCGAAGCTGTTCGGCGGCCCGGTCACCTTCATGATGGCGGGCAGCGGCCACATCGCCGGCGTCATCAACCCGCCCGGCGCCAAGAAATACCAGCACTGGATCGCCGACCTCGCCGACCTGCCGGAGACGGTCGAGCAATGGCGCGAACACGCCAAGGAATTCCCCTACAGCTGGTGGCCCTACTGGGCGGAGTGGCTGAAGGCCCGCTCCGGCGACATGGTCCCCGCCCGCGATCCGGCGGCGGGCCCGCTCGGCGTCATCGAAGACGCGCCCGGGAGCTATGTGAAGGTCAAGAGCTAGCTCAGCTTCCGGCGGGGGCCGTGCGCGTCGGCACCTCCACGTCGCACAGGCTGAAGTCCGCGCCGCGCTCGCGCCGCAGCCGTTCCACCAGCGCGCGGAACGCCGGGCCGCGCGGGTCGGCGACCTGGATCGCCGGGCGTTCGGCGGCGGGGAGGTCGGCCAGCACCCGCACCCGCGTCATGCGGTCGGGCTCCACCACCGGCTCGCCCGTCTTGATCGCCCGCACCACGTCCAGCCCCAACACCACCCGCCCGAACACCGTGTAGCGCTTCTCCAGCGACGGATAGGGCTGGCGCATCAGGAAGAACTGGCTGTTGGCGCTGTTCGGGGCCTCGTCCCGAGCCATGCCGGCCACGCCCGGGCAATAGAGCCCCCAGGCGCTGACCTTGCCGTCGGCCCCCCGTGCCATCAGCGCGTCGGGCTGGCTCATCACCGGCAGCGCGCCGACGAACCCCACCACCGCCCCCGCCGGCGCCCCGTACGGCACGAAGCCGTCGTTCGGGCCCCGCCGAAAAGTGAACTCCGCCTCCAGGTCCGGATAGGGCGACTGCCCCTCGCCGGTGCCCAGCGGATCGCCGGTCTGGGCCATGAACCAGTCGATCACCCGGTGGAACACCACCCCGTCGAAGAAGCCGCGCCGGGTCAGCAGCCGGATCCGCTCCACGTGCCGGGGCGCCGCCAGCGGCGTCAGCTCCACCACGATCCGCCCGCGGTTGGTGTCGATCACCAGTGCGTTCTCCGGGTCCAGCGGCCGCCAGTCCCCGGGGAGCGCCGGCGCGGAGGCTGGCGCGGCTGGAGCGGGCCGAGGCGCGGCGACCGGCGGCGTCTCAGGAGGCAGCGGACGGGCCGGCTGCGGCGTCGCCACCGTCGGGGCCGTCGAGGCCGTCGGGGGCGCTGGGAGTGGGACGACGGGCGCCGTCTGCGCCACCGCCGCCGAGGTCGTCAGCATCGCCGCCAGCGTCAGCACGCCCAGCCGTTTCATCCGCTTCTCTCCGTTCGAGATTCGCCGCAAGGCTGGCCCACCCGGAGCAAAGGTCAAGGCGGGAGACGCGTGAACCCCTTCGAGCACGTCGGCGTGCTGTACTCCTTCATCGTCTCGCTGGGCCTGGCGCAGGTGATGACCACCGTCGGCGCCCTGGTGCAGGCGCGCCGACGGGTGCGCTTCTCGTGCCTATTTGCCATCTGGCTGCTGATCGCCCTGCTCTCGCACCTCAATCTGTGGCTGCAGCTCTGGGAGTACCGGCAGATCCGCAGCTGGAGCGTGGGGGCCATCTTCGTGCTGCTGGGACGGGCCGGCGCGGTGTTCATGATGACCACGCTGATCCAGCCGCGGGTGCGCGACGGCGAGCCGGTCGACCTCCCGGCCTTTCACGCCGAGCAGCGGCAGGGCTACATCCTGGCCTTCGTCGCCGCCTTCGTCATCAGCCTGGGCGCCGACGCGCTGATCGAGGGCGGACGGCTCCCGCGAGACGAACTGATCCTTAACGCGGTGGCCGGCGCGGTGGTCATGCTGCCCTTCAGCGCGCTGGCCTTCTTCTCCGCTCGTCCCTGGGCGCAGTGGACCGGTGCGCTGGGTACCCTGGCGATGGCGGCCCTGTCCTTCGCCCTGATCGGCTCGCTGGATCAGACCTGAGCCGGCGGTGACGGTCGCATGACGCGGGCCTTGCTCAGGCCGCCTTGGCGATCTTCGCGAGCTCCCCGGCGATGCTCTCCGCCGCCTTCAGTCGCCGCTCCGGCGTGGCGAACTCGCCCTTCACCACCACCCGGTTGTCGGGTCGCAGCTTCCAGGTTTCGCCGCGCGTCTGGATCAGCCCCACCAGCCCGGCGGGGTTGGCGAAGCGGTCGCCCAGGAAGTGGACCACCGCCCCCTTGGGGCCGACGTCGAGCTTCGACACGCCGGCCTGGCGGCACGCGCCCTTGACCCCGACCACCTTCATCAGCGCCTGAGCTTCTTCCGGCAAGGGCCCGAAACGGTCGATCAATTCCGCCGCCAGCGCCTCGCGGTCTTCCGGCTTCTCGGCCTCCGACAGCCGCCGGTACATGGCCAGCCGCACGTTCAGGTCCGGGATGTAAGCCTCCGGGATCAGTACGGCCGAGCCGGTGTTGATCTGCGGCGACCAGCCCCGCGCCTCCGCCAGGTCGGCTTCGGCGCCGCCGGCGCGCAGCTCGGCCACCGCGTCCTCCAGCATCTGCTGGTAGAGTTCGACGCCGATCTCCTTGATGTGCCCGCTCTGTTCGTCGCCCAGCAGGTTGCCCCCGCCGCGAATGTCCAGGTCATGGCTGGCCAGCTGGAACCCGGCTCCCAGGCTATCCAGCGACTGCAGCACGCGCAGACGCTTGTCGGCGCCCTCGGTGATCTCGCGGTTGTCCGGCGTGGTCAGATAGGCGTAGGCGCGGGTCTTGGCGCGACCGACCCGGCCGCGCAGCTGATAGAGCTGTGACAGTCCGAACATGTCCGCCCGGTGGACGATCAGGGTGTTGGCCGTGGGGATGTCCAGTCCAGATTCGATGATGGTGGTGGACAACAGGACGTCGGACTTGCCGTCGTAGAAGTCGCTCATCACGCCTTCCAGGTCTGTCGCCGACATCTGCCCGTGACCAACGGCGAACTTCACCTCCGGCACCTGCTCGCGCAGGAACCTCGAGAGTTCCGGCAGGTCCTTTACCCGCGGCGCCACGTAGTAGGCCTGCCCGCCGCGGTATTTCTCCCGCAGCAGCGCCTCGCGCACCGTCACCGCGTCGAACGGGGTCACGTATGTCCGCACCGCCAGCCGGTCCACCGGCGGCGTGGCGATGATCGACATCTCCCGTATGCCCGACAGCGCCATCTGCAACGTCCTGGGAATGGGCGTCGCCGACAGAGTCAGGACGTGTACGCCCTCGCGCAGTTCCTTCAGCTTCTCCTTGTGCTTGACGCCGAAGTGTTGCTCCTCGTCGACAACGACCAGGCCGATGTCGCGGAACTTGACCTGATCGGACAGCACCGCGTGGGTGCCGACCACGATCTCCACTTCCCCCGAAGCCAGGGCCGCCCGCGTTTCCGTCGCCTCCTTGGGCGTCACCAGCCGCGACAGACGGCGGACCTTGATCGGCCATCCCTGGAACCGGTCGGTGAAGGTCTTGAAGTGCTGCCGCGCCAAGAGCGTGGTGGGCGCCACCACCGCCACCTGCTTGCCGCTCATGGCCACCACGAAGGCGGCGCGGATGGCCACCTCGGTCTTGCCGAAGCCCACGTCGCCGCAGATCAGCCGGTCCATCGGCCGCCCGGCTCCCAGGTCGGTCAGCACGTCCTCGATGGCGTTCAGCTGGTCGTCGGTTTCCTCGTAGGGGAAGCGCACGGAGAACTCGTCGTAGAGCCCCGGCGGCCGGTCGATCTCCTCGCTCGAGCGCGACAGGCGGATGGCGGCGATCTTGATCAGCCCGTCGGCCATCTCCCGCAGCCGCTGCTTGGCGCGCGACTTGCGGTTCTGCCAGGCGGCCCCGCCCAGCCGGTCCAGCGCCACGCCCTCGCTCTCCGCCCCGTAGCGGGTCAAGAGTCGATGTTCTCCACCGGCAGGTAGAGCTTGCTGTCTCCGAAGTAGATCAGCTCCAGGCAGTCGTGCGGCGCCTGCTGCACCTCCAGCGTCTTCAGCCCGTCGTAACGACCAATGCCATGGTCCACGTGAACAACGAGATCCCCCGGCGACAGCGAACCAGCCTCGGCGATGAAGTTGGCGGCGCGGCGCTTCTTGCGCGGCCGGGCCAGCCGGTCCCCCAGGATGTCCGTCTCCGAGATCACCGCCAGGGTATCGGTCTCGAAGCCGCCCTCCAGCGGCAGCACCACCCGCATGGGGATCTTCGGGTCGGTGGCCTTGGCCTGCGACCAGTCGGCGACCAGCTGCAGCCGCTTCAGCCCATGATCGCCCAGCATGGCCCCGAGCCGCGAGGACGAACCCTCCGACCAGGAGGCGAACAGGGTGCGCTTGCCGCCCTTGGTGCGGGCCTGGGCGTGGGCGACGGCGGCCTCGAACAGGTTGACGCTGTCCTGCGCCCGCTCCGGCGCGAAATCGCGGCCCGGCCTGGCGCCGAGGTCGACCACCCGCTCGCCCTCGTTGCTGAACGGCGACAGCTGGCGGACCGGCCGGTCCTTCAGCGCCGCGTCCCACTGCTCCCGCGTCAGGTACAGCGCGTCGACCGGCAGCGGCCGGTAGGTCACGCCCTTGCCCTTCGCGGCCTCCGCCCGGCTGTCGTGGTAGTCCGCCACCATGGCCAGCCGGTCGTCCAGCGCTCCCTCGGCGTGGTGGTCCAGCGCGATCAGCGCTTCTGGTACCAGATAGTCGAACAGCGTCTCCAGCCGCTGGTAGAACAGCGGCAGCCAGTGCTCCATGCCCTGCCGTCTGCCGCCCTCGCTGACGGTGGCGTAGAGCGGGTCCTCCCCCGCCGCGCCGAAGGCCTTCAGATAACCGGAGCGGAATCGCGACACCGCCTTGCCGTCGATCAGCACCTCGCTGACCGGCAGGAACTCCACCGTCTTCAGCTGCCGGGTCGAGCGCTGGCTCAACGGGTCGAAGGCGCGGATCGACTCCAGAGTGTCGCCGAACAGGTCGAGCCGCACCGGCTCCTCGCCCGCCGGCGGGAAGGCGTCGACGACCCCGCCCCTGACCGCGTATTCGCCGCGGTCGGTGACGGTGGACGCCTTGGCGTAGCCGTTGACCGCGAAGTAGGTCTCCAGCCGGGCCATGTCGACGTCGTTCCCCGCAGCGGCGATGTAGCCGGCGGCGGCCACCACCTCGCGCGGCGGCACGCGCTGCAGGGCGGCGTAGGCGGTGGTGGCGACGATCAGCGGCGTCTTCGCCTCGCCGCGGGCGTTCAGCCGATAGAGCGCCGCCATCCGCTGGGCCGACACCGCGGGCGTGGGCCCCATGCGGTCGTAGGGCAGGCAGTCCCAGGCCGGGAAGCGCACCGCCTCCACCTCCGGCGCGAAGAAGGCCAGCGCCTCGGCGAAGGCGGTCAGGTGCGGCTCGTCGCGGGCGACGAACAGCACCGGCGCGCCTTTCTTCTTCTTCGCCAGGTCGCCCAGCACCAGGGCGTCGTAGCCCCGCGGCGCGCCGGCCAGCTCCAGGCGGCCTGCCGCCTCGGCGATGCGTTTCAGCGGGTCCATCGATGCTCGGAGATCAGGAGAGGCCGTCGGGAGAGAGGCCGGAACGGGCGAAGGCCGCGATCCGTCGCATGACCTCGCCGTCGTGTTCGGCCGGGATCGGCTCGCGCCCGAGGATCCAGGCGTAGAGCTCCGGATCGGGGACCTCCAGCAGCGCCTCGAAGGCGTCCGCGTCCGCCGCCGACAGCCCGGCCAGTTCGGCGTCGGCGAACGGCCCCAGGATCAGGTCCGCCTCGCGAAATCCCCGCCGCCAGGCGCGGTATCTCAGGCTGTTGAGGCGTTCGGCGGTCATCGGGGAGCGGGCTATACAGGCGCTCCCCGGCGGGAGTCCCGCCCCGCCACGAGAAAGGGCGCCCCGGGTTCCCGGAGCGCCCCTCGTGTCGCCGGCCTCGGCGCCTTAGCGCTTGGAGAACTGGAAGCTCCGGCGGGCCTTGGCCTTGCCGTACTTCTTGCGCTCGACCACGCGGCTGTCGCGGGTCAGGAAGCCGTGGGGTTTAAGCACCGGGCGCAGGCGCGGCTCGTAGTAGGTCAGCGCCTTGGAGATGGCGTGGCGGATGGCCCCGGCCTGGCCGGACAGGCCCGAGCCTTCGACGGTGGCGACCACGTCGAACTGGGTGGCGCGGTCGGTGACCACCAGCGGCTGGGCGATCATCATGCGCAGCACCGGCCGGGCGAAATAGACCTCCTGGTCGCGGTCGTTGACGGTGATCCTGCCGCTGCCGGGCTTGATCCACACCCGGGCGATGGCGTTCTTACGCTTGCCAGTGGCGTAGCTGCGGCCCTGCGCGTCGCGCTTGGGTTCGCGCACGATCACCGTGGCGGCGGGCTCGGTGCCCATGCCGGCCAGGGCCTCGAAGCCCTGCGGCCGCGGCGTATCGGCGATAGGCGGCGTCTCGGCCGCGGGCGGCGCGGCGGTGTCTAGGTCGCTCATCCCTGGCTCCGATCGTTCTTCGTGTTCATGGACCGGAAGTCGACGACCTCGGGGTTCTGGGCGACGTGCGGATGCTCGGGTCCGGCGTAGACCCGAAGCTGGCTCAGCTGGTTGCGCGCCAGCGGGCTCTCCTTGGGCAGCATCCGCTCCACGGCCTTCTCCAGCACGCGTTCGGGGAAGCGGCCGGCCAGCTGGCGGGCGGCGGTCACTTCCTTGACGCCGCCGGGGTGGCCGGTGTGGCGGTAGTAGACCTTCTGGGCGGCCTTGTTTCCCGTGAACCGCACCTTCTCGGCGTTGATCACGATCACCCCGTCGCCGCAGTCGACGTGGGGGCTGTAATCGGGGCGGTGCTTGCCGCGCAGGCGCATGGCGATGAAGGACGCGAGCCGGCCGACCACCACGCCCTCGGCGTCGATCAGCAGCCACTTCTTCTCGACGTCCGCCGGCTTCAGGGCCACCGTGGTGGAGGTCAGCATGGGAGGAGGGTTCCAGGAGAGGTCGCGACGAGCCTTCCGCCGCGAGGAGGCGCGCTGATAGCCGAACCGCCCCCGCCGGTCAACCGCTTTAACGCGAGCGCGCTCGCGTTAAACGACGGCAGAACAACAACTTTCCGCGCAGCGGTATTGAACTACCGCAAGTCGAATGCACCGCCAAGGCACAGTGAGCACGAAGGCGTCCAGGCGTGTCCGGGCCTTGGTGTCCTTCGTGTCTTGGTGGTTCAATCACGGCTTGCGTCGCTTCGGTGTCGCAGCCATGCGCTAGGCTGGTTTGCCCGCCTCCGGATGTCCACCCATGTCCTTCTCGCGTCGCGCCTTTCTGTCCGGCGCCGTCACCACCGCCGCCTTCACCGGCCTCGCGCGTTTCG
>Ga0136611_10001653_pt1 | contig 15542 bp, 18 predicted proteins | sample AntDrymUQ2232306_2_FD_106645 | JGI IMG/M metagenome (GOLD analysis project Ga0136611, IMG submission 106645) | Polar desert sand microbial communities from Dry Valleys, Antarctica - metaG UQ223 (23.06) | ecosystem: Environmental > Terrestrial > Soil > Desert | place: Antarctica: Dry Valley...
CACTAGCGCCTTTCGCGCGTCGCTCGGCATTCGTTGTAGTATCAGCGGCAGTCGTATCAGGAGGCTCCCGCATGGGATGGTCGCCGCACCGGCCCGTTGGGTTGACTCATCACCAGCCGTCGCAGTCCACAAAGGGGCAGACGCTCGTCACGCCCACGGGTGGGGATTCCGCCTTTCTGCTCAATATGGACGGGCGCATCGTCCACCGCTGGCGCTTCAGCGCAATCCGTCCCGGCTATGGCAAGCTGCTCCCCAACGGCAACCTGCTCATGCGCGGCGTAGATGTCACGTTCGGTCCACCGACGCCGATCCCCTTTGACCAGCCGCCGCCGCCCTTCGACCGGCACATCCGCCGCCTCGGCGCGCAGGCCACGCACCTCCAGGAGGTGGACTGGGATGGCAACGTCGTCTGGGAGTATGCGCGCGAGGGGATTCACCATGACTTCCTCCGCCTGCCCAACGGCAACACCCTGATCCCGCTCTGGGCGGAACTCCCGCCAGAGCTGGCCCGCCGTGTGCGTGGCGGTGCCAAGCCGCGTCCGCGCGAGCAGCTACCGCCGATGATCTCCGACGACATCATCGAGATAAACCCGGCGGGGAATGAGGTTTGGCAGGTGTCGCTCTGGCAACTTCTCGACCCGGTGAAGGACCCGATCTGCCCCTTGGAAACGCGCTGGGAATGGACGCACGTCAACGGCCTCGATTTGACGCGCGGGGGAAACATCGTTTTCTCCTGCCGCCAGAATAGCCGCGTCGGCATTATCGAGCGGTCCAGCAAGACGCTGCTCTGGAAGTACGGTGCGCCCGATCTCTTCCACCAGCACAACGCAACTGCCCTCCCCAATGGTAATATTCAGATCTTTGACAACGGCATGCACCGTGTCGGCCTGCCGCGCTCGCGCGTGGTGGAGGTCAATCCGAAGGATAACGCGGTCGCCTGGGAGTTCGTGAGCGATCCGCCGGAGCAGTTCTTCAGCGCGCACGTTTCCGGCGCGGAACGCCTGCCCGGCGGCAACGTGCTCGTCTGCGAGGGCGCGCCCGGCCGCATCTTCGAGATCACCCCGCGCGGCGAGCTTGTCTGGGAGTGGATCAACCCCTTCGCCTACCGCCTTGGCGGGCGGCTCAACCCGCTGATCTTCCGCGCGCACCGCTATCTGCCGGACGATCCTGCGCTCGCGGGCAGGCGCCTGGACCCTGCCGCCTACGCGGACCTCAATCGCCTCCATGGCCTGATTTGAGAGGGATGAGGGATGAGCAGCGCTCCAGAGATGGGCATTCACTCTGCGCTCTTCATCCCTCATCCCTCATCCCTTAGCCGTGGTTCAGGTATGCTCTGCCTGGGGAGATCACAGTCGCATGAACCCACGCAGCATGATCGCACCGGCCGGCTTCAAGAAGCTGGACCTGCATATCCATACCGCATTCTCCGCCTGCTACATAGACCACATTCGCCCGGAGCTGGGGCGCACGACGCCACCGTCTGCTGTGCTGGCGGGCGCGGAGGCCGCCGGGCTGGACGCGATCGCGGTCACGGACCACAACGGCGGCGAGGTGATTGACGAGTTGCGCGAACTGGCGCGTGACTCGAGCGTGACGATCATCCCAGGCACGGAGATCTCCACACGCGGCGGCCATTGCCTCGCGATCTTCGATCTTGAAACGCCCGTGGATGTGATCCGCGACCTGATGCTGGCGATTGACCTGCCGCGCGAGGTCTGGGGCGACGGCTACAAGCGCACCGAGTGGTGGATGGATGACGTTTTTCGCGAGATCACGAAGCGCGGCGGGATCGCGATCGGCGCGCATGTGGACCGCGAGCCGCGCGGCTTCCTGATGTCCGATGAGAAGCCCTCCGATAAGCAGCGCATCTACACCAGCCCCGACCTCTCCGCGCTCGAAGTGACCGACCCCACATACCGCGTGCGCTACTCGACCGGCAAGGACCTACGCTACAAGCTGCCGCGCGCCTGCATCCAATCCTCAGACGCCCACGCCCCGGAGGATGTCGGCCGCCGCCCGACCTTCTTCCGCATGGACGAGATCAGCCTCGCCGCTTTGCGTGCGGCGCTGAGCACCTATCAGAGTTCGATCCTGTTTCCAGAAGAGATCGGAGCGTAATACATGGCTGTCACCTACGAGCGCTATGAGTCGGTCGCCGTGATCACGCTGGACCGCCCCACGGCGCTGAACGCGATCAACGCGGACCTCTCCCGCGAGCTGCGCGAATCTTGGGAGCGTTTCAACGCCGAGGATGACGCGCTCGTGGCGGTACTCACCGGCGCGGGGCGCGCGTTCTGCGCGGGGCTGGACATGAAAGAGGCGGCCGAGGCCGCGCGTACCGGCATACCCATGGCGATGGGCGGCGGCTTTGACATGCGCCAGGTGGAGAAGCCGACGCTTGCGGCCGTGAACGGCGCCTGCGCGGGCGGCGGCATCTCGTTTGCGCTCGGCTGCGACATCATCCTCTGCTCGGAGAACGCGCAGTTTGTGCTGCCGTTTGCAGCGCGTGGGCGCGGCGGCGCTTCGACCGCGCTCAACGTCGCCCAGCGCACGAGCAACAGCGCGGCGCTCTACATGGCGCTCACGGCGGGGCGCGTCCATGCAGCGGAGGCGCTGCGGATCGGCCTCGTCCACGAGGTCCTGCCGCTCGATGATCTGATGCCGCGCGCACTCGAGCTGGCAGAGAAGATCGCCGGGCACTCACAGCTCTCGGTGCGCGCGCTCAAGCGCCACATCTGGAACGCGATGGAGAACGGCGTGCCGGAGGCGATCAAGACCGCACGCATGTCCGAGCGCGAGCTCGTGAGCGATTCCCGCGAGGGCGCGATCGCCTTCGACGAGAAGCGCCGCCCGCGCTACACGCAGGAGAGTCCGTAGGCAGGCATGAACCCGAAACATATACGTTTTGTCCCAAACGTTTCCCGCAGCACTGGCAGCGCGGATAATACTGATCGAATGCATCCTCCCACCTCGGAGCGAGAGCGTTGATGCCTGACGAGCCGATCGCATCGGAAGCCACACCGACAGAGGATGCGCCTGCCGCAGAGCCGGAGCGCGCGCCGGAGGCGGATGCACCGCGCGAGGAACCGCGGACGCGCGCCCCCTCGGACTGGGCGGACCTTGACACCTATTGCGCGCTGCTCCAGGCGGAACACGCCGATTGGCAGGAACGCATCACCGCACTCCAAACGCAGCTCGGCCACTTGCGCCCGTCGCTGACGACGGTTGCGGCGCAGTACGCGGCGCTCGGCATCGAGGATGACCTAATCCAGCTTAGCGATGCGGTCCTGGGCGGCGTCGGGCAGGTGCAGCGCCTCCGACTTGAGTTCGATCTGGAACGGTACGTCGCGGTCGTCTGGCCGGTGAGCGCCGACCCACGCCCGCCGTTCATGCAACGCCACGGATCGGGTGAGTACCGCGTCGAGATCTGGTGCGGGATCGGGCCGGATGGGCGGGGCCGGATTCGCGTCGAAGGCGAGAAAAAGCTCGAAGCGCCGCTGCCAACCACGCGTGAGCGCTTGCGCCGGGTGCTGCTCAGCGCGATCCAGGCACCGAAGCATGTTCCCCCCACTGGAGAGGAAGCCACGATGCACGCGGACGCCGAAGCTCCAATCGAGCCACGCGACAAGCCTGAAGACGGCCCGGTGGAGGAGGCATCCCCTCGCCCCGGCGACCCGAACGAGCAGGCCCCGCCGGAAGAGCAGGTGATCCCGCTCGGCCCCGCGGGCGAAAAGCCAGACGAGCAAAAGGATGCATAGAAGCGAGGCTCCGATGCGACAGGCAGGCTATGTCACCGGCACGATGATCCTGATGGGGATCGCGGGCGCGCTCTTGGGTGCGGTCTGGGGCTTCTTCGCCCAGGAAGTCGGCTGGTGGGGCGCGGGGATGCTGCTCGGGCTCGTGCTCGGGATCGCGGGTGGTCTCGCCGTGGCAGAGCGGGCGACGTGACCGAGGAGGGCCGCATCAGTGCGCATCAGGGTCCGCACGTCCGCCCCGCGATCGCCAAGCTGCGCCGTGGCGAGCCGAGCGCGCGTTGCGCCGCACCGCCGCCGCCCGCACTCGTCCAGGGGATCGAGCAGTTCAACCGCGGCGAATTCTTCGCGCAGCATGAGACGCTGGAGGCCGCCTGGATCGCCGAGACCGACCCCGTACGCTACCTCTATCAGGGCATCCTCCAGATTGGCGTCGGCTTCTACCACCTCACACGCGGCAACAGCTACGGCGCGCGCCGGCTCTGGGCACGGGGTGTTGCCCTGCTTCAGCCCTTCCGCGCGGGCTGCATGAACGTTGATGTAGACGCACTCGTGGGCGAGACGGAACGCTGCATCGTTGCGCTCGATCGCACAAACTCGGCCGATGGGGACGGCTTCGACTGGTCGCTCGCACCGCGGGTGCGCTGGCTCACCTGAGCGATCAGTCGCGGGACGGGGGCACCGGCCGGCGCTCCTCTTGGAGCTGGAACCACCAGTAGAACGCGGCGTAGCCGCGCCAGCCGGCCCACTTTTCGCCGAGCGCGCGGATCTCCGCCTCGGTTGCCAGCCGGCCCAGCCCGTAGTCGCGCCCGATGATCTGCTTCAGACCGCCATCGCCCGCCGGCATCACATCCGGCCGGCCGAAGGCGCGCATCAGGGCGTACTCCGCCGTCCAGCGACCGATCCCCGGCAGCACCATCAGCGCGGCGATCGCTTCCTCATCGGGGAGCGCCGCGACTGCCCCTAAGTCCAGTTCACCGGCGCTGACGGCGCGGGCAAGGGCGATGCAGTAGCGCGATTTCTGGCGGCTGAACTGGATTGGCAGCAGGTCGCGCTCATGCTCCAGCAGCGCGACGCAGGCGGGCGGGGGAAAGACCGGCAGGATGATGCCATCAAGCTCCACGGTGGAGCCGAAGCGGTCCACGAGCGCGCGTTTCATCTTCGCGGCAAAGGAAATATTGATCTGCTGGCCGATGATCGCCCAGGCGATCGCTTCAAACGGGTCTGGGATCACGATCGGACGCAGGCCGCGGTAGGCGTGGACGAGGCGGCCGAAGACCGGGTCTGCCTCCGCCACGGCGTCGAGACCGTCAACCGCAGCGTCCGTGGCGAACACGCGCCGCGCCAGCGCGAGTGCCACGGGCAGATCAGCGGCGCGCGCCTCCTCCCCCAGTACCTCCACCAGCAGGCGCGGCTGCTCCGCCGTGCCGCCTGAGGAGACGCGCAGCCCAACCGTGCGCGACTCGATCCGGATCGCACGCAGATAGGCGCCGTCACGCACCTGTTCAACCACGGCAGAGGGGGACGTGCGCAGATATTGCAGCGCGAGGTCGAAGCGGAACGGCGCCGTGGGGGTGAGATCGGCGCTATAGAGTGCGATCACGCGCCTCCTAGTGCGCTAGCGGTCCAGCACAAGATGGGTCGTGGTGACAGTGGCGAGCAGGCGGTCCTGTTCGTCGCGCACCTCGGTCTCCATCACGATCATCGTCCGGCCGCGGTGGAGCGGGCGGGCGCGGGCGGTGATCGTGCCCTCGCCCGTGTTCCGCAGAAGGTTGGCGCTCACTTGCACGGAGAGCGGGAACTTCCCGCCCGTCACCTCACCGGAGGGGTCCACAACACGCATTGAGCCATAGGTCGCGGCTGTGTCCGCCAGGCCCAGGATCGCGCCCGCATGGAAGACGCCGGTCAGTTGGCGTAACCCGGGACGGAAGTCGAGCGCCGCGACCGTCAGCTCCGGGGTCGCCTCCAGCAGGCGAATGCCGAGCGTGCTGACGAAGTTTGTCGCGTCGGCGGGCAGGAGGTTCACATGCATCCTCGCGGCGGGCGGTTCAGGGAGAGCACGCACGAACGAGCGGGACAGTAATGGGAGCACCAGGCAGGGCCGCGAAGGTCAGACAGCGCATTGCTCAGGGCGTTGCGCCCGGTGTCGCGCCAATCGTCAGCGTCGCAAGCTGCCCGCCGCGTGCGCCGGTGAAGGAAACGTTATAGCCTTGGCCCGAGCCGAAGATCAACTCGGCCTCACCATTCTGCATGTCCACTGCCTTCACGGATTTGACCTGGATCGGGCGGTCCAGCAAGAGAAGCGCGTCCTGGGCGTCATCGCCGCTGAGCGTGCTGCCGCCCGCGAACGTGAGCGTGAAGCTGGCAGAAACGTGCTGCGCCAGCGCCGTGGCGTCGTTGTTGTTCAGCGCATCAATAAACGATGTGAAAGACATGCTATTCCGCTGCGCCGACACCGGGGAGGCAAGCACGGCCAGCGCCACCGCCAGACCGGCCGCCGCCAGAAGATACCGTACAACCCGCATCACCAACTCCTTACCGCGTTGCTCCCCCGCATTATCGGGCAGGAAACGGGGAACAGGGAACAGCAGCAGTCGCGGTCAGAGTGCCTCACGCTCCCTGTTCCGGATTCCCTATGCGCCCAGTTCTCTACTCATGCGCGGGCCGCCCGGCTGGCAGGCGCGGCAGAAGCTGGTGATGCGCTGATTGGCGGTAATCTCGGAGATGTGGCCGCCACAGCGCGGGCACGGCTGGCCGCCGCGACGGTGGACGCGGAGGAAATCGCGGCGCTCCTCGTAGTCCAGCGTCGCGCCCAGGACCATCCGCTCGCGCACGAGCGGCGTTGCCCAAGCGATTACGGCGTGGGCGGCGTGATAGAGGCGGCGCTGGTCATCCGCGGTGAGCTTGGTCTTGGGCGTGTATGGGTTGATCCGCGCCTCCCAGAGGATCTCATCAACGTAGGCGTTGCCTATCCCCTGGACGAAGGCAGCGTTTGTGAGGATATTCTTGATGCCGCCGCGGTAGCGTTGCAGCCGCTCCACCCATGCGTCCTCTGTCAGCGCAGGGTCCAGAAGGTCGGGACCGTTCGCCGCCCAGCCCGGGATCTGGTCCAGGTGGTCGCTGGGAACGAGGTAGAGCTTACCCATTACGCGGTCGTCCACATAGCGCAGGTGCTGGCCGTGATCCAGATCGAGCAGCAGGCAGGCCTTCGCCGCGACTTTGCGCGACGGTTCCACGTACTGAAAGCGCCCCGCCAGCATCGGGTTCACCGCGAGCGTGCGCCCGGATTCGAGGCGAAAAAGCAGCATTTTGCCGTGGCGCCCAACCTCGCCGAAGCGGTCGCCAGGCAGCGTCTCGCGCAGCTCCTGCGCCCCCGTGCGCACGACCACGCCGATCCGCACGGTCGCGCCCGTGATCACCGCGCCGCGGAGATGGTCAGTCAAGAATCCACGCACCGCCTCAAGCTCGGGAATTTCGGGCATTGGCCTATCCACCAGTCCATGTTCAGTCTCGCGGCCACGAACGAAGCCCTCCCCCGGCCCCTCCCGCCCGCTGCGCGTGCGGAGAGGGGCCGGGGGAGGGCTTCGTTCGTGGCGGGGTGAGACGAAACACCCATGTGTGATCCCCCCTGATTCTCGCATGGTGACACATGCAAAAACGTGGCGCACCTCCGTCGCTCATAGACCGCACTGCTGCTACGGTACGCTCGCACGCACGCTCAACCACCATATCGGAGGCGCCTGATGGAGATCGGCATTGGCCTGGATCAGGGATTGCGGCTCTCATTTCCCGAGCAGCGGCAGATGGTGCAGGAAGCGGCGCGGCTGGGCTATACAAGCGCCTGGACGCCCGCGGGCCTGGGTGTGGACGCCTTTCAGACCTGCGCCAACTGGTCGCAGGCGAGCGCCGAGGTGGTAGACGGGGGCCTGATCACGGGCACCTCCGTCGTGCCCGTGCCCGTCTGGACGCCGCCTTCGCTGGCGGGGGTGGCGGGCACCACGGGGATGATCAGCGGTGGGCGCTTCATCCTCGGCATCGGCACGGGCGGGATCTACGGTGAGGAATACCGTCGCGCCCACGACCTGCCAGACTGGCCAGCGGTGGCGATGATGCGCGATTACCTGATCACGCTGCGCGGGCTGCTGGCGGGCGAGGCGGTCACATATGCGGGCAAGACTGTCACACTACGCGGGGTGCAGCTCGGCTTCCGCCCGCCGCGCGTGCCGCTCTACCTGGGCGCGCTCGGCCCGCAGATGCTCCGGCTGGCGGGCGAAGCAGCGGATGGCGCCTGCCTCAACTGGTGTACCCCGGAGCAGATCGCCTGGAGCAGGGAGCGGATCGCGGCGGGCGCGCGCAAGGCGGGGCGCAGCGCGGCAGACGTGCAGGTCGTGGAATACATCCGGATCAGCGTGGACGAAGATGAGGACGCCGCCCGGCGTGCCTTTGTGCGCGCGCTGATCGGCTATGCGATGGCACGGCGCGGCGCGTCAAAGGAGGCCGGCTACCGCGGCCACTTCGCGCGGATGGGCTTTGACGACGCCCTCTCCGCGCTCGAAGCCCGGCGCGATGCGGGTGCCGACGAGGCCGAGCTTGTCGAGGCGTTCCCGTTGGAGCTGGCGCGGCAGGTGGGATACTACGGCCGTCCGGAGGGCGCGGCGGCGGCGTTCCGGCGGCTGGCCGAGGGACTGGACGTGGCGGTCGTACGCGTCGTGCCCGCGCGACCGGGCATCGACGCCGTGGCGGCGGTGATGCGCGCCTGCCGCCCCGATGCCGTGCAGGCCCGCTAGCTCAGCGGTCCGCCGTCCGTGCGGAAGCAGTTGCACCGTCCGCCGGTGAGCCTTCGCTCGCGGCGGACGGCGGCGAGGTGCGCTCCAGCGCTGGTTCTGGTTCCGGCTGCTTGATGCCGGCGGCGATATCGGCACGCGGCTGGGAAGTCGCGAGGGGCAGGCGCACCGTCACGCGAGTGCCGCGCCCTTCTTCGCTCTCGATCTCGAGCGTGCCGCCGTGCTGCTCGACAATCTGGCGCGAGCCGGCCAGGCCGATGCCCGTGCCTTCCGTGCGCCCGGCGACGTTGCTGGCGCGGTAGAATCGCTCCGAAATGCGCGGCAGATCGGACTCCGGAATGCCGATCCCGGGGTCGGAGACGCGCACGAGCGCGCGGAACTGCCCGTCCACCAGGCGCTCTTTCGCCACCGTGACGATGATCTCGCCACCCGCGAGGCTGTATTTGATTGCATTGGAGAGGATGTTTGCGATCACGCGCTCCACGCGCCCCTCATCCCATACGCCATGGAGCTGCGGCGTTGCCGTCTGGACCGCGAGCGTGTGCCGTCCCGTGGTCGGCTGAAGCTCGGCCACAACACGGCGCACGAGCGCGACGAGGTCCATCGGCTGGAGGTCGAGGTCCAGCGGGCGACCAGTCTGCATGCGCGAGACATCGAGCAACTGGTCAATCAGCGCGTTCATCTTTTTCGTTGCGTCTTCGATCCCGGCGACGCTCTCCTCGACGCGCTCTGCATCAACCGAGCCGACGCGGGCGATCCGTCGCTTGAGGCGCTGGGCCTGACCGCGGATCGTGGTCAGCGGTGTCTTCAGGTCATGCGAGACGGACGCGAGGAATTCGTCGCGCGTGCGCAGCGCCTCTCTCGCCTCGCGGTAGTGGCGCGCGTTCTCCCAGGCGACGGCTGCGCGCCGGGCGAGCGCTTCTAAGAGATCGAGCTGTGCCGGACCGTAGCGCCGCCCGCCCGGTCCGCGCCCGAGCGTGATCGTGCCCAGCGGACGCCCGCGCGCGAGCACCGGCACCACCGCCACATTCGCGCTTCCGATTTGGTCAAGCAAGTATGGAAGGCCGTCGGGCGCATGCAGGTCGGCGAGCGCGGCACCGGCATCCATGTGAATCAGCTCCGCCTCACCACTGCGCAAGACGCGCGCGACGGCCCGGTCGTCACCACCGCGGATCGGGAAGCGCGCCGCTACCTCGCTCACGAGGTGCGCACGCGCCGGGTCCACATGCGCGACGGCCAGGCGGTGGACCAGTCCATCGTCGCCGAGCGCGTCCACCGCGCACCAATCGCCCAACTCGGGCAAGGCGAGCTGCGCCACGCTGGTGAGCGTCGCCTGCACGTCAAGCGAGCCGGCGAGCACGGTGCTGATCTCCGCACGGAAGCGCTGGTTCGCCTCGCCGCGGCGGCGCTCGGTGATGTCCGCGACCACCATGCCGATCCCCAGCACCTCGTCGTCATCGGTGCAGACGGGGTAGTAGCCGGCGAGCCAGTGGCGCGTCTCTCCTGGCGCGGCGGGCGTCTCCCCGGTCAGTTCCACGCCGCTCGTGGATTGACCCGTCTGCAGCACATCGTGCAGGAGCGGGAGCAGGGTGAGTGCGAACACGGGCAGCACCTCGTCAATTGGTCGCCCCAAATGAGCATCGGAGGGCAATCCGTTGATCTCTGCGAGGGCATCATTCACCCGCACGAAGCGCAGCGCCCGGTCAAGGTAGCCGAGACCGATTGGTGTGCTGGAGAACAGCGTTTCAACGAGTGCGTACGATTCCTCGCGCTCACGCAGGAGGAGGCGCTGCTCGGCGAAGAGATCGCCAACGCGGCGGGCGGTCCACATCGCGCGCACGACAGCGGCGAATGCGACCAGCAGCAGGATGATCACCGCGAGGAGCGCGGCACGTCCTGCCGGGGTGGTGATCTCGCCGCCGCGTGTGCCGTTGATGCTGAAATCGCCCGTATACCAGGCGTAGCTGACCTCACCGACCGCGAGCGCCAGCGCGCAGAGGAGGATGGCACCGAACGTGTCATCGCAAACGCGCCGGACGCAGACGATCGCTCTCACTCGCAACGAGGCGCGAGGCTGCACGGGCCTCTCTGCCGGGCCGGATGCGGTCTCCTGGTTCATGGGAGGCACCTGTGCGGGATCGCTGTCTCCGCGCCCTGATTGTATTTCACCACATCTCGCTCGTATACGGCTATCACTCGTGCTGGGTAAACTTTTGGTTGCAGCCATACTATTGGCGAGAGGCTATCCGCGCAAGGGGGCACCGTCGTACGATGCGGACGGGGGCCAGGCGCGGGCCGGCTCGCAAGGAGGCTACGTATGGAGAATCCGCATCTGCGCTATCAGGTTGAAGGGCACGTCGCCACGATCACGCTCAACCGTCCCGAGGTGCTGAACGCGCTCAGTCCGGAGATGGGCGCGGGCCTCGTGGCGGCAATCGGCGAAGTCGAGCGCGACGACGCCGTGCGCGTGCTCGTGATCACGGGCGAGGGTCGTGCCTTCTGCGCCGGCGGCGACATCAAGACGATGCTCGAGCGGGGCGCGGCGGAGCGGGCGCAGGGCACGCTCGGTCGGGTGCGCTCGCTGGACGCACCCGGGCGGCGCATCCCGGTCGCGCTCAAAAAACTCACCAAGCCCGTGATCGCCGCCGTGAATGGCACCGCCGCCGGCTGGGGCTGCGACCTGGCGATGGCCTGTGACATCCGAATCGCGGGCGAGTCCGCGCGCTTCAGCGAGGCGTTCGTCAAGCGCGGCCTCGTCCCGGATGGCGGCTCCACCTGGCTGCTGCCCCGGATCACGCGCCTGGACGTGGCCTGCGAGATGATCTTCTCCGGCACGATCGTGGACGCACGCGAAGCGGAGCGGATCGGATTGGTGACGCATGTCGTACCGGACGCGGAAGTGATGTCCGCGGCACGGGCGCTCGCGGGCCGGATCGCGGCGAACGCGCCGCTGGCGGTGCAGCTTGCGAAGCGCATGATCCATGAGCAGCTCCAGCTACCCTTTGAGCAGGCGATGCAGCAGACCGCCGTCTTTCTGTACACGATCCGCGAGTCCGAGGACCATCTTGAGGGCGTCAGCGCATTTTTGGAGAAGCGCGAGCCGGTGTTTAGGGGGAAGTGATGAGCGATCAGGCGGCGCGGCGCGCGCTCTCACTTTTTTGGACGCCGCTCGTTGCGGTGACGGCGGCGCACGAGGGGGTGCGCAGCGGGCAGATCGCGGTATCGGTGCATGGCGCGTCGATCGTGCCGCAGCGGCCGCGCCTGACGGCGGCGCTCTGGAAGCGCAATCTCACGCATGACCTTGTGCTCGCCTCCGGCGCGTTCGCGGTGCATCTGCTCCGCGCTGACCAGGACGAACTGGTCTACCGCCTCGGCCTGCGCTCCGGCCACGAGGGCGACAAACTCGCCGAACTGGACGTGCGCACGGGCGTCTGTGGCAGTCCGCTCGTGCCCGGCTGCCTCGCCGTCTACGAGTGCCGTCTCCTGAACACGATGGACGGCGGCGACATGACCGTCTTCCTGGGCGAGGTGATAGCGCTCGATGGCGCGGAGGGTCCGCCGCTTTGGTGGCGCGATCTCCGCCCGCGCATGCCCGCCGTGCACGCCGAAACCTGGGACCGTAAGATCGCGGGCGATATCGAGCATTCGCTGCGGACGATGGACCGTAGTCACTCTTGAATTGTGCGTCAATATGACGTACAATCTGGGATGCGCGTGATCGTGTGACAGTCGGCCGAGTGCAAGGATCGGAGGAAGTGCATGGTACACATGCCAATTAAGCATGAGCGGCTGGGTGTACGCCTGACGCCGGAATTGAAGGACCTCGTTTCGCGTGCCGCCGCGTTGCAAGGACGCAGCATCACCGATTTCGTCGAGCAGTGCCTGCGTACGGGTGTTGCGGAGGCGTTTGAAACACACCAGATTGTCCTAAGCGCTCAGGAAACGGCAGGCATGATCGAATTGCTGCTCAACCCACAGGAGCCTACTGAGGCGTTACGCGAGGCCCTGCGCTTCCATGCCGAGACGGTTGAGGTTCGGTGACAGAGTCCGCATTCTCCTCCGAACCACTTGGGCCTCAACACGATCGCACCGCCTTCATGTCTGGGGTTGATCTCCTCGACCACTACTTCCGGCAACAAGCCAGCCAAGATCTCCGCGGCAGGGTTGCAGCGACCTTCGTCTTCGTGGAGACTGCCACCTCTGCAATCGCGGGATTCTATACCTTGAGTGCCGCCTCGTTGCGCACCATGACAATCGAACCAGCGATCGTCAGGGCGCTGAAGCTCCCCCGTTATCCTGATATTCCCGCGATTCTGATCGGGCGCTTCGCGGTGGCGCTGCGCTACCAAGGACAGCGGATCGGTACACGGATGATGGCCGACGCGCTTGTGCGGTACGGGCGGCTCGGAGACATTGGTCACATTGGCCTTGTTGTAGATGCCAAGGACGACCGGGCGCGAACGTTCTATGAGCGACATGGGTTCCAGCGCCTCGCCATCGGCTCGTACCGGCTGCTGCTTCCGCGCGCGACGATTGATAAGGCGTCTTCCTAACCGGGTAGATCACTGAGGCCGCGGGGCGTGCAGCGCGGCAACCAAAGTAAGGTACCCACGCCAAAATTGCTCAATGTAAACGTCGGCCAATTCGCTTGATTTTGTTCTGGTATGTCTGGTACTTGCGATACTTTTCACCTCGTCACACAAATATCTCCTGCGCCTGGGCCGCGGTAATGCTCCACATGCCTTGAAGCTGGTAATCGTCGTCCATATTGATTAGCACAAGCAAGTCGAAGTCGAAGTTGTTCACGTCTACGCTGGTAGCGGCGAGCGAGCGTGACTTGATTTGATAGCGGGTACCCGCACGATCGGCTGCATCGAAACCTGGTTCATTCATGCCATCCACGATTGTCAGCCCCAACTCGCGCGCGGCATGTAGTTCCGCCACAAAGCCATGATCGAGCGAGCGACCGAACACTTCTTTGAACCGCCGCATCGCCATCAGCGCCTCATCAAAGACCTGGCGGGTATATTCGTCGAATGTGGTCACCGAGTAACCTCCATACAATGCCATAGCCCCGACCTGACGACGGCGGCGATGCACCTGGCACGGTCGAAGCCTATCCGTTCGTATGGCTGTCCCAGGAGCAGCTTGACGCCAAGCTGGTCCACCGCGACGCATCATACGCTTGCATCCGGCGAATCCTCGGCAACTTCTTTTGCGAAGTCCGCGCTCAGTTCTTGGCGCGCGAGACGTGGACTGTAGATATGAGGCTGCGCGGGCGGCTCAGTATTGGGGAGAATCACATGCACTCTCGTATGCTCAGGCAGATCCACGTCCGCCTCAAGCCGGATACGGCCATTCTCGACGATTCCTTCGAACGCACGCACGCTCATCCCGCGCCCCTTGTCCCGCATTGTCAACTTCATCCAGTATCGCCGCTTCCGGGGCAGATAGCATCACCAGTTGAACAGCCGCTTCAGCAGCCCGCCGGAGAGGTGCAACACGACCGGCGAGCCGTGCGGGCAGACGGCGGGGGCGTCCGCCCGACCGAGCCGCACGAGCAACTCGCGCGCGGCGTTCTCTGGCAGCGTGCGGCCCTTCTTGACGGCGGTGTGGCAGGAGGCGGTGGCGAGCAGGCGGTGGCGCCAGTCGGCGGCGTCGGTGAGGGCGTCGTTGAGGAGCGTACGCACACCGTCCGTATCGAGCGCCTCCAGCCCGGCGGGCGCGCCGCGCACGAGCAGCGCCCCCGCGCCGAACTCCTCCACGATCCAGCCAAGCGCGGCGATCTCCTCCGCGCGTACGCGCAGGCGTGCGGCCTCGGCGGCGGCGGGACGGAGCAACGCCGGTTCGAGCAGCGCCTGCGCCGGGCCGGCACCGCCCGCCGACATCTGCTCATAGAGGACGCGCTCGTGCGCGCGGTGCTGGTCCACGAGAAAGAGGCCGCCCGTGCCCTCGGCCAGCAGCAGACCGTCGAGCGCCTGGGCGACGAGGCGCAGGCCGCGCAGGTCCGGCGTGGCATCGTACCCCGCGACGCTCTCCGCCACACGGCCGAGGGGGAGATGGAGCTGGCCGTCCAGGTCCACGCCGCGCACCGGGTGGCGGCCGAAGGCGTGCGTCACAGCCTCCTGCACCGCCTCGACCCAGACTTGCTCCTGCGCCAGCCGCACCTCCAGTTTTTGCGGGTGGACGTTCGCATCCACCAGGTGCGCGGGCAGCTCCAGCCAGAGCAGCGCGAGCGGGTGCTTGGTGGCGGGCGCAAACGGGCGGTAGGCGGCCTCCAGCCCGATCTGCAGCGCGCCGGCCCGCACCCAGCGCCCGTTGACGAAGAGCGAGAGATGCTGCCGGCCGCTGCGCCACGGTCCCGCCACCGCCAGCCAGCCGCGCAGGGAGGCGCCGTCTGGTAAGGACGCCTCCACCGGCGCCAGCCCTTCGACCGCCGCCGTGCCATAGAGCGCCGCCAGCACGCGCCGCGCGTCGCCGTCACCCTCGCTGCGAAAGGCGGGGCGGCCATCGAAGGAAAGCGTGAAGCCGACATCGGGCCGACCGAGCGCGTGGCGGCGCACGACATCGCCGAGTGCCGCCGACTCGACGTGCTGCGAGCGGAGGTAGGCGAGACGCGCGGGCACGTTGCGGAAGAGGTCGCGCACGGTCACGGTTGTGCCCGGCGCACGCGCGCGCGGGCCGCCGCCGGTCCGCTCGCCGTAGCGATGGATCACGGCGCGACCGTCGCCACCAGCGGACGAAGTAAGCGTCAACTCGGAGACGGCGGCGATGCTGGGGAGCGCCTCGCCGCGGAAGCCGAGCGTGCCGATCCGCCAGAGGTCCGCATCCTCCGCGATCTTGCTCGTGCCGTGGTGGGCGAGCGCCAGCTCCAATTCGTCCGAGGGGATGCCGTGGCCGTCGTCCGCAACGCGAATCAGCTCCAGCCCGCCGCCGCGCACCTCCACGCGCACGCGCCGTGCGCCCGCATCAAGCGCATTCTCGATCAGTTCCTTCACCACCGATG
>Ga0136611_10001654_pt1 | contig 15538 bp, 14 predicted proteins | sample AntDrymUQ2232306_2_FD_106645 | JGI IMG/M metagenome (GOLD analysis project Ga0136611, IMG submission 106645) | Polar desert sand microbial communities from Dry Valleys, Antarctica - metaG UQ223 (23.06) | ecosystem: Environmental > Terrestrial > Soil > Desert | place: Antarctica: Dry Valley...
CCCCTCACGCGACTGCGCGCGGCGGTGGTCCGGACGGTCACCGCCAGCGCCGCGATTCCGCAGTTCACCGTTGAGTACGACGTGGACGTCGCTGCCATGGCAGCCCTGCGGCCGCAGCTCCCGGCGGTCGTCACCTACACGGACATGGTCCACGCGGCGGTCGCGCAGGCACTGCCCCGGCATCGCCGGCTCAACGCGTCCTGGGACGAGCAAGGCATCATCGAGCACGCCTCCGTCAACCTCGGCTTCGCCCTGGCGCTCGACGCCCAGGACGGGCTGGTCGTTCCCGGCATCCTCGACGCCGACCTGTTGTCCCTGACAGCGCTTGCCCAGCGCCGTCGTGAGCTGACCGAGTCGGCCCGCGAAGGCAAACTGAAGCCCGCCGACGTGTTCTCCACGACCTTCACGGTGTCCAACTTGGGCCCCACCGGCGTGAGCCGCTTCCGCGCCCTAGTCCTCCCGCCGCAAGCGGCAATCCTCGCCGTGGGCGGCACCGGTCCGAGCGGCACGATGACGTGCGCCCTGAGCTGCGACCACCGGGTTGTTGACGGCCAGCCGGCCGCCCTGTTTCTGCGCGACGTCGCCCGGCTACTTCACGACCCGAGTTGGCTGCTGGACAAGACGGGGAGCCGGTCATGAACGACCACACGGTCACCACCCACGACATCTCACTCGAGCTCGCGCAGACGTTGCTCGCCGGCGTCAAGGCGGAGGCCGGAACGCAGGGCACGGCCATGGGCGCCGCCGTCGTCGACCGCGGCGGAAACCTTGTGGCGGCGCTGCGGATGGACGGTGCTCAGATCGTCGCGGTGCCCCTGGCCATCGACAAGGCCTACACCGCGGTGGCCTGCGGCCTTCCAACCGACCGGTGGGCGTCGTCGACACAACCGGGGGGAGGTGACTGGGGCTTCAACACGGCTCTCGGTGGACGCATGGTCGTGTTCGCGGGCGGAGTGCCTGTCGTCGTCGACGGTGACGTCGTCGGAGGTCTCGGCGTGAGCGGGGCGGCGGCCAGCGTGGACAAGTGCTGCGCGGAGGCGGGTCTGCGCGCCGCGGGCCTCACCGCGTAACTACCCGGCCGACGCTCGCTGCATCGGTGGTGCGTGGACAGGTCAACGCGGTGTGAGCTCGGTGGTCGTTAGGTACCGGAGCGCGGCGAGAGCGTAGACCTTCGCGCAGTCGACGACGTCCTGCTCCTCAGCGTAGTCGTCGACGCCGGCCGAGAGCGTCGGCTGCGGGCCGTAGCAGACTGCAGGTACACCGCGGACGCGCCACCTGCTCGCGTCGCTGGCGGGCAGCCGTACGGTGACCACGGGTGGCGTCCCCCGCACGAGTTCGGCGGCCTGGGCGAAGGTGGCAACGAACGGGCTCCCCATGCCGGACCAATTAGCCTCCCAGCCCTTGAGTCGTCGCCAGGTCACACCTGAGCAGGGCACCAGGCGGTCGTTCATGTCCCGCTCCAGCTGGGCCAGAGTGATGCCCGGTGGGACGCGGACGTCGATCCGGGCCGTTGCCGTCGTCGCGATCTGGCTGATGAACGTGCCCGCCTCGAGGGTTCCGGCGTTGACCGAGAGACGCAGCGCCTCGGTGTCGTCGCCGGCGAGCCCCTCGAGTCCCGGCGGCGAGGTAGCGCTCGTCGCGTTAAGGCCGTCGATGCCGAGCAACGCCTGGGCGAGCCGGGCAGGAGCGGTGGCACCGGCTAGGGCGCGGGACGCGTGCCCGCCTTCAGCCGTCGCCACCACCTCGTACCACGCGACGCCCTTCTCGGCGATAGCCAACCGCTGCATGCCTGGGCCCTCCCCGCAGATCAGGGCGTCACCGAGAACCTGCTCGGGGCGCGTAGCGAGCAGGTATGCAGCACCGTGGTCACCGAAGACGCACTCGTCGGAGACCGCCGTGAAGGTGAGGCGCCCCGTCCAAGACGCCGGCTCAGCGGCGAGCAGCCGGAACGCCAGCGCCATGCCGGCGACCGCACCTTTCATGTTGCCCATGCCCAGGCCGTAAAGGCGGCCGTCGCGAGCGGTCAGTTCGTAGCGCGGCACGGTCCAGAGCGACTCGTCGCCCGGCTCCATGGTGTCGAGGTGGCCGTTTAGGACGAGGTGGCGACCGGCTCCCCGCCCGTGGGCGTCCGCGACGACGCTGGGCATGATCGGGTTGGAGGTAACCAGCTCGGGGACCGCGCCCCAGTCCCGCAGATAGTCGGCGACCACCGACGCGACGGCCCGAGTATCGCCGGGTGGATTCACACTGGAAGCGGCCACCATCGCGCCGCACAACTCGATGAGTTCATGGCGCGCCGAGTCGACTAGGCCGAGCAGGCGCCACTGGGTCTCCTTAGGTTCCATCCAATGCGCCTTCTCGGCCATACTCACGCTCCTCCAGTCGCGACCTGGCGTCGCCAGTCACCTGCAGCGGACGGTCCCGCCGGACCTGACGTCGCGCTGACCACGGCGCCGAACCGCGGGTCGGCGTCGACGGACGGCACCACCCGGTGGCCCAGCTCGCGCAACGATCGCAGGGCGGGGTGCCCAACGCCCACTAGCAGGGAGTCCTCCTCACTACGCCAGCGCGGTGCGCTGATCGCGGTCGCGAGGTCCTGCCGGCCGTACCGCACGGCTAGAAGCACCTGGAGAAGCGTCTGCACCTGCCCGTCCGCTCCCGGGGTCGCCAGGGCGGTCACGGTGTCGCCGATCTCCAAGATTACGGGAGCCAGCGTGTGCACCGGTCGGCGGCCCGCGCCGGGATCGTTGGGCGGGCCGGTGAAGCCTGCCGCCCTGTTGTTTAGAACCAGACCGCACTCCGGCACGAACGTCCCGGAGCCGAAATCATCGAAGACACTGAGCAACGAGGACACAACCATGCCCTCGGCATCGGCCACAGCCACACCTGTGGTGTGCAGGTAAGAACGGGGACCGCCGCGGCGAGACGCAACGGCCAGGTTCACCTCAAGGCGCTGCTCCAGCAGTGCAGCGCCGTCCTGCACGCATCGGTCCCGAAAGCCGAAGACCGCCTGCGTCAGCTCGACCCCGAGGTGGTCGAGCTGCGTCGAGCCACTGACTTCGAATCGCTCCACCCACTGCAGCGCCATGGCCAGCAACACGCCCTGTGACGACGGCGGCTGTACGTGGACGGTTCCTCCGTCCCACCCGATAGTGATGGGCTCAGTGACCACGGTTCGGTGCGACGCCAGGTCCGCCGGGATCAGCGACCCGCCGTCGCGTGCGGCCGCCCGGCAGATCGCCTCGGCCACCCAGCCCGCGTAGTAGGCTGCCGTGCCCCGTTCCGCGACCGCGGTCAGCACCTCGGCCAGCGAAGGCTGGACGATTCGTTCCCCCGGCCGCGCCGATAAGACGGACCAGTCGGCGGCTCCACCACGCAGCAATCGGGCTCGCTGGGCATCCGCGGCGGCACACAATGGTCGCTCGGCTGGGAACCCGTGCTGGGCGAGGGCGATGGCGGGGGTTAGCACCCGGGCGAGGCCGAGTCGGCCGTGGCGGCTTACCGCTTCGGACCATGCGGCAACGCTGCCCGGGACGGTAACGCTGGCGCCGCCGTCCGCCGCCCACGAGGCCTCGGCGCCGGCTCCAACGGCACCTGTCCCGTTGATCGCCTGGACGCCGGCATCGCCGCGCACCAGAAACAGCGAGTCGCCACCGAGTCCGCAGGCATCGGGCATGATCACGCACAGGACGGCGTGCGCCGCGACCGCCGCGTCCATCGCGGTCCCTCCGGCCCGCAGGATGTCGAGCGCCGCGTCGATGGCAAGTGTATGCCCGGCGGCCACGGCACCGAACCGCCCCGTAGCCACGGACGCAGAGCCCGCGGGCGATGACAGCGGCGGGGGCACCGGACCCACCCTTGAATCCCTCACAACCTTGACTATAGTAGAAAGTATACGAAAGGAACGAGATGGCTTCGGTTCTCATCGCCGGCGGCGCCACCGGCATCGGACTTGCAGCGATGCGCGCCTTCCGCGCGCGCGGCGACTCCGTCCTGCTCGCCGACATCAACCACGATGCCGCTCAAGCCGCCGCCGCCGAGGACCTCCCCGGACCAGCCCGAGCGATCCGCTGCGACCTAGCAGAGACCGACGGACCAAGGGCAGCCGTAGCGTCAGCCATCGACTTCGCTGGCGCCCTCGACGTCGTATTCGGCAACGCCGGAGTGCTAATCGCCGCACCACTGGCCGAGTGGACCGTTGAGCAGTGGGACCTAAGCGCAGCCGTCAACTTGCGTGCACCGTTCCTGCTCGCGCAGGCAGCCGCGCCCCACCTCGTAGACTCCAAGATCGCCAGCCTGATCTTCACCGCATCGACGGGCGCGTTCCGCGGTCACGCGGGCATGCCGGCCTACGCGGCGACCAAAGCCGGGGTGGTGAACCTGGTCCGTGCCCTGGCGGACGAGCTGTCGCCGGCAGGCGTGCGAGTGAACTGCGTCTGTCCCGGCTGGATCGACACACCCTTTAACGACTCCTTCTGGCGCCATCAAGACGACACCGAGACCGCCATCGAGCAGCTGGTGTCAGGCATTCCCCTGCGCCGCCAGGGCGAGCCCGAAGACCTGGCCGGCGCAGTGCTGTTCCTCGCCTCGGAGCAGTCGTCCTACATCACGGGGCAAGCCATCGTCGTTGACGGCGGATACTCCGCCGTCTGAGCTCCGAGGACATTGATGACTGTCGACCTGCACGTCAATGAACGCGCTCGACGCGACATCGACCCAGCGCCCTTCCAGCCGCCGTCGCAGGCTCCACGCGGCTTCCACCGGCGGCTGCCGGAATACGCGAACACCCCCTTGGTCGAGGCGCCCAACCTCGCCGCCCGGCTGGGGGTCGCCCGCGTCTTCGTGAAGGACGAGTCGCACCGGCTGACTATGCCCTCGTACAAGATTCTCGGCGCGTCGTGGGCGATCTACCGAGAGGTCATCGATGTCTTCACGCTCGACCCTGAACCCTGGCACTCCGTCAACGAGCTGGCGTATGCATTGCGCTCAGCCGGGCACCTCACGCTCTCGGCGGCCACCGACGGCAACCACGGGCGGGCCGTTGCTCACGTCGCCGCGTTGCTCGGATGGGAGGCCACCATCTACGTCCCCGAAGGCACGGTCGCCTCGCGGATCGACGACATCGCCTCGGAGGGTGCGACCGTCATGGTGGTCGATGGGACGTACGACGAGGCGGTCGTACGCGCGGCCGACGACGCCTCAAGAAACACGCTTGTCATCTCGGACACCGCTTGGCCCGGCTACGACCGGGTGCCGCGGCGGGTCGTCGAGGGCTACTCCACGATCTTTTGGGAGGTGGAGGACCAGATTACTGCCGACGGACTGCCTCAGCCGACCACGGTCGCGGTTCAGATGGGCGTGGGCTCGCTGGCCGCGGCCGCCGTCCTGCACTACCGCACGGGTGACCGGGTCCGGCCGCTGTTGGTGGGTGTCGAGCCCGTAGACGCGGCGTGCGTCCTGAAATCCGTGCGGGCGGGACGTCTCACGGAGGTGCCGGGTCCGCACCGTTCGATCATGGCTGGGCTTAACTGTGGGCTGCCCTCGCCGTTGGCCCTTCCCTTGCTCCGCGCCGGGATCGATTCCTTTGTCGCCGTCGACGATGAGGACGCCCGGCGGGCGATGCGGGACCTTGCTGGCGCCGGCATCGAGTCCGGGGAGTCCGGGGCAGCCAGCCTGGCGGGGCTTACCGCCGCGGCAAGGGCCGGGCGTGGTGATGAATTCGGTCTGAGCATCGACGACGTCGTCTTGCTGGTCAGCACGGAGGGCGCGACCGACCCAGAGGCCTACCGGGAGATTCTCGCGGAGGAGACGGCAGTCAAGGCGGGATGACCGTCGGCAGGGCGTGGCATGACGCCCACCGAGGCTGCCATGGTGGTTGGCACCGGACTTGCCGCCGGTGCGGTTAACGCCATCGCCGGCGGCGGGACCCTCATCTGCTCCTGCTGGGTGTTGACAGACTGCCGCTTACGGGCTCCGAGGCTCCTGTTGCCGTTGGCCTACTCGGCTAAGTTTGCCGTTGGCCGATGTCCTGCGGCGTCCCATCGTGGCCCTTCCGCGCAGCGGTCACTTTCGCTTCTTGGCAGTATCTCGTATACTCTATTCAAACTTGTTTCGGTACATCATGACGTGCAGTCGACCGAGGAGACCACATGCCTAAGGGCCACACGACCGCTTTCGTCGCGCTCGCGACGACCGTCGCCTTGCTGGCCTCCGCATGCGGAGGGAGCAGCGACCCGGAAATTCCCCCATCTGGCACAAAGGGGAGCGGGGATCTGGACTTCGGTAACGCTGAGACGGTCGCCGCGGACCGTGCTGGTGCCCCGAATCCCTCCTCCGTGCCGCCGGAAGTGACCGCAGCATGTGCGCCGGAGAAGTCCCCCACGATCTCCGCGATCAAAAAGGCCGGTGCTCTCGCCTGGGGGATCGGAATCTCTCCCCCGTTCGGATTTACCGGCTCGAGCAGCCGGTGGCAAGGCGTGGACGCGGAAAGCGCGGTCGAGCTCGCAGGCATCCTCGGTGTGAAGCCAAACATCGTGGCCTACGACTATTCGGTGATGACGACGGCGCTGCAGTCGGGGAAGGCAGACATCGTCGGAGCTCAACTCTTCGACACCCCCGAACGACGGCAGGCGATTGACTTCAGCGTCCCGTACTACAAGTCCGGGCAGGTGTATTACGTGTTGAAGGACTCGCGGTTCCAAACGATTGAGGATCTGGACTCGCCCGCGGTGAAGTTCGTCTTCGGCACTGGCACCGCGCAGGGTGACCTGGCGAAGAAATACTCCCCCAAAGCCAAGCAGCAGGCGGTCGCACTGCAGGGGCAACTCATCCCTTACCAATTTTTGTCAACGGGACGAGCGGACGCGTCTATGGGCGAGGCAGCCGCTTACCCAGTGCTAAAGCAAAAGTTCCGCAACCCACCCTTGGCGGCTATCGGTAAGAACGGACGGGTCGCCACCTCCCTTCCGACCGCAGGCGAGTCTCTGGACCCCTTCGATGTGGCCTTCGGTCTACCAAAGGGTGACGCCGGTTGGAAGGGCTGTGTGGATGCCTGGGTGACATGGGGCTCGCAGGACGGAGGACTCATCGCCGAGCGGGTCGATTGGTGGCTGACAAATCAGACCAAGGCTGGCGGCTGACACTGCCGGGCCTACGGGGCTAAAGAGGCTTAAAATGGGCTATGACTTCGACTTCAGCTGGGTGGGCGAGTACGTGCCCGCGTTTTCTCGAGCATTCCTTATAACGCTTCAGCTCCTGGGAATGTCAGCCGTCTTCTCGGTGCTCATCGGACTGGTCGCCGGCCAGATGTTGACGTCGAGACGCAGATGGGTCAGTGTGCCGGTCCGGTTATACGTGGACATTTTCCGGCTCACGCCAATCCTTCTACAGATCGTGGTCATATTCTTCCTACTGCCCAACGTGCTTCATGTTCAGATCTCAACGCTGCTGTCCGGGGTCATAGCGCTCAGCCTGAACTACGGCGCTTTCAACGCCGAGGTCTTCCGAGCCGGCATTCTCTCCATCGACCGGGGCCAATGGGAGGCCTCGTCTGCACTGGGCATGACATGGTTGCAGGCCTTGCGGCGCGTGGTCTACCCGCAGGCCATCCGTCGGATGCTGCCCCCGCTTGGGAGCATGATGATATCCCTCACTAAGGACACGAGTCTCATCTCCGTCATCGGGGTAACAGAGTTGTTCAACAGTGCACAGAGCATCGGCGCGCAGACATTCCGGCAGCTCGAGGCGTTCATCGTGATCAGTGGCTTTTACCTGCTGCTAACGCTGCCACTGGCTCTCGCCGCTGCCTACATGACCCGACGCGTCAACAAGAGCCTGTGACTCAGACCCAAAAGTATGCAGCTGACTTTACCGGCAGGAGACTCGTATGGCGGAAACAGTTGACCCGGCAGATGCCTCCAACCCGATTTCATCACCGCGTCCCACCGCCCCGGCCATTGACGTGCGGAACCTGCACAAGAGCTTCCGGGACAATGAGGTTCTCCGCGGCATCGACCTCACCGTCGGCACCGGCGAGGTCCTGGTCCTCATCGGGCCTAGCGGCTCGGGAAAGAGCACCCTGCTGAGGTGCCTAAATATGTTGGAGAAGCCGACGAGCGGCACAGTGTGGGTGCTCGGTCAGGAGGTCACCGCCAGAAGCGCAAAGCTTAGTCGCATCCGGCGTGACATCGGCATGGTCTTCCAGCACTTCAACCTCTTCCCTCACATGTCGGTCCTTGACAACGTCATCGAGGGCCAGCGCACGGTCCTCCACCGCGGCCGCGAAGAAGCACGGTGCACGGCTTTGCAGATGCTTGAGAAGGTTGGGCTGCCGGAGAAGGCATCCGCGCGGCCGTCACAGCTCTCGGGCGGCCAGCAGCAGCGCGTAGCCATCGCACGCGCGCTGGCCATGCAGCCAAAGATCATGCTCTTTGACGAGCCCACCAGCGCTCTCGATCCCGAACTGAAGGGTGAGGTGCTTGACACCATGCTCGGCTTGGCAAACGAGGGCATGACTATGGTCGTCGTGACCCACGAGATGGCGTTTGCAAAGAAGGTTGCTGACCGAGCGATCTTTCTCGACGGCGGGTTGATCGTCGAGGGAGGAAGGCCGCGTGAAATGCTCCGGCACCCGTCCTCGGATCGGCTGCACCGCTTCCTCAACGTCCTTTTCTGGGGCGAGGAGAACTAGCTGGCGGTCGGATCCGTGTGCGCCAGCCGGGGCAGTCTCCAAAGCCGGGCCACAGCCTCACCAAGCGCACTCACCGCGAAGCGCTGACGTAGACCTTCCGCCATGGAGCGCTGGGCGACGACGGATTGGGCACCGGCCGGTCTAGCGGCGGGTTCGTCTATTCCGCACCCCCGCCATTCTCAGCTGTAGAACGTCGGGGGCCGTCTCCTCGACGACCAGAAGTTCGGGTCATGGCTGGGCCACACCTCAGTGCCAGGTTGCCCGTCGAGCTCATGGAGCAGCCGGGCTGCACTTTCCGCCGCATCCTCCAGATCCGGGTGGGTCGTTGAGCCGCACGCCACAGGCTCGGAGATGTTGCGTCGCAGGTCGGCGGCGTCCCCTGCCAGGACAATGGTGCCTGACTCGGGAAGCTCCACTGCGAAGGACATGTGTCCGGGCGTGTGGCCGTAGGTTGGAAGTGCCCGCAACCCTGATGCCAGCTCCGTCTCGCCGTCGATTAGCCGGTACTGCAGGCCGGGTTGCTGGTAGTCGCTGCGGAAGTAGGCATCTTCCAGCACTGCCTCGTCCATGGCGAATTCGTGCTCTCGCTGCTGTAGGACGACCGGCGGCCCATTGATCATCAGCCGGAGACCTCCGGAGTGGTCGCAGTGCAGGTGCGAGATGGCGCAGAACGCCAGGTCCTGCCAGCGCAGACCTGCCGCAGCGACCTGGTCGACGAGGGGATCCCCTGGTGGCACTATCGCGGTGTAGGAGTCGAAGTTATAGTGCGCGGCGCGCTTCGTTGGGTTCCGAACGGTGTCCACATTGAAGCCGGAGTCCAGCAGCACCCAACCTTGATCGTACTCGACCGCGACACCAGTCACCGGCTCGAGTAGGAACGTCGTGGCGTCACCGCCGCGCACCGACAGGGACTCCGGTATCGGCTCGAATCCGTACACGAAGCAGTGCATGCGCCGGGGCACGCCCGTCAACTTCATCGACGTTATCCCCTACGCACAGTGCCGAAGTCGAGCGTCCAGGGAATCGCCGGGCGGGTCCCGAAGTCACTCAGCCCTTCTCGGTAGACGATGGCGTCAGCGACGTCCGCCAGTGGCAGGAAGGCCCCATCCTCAAAGACCAGCCGTCCACCGTCGGTGTAGAGCCGGTCACGCTTCGCGGGGTCGGTCGCCGAGGCGCCCTCGGCGAAGAGCCCATCCGCTTTGGGGTTGCTGTACCCGAAGATGTTCAACGGGGCGCCGGTGGCGTAAAACAGACTCGCCTGCGAGTCCGGGTGGGCAGAGTCCGGATTGTTCTGCGCCAGCCAGATGTCGGGGGCCTTGCCCAGGTTCTTGATGAACCCGCTCACGTCGCTGCCAGGGAGCGCTCGGGCAGTTGCCTCGATCCCGGCTTCGCCCAGCTGCGCAATGAGCAGGTCGGCGACCCGCTGCTGAACGCTTGCCTCCTCGGCAGCGTAGGCGATCTGGAGGGCAGGCACCGCGTTAGACGAGTCGGCTTGTGTCGGGTAGGCGTAGGGCGTCTCCGGGGTAAGCATGGCCTTCGGATAGAGCGCCTGGGCCGGGGCGGCGAATTCCCCGAAGGCATCCTGGACCCAGCCCGTCGGCGCGAGCGCCGCCGCAACGCGCCGGCGCTGCTCGACGGTCGTGAGCGTTCGGGTCGTGTTGACGAAGGCCATCTCGAGACCGAGGTCGTTGTAGGACTCGATCGCCAGACCATCGGGAAGCTTCGCCAACTGGGTGAATGGATAGCCGTGCAGAACCGCATCGAGGTCGCCATTGCGCAGCTGAAGCACTTGCTGGCCGATGTCCGGGACGATCTTGATGCTGACTTTCTGGAAGCCGGGCGCGGCTCCCCAGTAGGCCTCGAAGCGTTCGAGCACATACTCCTGGCCGCGGGAGAAGGAGGCGAGGCGGAATGGTCCGGTGCCGTCAGCGTGCTCGTTCAGCCAGCCCTTCGAGCCGTCGTCGCCGGCGTTTTCGGTCAACGCCTCCGGCCCGAGGATCTTCGGTCCCCAGGCGCTGGCCAGGTTGTCGAGGAAGGAGGGCTGCGGCGACTTCAGAGTTACCACGAATGTCTTGTCGTCGGGTGTCTCGGTCGACGCGACGTTCGCGAGGAAGTAGGAGAGGATCAGGTCTGGTGTCGCCCGACGGTCGAATGATGCCTTCACGTCGGCGGAGGTCATCGCCTCACCGCTGTGAAAGGTCACGCCTTCGCGCAGAACAAACGTGTATGTCGTGGCATCGGGTGACACGGTCCAGCTCGAGGCGAGCCTTCCGACGACGTCGGTTGTGCCCGGCTCGTAGTCGACCAGACCTTCGTAGACGGCGCGGATTGCGCCTAGTCCAGCCACTTCGAACCCGTTGTCCGGGTCGAAGGTCGCGATGTCCGCTTGATAGGCGGTGCGCAGCGTCGTAGAGCCGGCCGCCGCCTTGCCGTCGCCGGATGGTTCTGCGTTCGGTTGTTCGTCGGCCGCGGTGCAACCGGCGGACAGCAATGCCGCGGCAGCGATGCCCACGATGAGTGTTCCTGCTCGCATGGTCCAGACTCCTTGGGTTCGTACGGTCAGCTGAGGGTGACGCGGGGATCAAGCCAGGCCTGAGCCAGGTCGACTAGGGTGTTGACAACGATGTAGATGGCGCCGAAGACGAGAGAGGCGCCTAGCACGGCGGTCAGGTCGTCGGCTCCCAGCGCCTGCAGCGTGTAGGCACCGGTCCCTGGCCAGGCGAAGATTCGTTCGACTACGAGAAGGTTGGCGAAGATCAGCCCCACCTGCAGCCCGGCCATCGCGAGCGGCCCGGTGGAGGCATTCCGGATGCCGTGCCGGCGCAGAACCTGGCGCTCGGGCAGGCCCTTGGATCGTGCCGTGCGCACGTAGTCCTGCCGCAGCACCCCGATCAGTGACGACCGCAGCGAACGACCGATCGCGGCTGCCATCGGCAGGGCCAGGGTTAGTGCCGGCAGGACGAGGTGCTGGACTGCATCCCACGCGACGAGGAACCTGCCGGCGAGCACCGCGTCGACAGACAGTAGCCCGGTCGGTCCGGCGGGGGGGTCGGCGAACGAGCTGCGCCCCCCGCCCGGAAGCAGGTGGAGCCGAAACCACAACAGGTACAGCAGGAGCAGACCGGTAAGGAAGATCGGCGCCGAGGTTGCGGACGCTAAGACATAGCGCAACGGCCCAGGTCGTGGCAGTAGGCTCTGCAGGACGGCGATCCCCGGACCGATCAGAAGCGCCAGCAGCATCGCCACGACCGCGAGCTCAAGAGACGCGGGCAGCGTGTCAGCGATGTCCGCCCGCACCTGCTGGCGGGTCCGCACCGACTCTCCGAGGTCGCCTCGAGCCAGCTGTCCCAGGTAGGTCACGTACTGCACGGGCAGGGGGTCGTCAAGCCCGAGCTCAGCCCGCTTGGCCTCCAACACCGACGTCGGGGCGTTTGGCCCAACGGCCGCCCTCGCGGGGTCCGAGGGAACCACCTGGCGCAGGAGAAAGATCACGGCGGTCATGGTCACGAGCACGACGATCAGGCCGAGGAGCCGCATGAGCAGGAACTTGTTCACTCCCCATCCCCTCCTAGGCCGACTGCATGGTCTTGCGGATCCCGTCACCTGCGACGTTGGCCGAGAACGCCAGCAGGAAGAGGACCAGCGCCGGGAAGATCGGAAGCCACCAAGCGGTCGTCAGGCTGTCCAGCGACCGCGCCGTCATGGCCCCGAGCTCCGCAGAGGGAGCGGGCGCCCCGAGGCCGAGGAAGGACAGCAGGCCCAAGACGAGGACCACGTTGGCCACGTCGAGCGTTGCTGCCACCAGCAGCGACGGGACCACTCCCGGTAGCAGGTAGCGCAGCAGGACTCGCGACTGGGACGCCCCAGCCAGCCGCGCGGCCTCAACGTGCGGCCTCGCCGCTATGGCGCGGATCTCACCCCGGACGATGCGCGAGTACCACGGCCACCAGAAGATTGACATGGCTATCAAAGTGTTGCGAAGACTCGGCCCGAGAGCGGCGATGACAGCGATCGCGATCAGGGTCGAGGGCAAGACGAGAAACAAGTCGGTGCACCGCTGCAGCACACGATCGACCCAGCCGGCGAACGCCCCGGACAGCAGACCGATGGTGCCGCCCACCAGCACCGCGACGAGGATCACCAAAAGGGACGGCAGCCAGGTCAGGCGGATTCCGTGGACGACGCGGGAGAAGAGGTCCCGGCCTATGTCGTCGGTGCCGAACCAATGGCCCCCGGAGGGCGCGAGAAAGGCGTCGTCAACCCGCGCCTGCGGGTCGTGAGGGGAGATCAACGGTGCGAGGACTGCCACCACGGTGATCACGATGAGCCCGCCGAGCGCTGCGCGTTCGAACCATGTCAACTGGCGCAGTCCAGCGCGGCTGGCCCGCGGCACGACATCCCCGTGTTGCAACCGACGTGGCCGCAGCGCGGGGATGGCCATGTCAGCTGACCTCGAGGTCGCGGACTGGCATGCTGGCCAGCAGCTCGCGGGTGTAGGGCTCGGCCGGGTGGTGGACGACATGGTCTGCCGGTCCGTCCTCGACCACCAGACCGTCGTACATAACGACCACGCGGTCAGCCGCGAAGCGGGCTGCGGCAAGGTCATGGGTGACGAAGAGCATCGCCATGCCGAGCTCACGGCGTATGGACTCGAGCAGGTTGAGGATGCTGGCGGCCAGCGAGACATCCAACGAGCTGACCGGCTCGTCGCACAGCAGCAGTCGGGGGGGCACGACGATGGCTCGGGCGATGGCCACCCGTTGTCGCTGGCCGCCGGAGAGCTGTGCCGGCCGCGCGCGGATGAGCGCCTCGGGCAGCCCCACCCGATCCAGTGCCTGACCGATCGTGGAGTTGCGCGTCGATCGCGACAGACCCCGCCTGCGCAGTCGTTCACCGACCAATTCCCCCACGGTCATCCAAGGGGTGAGGGAGGCCGATGCGTCCTGGTAGACCATCTGCGGGCGTTCGAGGGAGCGGACCGAGACTTGACCGCTTGTCGGTTCTACCAGGCCGGCGATGATGCGGAGCAGGGTGGTTTTCCCCGAGCCGCTCTCCCCGACCAAAGCCACGGCCTCCTCGGCGTCAACAACGAGGTCAACACCCTTCAATGCGTGGCTGCTCACTGCCCTCGGATGCCCGTACGCCTTCGTGACCCCGCGTGCCTCGACCACGACGCCCGTAGGGGCTCCCTCTAGCGGCCGGTGGGTCGACCGTGGCGGCCAGAGGCGCACGCCTTGCTGCCAGAGCCGCGGGATGACGTCTTTTGCGCGGTGGCAGGCTGCGCCACCGTCGTGTTGGGTGATAGGCGAGACCGCTGGGGTGCTCTGCGTGCACATGTCCATGACGAGGAGGCAGCGGGGCGCGAACGCGCATCCGCGCTGCTCAAGACCCGCCGAGGGGGACTCCCCGGGCAGGGTGGGGAGCTGGTGTGCCTTCTCGACGTCGAGCCCGAAGCGGGACTCGAGCAAGGCTGCGGTGTACGGGTGACCGGGAGCGGCGATGACCGACTTGACGTCCCCCACCTCAACAACGCGCCCCCCGTATAGCACGATGATGCGGTCGGCGGTCGCCGCCGCGACGGCAAGATCGTGCGTGACGAACAGAAAGGCCGTCCCAAGCTCGTCGCGCAGCGATCGGAATGTCGACAGTATCCGCGACTGGACTGTCACATCCAGTGCCGTGGTGGGCTCGTCGGCGATAACCAACGCGGGCCGTGACGCCATCGCTATCGCGATCATCACCCTTTGACGTTGCCCCCCGGACAACTCGTGGGGGTACGCGCGCTGACGGCGGTGAGGGTCAGGAATGCCCACTCGCTCCAGCCAGTCCACCGTTGGCGTTCGGTCGTGGACCGCCTCGGCGATCTGTCGCCCGACGCGCATCGTCGGGTTCAGGGACGTCATTGGGTCTTGAGACACCGCGCCCAATCGATCCCGACGCAGATTTCGGAGTTGCTCTCGACTCGCGCCGACGATCTCTTCAGCGCACACCTGGATCGAGCCGGTGAGCTGCGGCCCGCTCTCATCGGGCAAGAGTCCTTGGACCGCGAAACCCAGCGTCGACTTTCCCGAGCCGCTTTCCCCCACCAATGCCACGATCTCGCCCGGCTCGACGCTCAAGTCCACTCCGCGGAGCACGTTGTTGGCGCGGCCACTGCGGTGCAGGCGGACGTGTAGGTCCCGGACGCGCAGGACGGGCACATTGTGACTTGGATTGACGCCAGGCAGGCGTTTCGCTGGGACGAGGGCCACCTGTATTTTATATACTAACACCTGCATGGGTTCAAGGGTTCGCGTTGACTCACCAGAATGCGCGCGAGGGGTGGATCGTTGACTCATCACCGGATGCGCGCGTAGCGTGCGCCTACCGAGCGGGCGTCGTGTCCGGGGGTAGGCCCCGATCATGGGACTGAGACGAGCCAGTTCCGGGCAGTGGCCAAGACGATCGCGCCCAGTCGATGCCGTGGTCGACGACTCGACGAAGATGTTCCAGAGGGCCGGCTCACCTGAAGAGGTCACCGCGCGCCCGATGCTCCCGGGTTTGGTCAGCGCACCTGGACCCGAGCCACGGCGGGATGGGCAACTCGGGCACCCGCGCCGGAGCGAGGGCGTTGGGGATGGTTCAGTACGGCGAAGAGGACGAGCCCGACTACCGGCACGCCTCGATTGACATCTTTCTGGACCCTCTGGTGCACGGACGCGGAGTTGGTCGCGAAGCCGTGGCAACGGTGGCCCGGCACCTGGTTCACGACAGGGGCCACCACCGCCTGGTGATTGATCCAGCCGCAGACAACGAGCCCGCCATCCGCTGCTACGCCGCAGTGGGCTTCCGACCAGTCGGGATCATGCG
>Ga0136611_10001655_pt1 | contig 15537 bp, 11 predicted proteins | sample AntDrymUQ2232306_2_FD_106645 | JGI IMG/M metagenome (GOLD analysis project Ga0136611, IMG submission 106645) | Polar desert sand microbial communities from Dry Valleys, Antarctica - metaG UQ223 (23.06) | ecosystem: Environmental > Terrestrial > Soil > Desert | place: Antarctica: Dry Valley...
ATCTTATACATATTAACATCGCACATATAAATTAATAACTGTTAATCTCTAGATCTTCAATATTTGAGTTCTCATTTTAACAAAATGATATCAATTAAATTGCGTTACCATTTCCGCAAAAGATATATTCTTGAACTGTATTCGCGCAGAAAATCAGCCAGATGCTGCATTCCCCAATAAAATATAATAAAATGTCAGCGGTTCTTACCTGCGTGGCAGCTCTTTCCCTTTTCACAAAAAGATAAATATGAAAAAAATTGTTCTCCTGCGACATGGAGAAAGTACTTGGAATAAAGAAAATCGTTTTACTGGCTGGACAGATGTTGACTTAACACCCAGAGGCCTACAGGAAGCCCAAAATGCCGGGCGGCTTCTGCGAGAACAGGGATATACATTTGATATTGCTTATACCTCAGTTCTCAAACGCGCCATCCGTACTTTATGGATAACGCTTGATGAAATGGACCAAATGTGGATTCCAATTCAACATACCTGGCGATTGAACGAACGGCATTATGGCGCATTGCAAGGACTGAACAAAGCTGAAACTGCTGCCCAATATGGTGATGAGCAAGTCTTAATTTGGCGCCGCAGTTATGACGCCAGACCACCCGCATTAACTATTGATGATGATCGTTATCCAGGCGATGATCCGCGTTATAAAAACCTAACTCATGACGATATCCCCTTGACAGAGTGTCTCAAAGATACCGTCGCAAGATTCTTACCTTACTGGAATACAACCATATCGCCTCAAGTTCAAGCGGGCAAGAGCATAATTATTGTTGCGCATGGTAACTCGTTACGCGCACTGGTTAAGTATCTGGACAATATGTCTGAGGAAGAAATTCTAAATCGCAATATACCTACCGGTGTGCCATTGGTTTATGAGCTTGATGACAATCTGAAGCCAATTCAAAACTACTATCTGGGAAATCTATCAGAAATTCAAGAAGCAATGCAGACTGTAGCCAATCAGGGAAAATCAAAAGCTTAAAATATAGTCCACTCACATATCCATCTATGAGCGCAAACAAGTGCATTATCTTGGATAAATCATGTTTAGGAATCAGTACGTTTAATTCTATCCATATTCAATATTTCAGGCTAATGCTGATCTGCATTCTGGCTTTTCTTTATCCAATTTCAGCTTTTTCGGATAATCAGGAGAATCTCAAAACACTCCGTGAACGCATCCAGTTATTACAAAAAGACTTGGCAAGTAAAGAAACAATAAAACAGAGTACATCAAACATGTTGCATGAAACTGAGCGCACAATCGGCATTATTAATCAAAAACTGACCAGGATCATTGAAAATGACCGGCAAGCTAATGAAGATTTTAAACAATTACAAATACAGTATAAACACATTAAAAATGAAGTCGAAATAGAACGAAATCAATTAGAAAGACTGTTCTATCAACAATATCTGGGAGGACAACAGGATTATTTGCGGTTAATGCTAAACCAGCAAGATCCTAATCAGATTGCAAGAAATATTCATTATTACAAGCAGCTTTCACTTGCTCGTTCAGGCAGCATTGAAAATCTTCAGGATAATCAATATAAAATTGAGGCCTTAGCTCAGGTCAGCCATCAAAAGAAAGAAGAAATTACCGCTATTCAGACTGAGTATTTCGCGCAACGTAAAAAACTTGAGCAAGATAAAAACAAACATCAAATCATGCTCGCGCAGATATCCGGTCAAATTACCCAGCAACAACAAGAAATTTACAAACTCGAAAATGATGAAAAACGTATCACCCATTTAGTGAATGAGATTAGCAAATTACTTGTTCAGGAAAAACCCAGAAAAACCCCGACTAACAGCAAGCTCCCTGATGCTTCTACAGCAGGAATTCCATTCGCATCACTCAAAGGTAAATTAAATTTACCAGTGCGCGGGAAACTTCTGAATAGCTTTGGTGGTCAACGTTCAGGTAAGCATGTAACGTGGAAGGGACTTTTTATTCAATCACCTAGTGGCAATGATGTTAAAGCAATCTCAGAAGGTAGAGTGGTATTTGCAGATGAGTTGAGAGGTTTTGGTAACCTGATAATCTTAGACCATGGAAACGGTTATATGAGCCTTTATGGCAATAATGAGACACTCTACAAACAAGTGGGCAATATTATTCGAGGAGGCGATACAATTGCAACAGTTGGAAATAGCGGCGGCAATCCAGATTCAGGTTTATACTTTGAACTTCGTCATAAAGGCAAGCCATTTGATCCTTTGACATGGATAAAAGTAGAGTAAACGTAGCAGCCAGCCATTTATTTAAATTATTCGATCAGTGCGGAGATAGCATCATGAGTAACGTAATCAAGAAAACAGGCTTAATTCTTATTGGTGCAATCACTGGCGTGATGCTCAGTTTGAATTTTTCTGCTATCGCAAAAAAAGATAATACAGAAGCGATTCATCCGCTGCCCATTGAAGAATTACGTACATTCGCTCAAGTATTCGGCCGTATCAAGAGTGACTATGTCGAATCTGTAGAAGATAAAAAACTCATTACCGAAGCGATCAATGGCATGCTGGTCGGACTGGATCCTCATTCATCTTATCTCGACAAAGACGATTACAAGGAACTACAAATCGGCACGCAAGGTGAGTTCGGTGGACTCGGCATCCAAGTCACCATGGAAGATGGTGTCGTAAAAGTTATTTCACCGATCGAAGACACACCCGCATTTCGTGCAGGTATCAAAACCGGCGACCTGATTGTTAAACTGGATGACACAGTTGTAAAAGGCATGACGCTGAATGATGCAATCAAGCTCATGCGTGGCAAACCAAAGACTTCCATAAAGATTACTATCGTGCGGGAAGGTGAAACAGAACCACTGGTTTTTAATTTAATGCGTGACATCATCAAAATCCAGAGTGTCAAATCGAAGATGATCGAACCTGGTTACGCCTATATTCGTATTACGCAATTTCAAGAGCAAACGGGCGAGAATCTAGCGCAGGCTATCAGAACACTGTTTACTGAAAACACCGCATCCATGAAAGGATTAATATTGGATCTACGCAATGATCCGGGCGGATTGCTCAATGGCGCTATTGCTGTATCGGCTGCTTTTTTGCCAGAAAACGCACTGGTTGTGTACACGGAAGGACGCAGCGCTGATGCTAAAATGAAGTTGCATGCAACCCCGGAGTATTATCTACGTGGACCTGATGAGGATTACTTAAAAGGATTGCCTCCTGAAGCTAAAACAGTACCTATGATCACATTGGTTAATGGGGGTTCTGCATCAGCATCAGAAATTGTGGCAGGCGCCTTACAAGATCATAAACGTTCTATCGTGATGGGATCACAAACCTTTGGTAAAGGATCTGTCCAAACAATATTGCCATTAGGAAACAATACCGCAATTAAACTGACGACCGCACGCTATTACACGCCCAATGGTCAATCTATCCAAGCCAAAGGAATTACCCCCGACATCCTCGATGAAACCGATAGCGGTGATGATCAGCGTTTGCGTGAAGCGGATCTGAATCGTCATCTGTCCAATGGCAAGAAAGCAGAAAAAAAAGCTGTTCCTGATGCCGACAAAGCAGCACAGAAACCTGAAAATGATAAGAAAGAGAAGAAAAATAAAGATAAGAAAAACAAAGATAGAACCCCTATTGAATTTGGCTCTGCGGAAGACCTCTTGCTGATCCAAGCCATGAATTACTTTAAGGGCATTACTTCATCACCCGAAAAAAAGAGTGATAAAACAGAGAGCTGATCTCAAGGATCGTGAATGATAACCAGCTACTTCGGTATAGCCGACATATCCTGCTACCACAAATTGATATTACAGGTCAGGAAAAGCTCAATCAATCACGCGTATTAATTGTTGGCGCTGGCGGCTTAGGTTCTCCCATAGCACTGTACCTCGCTGCCAGCGGAGTTGGTAATCTGATCATCTGTGATGGTGATCAGGTCGATCTGACCAATCTGCAGCGACAAATTATCCATAACAGCGATTCAATCGGCTTAGCAAAAGTCCTATCAGCAAAGCAATCACTCGCCAGACTAAACCTGGAAGTCGACGTCACCACAATCCAAGAACAGGTTGACGCGGCAAAACTGTTACAACTCGCTGCCGAAGTGGATGCTGTAGTCGATGCCAGCGATAACTTCAGCACACGCCACCATATCAATCAAGCCTGTGTCACGCATAAAAAACCTCTGATTTCGGGTGCCGCCGTGCGTTTTGACGGCCAAGTCAGTGTATTCGATTTACGCCATGCCGATAGCCCCTGTTATCACTGCTTATATCCAGTCAACGGAGAACAGGAAGACATGCCTTGCGCGATCATGGGTGTATTTTCGCCATTGGTTGGTATTATCGGCTGCATGCAAGCTGCGGAAACATTAAAAATTCTGTTAAATATCGGAGAAAGTCTGAATGGCCGCCTGCAATTACTGGATAGTCTCACGATGAACTGGCGCTCGATCAAGTTGCTCAAAGATCCAGCCTGCCCGGCATGTCATTCGGCAGCATCTACAGACACTACGCCCCAATGAGCCATTAGTTTTCGGATTTTAAAGCAGCTGAGGCGGCAACAAAATCAGCCGCTGTACTTCCCAATTTGCCAGAGGATCACGCCTAAAACCGCTTTTGACAAACTGATACCAGCGACCAATCACAAAACACATGAATAAATTGGCCTGCGCCACAACATCCAAGTTGGCATTTATTTGCCGTTCACTAACTGCAAACCGTAATGCCTGTTTTAGAGTAGCCTCCAGCCGATCATGCAACTGATTGATGCGCGATTGCAAATGCTCATTCTCATTGACCAGTGCATCGCCAATCAGGATACGCGTCATGCCTGGATTTTTTTGCGAGAAACCTAACAGCAACAGCAACAAATTTTCAATCTGCTTAACGCCACATTGCTCTTCCTGCAAGATCTTGTTAATCAGCACAAACAATGTCCGTTCAATAAACTCAATCAGCGCCTCAAACATCTGTGACTTATTGGAAAAGCAGCGATAAATCGAAGACTTTGAAATTCCCAGCTGAATGGCCAGTGCGCCAGTGGTAATTCTTATTTGCTGAGGATGCTCCAGCATCCCAGCCAAGACTTGCAGGATCTGATCTCTTCTTTCATTTGATTTTATTGACTGGTATGAACGCTTCAATTGGATAACCGCGAGGAACAAGGATAATAAATGGAATATAGCAAACTAACAGACCGGCGAGAAAGCTATTTACTTACACTCCATACTCCCCGCCGGTTGACATCAGTATCCATAATGCTTGCGCGAGAAGTCAACTCCACCTCTGGCAAGCATCACGTTTCATTCTAATTTATATCACTACAATATCCGCATTGGTCATGGCCAATCCAACACCCACACCGGCAATTTCTATGGCAGCACCTGCACCATTACCATCCGCATCGTATAACAATGAACCCGTCACGTCGTTGTGAATGACAAAGTCATTGCTATCTACCGCTTGCGTACCAACTACAAATTGACCGGCAGCTAATGAGCCGGCTGTAGTTAATGCAGTAAATACCCCATTCTCCAGCTGGATGGTATCATCCGCTACATTATAGTCAGTAATTTTGTCAGTATGCCCTGTGGTCGTAAATTTAAAGACATCGTTACCTGTTCCACCGGTGAGTACATTATTACCTGTACCGCCATCCAGCGTATCGTTACCCCCTTTGCCATTTAACTGATTGTTTGCTGCATTTCCGGTGATAACATTCGCCTTGCCATTGCCTGTGCCGTTGGTTGCTGATGCACCTGTCAATGTAAGATTCTCCACTTCGGCGGATAACGTATAGGTCACGCTACTGTTGACCTTATCCAGGCCCCCAAAGGAAAACTCTGTAATGACATCATCGACACTATCAACAACATAGCTGTCATTACCCCATTCACCATTCATACTATCCGCCCCCGCACCGCCATTGAGCGTATCGTCGCCATCATATCCCCAAAGCGTGTCATCGCCAGCACCGCCATTGAGCGTATCGTTGCTAAAACCGCCCGTAAGCTGATTCGAGCCTGCGTTGCCTGTTAGCGTATTACTTGCATTCAAGCTACCGTTAACATTCTCAATGCTTAGCAAAGTATCATTCCCCAAACCACCCGTCGCGATTGCGGATAACAGATTTACATTGACGCTACTGGTCGCACTCGAATAATCGGCAGTATCAGAACCCCCTGCACCACCGTTGAGCGTATCGTTGCCGTCACCACCATTCAACCAATCGTCGCCATCTCCGCCACTGAGACTATCATTACCGGCATCACCATTGAGTGTATCGCCACCTCCGCCGCCACTAAGTGCATCATTGCCTGCACCGCCATCGAGCTGATTCCAATTGGCGTCGCCGGTTAACGTATCTGCGTATGAGCTACCAAAAATATTTTCAATGTCAAGCAATGTATCCCTTCCAGCACCACCCGTTGCCAGTCCAGATACAAGATTGACAGTGACCGCCCCTGCTGCATCCGAATAGCTGGCAGTATCACTACCATATTTACCGCCATCCAAAAAGTCATTACCCAACCCGCCTGTCAATATGTCATCATCAGAATAACCGCCCAGCAGTGTGTCATCGCCTTTACCACCATACAATTCATTTGAGTTAAAGTCATCACCGATTAAAATATCCGAAAATGCGCTACCGATGATATTTTCAACATTGATTAAGGTATCATCGCCGTCTCCTCCAGTTGCTGTTCCGGCAGAAAGATCTACAATGACCGCATCTGTCGCTTTTGCATAACTGGCAGTATCACCACCAAATTTGCCATTACTATTAGCGCCACCATCGAGCGCGTCATTATCTTCCCCACCTTCCAATAAATCATTGCTATCACCCCCACGGAGCTCATCATCTCCCAATAAACCATAGATGGAATCATCTCTGGAAGTGCCCAATAATTTGTCATTACCTGATGTGCCGTTGATTATCATAATGCAACCCTTTAAAAATTAAGCTTGCGAAAAAGATTCAACTGATGAGGGTGCGATTCGTACCCCAACAGTTTTTTGGAGAGTTTCGCAAGCTGAGTATTCTCTCCAAATTCTTCAATTAACATTGCATTTTGATAAACACTGATCCAGCGATTTTGCTTGCGGTCAAACAGATGATTTTTTAACAAGCCTTCCTGCTTGAAACCAAGTGCCAGCGTGGATTTCTGTGCATGTACATTATCGGCATAAACAATACTGACCAGTTTATTGAGTCCGATCCTATTAAAGGCAAAATCCAATATCATGAGCATTGCCGTCAAGGGTATGCGGGTACCATTGAATTTTGTTGCATTGGGAAAACCGATCAAAATTTCTGCGCGACGATGCACCCAATGGAGTTCTGCCAATGCAGCCAAGCCTATCGGCGTATATTGAATTTCTCCCGGATTCAATGGGTCAATTTTTTCAATAATCCATTGAATAGTACTATTTTTATACACAGTCAAACGATCGGGATGATGAGCGTTCTGTTGCGATCTGGATTGCCGGGATGAACTTGCCACATAACGATTATAGTTATTCATGAAAGATTCGTTGGCATAGCAATCCGTCACAAATTGACGATCAAGCCGTGTGCGGGCTCTTATTCGAATTCTTTCATTCTCAATGGGCACCACCCATACGGGATGCAACTGGATATACAGGTCCTTAATTTCAGTATCATCAGGATTAGCGGCTAGGCCATGGCCCAACGCATCGACTGCTAAATCAATTTCATTATGCAGCAGATGGATGTTAGCAATATTAATGATGCAGTTAGCATTGCCGGGATTTACTTTCTCCGCCCTCTGAAAAAAAACCTTTGCATTGTTCAAATCACCCAGACCGGCATGCGCCACACCCAGGCAATCCAATAGATATGAATTTTCTCCGGCATATTGCAGACCTCGCGTCGCAACGCCAATTGCCGTTTTAAAATTTCCAAGCTGGCAATGTGCCGTTGCTGCAATAATCCAGCCCCAAGGCGATTCAACATTCTTCACGTTCGTCTTATTGAGGTGATCAATGCATGACTTAGCCTCTCCTGCTGCCAACAGATCACCCGCTTCCTGAATATACTCAGGAATTCGCTCATCAATACTATGCTTATAAAGGGTCGCAGGCTCTGGCAATTTGCAATTTGGTTTTTTCATGTTCAACCAATCAAGTTTTTAATCTGTAATTCATTGACATCTTGCTAATCCAATATCAATTGACGAAACTGCGAAAAAATATCAGCCCTATAGATGAAAATTCCAACAATATAAGCAACTGAATCTAACTAAATTACATGGCATCTATCTACTACACTGTGATTTTTATCACAAATCTCACAATAATTTATTAAGAAAGTGAGAATTCCTTCTTAAGGAATTAAAATATAAGACGTCGTAGCCGCGACTAGATTTGATGAAGCAACTGTCAGGCCAAACAAGCCCACCTTAACGAAGATGCCACGCTTGAGCAATTCGTTGGAGATATTCGCGTACCTGGGAACAAAACAAAAGCAGCAACGGCTGTATCCGTAGCATCCCCGACCCGTCTTGAGATTCGGTTTCCGGTGATGAGTAGCGGATCAACGCTCCGCCCTCACAAAATTCCACGGCAAATTGATAGCGATAGAAAATATCGCGAGAAAGCTATCTTTTTAATCCAACTTTCTCGCCGATTGACTGACTCTTGGTAATCAGTACCCATAACTCTTCGTGCCGAAGAGTCAATTCAGCCCTGATAAGTATTACCTTTCATTCTGATGCTATATCACCACAATATCCGCATTGGTCAGATTTAGTCCAATGCCGATCGTCGCAATTTGCACCGCGACACCCGCACCGGCGCCATCTGCATCGTACCGCAATGCCCCCGTCACATTGTTATAAATGATGAAATCATTGGCATCCAATGCCTGTTCACCTACTCTGATTTGGCTCGCCCCTAATGTGCCAGTGGTCGTTAATGCCGTAAATACCGCATTTTCTAACTGGATGGTGTCACTAACCACGTTATAGTCAGTAATCGTGTCGGTATGACCTTTCGTAGTAAATTTAAAAATATCGTTACCGGCTCTACCAGTGAGTACATCGGTTCCATTTCCGCCATCCAGCGTATCATTACCCGAACCGCCATTTAGTTGATTGACAGCCGAATTTCCAGTAATCACATTCGCCAAACCGTTACCCGTGCCATTAATTGCTGACGCTCCTGTCAGTACCAAATTCTCCACATTGGCCGGCAGTGTAAAAGTTAGTCTGCTGCTGACATTATCGATACCTGCATTGAGGCCTTCAGTGACGATATCGCCTGCATTCTCAACAAAATAGCTGTCATTACCTCCCCTGCCGATCATGGTATCCACGCCTGACCATCCTCGGAGTGTATCGTTACCTGCTCCGCCGTCCAAAGTATCATTGCCAGCTCCGCCTTGCAGCACATCATTCCCGGCCATCCCCAGTAACTTAACCGATGTAGTCATTGAATCAGCGACAGTCAGATGATCATTATTAGCACTGCCCGTTAAAGTAAAATCTCCGACTGCGCTTCCATCAGCATCATAACGCTGAGCATAAACGCCATCAAAATTACCATCCTGCGCAAAAGATGTCCAAGTCACCACAAATCCACCATCGGGCAACGCTGCTGTTGAAGATTCAGATTGATTAGAAATTCTATAGGTATTGACCTTAAATTCGCTACTCTGAGCCACACCACTCGCATCATAACGCCGGGCAAATATTCCATACTCACTACCATCTTGCTCGTAAGACATCCAAGTCACCACAAAACCACCATCTGCCAATCCGGCGATTGAATTGGCGCTTAGATGTTGTTCATCCGCCGTATAAGTATTAACTCTAAATTCACCGCCTTGTGCTACACCATTGTTATCATAAGCTTGCGCATAAACGCTGCTATTACCATTGCCATTTTGCTCATCGGATGTCCAACTCACCACAAAACCACCATCAATCAATGCTGTAATAAAAGGAGAGGATTGACTGAAACTTGTTGAAGTATTGATTTGAAATTCGCTGCCTTGCGCCACGCTATTGGCATCGTAACGTTGGCCATAAACGCCTGAAAAACTGCCATCCTGACCGTAAGAAATCAAGTCACCACAAAGCCGCCATCGTTCAATGCAGCAATCGAAGAATTATCTTGTGAGCTAGTCGTATAGGTATTGACTTTAAATTCAATGCCTTGTGGTATGCCATTGGCATCGTAACGTTGGCCATAAACGCCTGCAAGACTGCCATCCTGTCCTCTAGAATCCCAAGTCACCACAAATCCACCATCGTTCAACGCGACAATTGCAGAATCATCTTGCCAGTCAGTCGTATGAGTATTGACGCGGAATTCCCCACCTTGCGTCACACCATTCGCATCATAACGCTGCGCATAGACACCTTTACCGCTACCATCCTGTCCATTAGAATCCCAGGTCACCACAAATCCACCGTTGCTCAGCGCGGCAATTGAAGGATTATCCTGTCCACCCACCGTATAAGTATTGACGCGCAATTCGCCGCCTTGCGTCACGCCATTCGCATCATAACGCTGAGCATAAATTCCATCAGCGCTGCCATCTTGATTACCTCCGGAGGTCCATGTCACCACAAAACCACCATCATTCAACGTAGCAATTGATGATTCCGATTGTCCGAGGGCGGTAGTTGTATTGACGCGAAATTCGTTAAAAATTGCCGTAGCAGAATTCTTGATATCTCCATCAGCAAAACGAATCGTTTCGATCTCTGTCAAAATATCCGTACCTTCATTGCCATCGGTAAGATTAATATCCTGCACAATGACTTGACCAACTGCGTTAAAAGAAAATTTGTAATCAGTCTGATTACCTAAAAAGATCGCTACATCATTTCCACCACTACCATACAAAATGTCATCGCCTGAGCTACCTGTCAATGTGTCTGCAACATTCGATCCATTCAATATATCGTTATCCGCAGTACCGATAATATTCGCCAAGACACCAGGATAGGACAATTGCAATGTCGCAACCTGAATCGTTCCGGCACGTGCTGCCAGCATCCAATCCCCACCTAAATCTGCTGCTCCAGTCAAGTTAGTAGATGCGGCAATATTGGCCCCCGTCAGCTGTGCCAATTGCTCGATAAACGCCTGCCCTTGTTTGCCTTGTGCGACCTCACAACCGTACAGTAAGATATCGCCGCCCTCTTTCAGGTAGCTCCCAAGCTGAACCAGTTGTTCGGCATACTGTGTCAGATTAGTGCGATTTAGCTCACCGGAACCCAGCATCAATGCGCCTGGTTTTCCGTGCGAAATAATATCGATTGCATCCAGTTCCGCTTTATCCTGCTCATGATAGGACAAAAATTCTGGCTGCAACAATTAACTTCAGCACCTTACTGATTGTTCGAATAGTCATTCAAAATCAATATATAAAATAACCCGGCACAAACTAGACCTGGTTGCCTTAAACAAGCTAAAATCGCTAATTTTTGGGTTCCTGCTCATGCACACTTGGCGAAGGACATCGGCGCATGCTGAGACACCGGTTGCACTGACCATAGGCAACTTTGATGGCGTGCATTTAGGCCATCAAGCCATGCTCACTCACCTGAAAGATACCGCCGACCGACTTGGACTTCTCGCCTGTGTGATGACTTTTGAACCACACCCGCGCGAGTTTTTCTCTCCGAATCAAGCGCCTGCACGCTTGACCAGCCTGCGGGAGAAACTGAAATTGTTAACCCAGGCAGAAGTTGATTGTATTCATGTCTGCCGCTTCAATGATAATTTCGCCAGAATCAGCGCGGAAGAATTTATCACGCGTATTCTGAACCAAGAGCTTTCTGTCCGCTGGCTGCTGGTGGGCGATGATTTCCGTTTTGGCGCACGGCGTGCCGGTGATTTTGCCATGCTGCAAGCATTTTCTGCTGCCAACGGTTTTACCGTGGAAGCCATGCCCAGCGTCAACATCGACGGTCGACGCGTTTCCAGCACGGCTGTCCGGCAGTCGCTTGCTCATGGTGATCTGAATACAGCGAGAAAACTACTGGGCAGACCATACAGCATTAGCGGGCGTGTGACTGGTGGTGATAAATTAGGCAGGCAGATCGGATTTCCGACAGCAAACATCCAGTTGAAATATAATCACCCACCACTTTCTGGTATTTTTGTAGTGGCGGTACATGGCGTTCTCCAGTCATCGCCGACTGCAGTATTATCCGGTGTTGCTAGCCTGGGTGTGCGACCAACGATCCACGAGAATGGTAAACCTATACTCGAAGTGCATTTGTTTGACTTTAACGATGAGATTTACGGACAGCACTTACAAGTTGATTTTCTGCACAAATTACGTGACGAAGAAAAATATGCGAATATCGACACGCTCATCCGGCAAATTGAAAAAGATGTCGCGCAGGCTAAAGACTTTTTTATAACGACTCCAATCCATTTAAGTAGCCTATGCAGCGCCCTTTAACCCACTCATTTTACATTTCATGACTGATTATAAGAAAACCCTCAATTTACTCGACACCCCCTTCCCGATGCGTGGCAATCTCGCCAGCCGGGAACCAGGCATGCTGAAAGCCTGGCAAGACAAAAATCTGTATCAGAAAATCCGCTCCGTCAGCAAAGGGCGCCCCAAATTCATCCTGCATGACGGCCCGCCTTATGCCAATGGGGATATTCATATCGGTCATGCGGTTAACAAAATCCTCAAAGATATCATCATCAAAAGCAAAACATTGTCCGGTTTCGATGCACCGTATATTCCGGGTTGGGACTGTCATGGTCTGCCCATTGAGCACCAAATCGAGAAAAAACATGGCAAACATTTGCCTGCCGATAAAGTCCGTGAGCTTTGCCGTGCCTTCGCCAAAGAGCAGGTAGAACGTCAAAAAGCTGATTTCATCCGCCTGGGCGTACTGGGTGATTGGGATAATCCTTATCTCACGATGGATTTCAAAACAGAAGCCGGCATTATTCGCGCACTGGGAAAAATTTATCAGAATGGCTATCTGTATCAGGGTCAGAAACCGGTCAACTGGTGTATTGATTGCGGCTCCGCACTGGCTGAAGCGGAAGTGGAATATGAAGACAAAACTTCACCCGCTATTGATGTCGGTTTTGTCGTTCAATCTGCGCACCAATTACTGAGCGACGCCTTTCGCATCACTATTCCTACGGATATTCAAACTTATGCGATTATCTGGACTACCACACCCTGGACGCTGCCCGCTAACCAAGCAGTCAGCGTTCATCCTGATTTTGACTACGCACTGGTGCAAACATCGCTCGGATTGCTGATCCTCGCCAGGGAGCTGAAACAAATCTGCCTGGAGCACTATGACTTGACCGGTGAAACACTGGCCATGTGCAAAGGTCAGGCGCTGGAACATCTACCTCTGCAACACCCATTTGAGCCACGCACGGTAAAAATCATCTGCGGCAAACATGTCACGCTGGAAGCCGGCACAGGACTTGTGCATACCGCGCCGGCACATGGCCTGGATGATTATTTTGTGGGTCAACAGTATGGTCTGCCGAGCGAAAGCCCGGTGGACGGCAACGGCAAATTTAACGCCAATACCTCCTTGGTTGGCGGGCTCTCGGTATGGAAAGCCAACGATGTCATTACCGAAACGCTTAAAACCAGCGGACATCTGTTTTGTTTGAAAAAAATCGATCACAGCTATCCGCATTGCTGGCGCCATAAAACACCGATCATTTTCCGCGCCACGCCACAATGGTTTATTGGCATGAATCTGCGCAATACAATGAATGCGGTCGCGCAGAAAAAAACCTTGCGCGAACTGGCAATGCAGGCTGTCGAATCCACTGCATTTTATCCGGCATGGGGCAGAGCCCGCTTGGAAGCGATGATCAACAACCGCCCGGATTGGTGCGTTTCACGCCAACGTAACTGGGGCGTTCCGATGACACTTTTTGTACATAAAGAAACCCATGCACCGCATCCACGATCGCTGGAGCTGCTCGAGCAAGTGGCGCAAAAAGTAGAAAAACAAGGCATTGAAGCTTGGTTTGCGCTGGATGCTACCGAATTGCTTGGCGATGAAACCAAGGATTACAAAAAACTGACGGATACATTGGATGTCTGGTTTGATTCCGGCACCACACACGATACCGTGGTCAAACCGGATGCACAGCTCAAATTCCCGGTTGATCTGTATCTGGAAGGCTCCGATCAGCATCGCGGCTGGTTTCAGTCTTCACTGCTGACCGGTTGCGCCATTGATGGCCGTGCCCCTTATGATGCACTACTGACCCATGGTTTTGTGGTAGACGGCACTGGCCATAAAATGAGCAAATCCAAAGGAAATGTCATTGCACCACAAAAAATAATGGATACTTCCGGCGCCGACATTTTGCGTTTGTGGGTCGCATCAACGGATTATTCCGGTGAACTCTCCATTTCCGAAGAAATTCTGAAGCGCGTGGTTGAAAGTTACCGGCGCATCCGTAACACGCTACGTTTTTTACTCGCCAATCTAATGGATTTCAATCCGCAAACAGACCTGATTGCCGTCACCGATTGCCTGGAAATTGACCGGTATATGCTGGCGTTTACCGAAGCTTTTCAGGAAGATTTAACGCAGAGCTATCAACGCTATGAGTTCCATCAAGTCGTGCATAAACTGCATAATTTCTGCTCTGAAGATTTAGGTGGTTTCTATTTGGACATCCTCAAGGATCGCCTATACACGGCAGCAGCCAAAGGTTTACCGCGCCGCTCGGCACAAACCGTGCTGTATCATATTGCGCATAGTCTGGTGCGTTTGTTTGCACCCATTCTGAGTTTCACTGCGGATGAAGTCTGGGAGCAGTTGACGGGTGATGCCGAAGATAGCGTGTTACTCCATCAGTGGCACACCTTCTCGTCACAGCCAGATACCGAATTATTGCAACAACGTTGGGCGAAAATACGCGCGTTGCGTTCGCAAGTACTGAAAAAACTGGAAGATTCCCGCACGCAGGGTGAAATTGGCTCATCACTGGCAGCAGTGGTTGACATCCAAGCCAACAGTGAAGATTTTGCTCTACTCAATGCACTGGGTGACGACTTGCGCTTTGTGCTGATTGTCTCTCAAGTCCATTTAATTCAGATCAACGATCCGCAGCAAGAAAACATTTCTGTAACATCCAGTACACACACAAAATGTGAGCGTTGCTGGCATTATCGCCAAGACATAGGGCATCACACGGAACATCCCACTTTATGCGCGCGTTGTGTCACCAATCTGTATGGCAATGGCGAAGAACGACACTACGCATAAAGCCCAACGATTATTTACCGGAAACCTTTTTTATGAAGCTTTACATCAGTCTGAGCATTGCTTTGATCGTTCTGACGCTGGACCTCGCCAGTAAATACTGGGTGGAATCCGTATTGGAATTTGGTCAGAAAATTCCTTTGACCAGTTTTTTTAACTTGATACTAACCTACAATCCGGGTGCCGCCTTCAGCTTCCTGAGCGAAGAATCCGGCTGGCAACGCTGGTTTCTGAGCGGCATCGCGGGCAGCGCCGCCCTATTGATC
>Ga0136611_10001656_pt1 | contig 15531 bp, 12 predicted proteins | sample AntDrymUQ2232306_2_FD_106645 | JGI IMG/M metagenome (GOLD analysis project Ga0136611, IMG submission 106645) | Polar desert sand microbial communities from Dry Valleys, Antarctica - metaG UQ223 (23.06) | ecosystem: Environmental > Terrestrial > Soil > Desert | place: Antarctica: Dry Valley...
CATAATGGACTCTTGCAATGATTGCCGATAGACCGAGTCATCTTCGTTCCAAATGACCAAGTCGACAGCGAGACCCTTCATTCGCCAATACGCATGCGCACGAACCGCTTCGCGAACCAAGTCTAGGTTTTCTACATCGCGAATTCGAACCAGCACGATTGGCAGGTCACCCGAAATTCCATAACTCCAGAGGCCGGATTGCCCTCGGCGATTTTGGATGAGTACACTCGCTTTGGCACGTCGCAATCCGGACGCATAGATGACAGATCCAGCAAGGCGACTGTACGCTAACGCCTCGGATTCCGATGCGTTAAGCTGCTGCAACATGATGAGGCCACGAGTCCATGCGAGTTCGAAGACGCGGTCCGCAAGACTTGAGTCGCTGTACTTCTCAACCATTCCTCTTGCAATGGCACTCGACTCGCCTACCCCCGTTATCACGTCGACGGTCACTGTCTCATTGGGTTGAAGAATAATGACCTTGCGAATGCTTACAATTGGGTCAAGCGTTGCGCCCTGACTATTGGAAAGTGGCCCTTGACTTTGGAGTGCGGCCGGCGATGCCGTAGATTGACCACGTCCTAGGAAACGCATGCGGTCGGTTTCGTACGACGTTACTTCCACTTGCGTGCCATTGGCCGTCATCATATGGACCATCCAAGGCGGTTGTTCCTCTGCGGACCGGGGGCGACGCGTGCAAAGTATGGCGCCTCGAGATGGCAACAGCTCCGTCTGCACAAACAGATTGCTAAATGCCGGGTGCGATTCGTCATGTGTTTGCGGTGCTAAGACCACTTCGGCATAGCTAGTGATTTCGATACGACGAACTCGCTCGGACCGATTTGTCAGTTTGGTTCGGCGAATCTCAAGATCGTCCTCCGATGCGACACTGATCATCGTGTGCATCTCAATTTGTTCGTCGATACGGCGAAACTCGGCTCGCGCCTGAGTGAAGATGGCTTCGTACTTTTTTGCGATCTTCGTTGTGGGTTGCCAAGCCGTCGACCATAGTTGGCCGCCGTCCAAATCTCGGATATAGCAAAAGTTTCCCCAGCAGTCGCGTGTCGGATCCTCGCGCCATCGAGTGACCGACAACCCTCGCCATCGGCTGTAACCACCTCCCGCGCTGGTAATGGCGACATGATATTGGCTATTGGACAAAAGATGGACTTCTGGCACCGCCGTCGCCGGGTCTGTTAAAACTCGCATGGTACCGGTCTCGTCCGCCGCCGAAGTGCGAGTCGCATTGGCTTCGTTTGCGTGCGGAAAAAGGGGAACCGTATTTCTGGGTACGCGTTCTTGTAGCAACAGATCAGTCGATCGAAATGCTAGATCCATACTAAACCGCTGCTGCATCGGCTTGTCCAATAGAACGTATGCAAAGGACAATAGACTCATACCGGCATGGTGTGCCATGTATTGTCGGATGGTGACACTACTGATTCCGGGGGGCAATCGTGTGGGGGTGTAATCGACGGCTTCGTAGAAACCATACGCGCCGGCTCGGTCTTCGCGAGCAAGGCGTTCCAGATTTTTGCAAGCCGCGTCGGGGGACACCATCAATGCCAATGCAGAGGCGTAGGGTGCAATCACCAAATCGTCAGCGAGCCCCCGTTTTAATCCCAAGCCAGGAACGCCGAATGCTCGATACTGATAGTTGAGATTGAGATCGAAGGCGTTGTAGCCACACTCCGATATGCCCCAAGGCACCCCGCGCTGTCGACCGTAGTCCATCTGCCTAGACACCACCGCGCGATACGTTTGATCCAATAGGGTGTAGTCGTAAGTGGGCATGACCAGCAATGGCATCAAGTACTCGAACATGGAACCACTCCAACTCAAAAGTGCAGGTTCCCCTTTGGTACTGGTAAGTAACCGTCCCAACGCAAACCAATGCTCTTGTCCGAGCTGCCCCTGTGCAATAAGCACATAGGTCGCAAGGCGAGCCTCCGAGGCCATCAAGTCGTAACATCCGGAGTCGAGCTGGTTCTCTGTCACGTTAAACCCTATCGCGAATAGATCCCGCATCTTGCTTTCCAAGAAACGGAAATCCATATCGGCGAGCACTCTGCACTCGTTGGATAGCTGTTCCAGTTCACGAATGCGATTTGCTGCGAACTTCGCTGACTCCGTCATGGATGAATACAATGCGTCCAACCAAGTCGTAACCGCATCGAGACTGAGAGACCGTATGGAGTCGATCAACGGACAGATTGATTCGGGTAAGGAAGCGATGCAGCGAAGAGTTGGGCGTGCTTGGATTTCTTCTATCTTAAGTTGAAGTTTTTCGAGTAATTCAAGGCTCTCTTGTGTCTGCCTTTCCCTTGCATTTTCGGCTGGCATCGTCATCGTGGACCATTCACCTAAAGCCCGAAGATCGGCTAATTGTTCGTCGCAAGTTTGTGTGAAAGCGTTGCTCCACCAAACGGTTTCTGTACTCGAGGATATGACTTTATTGAACTCATCCATTTCGCTTTTCATCTTGGGCAAAATATCAAGCGTGGATCGCAGATTGGGCGTTTGAATTGCAAGGGTCGCCATCCGCTGTTCGATGCGAAGATAGTTTGCACTTCCGACCAGTCTTGTGGCAACATCGCCAACTCGCGGAGTGTTCGATGCTATTTCTTGCAAAAGGACGTCAAGCGTATCGTGCAACCCCTCAAAGATGCGAACGGGCACGATGGAGGAATCAACCATTTGCTCCAATCCGGCAGCCATCACCCTAAGATGCCCAGCGAGATTGCCGCTGTCTACGGTTGAGACGTAGCGTGGCAGCAGGGGCGATAAAGTCTTGGTGTCGTACCAGTTGAAAAAGTGGCCCCGATACTGTTCCATTTTTGCGAGAGTACCAAACGTGTTTTGGGTCCGAGCTAAAAGTCTCGGAACGGAACAGTATCCAAAATCATACGCAGCCAAATCGGCTAACAACGCCATTCCGATGTTAGTTGGACTGGTTCGATGCGCGATGACTTCTAGCGGGTTGACATGCACATTGTCTGGCGGCAACCAATTGTCTTCCGCTGTTACGAAGACTTCAAAGTACCGCCATGTTCGTCGAGCCATAGTGCGCAAAAATCGGCGCTGAGGGTCTTTGAGTCGAACGATTGGCATTGGGATGGGTCGACTCAGCCACCAAGCAATCCATGGCGAAAAAAGCCACAAAATCAGGAACGGAGTCGCAATCGCAAGCGCAAGCGTTCCGGGATTGACGAAAGCGATGGTAGCAAATGCGACGAGAGCGACCACAGGAGCAACGATCATCGTTCGCCAGAAGCCCATGAAGTCGGTGCGGGCGCTGAGTTCCGAATCGCTGGACGTTCGCCATTCGAGCAATCGTCGTTTTGTCCAGTGAACGCGTACCAAGGTGCGTACGATTGCATCGGTGCTTACCCTTACGTCATACGGCAAGAACACGAGAGTGAACAAGGATTGAGCAATGGGTCGAACCAATGCAGTCATGGCCGAATGCAAGTGCGTAGCAACCGAGAGGTCGGTAGGTTTGATAGCAAAATCAATTAGCGCCGCGATAATTCTCGGCGCGGCAACTACCAATAGGACGAACCAAGTGGTCGCTAGTGCCACAGACGGTTCCGCGAATAGCCAGGTGCATAGCAATAACGCGATCATCGCGAGCGGCATGAGGCTTCGGCGAAGGTTGTCGAAAATCTTCCACCAGGACAGGGCCGAAATCGGATTGCGAATAGGGAGGGATTGGTCAGTACGAATGCGAGGCAGTAGCCAAGCGGCAATTTGCCAGTCCCCGCGGATCCATCGATGACGGCGACTTACATCCGCAGCATAACTTGACGGATGATCCTCGTACAAAGTCACATCGCTGATCAGTGCAGACCGGCCGAAACAACTTTCAAGCAAGTCATGGCTCAAAATCGCGTTTACGGGGAAGTTACCACAGCACTTTTCAAAGGCGTCCACATCATAAATGCCCTTGCCAATAAAGGACCCTTCGCCAAAAAGATCCTGATAAACATCCGATACGACTCGAGTGTATGGGTCAATACTCGGATCGGAACCCATCAGTCGGACAAACCAAGATCGACGTGAGCTTGCCATGCTTATGGCGACTCTAGGCTGCAGGATGGCGTATCCAGCCGTTACCAATCCAGTCTTTGGGTCCAGTCGCGGGCGGTTGAGTGGATGAGCCATTGCCTCGACCAACTTGCGGGCAGAGTCGCGAGGCAGTTGGGTGTCCGTATCGAGAGTGATCACGTATTTAATTTGAGTTAGATCCTCCAAATTGCCTGACGTGTCCGAAAAGCGATCGACAGCTCCCCGAAGGCTTGCATTGAGGTCGCCAAGCTTGCCTCGTTTGCGCTCGAAACCCATCCACGTACCCTCAGACTCATTCCACTTTCGGCTTCGATTCAAGAGAAAGAAAGTATCGCGACCCGTGAGGCTATAGTTTTGATTGAGTCGCTCTACTCCGCGTTTCGCATGTGCAACGAGTTCCTGGTCGACTGGCATTACCTCCTCATCGGCGTCTTGAAAATCAGTCAGCAATGCGAACTGGAGTGAGGCATCACGATTGGCGAGATAGCGAATCTCTAATCCTTCAATCAAACGATCGATGGACTCCAATCCTGCAAGCATCGTGGGAACCACTACGAGAGTACGATGTTCTTCTGGAATTCCATCGCGGAAATCCATTCTTGGCAACGCATTGGGTCGCATGAGAACAGTAAAAAGCCAGTTGACTATCCCTAAACCGAACTGAGCCCCGCACATGAGAACAGGAACCGCCATGATGCAATAGAGCCATACCGGGCTGGAAGCCCAATCGCCGAAACTGAATAGTCCCTCGATCCCGACCCATGCAAATAGCAAGACCGCCCCAAGATAGATGGACAAAGGGAACGTTCTCCGTAATTTGTCGAGGATCACGGAGGTGGTAAGTCGCATTTGAACGAGTCGCTCAAGGGCTGGACGGCCTTGAGCAACAAGGTAATAGCCAACGTGCCGCATGTGGGAGTTCGTGTTTATTGCGGGCTCATTCTCCGAGAGTTGGATCGCCCTGAATGCCACATCGAACTCTGAGACGTCCGAGCGTTTCGCGATCGCCTCGACGGCGTGTCGGTAACGATTTCGAGTTGGGAAGTCCATTTTCGCGTAGATTCCAGCAGGATCTCGATTCAGTGTTTGCTCGACTAGACTTTGGTTAGCAACGAATTGCGGCCAATCGTGAACGCTCAAGAATCGGAGGCTTGTGATGCAATTTCCGACGGATATCTGCTCAACCGCTTGCACTTGTCCTTCATCGAGTATGAGTTGTTCTGTGGAACGACCTGCGTCGCTCAGTCGATGTTCGAGCCAACTGTGCACGATCGCAAATCCTGGATTTTGGTCATGCAGATGGCGGGTCAAGTCGGCAAGGAATGCACCTGAAAGCGGGGGATTCGATCGAGCCATATCCGCCAGTACTAGAATCAAGTCCGAGGGGCATTGCTCGACCGTTGCTATCATCTGGTCGGCCCAGTCTGCAGCAAGATTCTGTTCCTGACGCGCGATGGAAATTCGGCTAGCAACCCTCCTAAGATTTTCGATCAAAGCTAGCCGAATCATCAACGGCAAGGCCCAAAGCTCACCCAATTGGAGGGGGACAACGGACTGGTAGGCAGCGATGAACCCATCCAAGGCTTGCGAGTCCACTCGTCCATCCGTGTGCGAAATCAACTCAAGAGAGATACCGTATACGCGCGGATAGTCAGCCGCAGGACCTGCGGTCAATCTGGGCAATTCTTGGCTGTACGAACGGGGCAATAGCCGACGAGTGGAATGAATTTGCTCTTCGAGAAGATAGAAGTTATCCAGTAGCCACTCTGCGGCTGGAGATATCCTGCGATTTTTTACAACTGCAGCCGCAACCAAATCGTATGTCGATTGAAGCACTTTTTCGTTTTCAGCCAACCTATTAATCAGCTTGTCCGCCACCCTACCGACAGCAAGTGTATGGGATGCAGCCAAATGGCGCGCGTACCGCTCCAATTGATCGGCGCTAAGTAACTCATCGCGGAAAGGCTGCTCCAACAAAACGGACTCCATTCGCATTCGAGGAAGCACGCAACTGCGGCCTTCCGACAGCGGAGTTGAAGTATCTGTCATAGCGAATACCGTGGTTGCCGAGTAAAGGTTTTGGAGACTATCAAACGAAAAAAGCCGGCGTGGCGATAAGTACGATTGGTACCCTGCCTCGTCGGCCTACCTGTTGACTAGCTATCCGACAATGCCGAATCTCTCTTCTATATAGTCGTCCGATTAAGTTAAATTCAACTCCAAGCATAGACTCTCTCTCTCAAACAACAAGGCACAATTGCTCTGAGGCATTTCAAAAATTTTTTTGCTTTAATGGTTGTCTTTGCCGCAAATTGCCCTAGCATTACCAACGTCGCGGTCGATGAGCAGCGTTAGTAGGCTCATTCGAACTCGAAATTTAAGTCGGATGACAGATTACTCGGCAGCTTGGGCCTGTTCACACTGAACTACCCCGGAGAGGCCTGATACTTGTAAGCCGACGCGTCGAAGCACCATTTCCGTGCTTCGACGCGTCGGCTTTTTTCTTTTCTGCGCAGCAGATTTGCCCAAACAGTTGAGGTTGAATCCATGAAGCGATTCTCAAAAGTCCTATGCATTTTCGCACTATCGCCCGTAATTGGCTGCAATGAAGGTACGACCGGTGGACCGGGTGTTAGTGACGCGAATAGCAAAAAGTCGGTCCTCGGCCGGCCTGACGACACGTTCAATTTGAGCGTTCCGGTTTTGCAATCCTCGGTTCAGCAAGGCAATAAAGTTGACGGCGTCATCATAGGAATCAATCGAACAAAAAACTTTGATAGCAATGTAACCCTTGAATTCAAGAATCTTCCCGAGGGAGTCACCATTCGACCTGATCGTCCCGTGATCAAACATGGCGACACAGACTCCAAGATTTCCATTGTGGCAGATGAATCCGCGGCCATGGGCGAATTCAAAATCGAGGTGACAGGTCACCCAAAGCTAGGTGCCGATGCAAAAATTGATCTTCGAATTGCTGTAACAGCCAAAGACAGCTTTCGCCTCAATTTGCCACTACTGTCTACAGCGCTCAAGCAAGGCGAATTTGTGCTGGTATCCATCAAAGTGAATAGGGACAAAACGTTCATGGAGGACATTACTTTAACTCTGGGTGATCTCCCCACTGGTGTGACCATGGAGCCGGCCAGCATTGTCAATCGCAACGGCGAAAGCAAGGCAGAATTCAAGTTAGTCGCTGCTCCAGATGCGTCGCTTGGACGCTTTGCAGTCATGATGACCGGCAACTCGACCAGTGGTATCGACGCTTCCCAAGAGTTCAATTTCGTTGTTTCGAAAAATGAATGAGACGAAAGCCAAAATGCATTCCATTCTTACGGTCGTCAATGCCCACGCCGACGTGGAGCGTTTCATACGTGAACGATCCGAGGTCGACGTTGATCCCCAAGTGCAAATGAGCCTTGCTGAAATTCGACCGGTTAAAGCTACAAATCGCTTTGAAAAGTATTATCGCGGAAAAAATGCCACAGTCCAGGGAGCACATTGTGAACGAGGTGGCGTTAGCCTAATTGCACTCACTTTGTTAGCGGAACGGCGCAAGCCATCCGGTGAGTGCCTGTTACATACAGCGAAACCGGAGGGCTTGCGCCTAGCCGCTACAAAAACACAATCTAAAGTGAGTGCCATTACTGTAGTTTCCGCCACCCGCGGCCATCGCCTATTACGCGAAAGCGAGTGATACGGTGCTTGCGCCGTTCCGCTTTGAACATAAAGGATAACCAAATGAAAACGACTCACCCAACGTCTTCTTTTTCCGCCGTGGATCGAAAGCAAATCCGCGATCTGCTCCAGATGAACATCGATAGCCGCGACGGTTTCGCTTATGCGGGTAAACGTCTTGCGGAAAAGCACTCATCGCTTTCGATGCGTTTTCATCACTACTCAAATCAGCGTAACGATTTTTTCGAGAAGCTGAAGGAAATCGGAGGGATGAGCCTTGATGAATCGGCCGAGCGCGGAACAATTGCCGCATCCCTACACCGCACTTGGATGGAACTGAGAGATGAGCTCAATGAATCTGTCGATGTTTCCGCGGTAGTTGTTGAGGCTCAACTAGGCGAAAGCTACATCAAGCAAGCCTACGAGATCGCAATCGATGCCTTCATCGAGCCCAGACTCCGTGCTCTCCTAACACATCAGTATGAATCGGTTAAGGAATCTTCTTGCTGGCTTGTCGGTTTGAGGGAAGAGGACCAGAGGCGGGAAGCAACGGCAGGCGACATGTATTCACAAAAATCAAACGCACCTACCGGCAGCGAACAACAGAAGAAAACTCACTAATGGGATGCTCCAAATGCGATTCTCCATTGGGAGCGAGAGCTCGCTGGAGCATCGCCACCAAGGGAAAATTTGAGATAGCGACCCACGTCGTCGATCCTCGTGGATACTGTAAGCCCATGGAAAGGGTGCGCTTTCGCGTTCCAATTCGGGGGTTTGTTTTGGTTCGTTACAAATGGTAAAGAGAATTGATTATGTTTCGAAAACTTTTGGTCACAGCAGCACTCGGTGCCGCTTTTGTTTTGTCGAGCACCGAGGCTCACTCGCAGTTCGGGGGCGTGCAAGTACAGCTCGGTGGATATGGATCCGGTGTCCGTATCGGCAACTTCGGCTACGGCAACGGTTACTACGGCGGTTATGGTAACGGCTATGGTAACTCGTACTACGGAAACTATGGTAACAATGGTTACGGCAGTCGCTATGGCAACTATTCGAATGGGTATTACAACAATGGATTGGGATACAACAATTACCCCAGGTCCGGATATTCGTACGCTCCGAGGGTTTACTCTGCACCTTTGCGAAGCTATCCCGTTCGGCGCTATCGCTATCGATAACCATCGCGATAGCGGCAGCCTCGTACTGCGGGCCTACCAGTAAAGCACAACTGGCAAACTTGATTTGGACTCTAGCTTTTCGGGCAAGCCGATGCGTTTTGTTGCACTTGACTATACTATTGAGAGGGATGGCCATAGCGGTCCCCTGTGATCGGCTCTTTTACTGGGGTTGGATCCTGATAGCTGCTGGGATTTGTTAACGGATCGATTACTTCCGAACGCATCTCGCAGCTCGGGCGATCGTTTAAGTTAGATCGCGATTGCACGAAGGACTGGATTGAACGATAATGGTTCCCATCTAGAAATCGTCGAACACCTGCTAAAATGGCATCGATTGAGTTAGCACCTTGACGATAAATTTCCGATACAACCATCGCCACATCTGCTCCGGCAATCATGGTTTTGATGACATCGTCACCTGTACGGATGCCTCCGCTAGCAGCCAATGGAAGATTCAATCCGCGGGTATTTGTTTCGACAAGACCTTCGAGCGTTTTGCCCAATGCTCCGATTGGAGTGAGTTCCCATCCAATCGTCCATTCCCGTCGGTCGCTATCAACATCCCAATGGGGGCGATGCGCAAAGAGTATCAATCCATTCACTCCAGCGTTTTGTAATCGAATGGCTGTGGAAGCTGGGTTCGTGAATCGCTCGTTTAATTTGAAAGCGATCGGTATCGTCACCCTCGAGCGAATTTGGGAGACCCAGTCCAACATGCGCGCCTCAACTTGTTCACCTGACTCATTGGGATCGCATCTTCCAATTTGCCAGTTAAGCTCGACTGCATCGGCACCACTGTCCTGAATTTCAACGGCGAAGTCTATCCAAGCTCCGGTGGAAGCACCGTGCATGCTCGCGATAATTGGAGTGGAGTACTCCCGCTTCATCCGTTGGATGGTCACGATGTATTCCTTTGTACCCCCGTTGTACCGATCCTGTTGAGGAGCATGTCCTGATTTCTCGATGGCCGCTATCGGATTGGTCTTAATCAGCGATTGATAGACGAGCTGCTCCTGTAGAATAGAAGGAAGTACGATGGCGCCGATTCCTGATGCAACCATCAACCGCGTAAATTCGAAATCGATGTTCATCGGGCACGAACCCGCGATCAGAGGTGATGCCAATCGAATTCCCATGTACGAAGTCGATAGGCTCGCTTCTTCGGAATGCTCCTCTTGAAAAAGAGTATTGCTCACGTCTTGTTGATCCATGATTCTTATCTTCCTAGGTTGCAAGGTAATCCGAACTGTATTCCCGCATGAAAAGCGTCTTAGAAACGGCGACGATCACTGTCCACCTCCAATTTCCCGCATTCTTAAATCATTCGACAATCAGACCATTCGTGAGAACAACTTTCCCGTGATCAACACCTGCTTCGATACGACGATGAGCTTGCGCGGCGTTTTCGAAAGTAAATCGGCTATCAATGGTCACTTTCAAAATGCCGAGATCGTAGAGTCGGATCAACTCTCGCAGATCGTCGCCCGAGGGAGACGCGAGCATCACTTGACCTGACTTCGAGAGTGGCCAGGTGAATATGGTCATCAACAGACCCTTCACGTTCGGCTCGGTTGAGATGAAATGCCCGCCATCTTTCAGGACTGCGCGAGATTCGAGAAAGTGAGCTTTGCCCGATACATCAAAAATAATGTCCCATCGTTCTTTGGACTTAGTAAAATCATCCTTTTCGTAGTCGTAAAAATGATCCGCTCCAAGCGATAAGCAAAATTCACGATTGCGTCCACTTGCGATGGCGTCGACGTGACAACCATACGATTTTGCAATCTGTATTGCAAACACTCCAACACCGCCACTTGCGCCGTTGATTAGTACGGATTGCCCATTTTTGATTTTCCCGTGGTCTCTAAGCGATTGAAGGGCGGTCGTCCCTGCCAATGGAATCGCCGCCGCATCCTCCATCGACATCGTGTCTGGAATCTTGGCGGCGCATGAGACAGCACAAACCGCAAAGTCTGCCAACGCACCACCGCGGGTATGATCGAGAAAGGCCATGACGCGATCGCCAACCGCGAAATCACTGCCGCTATCCGTATCGGCCACGATCCCTGCCACATCGTAGCCAGGTATGCGTGGGAATCCGAACGGTATCAGTAGCTTCATGTCTCCACGTCGAAACCTGTAGTCGATTGGATTGACACTCGACGCCAACACTTTGATCAAAAGCTGACCTGGTAATCGTTGCGGAATCGGGTGATCTGCGAGATGGAGTACGCTCGCGTCACCATACTGATCGTACTCGATGGCATGCATCTTCGATCCGATTGGAGTTCGATAGTTGCTGTTCGCTTCAAGGGTATTGTTAGTCATGTTTGTTTCCTAATGTTAGGGATGGCACGCCCAAAGCTAAAGCCTTGTGCTTACTCCCCTGGCCCCTTTTTAAGGGCGAGGGGCAGAAATCGCAATGGACGAGCAGGTCGAGGTAGGCATCCATCTTGCGAAGGATGCTCTTGGTAATCTTGCCAGCGTGGCCTAATGACTTCGTGCTCATTCGTTTTCCGATTCTTTCCTAGAGATCATGGATTCAGTCATTGTGGCATTACGATCTCCCCACCCTCATTCTCCCCGCGTTCAAGTGCTCTCCGCTTGGATGTTTCGTTCGCTGAATTGGCAACGTCACGCTGGGTTACCAGAAGAAATCGAAGGCCCTCGCAAGATGGAGTTCCAGAGCAAAATCGCGGGCTGTGCCGCGTTTTCATGTTGGTAACTGAGGATACTGAGTGATGCCGTGTCCAGCAAAAGTCGTTCGCCAAACTCAACAGACATCCCTATCCATCGCACTCCGAGAACTCGACCGAAATGCCCGTGTGAGAATAGGGCTACATTGCCATCCAATTCTCTTAGTTTTACAATGAGATGATCCGCGCGGTCCGAAATTTCTTGCGGCGATTCACCCTTTGGGCATCCGTCGCGAAAAACACTCCACCCTGGCCGTTCCTTGGCGATTTCTTTGTAGGTTCGACCTTGGTACTCGCCATTGTCCCATTCGATCAGGTCCGGCTCGTTCACTGCATCATCGGCCAAACCCGCCGACTGACAGGTTTGTTTCGCTCGCTGGAGCGGGCTTACTAAAACGTGTCGAAACAAGAACCCTCCTATTTGTTCTCCTAACCGTCGCGCTTCCAATTCACCATTTGCGGTAAGTGAGACGTCGGCGCGCCCAGTGTGCTGGCCCGACACAGACCACTCTGTTTCTCCATGACGAATCAGAAAGATTTGCGGTAAAAGTCGTTTCATAACGAACTTCATTTGAATGCGACGAGTTGACAGAACGGAACACACCAAGCGTGAAAAGGACTTCTTCAGTCCAGTTTATTGCAATTTGCGGACCGCGTGGGAACCAATTTTAGGGTCGCAAGGAATCGGCTGGCAAAAACTATTCGAATCGTGGGATTTCCTCGAATGAGAATACGATCACTTCTTCACCTGTGACTGTGCTTATGTCGTGATGCATGCTTCGAACTTTGACGCCAACCGCTTCGTGGACTAGAGACTCCAACATCGGACGGGCCAACTCCAGCAATTGCTTACGTGTCTGCTTGATGAGATCTCGTCCTTTTTCTGGCGAAGCAGTTTTGCCAAGTTGACGTTCTGCCAACGTTAATACGCTGCGAAGTCGAACAACAAGAAGATCTTTGATGAAATGAATTTGCACTTGGTCCGATCGCCAACCCAGATACTCTTCTTGAAACCGAATGATCCCATCGCAGATCGCCGCTTCGCTCTCCGTTTGTGTTAATGATTTGGATACACGGTCGCTTCGAATTTTACGGGCTTCTTCACTCGGTAGTCGATACTCTAACGAGGGAGTGGATTTGCCTTTGGGTGCTATTCTAGATCGTGCGGCAGCCGTAGCTGCAGGCTCTACACTTGCCAGCACAGACTTAATTTCATCCAGTGCTGCTGGCTTGGACAAAACCAAGTCGCAGCCAGCTTTCATGGCTAGTACTTTGTGGCGTTCATCCTTGAGTCCAGTAATGGCTACCATCTTGGTTTGCTTGAAGGCCGGCATACGGCGCAGCTGAGTCGCTAAGTCACAACCATCAATGTCGGGCATGACTAAATCGATGAGCATTAAGTCGGGTTGAAAGGCGTTTGCAACATCGAGCGCTTGAATACCGCCATATGTTACATGCACTTGATTCCCCAGCGCCTCAACGAGTAACCCAAGCGCATCGGCTCCATCGCGATTGTCGTCAACGATGAGTACACGCAGCGATTTTTCGATAGTCAAGATCTCAGCCTTCCTTCTTTGCATTATGATTTCTCTGCTCCGCGGCCGCTGCCAGAATTTCTCTTACTTGTGCGAGTCGTGCTGGTTTGCAAGTGGCAGTGGAACGGATATCAGCATAATATCGTAAGCCTGCAACTCGACGCGAGAGGGTGAACAGCTTCGTTTCTGTCCCACTCTGTTCCACGCCAATATTGATTCGAAAACGTCACAGGCACAAAAATAGCCGACGATGCAAAGACACCGATAAAGGAGCTCCGCTGCGTCGGCTTACTTATTTACCAGCTATTGCGAATCCCGCCGGTGTGCTGGTGAAAACAAAGCTTAAAAGTTACGCACTCTCAAAGGCCATGAGGTACGTAATTATCTAACGACACCCGGCAAATCCTAGAACTTCTCTGATTCGGTTGGATTTGTGCTGCTCCATGGTCATAAGCGAGGCTAAACGAAGCTGCAAATTGACTGCAGCCTGCCGACGTTCTTCCATTTCGGACGTCGACCACGACTTCCGTATCGCCAGTCGTCGATCTCTAGCGTTTTCTGATTTAGCAACAATGGATACGAGCGATTTGATTTTCATTTGAAGTTCCTTACGTTGTTTGGCTCCGTGCGAGAACAATATATATACACGGACATTTTTGGTAACCGCAATTCGCGGGCCAATTCCAACCGAGATGGAAACCCTCTTTGGAGTTAAGCCTTCCATTCGTGCTCGTCCCGACGGAGGCCGCAATTGGCTACAAGCGTGCTCATTCGGTCCGTAGTCCGTCGGCTGGGCTCAGCCCACCCGACGTGGAAGCAACGTTTGAACGGGTGAAACGTTGCTTCCGCGGATATGAAACCGGAGGAGAGCTGAGCCACGCATGGGGTGCTTGTAGCTGCCAATTAACACCCCGCTGGGATGAACCCAGCGGTCGCGAAACACCGGGAAAAATGCTTCACAGTATTGCCCTTTAGCCGAAAACGGCGACAACGGGGCGAGGGGGAGAAAAACGCATTGGATTCGCTACGGTGGTCGCAAATCAACCATGCTGGACGAAGCGCCAGGGCGTTCACTGCCCGATTCGCAATTGGCGGACGCGTAACTATCTGAACATTGAATATGCCAGCTAATTGTCTCTCTTCGTCCGTGAATCACTAGAGGGAACGCATTTACTTGCAGTGACTTGGCGACTGCAAGACTTACGGTATGGCGTTTGCGTTACTGCAGGCTTGGTATTCGAATGCGAACCGGAGCACACCGGCACATCCTTCCTTTGAAAGAAAATGGCCATGTTAGGAACAGTTTTGTTGGTACTCTTGATCCTCATGGTTTTGGGCAGCGTGCCCACTTGGCCACACAGTCGCAACTGGGGGTATTACCCAAGTGGAGGGTTTGGATTGATTTTGTTGATCCTTCTCATTCTGGTTCTAATTGGGCGAGTTCCAATCGGTCTATAACCGTTGCAAATACTCCCCTTTCTGAAACGGATACCTTAACGGTGAATCGATTTTTATCCATTGTTCTTTTTTTGATTCTCATCATTGCCTGCGTTGGCTTTTGTCGAGGCTGGTTTAGCATGACGGCGGAAAATGAGCCGCTAACTGAAAAGCTGGATGTTCATTTTCAAGTGGATCGGGACAAGATGAAGCAAGATGCGAATGCAGTTGAAGATAAAACGAAAGCTCTCTTCAGTTCTGAGAACGGCGAAAGAAAAATCCCTTAGTAAGTACCCAGTAGAGTTCACGTATCCGAGCTCTGACGCTCGGGGCTGGTCAAAACCGACCAATCGCCGGAATGACTTTCTTTACAACGGAAATGAGAAGTAGACGTGAAGTCCAAAGGGGAAATTGAAGCCGCGGTTTGCAAAGTTGTTTCGAATTTCGAGCAAGAGTACATGGGGCGAGGCCCTAAAGTCATTCACGCCTATTTACTGAGAGATTTGCTCTTGATTCGGATGCAAGGCGTTTTGACAGCGGCCGAACAACATTTGGTAACGACTCTCCCCGCCGAAAAAGGACGTGACCTTCTGAAGCAGGTTCGAACCCAACTGATTGAAACAGCAACACCTATTTTGGAAAAATTGATCCACGATATCACCGGCGTTGCACCCTGTAGCATGCATCACGACATCAGTACCACAACTGGTGAAGAGGTGATTTTGTTTTCGCTTATTAGCGAACCGGTGTGTCGAGAAGTGAAAAAGTAGAGGGCGTTCGCAATCCAGAGCCGCCCCAAACGACAAGCTGTGCAGTTGACAATCCTACTCCTTGTGTTGATTCAATCGACCATCGTTTAAGGAATGAAATGTAGTCGTCATGTACAGGACCAGCCATGTCACAACACTTCCCAACGAATCGCCGCGACAGTTTGTCGATCGCGTC
>Ga0136611_10001657_pt1 | contig 15526 bp, 12 predicted proteins | sample AntDrymUQ2232306_2_FD_106645 | JGI IMG/M metagenome (GOLD analysis project Ga0136611, IMG submission 106645) | Polar desert sand microbial communities from Dry Valleys, Antarctica - metaG UQ223 (23.06) | ecosystem: Environmental > Terrestrial > Soil > Desert | place: Antarctica: Dry Valley...
ACACGGGGGCGACCGGCTCGACGGCCGGCGTGGATCTCTTCGCCGGGGGCCGCTCGGCCACCAAGGCGGCCGGCCGCTTCATCCTCGACACGCTCCTGAAGTCGAACTTCGAGGTCGGCATGGGCGGGCGCTGACACCAATGGACCCCGCCCTCCACGTGGGTGAGGACGGGGTCCGTGCTGCGGATACCGGAAGAGACGTGGCAATTATGATGCGCGTCGCCGCCACGCCCATTGGAGGTTACGCCAGGTCTAGGCGCACCACCGAGACATCTTCTAGCACGCCGCCGACAATCTCGATGGCCGGCAACTGGCCCGCTGCGCCGACCTGCTCGAACGACGTGAAGCTCGCCATCTGCGCGCTGGTGCGGGCGTTGGCCGCCCAGGAGATCGTCTGGGAGTTCGTGATCCCGCCGATCTGCACCAGCGACTCCTGGAGGCGGACCCGACCAGACACCTGATATAGGCCCGGCTCGGTCACCGAAAGCCGCGTGACGACGGGCGAGGCACCGATGCCGACTGCGCGCGCGACTTCGGCCGATGTGGCGGAAGCACTCCCGCTCGCGGCGACGGGAAGCGTGTCTAGGGCGCTTGCCGCCGCTTGTATTGTTGCTGCCGGAGGATGGTTCGGCTGCCGCCCGCGGCATTGATTCGACAGGTGCGTCGCGCTCTTCTACCATAGCAGTCGGAAAACCTGGACCGTCGCTCGGCGCGCACGAGCCGACCGGCAGTCTGGGTTCGGCCGCTGGCAGGCAATTTTCGGCGACGGAGAAGGCACGATGTGGAACAACTTCCAGACCAAGGTGGAGCAGGGGATGGTCGCCGGTATCACCACCATTCCCGGTGGCGGCGGTGACACGATCGAGGCGTACGTCGCGCGGCCCGATGGCGCCGGCCCGTATCCGGGGGTGGTGCTGGTCCACCACCTGCCGGGCTGGGACGAGTACTACCAGGAGCTCGCGCGGCGGTTCGCGAACCACGGCTTCATCGCGGTCGCCCCGAACCTCTATAGCCGATTCGGCGGCGGTACCCCCGACGAGGCGGCGGCGGCTGCACGCGCGGCCGGCGGCGTGTCGGACGATTCGGTTGTGGCCGATTCCGTGGCAGCCCTCAACTACTTCAAGGGCCTTCCGAGCGGGAACGGCAAGGCCGGCATCATCGGCTCGTGCTCGGGCGGGCGGCATGCCGTGCTAGTTGCCTCGCGGAGCGATGGCTTCAGCGCGGTCGTCGATCTGTGGGGCGGTGGCGTCGTACAGTCGGCCGATCAACTGTCGGCGAACCAGCCGGTCGCGCCCATCGACCTGACGCCCAATCTGAACGCGCCGCTCCTCGGCCTCTTCGGCAATGACGATCAGCGCCCTAGCCCGGAGCAGGTCAACCAGCACGAGGAAGTCCTGAAGCAGAACGGGAAGGACTACACGTTCCACCGCTACGACGGCGCCGGACACGGCTTCTTCTACTACCACGCGCCCGCCTACCGCCAGCAGGCTGCGATGGACGGCTGGAATAAGGTTGTCGCATTCTTCAACCAGCACTTGCTATAGCCTTGCACGAGGCCGAGAGCGGCGCCGTGCCGCTCTCGGCCTCCGCTCACCGTCTCTGCAACGTCGTGAGCCCACCTGTACCGACGGTCACCGACAGCCCCAGACGTCCCGTGACGGAGTCGTCCCGCGGCGTGGGTCGCGGCTCAGGTCAGGGACGCTGTCGATGATGTAGGCGACGACCAAGAGCGATCAGGACGACACCGACCCCCGCGACGCTGCCAAGCATGGCCGAGGGCCAGTCTACGACCCCCGCGTGCGGAAGCACGTGTGGTGCCACCATCGGTTGTACCGAGTCCGTTGGTGGCACCGAGGCCGCCGGTGGTGCGTCGGCCGTTGGAGTGGCTGCCGACGCTGGGGGAGTAGACTGAGTGGTCACCGGTGCGGACGTAGGTGCTGGGGGTGCGGCCGCAGGAGGTGCGGTTGCCGGAGGCGGCGACGCGGCGGGCGCTTGTGCCAACCGTATGTCCGCGCACGCGACGTAGATCGGCAGCTCCTGCGGCGACCGGTGCATGTGTATCGCGTGCGGCAACGATGTTACGTCGGAGAGCCTGCCATCGACGACCGTCGATGACGCCCCGTTGGTGACCGCGTTCAGCGAGAATTTCGGCTCCGGATTCAGATTGGCGCACGTCCCCTCGTGGATGTGCGCCGGCCGCGGGATCGCTCCGGCGCCGGTTGCCCGGATCTCGATCGACAGCTTGCCCGGGGCCGTCTCGGTCAAGGTCGCCTGACCCGTCAAGCCCGAGTCATTCTGACTCGACATCTCCAAGGTCACGCTCGGCTGCTGGGCGAACGATACCGACGCCGTCGCCACCGCCAGCACCAGGCTCGCCGTGACGGCGAGAGCCAGCCCGCTCCGTCGTCCCATCGTGTACTCCCACGCCTCTCGACCGCGCCGCTCGGACCTTCGTCCCGGCGCGGCTCCAGCCCAGACTGCGAAAGCCCCGTCGCGTCCCGAGCCGCCGTGGCAGGATAGATCCTGCCACCCGGGCCGTCAAGCTGACTCGGTGAACCCGGATGCCGGCGCCGATGCAGATGGGCGTCAGACCATCGTCCATCTGCGTCAAGTGACGGGGATCGGCACACCGCGGCTCATCGCCAGGGCTTTCGGCTTGTTCCCCCGCAAGCGCGCCGACTACAAGATGTGCAAGCAGTTCGAGACGCGGAGGGCGACCCACCATGCAACCGAACCTCGTGTACGTCGGCACGTACACGCGCTCCGGACGTTCCGAGGGCATCTACGTCTACGTGCAGGATCCCGAGTCGGGCGAGCTCTCGCGACTCTTCGCCGTGCCCGAGAGGGATCCCTCGTTCCTCGCGTTCGATCCACGCAAGCGCTTCCTGTTCGCCGTGAGCGAGATGCGCGCGTTCGAGGGCGAGGGCATGGGCGAGGCCGTCTCGTTCTCCATCGACCAGGATACCGGCAACCTGACCCCGCTGAGCCGCCAGACGACCCACGGCGGCGAGCCGTGCCACCTCGCCACCGACGCGACCGGCCGCTTCCTGTTCGTGGTCAACCACGAGCACGGCAGCGTCGCCACGTTCCCGACCGGCGACGACGGCATCCTCGCGCCGAGCTCCGATCTGCGCCAGCACGAGGGCTCGGGCCCGGGGCCGACGCAAGCCGGGCCGCACGCCCATTTCGTGACGCTCGACCCGTCCAAGGAGCGGATACTCGTCGCGGATAAGGGCATCGACAAGGTCATGCTCTATCGACTCGATGCCGCGCGGGGCGCCCTCCTGCCGCACGATCCGCCGTCCGCCAGTCTGCACAGCGGCGCCGCCCCGCGCCACATCGCGTTTCATCCGAACGGGCAGTACGTGTACGTCAACGGCGAGGCCGACATGACCGTCACGGCCTTCGCTTTCGACCCGGAGCGGGGCCGCATGGAGGAGCTGCACTACCTCTCGACGCTGCCCGATGGTGCCAACGGCGAGCGCTTCTCGACCGCCCAGATCATGGTCGAGCCGCGCGGGAGGTTCGTCTACGTCTCGAACCGGGGCCACAACTCGATCGCGATCTTCGCCATCGACCAGGCCACCGGACGCTTGAGTGCCGCCGGCCACCAGCCGACCGGCGGCGAGACGCCCCGCAACTTCAACATCGACCCGTCCGGCACCTTCCTGTACGCCGCGAACCAGAACAGCGACACGATCGTCCAGTTCCGCATCGACCCCGACACCGGCCAGCTCGCCGCCACAGGCAACGTGACCGAGGTCGGCTCGCCGGTCTGCATCCTCTTCGGCTGACCGCTTTGACTCGCCCGGCGCTGGACCACGCGATCCTAGATGGCGCCGAATTGATAGCCGCCGGATCTGCCGGGCTTGCCGCGGCGGGCGAGGCATGTCTCGGCCTGGTGCCGGCCCGCTCGCTAGCGGTATACGCCGTTGTGCCCGAGGCTGTACCTGCCTTGCTGCGGGAAGTACGTCAACCCGTGCGGCGCCGCTCCGGTTCGAATCGTGGCGATCGTCCCGCCCGTGTTGGTATCCACGACCGACACCGTCCCATGATTGCGATTCGAGTACCAGAGCTGCTGGCCGTCCGGCGACACCTGGAGCATATCCGGGCTGCCCCCGACGACCCATTCCGTTGCAACGCCGAACGAGGCGAACTCGATCACGGAGATGGTGCCGCCCAGTCGATTCGCCACGTAGAGTGCCCGTGTATCGCGGCTGATCGCCAGGCCGTGACACCCGGCGCGGGTGGGCACGAACCCTACTTCCTGCATCGCGTCCGGGTCGATCACCGACACGCCGCCGCGACCCTGGTCGCACACGAAGAAATGCCGCCCATCGGGCGCCAGCTTGATGTCCACCGGCAGGCGGTTGCTCCGCATCACGCCGGCCACGGCCATCGCGTGGACGTCCACTTTTACCACCTGCCCGCCGAACTCGCAGCCGACCATCAAGTACGAGCCGTCGGCCGAGAAGTCGAGATGATCGACGCCCGATCCCGGAATCTGCACCCGTGCGAGCGGCGCCCACGACCGGGGATCGAAGAAGTCGAGCCGATTGAACCGCTCCGCCGCCACGATCGCCTTGGTGCCATCCGGGGAGAAGTACAGGTTGTACGGCACGGGCACGGGAATCTGGCCGATCGGCCGCCCCGCTCGCGGGTCGATCACCGTCAGGAGATTCGAGTCCATCACGTTGACGTAGAGCAGGCTGAAGTCCCAGGCCGGCGCGACGTGGTGCGGAGTCCGCCCGACCGCGAAGCGATCGACGATCTGCATCGACAGCGGGTCGATGACCGCGACGTCGCCGCCGAGCTCGTGCGGCACGTAGACGCGCGGCGGGATGTCGGCGACAGACGCGGGGATGGCGAACTGGGTGGTGGTGGCCGCCCAGACGTTCGATGCCGTGTCGGGTACCGGAGCTGCCGTCCGCGTCGCGGCTGCCGACGAGGATCCTGGAGCGCCCGATGGAGATGCCTCGGGGCTGGGTGCGACCCCGGGATCAGGCTCGCCCTCGGTGCCCGCCGAGGACTCCGGCGTCGGCGATCCTTCCGAACTCGGTGGCCGCTCACTAGCGCCGCCGGCCCCCTGCTGCTTCCGCCCAGCAACGAATGGCGCGACATGTCCCGCCGCGTTCGCGGGTCCAATGCTTGTCGAGATCGCGCCCAGCGCCAGCGCGCCGCCGAGCGAGCGTACCAGCCGCCGACGCGATACCGTTCTTGCCATTCCTATCCCTTTGCCCTTCTGACGTTGCCCCATCCGCTCGCCACCGAGCGCGGCATGCCCCAGCGCGGCTCACGACCATCTGATTGCGATGGTACGTCCCATTGCTGCGACCACGGATGCGTGTCGGGTATGGCGTCGGCGACGCGACGCCGCGCGTAGCATACCCAACTGCCACGGGCCTGAGCATGGAATTCGCGGCGATGAATCCCCCGGTCGGCGCTCAATACCACTGCGATCGGTCGTCGCCCCCGCGGCGACCGCGCATGGTCTATTCCGGCGCCCTCATGGCGCCCTCATGGCGCCCTCGGGCGTGGCCGACGTGGCCGGACGCCGATCCTGCCCCAGCGTCTCCCGCGCGACGAGCCACACGAGCAGCGCCGACGCCGCGTGCAGCGGCGCAAACGCGACGAAGGCCACCCCCGCGTGGGCTGTGCCGGCGATCAGCCCCCCGATGATCGGGCCGGTGAACGCCCCGGATTCGCCGACCGAGCGGCGGAACGCCTGGATCGTACCCCGCGCGTCGGCGGCGACGATGTCGTAGGTGAACGACGTCATGGACCCGACCGCCAGGCCGGACGCGATGCCCTGCAGGAGGACCGCCACCGCCAGGGCAGTCGGCGTCGTCGAGACGCCGAGCGCCAGGAAGGCGACTGCCGCGAGCGCCGCCGCGGGCACCACCGCCGCCTTGCGGCCAACCTTGTCCGAGAGATAGCCGGCCGGCACGATCATCACGAGCTGGGTGATGCCGGCGATGCCGAACAAGTAGCCGACTTCGGAGGCCGTATACCCGAGATGGCTGACCACGTAGACCGGGAGCAGGCTCTGGAAGGCCGTCCCGCGCAACATCGCGCAGAAGGTCGCGAACATCAGCACCTGGAACGTAGTCGCGTAGCCGGGCGCGACGCTATCGAAGAGGCGACGGAGCGGAACGTCCGCCCGCGACCGGCGAATCTGCACGCGAGCCTCGCGGTAGGTCAGGCCAATGCCGCAGACCGCCACGGCGAACACCCCGGCCAGCATGAAGACGGCCGCGTAGCCGGCGCGGTCGGTGAGCTGCCCGCCGACGACCGGCCCGAGCGTCGTGCCCGCCGCCGAGATGCCGAAGAACGCCCCGATGACCCGCCCGCGGCTCTCCGCGCGGATCTGCTCGACCGCCGCGATCTCGCGGCCGAGGCTCCAGAGGCCGTCGCCCGCCCCGACCAAGAACTGTCCCACGAACACGAGCGCAAACCACGGCGTGGTTGCCGAGATCAGCAGGCCGCACAGTACGATCAGTGGGCCGACCACCATCGCGGCGCGTCGGCCGTGATGATCGACCACATAGCCGGCCGGGAACAGGCTCACCGCACGCCCGAGGAGGGTTGCCGTCACCGCCTGCGCCGCGAGCTCCGGGGCTACGTCGAACGACCGGGCAAGGATCGGCAGTGCGGGGAGGAGCATCCCGAGGCCGAACCCCATCAACACCGATGGCAGATAAATGTGGAACAGGATCCGCGCGATGCCGCCCAGGCGAACATTCATGGCGCCCGTGACGATAGCAAACCCGCGATGAGTGCAAGCCGCCCGTCACCGCACCGCCCAGCGCGACTCCGCCCGTTCACGGGCGCGACACGCGCAGGGCGCGCACGACCATGACCGATGGTATGTCTACCGCAATGCCGAGGCCGATGCGGCTCGTTGTGGTCTCGCCGCACCTCGACGACGGGGTGTTTGGCTGTGGTGACCTGATAGCGTCGTCGCCCGGCACAATCGTGACGACCGTCTTTGCGGGGGCGCCGTCGTCCTACGTGTCGTACACCGATTGGGATGCGTCGGCCGGCTTCACGCCGGGTGACGACGTCGTCGCCCGGCGCCGTCAGGAAGATCGGGCGGCGCTCAGAGCGTTGGACGCCGAGCCATTGTGGCTCGACTTCCTCGACTCGCAGTACGCCGCCCCGCCATCATTGCGCTTGCGCCTCCTCCGCGCGGTACAACGGCGACTCGACCTATTTGGCTCGGAGTACACCGCTGCGTCGGCGCTCGCTGACGTGGCGACCGCGCTCGATGGCGCGCTCAGCCGCACGAGCCCGGATACGGTGTGCCTCCCTCTCGGGCTCCTTCACCCGGACCATTTGCTCGCGAGCGATGCCGCGTTTGCGAGCATGCGGAATAGACCCTCGCTCACCTGGATGGTCTACGCGGAAGCGATCTACCGCCGCGTGCCCGATGCCGTTGAACGCCGTCTCGCTCGGCTCAGTGGGCGTGGACTACGCCTGTCACCGATCGCCAACTCCCAAGCAGCGGCGTCCGACTGTAAGCGCCACGCCATTGCGCAGTACGCCTCGCAGCTACGGGCACTTGGCGGGGCATGGGCCACCACGCTGGCTGACGTTTACGAGCCGGAGTGCTACTGGCGCGTGACGACGGAGCCCGCCACATCAAGTCAGTGCATGCCGTAGGGCAGACCCCGTGCGTGCCCTCGGCGCGGCATGCACGCGGGCCTGCCCCTACCAGCGGCATCGGCCGCGCAGGGCATCCGTGGGCCATCCCGGTTACACGCGGCGGAACTTCTGCAGCCGATCGTTCCCGCCGACTTCGGCGACATAGAGTGACCCCTCAGGGTCGAGCCAGACACCGTGCGGGCCGTTGGCGAACTGGCCCGGCGCATCGCCCTTCTCGCCCCAGCGACCGATCAGCGATCCATCCGCCGACCAGATCTCGACTCCGTCGCCGGAGACGATGTGGAACGCGCCGTCCGGGTCGATCGCGATGTCGTTGCCGCGCCGCACGCCGTCGTTGGAGCCCGACGAACGTTCCGTCGATCGTGAACTCCTGGAGACGGCTGTTCTCGCGGTCGAGCACGAACACCCGCGAGTCGCCGGTGATGGTGACGTCGTGCGGCAAGTTGAACTCGCCCGGTCCGGTCCCGACGGTCCCGGTGACGGGCTCGCCGCGAAACTTCTGGATGAACACCGGGTCGCCGCCGCCCCACGTGAGAATGTGCTCGCCGGCCGACGAGAAGCGATGCACGCGGTTCTGGCCGTAGCCGTCGGACACGAAGATGTCGCCGTTCGGCGCCTGCTTCGCGCGCGTCGGCATGTTGAACGGGGCTCCGGGGGTGCCCGGGGTGCCGCGCGTCCCGAGTGTCTGGAGGATCTCTCCGGCGGACGCGTGTCGCGTGACCGTGTGGAGGCCGGTGTCGGCCACGAACAGCTCGTCGTCGCCATTGACCCACAGCCCGTGCGGCGACGAGAACGTGTTGCCCCAGTCGGTGAGGTAGCTCCCGTCTGGATTGAGTACCAGGATCTGCCCGATGCCGGGCAAGATGTTGGCGACGCCGCCGCCCTCGGGGATGTTGCGCACGCCGACATACGCCCTACCCTTCGAATCGAGCGCCACGTCCGCCGCCACGCCCCCAATCTCGAACGACGGCCAATTATCAACCACCTCGTACTGGTATGACCCCACGCCGAATCGCTTCGCCACGTTCACCCTCCCGTTTTCTGCCGCGCCGCGCGACGCTCAGGCGGCAAGTAGCCGCAACAGCTCCTCGACGCGGTAGCCACTTTGCCGTTGCGCGCTCAACAACGCGGCGACGATACGCGCGCGGGCCGCCAGCTCGCGCGTCGCCGCCTCGGCCGTCAGGTTGGTGTCCGCGCCAATCAGGACAACCGAGGCCGTGAGTAAGGCTCGGACCAGCTCCTCGAAGCGATCCTTGTCGAACCAGAGCACGTCGCGATAGCGGTTCACGCGCAGGAATTCCTGCACGTCCCCGTCGCGCAGCAGCCCTTCGAGGACGCGGCGGGCTTCCGGCGTGCCATCCACCCACAACGCGCGCTCCTGCGCGAGTAGCACTCGCGCCAGTGCCGATGCCAGCGTGGCCGACTCCTGCTCGACGCCCATCTCCAATGCCGACACCTCGATCGTGCGTCCGAGCAGCCATTCGTCGAACCACGTGCGACTGACGTCGGCGGCGTGCTCGGGATCGACGAGGCCGCCGAGTGTCCGCGTCAGTGCCCAGCCGAGGACGGTGATCCAGCGCTTCGGATGCGTGCCGAGGTACGACTCCGCCGCCAAAAGCGCTCCGCCCGCCGCGTCCTCATCGTTGGCAGCGACGAGCGATTCGAGACCCGCGAGCGCCGAGCCCCCCGGCTGGCCTGCGGCGGACCCGGTCGCATCCGACTCGAGCACGCGCATCAGCGCACCGCTCGACGCGACACCGCTCGCGCTCGTCGCTCGCTCACTTGGATGACCATGCGTTCCGCTGGTTCTGTCAGCATCGGACGCTGCCTCGGACTTTTCGCCCGCATTCTCGAGCGTCGGCCTCTGCGCCGGAGCAGGCGAGACCGAGCCAGGTGCGACCGCCGTGCCCGTAGTTTGCGACACCGGGTCGGAAGACGACCGCGATGCGGCTGCGAGCGTCCGAGCCATAGACCCGGCGATGTCCGACGTGCCCGCGAGATTCTCGCCCTCGACGCCCTGCGGCGTCGGCGAGCCAGCGTCGTCTCCGGCTGTCGAGATTGAGCCCATCGCCTGAGAGCCGCTCGTGCCAGCGTCTCGATCGGTCGTGGCGTTCCTACTTGGCCCAGGCGCGGCCGTGACGTCGGCTCCGAGGCGGGCGGCGCGTCCGACCGCGCGCGCGCGTGCCGAGATGGTCAGGAGTGACCGCACGCCGGCCACCGTGTCCGCCACGATCGCGTCCGCGTCGCCGGAGCCGCCCGCGAACCCGCGCGCCTCTTCGACGAGACGCCGCACGCGCGCCTCCGCGTCCGCCAGCACCGCCGCGTCCGGGACGCCGTTCGGCGCGACCGCCCGCGCTCGGATCAGGCGGGTCAGGAGCGCCGGCGCGACCAGCTCCTCGAATGGCTGCTGCACCGGCCGCACCAGCATCCCGCGCAGTGCCTCTTCGACACTCGGCACGCCGCGCCCGCCGAGGTACTCGGCCAGCCTACGATAGCGGCCATCGGCGTCCTGGACGTCGCGAAGATCGAGGAAGACGTGGCGCCCGTAGGCCCCCAGCTCGACGTACAGCCCCTCGTTCGCGATCTGCCGATTCTGCCGCAAGAGCTCCAGTCCGGACGCCTGGTCGCGCAGAATCACGTACCAGTCATCGCCGTCCCGCAGGCCCAACCCTTCGAAGACCGATTGGCGCACGAGCTCCTTGTCGTCGCCGCGCCCGGCCTTTCGGGCGTACTCGGCCGACGAACGCACGTACCCGCGCGTGGGCTGGGCCTTGTTGTGGTACAGCACGAGCGTCCGCTCGTCTCCGAGCCGATTCGAGTAGGCGTACACGTCCTCGTTCGTGCTTCCGTCCGTCGTCACGAAGTCGTAGAGCAGGAAGTCATCGACGCCCGCGAACATGGCGCGCCGCCGCAAAAGCGGGAAGATCTCGCGCTCGTGGCGCTCGACGAGGTGCCCGTCGATGGTCTCGTCCCAGAGCGCCCGGCGGAACTCCATGCCGTACTTCTCAGAAAACCCTTCGAGCTGCCCGTGGCCGAACATCGGCAGACCCGGCATGGTCACCATGATCGTCGCGACGCCGAAGTACTTGTCGCCCTTGCCGAACTGATCGACGGCCGTGCGCTCGTCGGGGTTGTTCATGAAGTTCACGAATCGGCGCAAGACCTCCGGGTCGAACTCCAGCGTGTTCTTCATGACCTGCCGATACTTGCCATTCTCCTCGTCGCGCAGCATGTTCATGAACGCGCTGTTGTAGACCCGGTGCATGCCGAGCGTCCGAACGAAGTACCCCTCCAGCAGCCAGAACGCCTCGGCAAGCAAGAGCGTGTCCGGCGCCTCGGCCGCCACCCTATCGACGACCTCGCGCCAGAACTCCTGGGGCATCGCGGCATTGAACTGGTCGCGCGTCAGGCCGTGCTCGGCGCGCGTCGGGATCGCGCCGCCCGTCCCCGGCTCCGGGAACCAGAGCCGCTGATAGTGCTTCTTCGCCAGCGTCATGGCGGCGTCGAAGCGGATGACGGGGAATTGCCGCGCGACGTGCAAGATGGTCTGGATAACCGCCTCGCGCGCCTCGGGATTCAGGTAGTTCAACTGGGCGGTGTCGTTCCACGGCATGCTGGTGCCGTCGTTGCCGTGGTAGACGTACTGCTCGCGTCCGCTGTTCCGATCGACGCGCTTGAACGCGACTGCCGCGTCCGTGCGATCGTAGTAGTGGTCCTCGATGAACAGCCCGACGCGGCCGTCCTCGGACAGGTCCGGCCCGCCGTACGTGTACCAGGGGTACGGGTTCTCGTCGAGTGTGACGAACCAGTCGGGATGCTCGACAACCCATTTCGAGTAGATGCCGACATGGTTCGGCACCATGTCGCTCGCCATGCGGATGCCGCGCGCCCACGCCCGATCCTTGAGGTTCTGATATGCCTCGGGTCCGCCAATGTCGCCGGCTATCACGTAGTCGAACAGCGAGTACGCCGAAGGCACCGCGTCAGGGTTGCCCGTGAGCTGCTTGATCGTCTGTGACGCCCACGACCGCTCCCACACGCCGATCAACCAGAGGCCGGTGAGTCCGGCACGCGACAGCCGGTCCAGCTCCTCGTCGGGAATGTGGTCGAGTCGGTAAATGTCGCGGCCGTACTGCTTCGAGAGCTGGTCGAGCCAGACGTAGATGTTCTTCGCCATCAGCACCAGGCTCGGCATCCACCCGAGCTCCGGCGAGAACGCCTCCGCCTCGACCTCGTCCCCACTGATGTAGCCACCGCCCGTGGCGAGATCCTGCCGACTGATCACCGGCACCGGGCCGGGGCCGAGGAACGTCAGCTTGCGCTCTTCCTTAATGAGGTCGAGACTGGTCAAGAGGCGGTACACCTGATCGCCCAGGACCGTGGCGCCCCACCGACCGCGAATGAAGTCGAGCTGCCCCTCCAACGAGTGCGGCGACGCCTCCGCAAGCTGGCGCAGCATCTCGATTAGGTTGAGGTTGTCCGGCCCGAACGGCGGCTGCGTGTCGAAGTAGGCCCGCATCTCCTCGATCATCGGCATGTACGCCGTCTCGCGCCGCAAGTTGGCGTCGTCGAACAGCTCCAGAAACGACGAAAACGACGGGTTGACGTTCGCCAGCCAGAGCATGAGTAGCTCTTCGAGCACGATCTGGCGGTTCGGCGTGCCGTCCGTGTTGCCGCGGAGGTATTCGTCAAGTTCTATCTGGCGGCGGTACACGGCCACGGTCGGGAAGTCGTCCGCGAATCGGCGCAATGCGATCTCGACGCCCTCGCGGCCCAGGCGCTCTTCGAGCCAGGCCAGCACCTCGCCCATGGCGTCCGGGTTGACCTGCTTGCGGTACTCGGCCACCACCAGATGCATGATCTCGTCGATCAGCCCCATGGCGTTGATCTGGCCCGCCTTGACCGCCTGCTCCGGATAGCTCACCAGATCGCGCTTGTCGTTCATCCTCTGGGCGAACACGCGGGCGGCGTGGAAGTTCGCGAATATGACGTTGCCGCTGATCGAGAAGATCGTGTCGTCGAACTGGAAGCGGTCCCGCGCGCGACGCGAGACGTGGAACTCGAAGGTCGCGCCTGCGTCGTTCAACAGTGCATCCTCCTATTAAAACCCCTCGACACGCTCCCGCCGATCGTGCGGGGCGTCGTTCCCGATACGGCACTTGACTGACGCATGCGGCCGTGACGTGCGGCACCCCACTATGGGCTGCTGCCCTCCGACAATCTTCGTCGATTAGCGTGCATCGTCCCTGCATGATGCGTGCGAGGATGCGGCGAGGAGATCCTCCCCGTGTCCCGTCTGGGAGTGTGGTCGTCGGCGCAGAACTCGGTGCAGTCTAGCAGACCGACTGACCGCTCCTCGGAGAGATCTGCTGGCATGTGGCCTGCTTGCCCTGCGCTCTTGGGTCGCCGGGCCGCTGCACGGCGCGCCGCGTTCGCTTGAGCCAACTGAAAAGGAGATCGCTACGTATGGCACGCTCACTTCGGGACAAGGTCGTGGTCATCACCGGCGCGTCGAGCGGCATCGGGCGGGCAACCTCCCTCGCCTTCGCGGCGAAGGGCGCGCGGCTCGTCGTCGCGGCTCGTCGCGAGCACCCGCTCGAAACGCTCGTCACCGAATGCCGACGCCTGGGCGTCGAAGCGCTCGCGGTTCCGACCGACGTGACGCACGAGGCCGACCTCGAGTCGCTGGCGCGCCAGGCCGAGGAGCGCTTCGGCGGCATCGACGTCTGGATCAACAACGCCGGCGTCTACATGGTCGGGCGCTTCGAGGACACGCCGCCCGATGCGTTCCGACGCTTGATCGAGACGAACGTCTTCGGCGTCGTGAGCGGCACGCGCGCGGCCCTCCCCCACCTCCGCCGCCGGCAGGGCGTGCTGGTCAACACCGCGTCGGTCGATTCGGCCGTCGCAATGCCGTACTTCAGCGCGTACGTCGCCTCCAAGTGGGCCGTTCGTGGCTTTACCAACGCGATTCGACAGGAATACCTCGACGCCGTGCAGGTCTGCGCCGTCCTGTCCGCCGGCATCGACATCCCGCTCTTCCAGCACGCCGCCAACTACACCGGCCGCGCGATGAAGGCGATCAACCCGACCTACACGCCCGAGATGGTCGCCGACGCGATGATCCGCTGCGCCGAGCACGGCACGCGCGAGGTGACCGTCGGCGGCGCGGGCAGCCTCATGAAGCTCCAGTACACTTTCTTCCCCGCGCTCGCCGAGCGGCTCCTCCCCAAGCAGATCGACGCCGACCACTTTGTGCCGGGCGAATCCGCGCCCTCGACGGACGGCAACGTCTACAAGCCCATGGCCGAGGGAACCGGCACGAGCGGCGGCTGGGGCGGGGGGCACGCCGACCGCATCGGCGGGGCCGCCCTGGCAGGGATCGCCGTGGCAGGCTCCGCGGTTGCGTGGTTCGCCACGCGCGGCTCGCGCAACGGCCACGCCGGTCGCATCCCCGTACCATTCCGTCGGCGCCAGAGTGGGATGCAGAAGCTGATCCGCACGCTCGGCGCGGCCTGAAACAGAGCCGCGTCGGATCCCGGTGCGACACAACCGGCGACCACAATTCAATCGCCGAGTACCTGATACTCGAGCGAACGAGGCACCAAGGCATGAAGGAGCACGCCACCCCAAGTGTGGCGGGCTCCTCTGCGCACCCGAACCTGCCGCAGCAGTGCCGGCCGGGCGTCACCAGCGTTCCGACCATGCCTCGATCTCCGTGGCACGCAGGTTGGCAGCCGCGCCGCGAGGTCAACTCGCAGATAAACGTCGGAGGAACGATGGTGCGATTTAGAGCCAGCCTCGCGGCGCTGGCCCTCGGGATGGTATTCGCCGGCACCGCCGTGTCCGCGTCGCGGGCAAGCACGACCACGGTGACGCGGTTCGAGCCGCCAACGTTGCCCGAAGGGCTCGCCGTGGATGCGTTGGGGACCGCGTACGTGGGGATCGCGACGCGCGGCGACATCCTGCGCATCGCGGCCGATGGCGGGCAGTCTACGCTCGCGACGTTGCGGCCCGGCCTGGGCTCCTTGCTCGGCCTCGCCGTGGACGCCGGAGGCTACGTCGTGGCGGCGTTGGCCTCCAACAACTCGCCCCGCTCCGATCGACACGGGATCTGGCGAGTGCGACCCAACGGCTCGAAGGAGATTGTCGCGGAGCTGCCGCCACAGACGATGCCGAACGGGCTCGCCTACGGACCGGATGGCGCACTCTTCGTCTCGGACAGCGCGCGCGGCTCCATCTGGCGCATCGGCACTGATGGCGCCGCCGCTCCCTGGTTGCAGCACGAGCTGCTCGACGGCGATCTCCAGGCGTGCCCGCCGCGCCAGCTCCTGACGGCCGTCGGCCCCAACGGGCTGGCGTTCGAGCCCGGCGGCAGCCTGCTGGTCGCCAGCACGACCCGCGCCCAGATCGTGCGCGTCCCAGTCTAAGCCAACGGATCGGCCGGCACGCCGTCAGTGGCGCACGGCCCCGATTGCGTCTCGCTGGCCGGCGCCGACGGCATCGCCCTCGACGCAGCCGGCACTCTCTTCGTGACCGTCAACTGGCAGGACCGCGTCGTCCGCATCGACCGCTCCGGCGCCATCCAGACGCCCGCGACCAAGGCCGACGGCCTCGACTTTCCCGCTAGCGTGGCGGTGGCCCCCGGCGGCGGCGTCCTGGTGACCAATTACGCGCAGCTGTCGTATTTGAAGCGAGGCACAACACAGCCAGCGCTGCTCCGCTTCGATGGGAACTAATCGAGGCCCGGTCATAACTCGTGGCCTTCCGATCAGGCGGCTTTCAGGAAAGCTTTGAGGCCGACGCGGAGATCCTGACGATGGTGGAATCGGTAGAGCAGTGTCAGTTGATAGAGGAAGACG
>Ga0136611_10001658_pt1 | contig 15525 bp, 10 predicted proteins | sample AntDrymUQ2232306_2_FD_106645 | JGI IMG/M metagenome (GOLD analysis project Ga0136611, IMG submission 106645) | Polar desert sand microbial communities from Dry Valleys, Antarctica - metaG UQ223 (23.06) | ecosystem: Environmental > Terrestrial > Soil > Desert | place: Antarctica: Dry Valley...
CGGTCGTCTGCCTGGCGCTGGTCGGCGGGTTGCCCGCCGGGGTCGCGGCCCAGGCGACCGGCGTCGTTGGGAGCCCCGGTTCCGGCGACACGGCAGGCATGACGATCTTTGCCCAGGTGGGCATCTGCGCCGATGACGCCCTCGCGGGCCGGACCGTCTTCCTGACCAACCCGACCCCGGGGATCGACTATTCCGGCTGCCGTCTCGCGACGGCCGGCGAGGTGGAGCTGGACCTCTACGCCTCGGCGACCGCCGCCGAGGACCGGGGGACCAAGGTCGCGTCAGGGTCGGCCGACGCCTCCGGCACCGTCACCCTCACCTACGACGGTGGACAGCCCTACGTCTACCTCGGCCAGGGCGAACAGGGTGCCGGGGGCCAGTTCTCGGTCGATCTCCCGGCCGATGGCGCCGGGCGATCCGTCCTGGTACTGAGCTTCACTGGCGGCCAGGACCCGGTCGCACCGCCCCCGACCATGGACTCCGCCGTGGTGACGGCGAGCGTCGCGGTCTGTGTCGACGCGGCCCTGGCCGGGACGACCCTGGCGGTGATCGATGACCCGCTGCGGTCCGACCGCGACCTCGCGGGGTGCCGTCCGGCTTCGGAGGGCGAATACGTGGTGTCGCTGCGGGCCGAGGCCTCAGTCGCGGGCGACGGGGTACCCGAGGCGCTCGGGGAGGCGCGCTCGCGGGCGGATGGCACCGTCGCGTTCGAGGTCGAACCGGTCCGGTCGTTCGTCTCGGTCGCGGTCGGCGATGCGGTCTCGCCGGTCGTCTCCCTCGTTCCCGGTCAGCGGGTCGAGGTCGCCGTCGTGGCCTACGTCGAACCCTGGGCGACGGGGGTGACGATCGAGGTCCGCCGCTTCGTCTGCGTCGATCCGGCGCGGGCCGGGACCCTGGCCTTCTACCCCCTCGACGACGCGGCGCTGCTCGCGATCGTCCCCGCCTCGACCTGCCGTCCGGCCCGGGCCGGCGAGGCGACGATCGGCCTCTACGCCTCACCCACGCCGGTCGAAGACCAGGGCACGGCCGTGACGGCGGTCGCGACCACGGCCGAGGGGTACGCCGGGTTCACCTATACGGCCAACCAGCCGTTCATCTACGTCGGCGAGGGAAAGCCCGGCGCGGGCGGCAGCTTCTCCCGCGACATCGCCGTCGACGGCGGCGACGCGGTCGCGATCCAGGTGCTGGCCTACGTCGCCGAGGACCCGGCCGCCTGACGCGCCGGGCCGGGCCGGGTCGCCCCGGAGCGATCCGGCTCGGCCCCCTCGGGGAGTGTCCCTCGGGGCCGGACCTGGCCCGGTCCCGGCGGGCGTACTGGCCGGGTCCTACGGGCGCCAGTCGGTGCGCGAGCGCGGGGCGGGCGGGGGATCCGCCGGGTCCCGACCCAGCGCCCGCCCTGGATGATCGATTCGCCCTGGGACGTGCGCGGCACCGGCTGGTCGAGCCAGGCCGACAGGCGACTGAACTGATCCCGGACGAAGCGCCGGACCCGGCCCCGCGGCGGGGTGGCGGGCGATGAGTTCGTCAAGAACAGCCGTGCTGACGTGGGGATGACCGGGGCGCCCCGGAGCGCACCGGCGGCGGTTTGAGTGTCTTCGCGGAGCCTGACCCATTCTTGTGCCATGGAGCGTCACCTCGCCTTGGATGGTTGAACGATCAGCGGGATGGCTGGCCGGGAGGGACTCACCGTCCTCCTCACTCCCGATGATGACATCCTGGCAAGCGCGAGGCATCAGTGTTTTTGCGTATTTTTCCCGCACGTCGAGAACTACGTATACGTAGGTGAGGGGATGACCGATGGCCTTCGACGCCAGACGGCGACGGGAGATCCTGAACGCCGAGGCCGCCAGGTACCTGGCCGTGGCGATCGCCAACGTGACCCGCGAGTACCCGAACATGTCCCCGTTCGTCGCCCTCGGGCCGGGCCCGGTCCCGGCCCACCGGGATTCGCACCCGGCCTTCTACGGCTCCTTCGACTGGCACTCCTGCGTCGAGATGGTCTGGGTCGCGGTCCGGCTGCTGCGCCGGTTCCCGGATATCGCCGCCGGGCCGGACGCGCGGCGCGTCCTCGATGCCCTGCTGACGCCGGAGAACCTGGCGGTCGAGGTGGCCTTCTTCACCGCCCCGGAACACCGCACGATCGAGCGGCCCTACGGCTGGGGCTGGCTGCTGACCCTGGCTCACGAGGTGGCCACCTGGGACGATCCCGATGCCCGCCGCTGGAAAGGAGCGCTGCGGCCGCTCGCCGACCACTTCGCGGCCAGGCTCGTGGGTTGGGTTCCCCGGCTCACCTACCCGCAGCGGACGGGGCTCCACGCCAACACCGCCTTCGGCCTGTCCCTGTCGCTCGACCACGCCCTCTGGCGGGCCGGTCGCGGTGACCCGGCGTTGAGCCTGGCGATCGGGGAAGGTGCGAACCGGTGGTTTGCCGGGGACAGGGACTACCCGGCGCACTACGAGCCGTCCGGCGCCGACTTTCTCTCGGCCGCCCTATCCGAGGCCGAACTGATGAGCCGGGTGTTGTCGCCTGAGTCCTTCCCGGGCTGGCTCGGTGCCTTCTTGCCGGATTTGGCCGCCTCCGGGCCAGGGACGCTCTTCAGGCCAGTCACCATCTCCGACCTCTCGGACGGCCAACTCGCCCACCTGGTCGGGCTCAACCTGAGCCGGGCCTGGGCGATGACGGCCCTGGCGGACCGCCTCCCGGCGGACGACCCGCGGGTCGGGCCGCTGCTGGCCGGGGCCGAGCGTCAGGCCTCGGCCGCCCTGCCCCACGTCGTCGGCAGCGACTACATGGCCGAACACTGGCTGGCCGCCTACGCCGTGCTGCTGCTGTCCTGAACGGGACCATCCGGCGAGTCGCGCCGTGAACGACGGCCGCCGATCGCCCCGGCCGACCGCCCCCGGTAGCTCCGGCGGTCGCGGATCGGCGTGAGGAGGGCGCGGAGTGGGGATGGCGTGGGCTAGACCAAGCCGTGCGGGACGGCGAAGGCGACCGCGGCCGCCCGGGAGGGCTGGTCCAATTTGGTCAGGATGTTGGCGACGTGGGTGGTGACCGTGCGGCGGCTCAGCGAGAGCCGGTCGGCGATGGCCCGGTCGGTCAGCCCCTGGGCGATCTGGCCCAGCACCTCGGTCTCCCGGGCCGAGAGTCGACTCCTCCCGCCGGTGGCACGAGTCGCGGCGAGCGGGCCGGTGGTCGTTGGTCCGGCGGAGGCGAGTTCGGCGGCAGCCTCGGCCAGGGCATCATCCAGGGATGCCGAGACGAGGCCGGCGGTCTGGTCGGTCCCGCGGTGACGGGCGATGCGGGCCACGACACGGGCGTGAGCCCCGGCGGCGACCGGCGTCCGGGGGATGCTGAGCCGTTCCCTCCCGGCATCGGAGAGCGCCAGCAGGCGAGCGGCCCGGTCGTGGTGGCCCCGGTGCGCCGCCAGTTCGCCGACCACGTCGATGGCCGCGAGGAGGCCGCGGACGTCGCCGAGGTCCGTCCGGATCGCGATCGATTCCCGGAGCAGCGGCAGGGCGGTGACGATGTCGCGCTCGCCCACGGCCCGTGACCCCAATTCGAGCAGGGCATCGGCCAGGCCGATCGTCTCGCCGACGACCCGAAAGCCGTCGAGGCTCCGGTGAAGTTCTGCCAGCCCGGCGGCGACCTCGCCGGTCGCGATCAGGGAACGGCCGAGGTTGAAGCGAACATAGGCGCTGCCCCGCTCATCCCCGCGCCGGGTCCGCAGGCCCAGGGCCTCGACGAGGAGTGGGTACGCCACGGCGCCATTCCCGGCGTCGATCTCCATCTCCGCCAGGTTGTGCAGGCCCAGGCTCAGGTGGGCGGGTTCCGCCTCCCGCCGCCGCAGGGTCAGGCTCTCGTCGAAGTGGACTCGCGCCGACGCGTAGTCGCCCCGGGCGCTGGCGACGAGACCCAGGTTGTTCAGCGTGTCGGCCACGTCGCGGCCATCCCGGTGGTCCCGGGAGATGGCCAAGCTCTCCTCGTAGAGGGCCTGGGCACGGGGGTAATCTCCCAACCTATAGGTCATGTTGCCCAGGTTGTTCAGGGCCGTGGACCGGGCGCGCGTCGGGGCCGGGGAGGAAACGGCGAGGGCGCGGGAGAGCCAGTCCTGCCCTTCTGCCAGGTAGCCCCGGATCTCCCAGTAGCGCCAGAGGACCGTGCTGAGCCACAGGGCCAGGTCTGGGGCGTTGGTGATCGACCATGACAGGGCCGCGACCATGTTGGCGTGCTCCGCGTCCAGCCGGTCCAGCCAGGACCGCTGGTCCGAGCCGTAGTATTCGGGTTGGGCCCGCTGCGCCAGGCTCAGCATGGCGGTGGCGTGGGTCCGGGCGACGTCCTGGAGGTGTCCCGCCGCCCGGAGGCGCTCTTGGCCATACCCCCGGATCGTCTGGAGCATCCCGAAGCGTGGTTCACCACCCCGCGGCGACCGCGTCTGGATCAGGCTATGGCCGATCAGGCGGGTGAGACCGTCCAGGATCAGCAGGTCGGGCGGTCCCTCCTCACCGTCCCCGGGGAGGGCCGCGGAACCGGCCGGAGGCTGATCACGCATGATCTCGGCGGCGGCCTCCAGGGTGAATCCGTCACGGAAGACGGAAAGGCGATGGAACAGGACCCGCTCGTCGCGAGAGAGCAAGTCGTCACTCCAGGCGATCGCGGCCCGCAAGGTCTGCTGCCGGGCCGGCAGGTCGCGGGCGCCGCCCGTCAACAGGGGCAGGACGTGGTCGAGGCGGGCCAGCAGCTGGGCCGGGCTCAGGAGGATCGTCCGGGCGGCGGAGAGCTCGATCGCCAGGGGCAAGCCATCCAGCCGGGCGCAGATCGCGGCGATCGCCGGGGCGTCGTCACCGGTGAAGACCGTGCCGGGCCGGATGGCCATCGCCGGCTGGACGAACAAGGCGGGAGCGTGTTGGTCGATCAGGTCGGCGATGGTCGCGATCCGGTCTGGGTTCACCGCCAGCGGCGGGATCGGCACGTCGTGTTCGCCGTAGACGTGGAGAACGGTCCGGCTGGTCGTCAGCAATGTCACATCGGGGCAGGCGGCCAGGATGGTCGTCAGGATATGCGCGGCGTCGACGACCTGCTCGAAGTTGTCGAGGATCAGCAGCAGGTCTCGGTCACCGATCGCCTCGATCAGGGACGCGAGGGGATCGGCCGTGTCCCGGTCCGGGATCATCAGCGCTTGGACGATGGCGCGGGGGACCAGCGCCGGGTCATCGACGGTCGCCAGCGGCACGAATCCGACCCCGTCCGGGAAGACCGGCTCGCGATCCGCAAGTCGGACCGCGCCGCGGGGGTCGAGGGTCCGGGCGACCCGCATCGCCAGGCGGCTCTTGCCGACGCCGCCCGGACCGGTCAGCGTCACGAGCCGGACCGCGCGATCCGCGAGAAGGGCGACCAAGCGCCCGGTCTCGACATCCCGCCCCACCAACGAGGTAAGAGGGGCGGGGAGCGGTGCTGGGCCAGCCCAGGCGCGCTGGACGCGAATCGTCACGGCCATGTCCCGATGCCCCTAAGCCCGTTGACCGCCGCGATAAGACATGCCCCTAATCACCGACGAGTCGGCGATCCCGAGCCCCCGCTGCCGCCGGCATCCCGCCCGCCGCGTGCGCCCGCTGGCTGGCGTCTGCCTCGGCTGGCCGCTCCGGACTATCGCACCGGCCGTGCCCGGGGCCATCCAATCGTCATGGTACAGTCCTCGATGCCCCGGTAACATATCCAAAAGGTCCGGAGTCTAGAGAATCGGTCATCCGGCCAATGTCGAGCTACCGCCAGGAGGAATCACTTGCGGATCGCCGTGATGTCCGATATCCATGGGTTCAGCCTCGCCCTCCGGGCCGTGCTCGCCGATCTGGCCACGCGGCCGCCGGTCGATGAGGTGGTCGTGGCCGGCGACCTCTGCCGGGTCGGCCCGGCCCCGGGCGAGGTCGTGGCGATCCTCCGGGACTGGGCCTCGCCGGTCCCCCTGACGGTCCTGGTCGGCAATACCGACCGGGACGTGGTCGACGATGCGGCCGAGCCGGGAGCGCCGCCCGACCTGGTCGTGGACCAGCTCGGCGAGGATGGCGTCGGGTACCTGGCCAGCCTGCCGTTCGAGCGTCGCGTCACCCCGCCAGGGGGAACGTCGCCGGATGATGACCTGCTCGTCGTCCACGCCAATCCGCACGACCTCGACCGAAAGCTGCGGCCGGAGATGAGCGACCGGGCCCTGCGGGAGGTGATCGGGGACACGCGGGCGGCAGTGATCGCCTTCGGTCACCACCACGTCACGTTCGTCCGCCCGCTCGGCGAGACGACCCTGGTCGATGTCTCCGCCGTGGGCAATCCGAAGGACGGCGAGCTGAGCTGCCGCTACAGCATCCTGGGATGGGACGATTCGGTGAGGGAGTGGACGGTCGAGCAGCGGCGACTGCCGTACCCGGTCGAGGAGACGGCCGCCCAGATCCGGGCCAGCGACCTGCCCGACCCAGAAGGGACCCTGCAGACCCTACTGCGGGCATCGTATTGACCACGATGTGGGCCGTCGAGGCGCCCGCTGCCGACGCGCCGTCCCGCCCGCGCCTGCGCGACCTGGGCATCGCGATCGGGCGGTTCGAGCCCGGGCGGTGGAACGCGATCACCGATGTGGCCGGGGTCCGGGTCGGTCAAGTGACGCTGGTCTCCGGCGAGGGGCCGCTGGACACCGGGCGGGGTCCGGTCCGGACGGGGGTGACGGTGATCGTTCCCCGCGACGGGATCGAGGGGGACCCGTGCTTCGCCGGGACGCACGTCCTCAACGGCAACGGGGAGATGACGGGCACGGCCTGGGTCGAAGATGCTGGCCTGCTGACGACGCCGGTGGCGATCACCAACACCCACTCGGTCGGGGTGGTCCGCGATGCCCTGATCGCGTCCCGGTCGGCGCGGGAGCCAGACTTCACCGGATGGAGCATGCCGGTGGTGGCCGAGACCTACGACGGCTTTCTCTCCGATATCAATGGGATGCACGTCCGGCCGGAACACGTCGCGGCGGCGCTGGCGGAGGCGGCCGGGGGCCGGGTCGCCGAGGGAAACACCGGCGGCGGCACCGGGATGATGTGCCATGGCTTCAAGGGGGGCACCGGCACGGCGTCGCGTCGCCTGCCCGGGGAGTTCGGCGGCTGGACGATCGGGGTCCTGGTCCAGGCCAACTATGGCCAGCGGCACCTGCTGCGACTCGACGGTGTTCCGGTCGGGGCGAGGATCCCGGCGACGCGAGTGCCGCTGCCCGGTCCGGCCCCGGCGCCCACGGCAGCCGAGGCTGGAGAGGGATCGATCATCGTGGTCGTCGCCACCGACGCCCCGCTGCTGCCGGGCCAATGCCGGGGCATGGCCCGGCGGTCGGCCCTCGGCGTCGGCCGCGTGGGCGGTGTCGGGGAGAACAGCAGCGGCGACCTGATGTTGGCCTTCTCGACGGCGAATCACGGCCTGGCCGGCCAGCCGCCGGACGGTGGTCCGGTACCGGTGCTGATGCTGCCCCGCTTCGCCCTGACCCCGCTCTACGAGGCGGTCGTCGAGGCAACGGAGGAGGCGATCGGCAACGCCCTCTGCGCCGCGACCACGATGACCGGCCGGGACGGCCGGGTCGCCCACGCCCTCCCCCACGACCTCCTCATCGAGGCGATGACCCCCCGGTAGCGCCGTAGATCATCCTCTCCCATCGTCCGACGCCCATCGTCCGACGCCCATCGTCCGACGCCCATCGTCCGACGCCCGACTCCCATCTTCCGTCTTCCGACTCCCGTCTACCGTCTCCCCCGGACGATCGCCACCGCCGCGATCGCCCCGGTCAGCCCGGCGACCACCCACTGCCGGTTGGTCCGGTACCACCACTGCGGGCTGAACGTGTGAGATCGCTCCGTGAAGTCGCCCCGGGCCCCGAAGTCGCGGTCGGCATCGACCGGTTCGTAGAGGTTATGGGGGCGGTCCGGCGAGATCGGCCGGTCCGTCTGCTGGGCCTGGAAGTTGGTCTTGGCCAGGTACCGGTCGACGACGTGGGGCATGACCTTGTTGCCCAGGATCGCGGTCACGGTCGGGATGCCCAAGTTCAGCTCGCGCGGCCTGTGGGTCGCGGCGAAGATGACGGCCTCGGCCCCCAGCTCCGGCTGGAAGATGGGGGGCACGGGCTGGGGGTGGTTCGGCAGCGTGGTCTTGACCCAATCGAACTGGGGCGTGTTGAGGGCGGGGAACTGGACCATCGTGATGCCGACCCCGCTCTTCTCGTGAAGCAGCTCGATCCGCAGCGATTCGGTGAAGCCCTGGATGGCGTGCTTGGCGCCGCAGTAGGCGGACTGGAGGGGGATCGCCTGGTAGGCGAGGGCCGAGCCGATCTGGACGATCACCCCCCGGTCCCGGGCCCGCATCCGCTTCAGGGCGGCCATCGTCCCCCAGACCACGCCGAGGTAGGTGACCTCGGTGACGCGCCGGAAGTCCTCCGGGGCGATGTCCTTGACCGGGGCGAAGACGGAGACCATCGCGTTGTTGACCCAGACGTCGATCGGTCCCAGCTCGGCCTCGACCCGGTCCGCCGCCCGGTCCATCGCCGGCGCGTCGGCGACGTCGATCCGCACCACCAGGGCCGTCCCGCCCGCGGCCTCGACCGCCGCCTTGGCCCCCTGGAGTCCAGCCTCGCCCCGGGCCAGCAAGGCCACCTTGGCCCCCCGCGCCCCGTAGGCCTCGGCGATCGCCCGGCCCACTCCCGCCGAGGCCCCGGTCACCACGACCACCTCGGGTCGCGTCGTCTCCGATATTGCCATGGTGTCTCGTTCTCCTCGTGGTTGGTCCGTGCCGCCCGGCTGGGTGGGCATAGCGTCATGGGGCGCGGTCGACGCTGCTCTGGACGTCCTCGCCGCGCCAGGAACCGGATGAGCAATCGGCCCCCGACCTGCCGCGACTTGGTCCGGACCACGCGGGTTGGCCGGGCCGGCCCCCTCGGGATCCGGTGCCAGGCGAGCGGGGTCGAACACCGCCCGCCAACCGCCTCCGAATGGGTGAGACACCCGGCCACCGCGCGTCGCCAGGGCCACGATCGTGGCACCCAGGAGCAGCCCTTGCACGCGTGATTCCATCGTCCCACCCGGCAGCAGCCAGGGAGACACGACGAGCCACGCCCCGAGCGGGACGTTGACCCACCTGACCGCCCGGGTCGACTCCCAGATCGCGATGCAGGCGGCACTGGCGACCAGGGCGCCAACGATGATGTCGCTCGCGGCGGCGGTCCCGTCGTGGCCGAGGACGCCGGGGCTCGCCAGCAGCCAGACACCGATTGCCACGTTCATCAGCCGTGGCCACATTCACGAACTCCTCTCAGGTCCCGTTGTCCATGCCCGCCCGATCTCCCTGGATACCGGCTCACGCGTCACCCTGGGTCCGGCCGCGGAAGGCGTCCCAGGCCGGAGTACCGCGGGCCATCTCCCGGCGGATGTGCTGGGCGCTGGCCAGCACCTCGTCCATTGCCGGGCCGATCAGCAGGATCGAGATCACCGCCGAGACTAGGCAGATCGAGCACCAGGCATCGGAGGCGACCGGCTGCAGGACCACCAGCAGGACGCTGACGGCCCCCAGAGGCCCGACGGCCAGGCCGAACAGGATCACCAGCCAGGGCATCCGTCGCCAGCGCCCCCGTCCCCCGATCGCCGCCGTCATCGCGTCGGCCAGGTAGCCGAGGGCACCGAGGGCCCCGTCCGGGATTGGCAATATTTCAGAGACGGACGAGGTCAAAACGGTCCGGCTGCCATCTCCGAAGAATGGCTCCCAGACGGTGTCGGTGATCCCGAACTGGAACAGGGCTAGGTAGGACGCCGCCCCGAACCCGACCATCGCCAAAGCCACGATCGGCAGTCGCTGGCCCCAGGCGGAGGGGTCGTAGTCCCAGCCGGGCGGGATGGCCGGGTCGGAATGATCAGCCACGTGGCGCCCGGCCACGGTCCGTTCCTGTGCTGCGGCACCGGTCATGTTCGTGTTCAAGTTCATAAGATAAATCTCAAGTGGTCAGTTCCTATCCCGGGTTCGACGCTTCAAGACCGGTCGACAGAACGCGGTCGTCAGGCAGGTATCTCGACGATACGGGGCCCCGGCGACTGGCGAGCGATGATCGAGCGTCCGACGACAAGCTGGATGGGGCGACGAAAACCTGACAATGGCGCAACGGTGGAGGTTCGAGCGCCCGCCCTGGGTCGAGTGACCCGAGACGATCGGGCATCCGAACGATTCTGGCAGTGCATAGACTGGGCCAGCGACGGTGGGCTCTCGAATGAGCACGTTGCCGGCGAGGAGGACCCGCCGCTCGGTACCACGGGCTGAGGGGGTGCCGCTCATGCCAGGGGCCCGCGCGACCACCACGAGGATCACATCCGCGTGGTCGGATTTCGGCAACGGCTCCAGACCCGGCCGGCACTCATTCTTTCACGGTCTGAAACGAATGCTCGGCTCTCGGCGTGCGGCCCATGGGGTCAGAGCCAGAACGCATCGAGCACTACCGAGCCTCGGACGACCGCCCATGGTCCCTTCACGTCGTCCGTGCGGCTCGTCTCGCGTGAGTCTCGTCCCGCCCATCACCGGGTTTGCCCGCGCGCATTCTCTTCGACCGCTGATCGACTCGACCTCCGCCGAGATGTGGTCGTCGCTTCGCGCTGCTCGTCGCGTCACGGTGGCTCGTCTGATGAGCCGCTGCCGCCCCTCCCGCTTGAAGCGCGGGTCGAGGACATCTCGCAAGCCGTCGCCGACCAGGTTGCTGCCGATGACGGCGATCGTGATCGCGAGCCCGGGATAGACCATGAGTTGTGGCGCGCGCTGGAAGAAGGCCCGGCCATCGTTGAGCATCGTGCCCCATTCCGGCGTCGGCGGCTGCGCGCCGAGGCCGAGGAAGCTGAGCCCGGGGATCGCCAGCATCAGGCTCCCCAGTTCCAACGTCGCCAGCACGATCACGGAAGGTATCACGTTCGGCAGGAGGTGACGAAAGATGATGTGCGGGGCGGACGCCCCTGCGCAGTGGGCCGAGGTGACGAACTCGCGTTCCCGCATGCCAACGGTCAGGCCCCGGATCACGCGCGCGTAGTCCACCCACCAGACGGCGACCATGCCGATCATCACGTTGCGGAGGCTCGGCCCCAGCGTGCCGACGATCGCCAGGGCCAGGACCAGGCTCGGGAAGGCCAGCAGGACATCGACGATCCGCATCAGGATGTCGTCGATCAGGCCACCGAAGTACCCTGCCACCAGGCCGACCGAGACGCCGATGACCACGATGGCGGTAGCGGCGAGCAGAGACGTGCCGAGGGTCCAACGGGCGCCGTAGATCAGGCGACTCAGGATGTCCCGGCCGAGGTTGTCGGTGCCCAGCCGGTGCTGCTCACTCGGCGCCTGGAGGATGGCCCGGCCGTCAATCGCCGCGGGGTCGTGGGGCGCCACCAGCGGGGCGGCGATCGCGACGAGGGCGAAGGCCATCAACACCAGCGCCCCGGCCACCGCGGGGCGGTCCCGGAGCAGGCGACGCGCGACCACCCAACGGGGGGGTCGCCAGGTCAGATCCCGGCTCCCGTCGCCCGATCGCACCGTGCTGATGCCGCCGTCCAACGCCTCGTCCAACCAGACCGCCTCTCACCGCTGACCGAGTCGAATGCGGGGGTCGAGCAGGCCGTAGGACAGGTCCACCGCCAGGTTGACGATGAGGAAGACGGTGCCCATGAAGACCACGAATCCCTGGATGACCGGGTAGTCGCGGTCGAAGATCGAGTCGAGCACGAACTTGCCGATCCCCGGCCAGGCGAAGATCGTCTCGACGATCACCGCGCCGCCCAGCAGCCCGGCGAACCGCAATCCGGCGACGGTGACCACCGGGATCAGCGCGTTCCGCAGCGCGTGACCGACGATGACCGCCCTCGGCCCCAATCCCTTCGCCCGGCCGGTGCGGACGAAGTCCTGGCCCAGCACCTCCAGCATCTCCGACCGGGTCAATCGCATCAGGCTGGCACCCGTCGCCAGCCCGAGCGTCGTCGCGGGGAGGACCATGTGCTGCCAGGTGCCGCGACCGGCGACCGGCAGCAGGTGGAGGCGGACGGCGAAGAGCAAGATCAGGAGATAGGCCACCCAGTAGCTCGGCATCGAGGCACCGAGGAGCGACACGATCCGGGACAGGTGGTCCAGCGGCGAGTTCCGCCAGACCGCGGCCATCACCCCCAGCGGCAATGCCACCGCCACGGCCCCGCCCAATCCCAGCAGCGTGATCCGGAGGGTGTTGGGGAACCGCTCCAGCAGGGCGCCCAGGACCGGCTCGCCGGTGCGGTACGACGTCCCGAGATCCCCGGTCACGGCGTCCCCGACCCATCGTACGTACCGCACGACGAACGGCGCGTCTAGGCCAAGGTCCTCTCTCGCCCGCGTGACCTCTTCGGCCGTCGGCTGGCGGTCCAGTTGGCGCTGGAGCGTCAACCGGGCCGGGTCGCCGGGGCTGAGACTGGATAACGCGAAGGCGATGAACGAGATCCCGAGCCAGACCGGTCCGAGGTAGATGAGGCGCCGCAGCAGATAGGGGATCACCCCTATCCCGCGACCGTGACGCCGGCCCAGCGCTGGTTGACACCGGACGGGTGGGCCTCGAATCCGGTCACCTTGGCGGCGACGCCGAAGAGGCGGAACGTCCCGGCGAGGGGAATGACCACGAACTGCTCGTCGATCAGCACCTTCATCGCGCTCGCCGCCGCCGCCTGGACCTCCTCGGGCGGCACGGCCGAGCGACACTCTTCGATGTGGGCATCGAAGTCCGCCCCCGGGGCGAAGGCGCGACCGTAGGCGGTCGATTCGGGATCGCCGTCTGGCACCGGGGTCGAGAAGAGGAGGTCCGGCAGGAAGCAGGGGTTACCATCGTTCTGGCTGCCCGCCTCGGCCCACAGGTCGCCCTCGCCGGTGCCGAGGCGTTCCTCGTAGCTCGCGGTGTCCGGCGTCTGGACGATCTCCATCTCGATACCGACATCGGCGAGTTGGGCCTGGACGAACTCAGGCATCGGCCGGTGAATCTCGGCGTTGGGGAAGCCGACGATCATCGCCAGCGCCAGGCGCCGACCGTCCTTGGCCCGGGTACCGTCGTCGCCCGCGACCCATTCCGCGGCGTCGAGGAGCCCGCGGGCTCGCTCGGGGTCGAAGGTGGTGCCGGTGATCGTGTCGGCGGCGGGGCCGAGGATCGCCGGCGGGATCATCGTGTCGCTGATCTCGGCGTTGCCTTGCCAGACACCGGAGACGATGGTCTCCTTGTCGATGGCGTAGGCCAGCGCCTCCCGGATCGCGGGATCCTGCCCCAGGTCATACGGTTCCGCGCCGTGGATATTGACGTAGAGCGCCTCGTACGCCCCGACCGTGGAGGTGGCCAGCGTGAAGTCACCGCTCGACGGCAGGTCCTGGGCCGATTCCCGGGGGACTTCGTAGATCAGGTCAACCTCGCCCGACTGGAGCGCGAGGACGCGGGACGTGGCGTCCGGGATGAAGCGGAACGTGATCCTGGACAGGCCCGGCGCGTCGCCCCAATAGCCATCGAAGGCCTCGACGACGTACTGGTCCTCCCGGGCGTACTCGACCTCCCGGAACGGTCCGGTCCCGACCCGCGTCTCGGCGGGCTCGGTGTTGGGGGCCACGATGCTGTTGTTGGGGTGGTTGAGCTGCTGGGGCAGGCGACGATTCGGCCGGGTCGGGGTGATCTCGACCGTGAAGTCGTCGATGACCACGGTGGAGTTCTCATCGACCCCGAGGACGCCGCCGCCGCTGGCCGCGATCCTCCCCATCGACCAACGCACGGCCTCGGCCGTGAAGGGGGTGCCATCGTGGAACGTGACCCCCTGGCGCAATGTGAACCGCCAGGTGTTCGGCTCGACGAACTCCCAGGACTCGGCCAGCAGTGGCTCGATCTGGTAATCGGGAGTGAGGCGCACCAGCGACTCGAAGACGTTCGGATTGAGGGGGTACATCCCGATGTTGGCCCGGTTTGGCTCATTCCGATAACCGTCCTGCGTGGCGCCGACGACCAATTCGCCGCCGGGTGCGCCCTGCGCCCGGGCGAACGACGCCGCCCGGGCGCCGGTCGTGCCGGCCAAGGATGCGGCACCGGCCGTCACCCCGGCCAGCCGGAGGGCGTGACGTCGCGTGAGCGAGGTTCGGAGCGGATCTCGACCATGCACCATTCTCATCTCCCCATGCTGGCCCCGGTGCCCGCGAGCGGGCAGACAGGATGCTGTCGTTCTTGGCGGCCCGTCGGCCACCGCATCTTATCGACCCTCCCGCGCTCCGTCAACGGGCCGCGGCCACGCTCCGCCCGCCCGTGACCCTGGCGTGTGCCCGGACCTTCACCCTCACCGCGCTCGACACGCTTCTCCGGGCGATGACCTAACGTCCTAGAAGATCCGGCGCAGGAGGGAGGTCGTCAGGGACGTGCCGATCCCAAAGGCGATGTGGGCACCCAGGCGGCTGGCATGCTGGGCGAGAGGGTACTTGGTCGGGCCGGGGGCCAGGCCGAGCAGGGAGATCGTCGTCTCGTCGGCCGCCAGCCAGAGCCCGGTGCCGAACAGGGCTCCCGAGGCGATCGGGCCGCCGTCGATCCCCTCCGCCCAGGCGCCATAGAGGCCACCGTTGAGGGCACCGAAGGCGTAGTGGACGACATAGCTCAGGGTCGCCTTGGTCTCGTCCGATTCCGGCGGCCCACCGGTCAGCCGCTCGTAGGCGATGCGGCCGATGGCGGCGGTGGAGCTCTCGTCGTCACCGGCGTGCTTGCCGGCGATCGAGATGTCGTCGAGGGCGTGGGGGCCGTCGTCCCGGACAGCCGCCCGGGGGTCGGCCCCGGCGAGGGCCTGGGTGGCCCGCCAGAAGCCGCCCATCACCACGGTGCCGGCGATGCCCCCCACAAGCCCGATCACTATTCCCCGCCAGGGGTTTGCATCGTGTCGCATCTCGTCTGTCCTCCGGTGTGATCCCTGATCAAGAACGGCCGGACCATCCGGGCCGCATCGGTGTCAACTGCCGGGCGAGTCTCGTCTCCAGGTTGGCTGCCCGGGGGAAGCCGAGGTCGCCTCGTCCAGGGCCAGGACGGCCCGGGCGTACTCCACCTGACTGAACAGCAAAGGCGTGTTGCCCAGGAATGCTCCCGTCGCGACATCCACCTCCTCGGCGAACAGGCCGAGATCCCCGGCCAGGGCCTCGACCCTGGCGATCGTCGCCTCGGCCTCATCGACCCGGCCCATCCTGGCGTAGACGATGGCCAGCCAGAACGTGCAGGGCAGGAACGCCCCCTCGAACGATCCGATCGGTAGGTCGCTCCCGCCCGCCTCAAGGGGCATCATGGTCGGGTCGAAGCGATGGACGAACCCGCCCTGGCCAAGCCGTTCCACCACCCGCTCGACAGTCGAGGTCAACCGTGGGTCGTCCGGAGCGAAAAATCCCGTTACCCCGGCCAGGAGGGCCGAGGCGTCGATCCCACCGTCATCATCGTAGACCTGACGCAAGACGCCCGCCCCAGCATTCCAACCGCGGTC
>Ga0136611_10001659_pt1 | contig 15518 bp, 10 predicted proteins | sample AntDrymUQ2232306_2_FD_106645 | JGI IMG/M metagenome (GOLD analysis project Ga0136611, IMG submission 106645) | Polar desert sand microbial communities from Dry Valleys, Antarctica - metaG UQ223 (23.06) | ecosystem: Environmental > Terrestrial > Soil > Desert | place: Antarctica: Dry Valley...
GAATACTATTGATGTGATGAACGGCGGTATCGATGCGCTGTGGCAGGTGAACCAAACCATGGGATTGGCATTATCAGAGGATGAAATTGAATACCTGGCGTATCATTTCGAGCAAGCGGGGCGTAATCCGACGGATGTCGAATTGATGATGTTTGCCCAAGCCAATTCCGAGCATTGCCGCCATAAGATATTTAACGCGGACTGGATTGTGGACGGCAAAGCGCAGGATAAATCCCTGTTAGCGATGATACGCAACACACACCAAACGCATCCGCAAGGTACGCTGGTAGCTTATGCCGATAATTCCAGCATCATTGAAGGGGCGGAAATTGCCCGCTTTTATCCGGGCAATCAACAAGCTTACGGCTATGCCCAAGAAAAAACGCATATATTGATGAAAGTTGAAACGCATAACCATCCGACCGCCATTTCGCCGTTTCCGGGTGCGGCCACCGGTGTGGGTGGGGAAATCCGCGATGAAGGCGCAACGGGTCGTGGTGCCAAGCCTAAAGCCGGATTATCGGGTTTTTCAGTATCTAATCTGAACATTCCGAATTTTGTGCAACCGTGGGAATACGATCATTCCAATTCCGCTGAGAGTCATAAAATTTACGGCAAACCCGGACGCATCGCCTCTGCGTTGCAGATTATGCTGGAAGGGCCGATTGGCGGTGCGGCGTTTAATAACGAGTTCGGGCGGCCTAATCTGGCAGGTTATTTCCGTACCTTCGAGGAACGCGTCGCCGGAGAAATGCGCGGTTATCACAAACCGATCATGTTGGCAGGCGGCATGGGGCAGATTTCGAGCGTGCATGTGCACAAGGAAAAATTTTCACCCGGTGCATTGCTGATTCAATTGGGTGGTCCGGGTATGTTGATTGGATTAGGTGGTGGTGCGGCTTCCAGCATGGATACCGGCACCAATACCGAAGCACTGGATTTTGACTCGGTACAACGCGGCAATCCTGAAATGGAGCGACGCGCCCAGGAAGTCATTGATCGTTGCTGGCAGCTGGAAAGAACCGGTGCGGGCAATCCGATTTTATTCATTCATGATGTGGGTGCCGGTGGGCTGTCCAATGCTTTTCCGGAATTGGTGCATGATTCCGGCAGAGGCGGGCGTTTTAATTTGCGCGATATTCCTTCCGAGGAATCCAGTATGTCGCCGATGCAGATCTGGAGCAATGAAGCGCAGGAACGGTATGTATTGGCGATCAAGCCGGAATCGCTGGCGCTGTTTCAGAGTATCTGTGAACGTGAGCGCTGCCCGTTTTCCGTCGTGGGTAAGGCTACTGCCGATGATCAATTGGTGGTGATTGATCAGCAATCAACAATACCGCCTGTAGATATGGCGTTATCCGTACTACTGGGCAAGCCACCGAAAATGACGCGTAATGTGGTGCACAGCGACAAAATATTACCGGCACTCGATTTATCCGATGTGGATTTGACCGAAGCCGCTTGCCGGGTTTTGCGTTTACCCACTGTGGCCGACAAAACCTTTCTGATCACGATTGGCGATCGCAGTGTCGGTGGTATGACGGCGCGCGATCAGATGGTCGGTCCTTGGCAGATTCCGGTTGCCGATGTGGCGGTGACCAGTATGGGTTATCAGACTGTTCTGGGCGAAGCATTTGCCATCGGGGAACGTACGCCGTTGGCGCTGATCGATCCTGCGGCGGCAGCAAGAATGGCGGTGGGCGAAGCCATCACCAATATCGCTGCCGCATCGATCGACGGGATCGAAAAAATCAAACTGTCGGCCAACTGGATGGCGGCAGCCGGGCATCCAGGTGAAGATGCCGGACTCTATGACGCGGTGTATACCGTCGGCATGGAATTGTGCCCGCAATTGGGAATCAGCATACCGGTGGGGAAAGATTCGATGTCAATGAAGACATCTTGGGAGGAGGTAGATACACAGACCGATACGAAGATCCGCAAGGAAGTTACCGCACCGTTGTCATTGATCATTTCCGCATTTTCCAGCGTTACCGATGTACGCAATACGCTGACACCGCAATTATGCAGCGATTGCGGTGACACCGAATTGATCTTGATCGACTTGGGGCAAGGGCAGAACCGCTTGGGTGGATCAGCGTTAGCGCAAGTGTATAAACAAGTGGGCAATGACGCGCCCAATATCGACGGCGAAGCCGGTGCGGAGAGACTCAAGGCATTGTTTGCAGCGATTCAACAACTTAATAGGGAAAATAAGTTGCTGGCTTATCATGATCGCTCGGATGGCGGGTTATTCGTTACCCTGTGTGAAATGGCTTTTGCCGGGCATACCGGGGTAACGGTTAATCTGGATCAATTGTGTTTTGACGCACATGCCAGCGATATCGATGGATCCGAATTGCAGCCAGAGAAGTCGGGTGGTAGATTCCTGGAACGTCTGTTCGCGGTGTTGTTCAACGAGGAATTGGGCGTTGTACTGCAAATTAAAACTGCGCAGCATCATGAAGTCATGCAAGTGTTAACAGAAGTAGGGCTGCGCAATCACAGTTTTGTGATAGGACAACTCAATCTAACCGACGAAATTCGCCTGATGCGCAATAATAAGCCGGTGTTGGCAGAAAAGCGGGTTGATTTACAGCGCGCTTGGTCGGAGACCACATATCAGATGCAAAAATTACGTGACAATCCGGTGTGTGCACAACAGGAATACGATCGTATTCTGGATACTGCCAACCCGGGTCTTCAGGTTGCATTAGGTTTTGATGCGAATGAAAATATTGCCGCGCCGTATATTCAAAACGGTGTGCGTCCCAGTATCGCAATCCTGCGCGAGCAGGGCGTGAATGGGCATGTGGAAATGGCGGCGGCGTTTGATCGCGCAGGTTTTACCGCAATTGATGTGCATATGAGCGATATCATCGCGGGTCGTGTTTCATTAAAAGATTTCAAGGGATTTGCCGCGTGTGGCGGGTTTTCCTATGGCGATGTACTCGGTGCGGGGGAAGGTTGGGCCAAATCCATATTATTTAATTCTCGCGCACGGGATGAATTTGAGGCTTTTTTCCGGCGCGGCGATACCTTCGCATTGGGTGTGTGCAATGGCTGCCAGATGATGAGCAATCTGCATGAAATTATTCCCGGTGCCGAATTGTGGCCACGTTTTAAGCGCAATGTGTCGGAGCAATTTGAAGCGCGTTTTGTCATGGTGGAAATACAGCCAAGCCCATCGTTATTTTTTGATGGTATGGCAGGCAGCCGCATGCCGATCACGGTCGCGCATGGTGAAGGCAGGATGGAGTTCGCTTCCGCTCAGCCTGAAAATGCTGCGGCACTAGTGACGCTGCGTTTTGTGGACAATTATGGGCAAATTACTGAACAGTATCCTTATAATCCGAATGGATCGCTTCAGGGAATAACCGGATTAACCACGCCTGATGGGCGTTTTAATGTGCTGATGCCGCATCCGGAGCGGGTATTCCGGGTTACGCAGCATTCCTGGTACCCAGAGAATTTAAGAGCCGGTTCAACGGAAGATGGCCCCTGGATGCGTCTGTTCAGAAATGCCCGCAAATGGGTTGGATAACCCGCTAATCAATGGATCCGTTACAGGATAATCAAAAATGACAAATTTTAGTATCAGCCGACGCGACAAAATTCTGAGCTTGACCATATTGTTACTGAGTCTGTGCTGGAGTTACGCCTGGGCCGGAATCAAGCCCGCCAAGAAACCGGTGCCTCAAAATTGTGTGGCATTGGGAAACTGGATCATTCCAGGCTCCGGCCAGACTACGCAGCAGGAAGTGATTACACGTGCAGCAAAAGCATCGGTGGTGCTCCTGGGTGAAACCCATGTCAATTCCGATCATCACCGCTGGCAATTGCAAACACTGGTGGCCTTGCACGCTACGCATCCCAATATGGTGATCGGATTTGAGATGTTTCCGCGCCGGGTACAGGCGGCACTGGATCAATGGGTAGCCGGTAAGTTGAGCGAAAAAGAATTCCTCAGAGCTACCGAGTGGGATCGGGTTTGGAATACCGATGCCAATCTGTATCTGCCTTTGTTTCATTTTGCCCGTATGAATCATATTCCCATGCGTGCTCTGAATATCGAAACAAATCTGCGTCGCCAGGTAGCTGAAAAGGGTTTTTATGGTGTTCCGGTGGAAGAGCGCGAAGGGTTGACGTATCCCGCTGAGCCAAGCCAGGCTTATGTGGATTTTTTGTTACCGATTTATAAGCAGCATGATCGCAAAGATAAAAAAACAGGGGAGGCCGATCATAACGATCCTGATTTCAGACGTTTTATCGGCGGACAGCAACTGTGGGATCGTGCCATGGCGCAAATACTGCAACAAGCCTTGATCGAATCAACGGGCGTAGAAAAACCACTGGTGGTCGGTGTTATGGGCACGGGTCATGTGCTGCACGGTTTTGGTGTGACGCATCAATTACATGATCTGGGTGTCAAGAATGTCGCTGCTTTATTGCCGTGGGACAGTGATAAATCCTGCAAACAGCTTGTTAAGGGTGTGGCCGACGCGGTGTTTGGTGTGTTACCCCATACTTCCGAATCTTTTCAGCCACAATTTCAGCGCCTGGGGATTCGCTATGAAATGGGTAGAGGCGGTGCCGTGGTACTGCAAGTCGAGAAAAACAGCATTGCCGAAGCTACCAAATTACAGGATTCCGACGTAATTCTGGAAATGGCCGGCTTGCCGCTCAAAAATACCGAAGATGTGATTGCTATCGTAAAGCGCCAAGCGCCAGGAACCTGGTTGCCATTAAAAATCCGAAGAGATGATCAGGAAATGGAAGTCATTGCCAAGTTTCCGAAATTAAAACACTAATGCACACTTCCATTAACCTATGACAGGTCAAACATTTATTAGAAATTGTTGCTTTCTTTTATTCATTGGTTTTATCACTCAGTCTGCTGTTGCTGCCACGGTTAAAGGTGGTGAAATTGATTATGATATAACGGTACGGATCGATCCAATCAACCGGTCGATCGAAGGCAAAAGCATCATCACAGTCAAAAGACCCAGCGAACTGAACTTGGTGCTGGGTCGATCCTTTGAAGTGACTCAGGCACTACTGAATGGCAATGCGCTAGGTGCCGGTCGTGCGCAAGTCAATCAACCCCATTCCTGGCAGATACCGTTTGATTTTAGCCAGCAACATCGATTTGAGATTCATTGGCGAGGCAAACTGGCGCAATTGGATGATTCGCTGGATCATCAGCAGACTTTGGGCAGACCGGTTGCGGTCAGCAGTGTAGCCGGTACGTTTCTGCCCGATGCATCCGGTTGGTATCCACGAATTGTAGGTGAGCTGGCGCGTTATAAAGTCAAACTGGAATTGCCTTCGGGGCAGCGTGGCTTGGTGGCGGGTCGATTGATTGAGGAAAGCGAATCAGAACAAGGCTATCAAGCATCGTTTGAATTTCCTCATCCAGCGGAAGGAATCGATTTGATGGCTGGGCCGTATGTGATTGAAACCCAGAGTCATCAAAATATCAATAATCGTCCGATCCAGTTGCGTACCTACTTCCATCCACAGATCAGCAATCTTTCGCGTGATTACCTCGATGCTGTCAAGCGCTATATGGAATTATATGAAAAATGGATCGGCGAGTATCCGTATACCGAATTCAGCGTGGTTTCTAGCCCTACACCAACCGGTTTTGGTATGCCTACCTTGACTTATCTGGGTATCAATGTGCTGCAACTGCCATTTATCCGCGATACTTCACTCGGCCACGAAGTGCTGCACAATTTGTGGGGCAATGGGGTGTATCCGGATTACCGGAGTGGCAACTGGTCGGAAGGATTGACTACTTTCATGGCTGATTATGCCTATAAAGAGCGGGAAAGCAATGAAGCCGCACGTGAAATGCGTCTCGGCTGGTTGCGTGACTTTGCCGCACTGCAACCTGGGCAGGATGCGCCGCTAACGGCATTTACTTCGCGTACCCATGGCGCATCCAAAATTGTCGGCTATAACAAAGCCGCCATGTTTTTCTTCATGCTGCGGGATCATCTGGGTGAAGCGGTTTTTCATCGATCCATCCAGGGACTCTGGAGTGCGCAACGCTTTAAAGTTACCTCCTGGCAACAATTGCAGAAAATGTTTGAAATGATTTCAGGACACAATCTGCAGCCTTTTTTCACGCAATGGCTGGATCGTAGTGGTGCCCCCGCTATCACGATTAGTGAGGTGAAGAGTATTCCGGCTGATTCCGGCCATGAATTGACGATTACATTGAAACAATCCGATCCGCTCTATCAATTACGGGTTCCGATTGTCATCCAAAGCGAGCAGGGCACGCAAACTCACGTGCTCGATTTGCAACAGGAACAGCAGACTTTCACGCTGACACTACCGGACAAACCCTTATCGGTTTCACTCGATCCGGAGCTACGCTTGTTCCGTCAATTGGCATCCGGCGAAGCGCCACCCATCCTGCGCGAAGTGATGATCAATTCCGCCACGCAGACCATTCTTCTATCGGACACAGCCGAAGTGCGGAAAATCGCAGAAATACTCGCCAGCAAGCTACAGGATCGAGTACCCAGGCTCATTGCAGCCAGTCAGCAGCTATCCGACACGCCCACACTGATCATTGGCTTGCAACAGGACGTCGATGCATGGCTCACTGCCAGAAATCTACCGCCCAGACCCGACGAAATCAGCGGTAAAGGCACCGCGCAAGCCTGGACACTGGCACGCGCTGATGGCGCATCACTCGCGATCATTTCCGCAAAAGATGCTGCATCACTTGAAGCCCTGATACGTCCGCTGCCGCACTACGGGCGGCAGAGTTATATTACGTTTAATGGCCGGCAAGCCATAGAAAAAGGAATCTGGCCGATGCAGGTGCAGCAGATGGTGGTTGAATGATGGAAATGGTGTGATAGTGTAAGCACACAATTCCACCGCGCCTATCGGACAATTTTGAATGCGGATTCGCTGAGATATATAAGTGGAATACCAGTCCAGTAGTAGTTCAGCACTGGATTCATGAAGCCTACCAGCGTAGAAATCGAATCAGCCGCGACAATTCATATCCTACTTTTACGAATAATAAGTTTGGTTTTCAATGGCAATAAAAACTTGCGCAGCCTTGTTCTTGTAGATACACTAACCGCATGGCAATTACCTACGATCCAGAAAAGCGAGCGCAGGCTCTGGCAGAGCGGGGCTTGGACTTTGAAGATGCAAAGTACGTGTTTGAAGGCATTACCCTGGAAGTCGAAGACATACGCAAAGACTACGGCGAAACGCGAATCATCTGCTATGGATTGCTCGAAGGTCGTATGGTGGTCGTCGGTTACACGCCGCGTGGCGCGGATCGCCACATCTTCAGCATGAGGAAAGCAAATGAGCGCGAACAAACCCGTATTGGCTCGAAAATTGGGCTCTGATCTCAAGCGCGTTGACGCACATGTTATTCAAGTGCAGGAATATGAAGACTTGCCTGAGCTTACTGATGAAATGCTTGTCCGGGCAAAGGTCAATAGAGGTGGCAGGCCAAAGCTAACGAATACCCGAAAACTAATTTCTTTACGTCTACCGGAAGAGGTTATTAATAAATGGCGTGCCACTGGGCCCGGGTGGCAAACGCGTATGGCAAAACGCTTGGAGGATTTGCCGCAGTGAAATCTAACTATTAGAGATCATTAAATGCGGCCACTCTTCACTGTTCATGCTGGCGAATTTTTGGTCGGAGAATACATTGAGGAAACTTTTTCTTCTCTGAAAGTGTGGATTCCCGCAAAAGATACCGGAATTGATCTGTTAGTCACCGACGCAGGTGCTCGCCATGCGATTTCATTACAGGTTAAGCTTTCTCGCGATTACCGTCCGCCGGAAGCTACAGAATATATTCCTAAGGTACATGCAATATTAGGACTGACTCCTCCAGACTCATTTTATTTTCTAAAATTCTTCAATCATGCCAGCACATAAAGGCTACGGACAAACCTGGTGGGGCGCGCAGTGGCTTAACTCACTGTCGCAAATCGACTATGACAATCGTTTGCCGCGTGGGCGAAGTTATGCCAATAAAGGTTCGGTGACGAAAATTGAGATTCAGCAGGGAAAAATTCATGCCAAGGTAAAAGGTTCCCGCCCACAACCTTACACGGTAAAAGTTGAAATCCCGGCCATGCCGCAACAACAGGCCAAGGTTTTACTCGATGCTCTGGCACTCGATCCGGTGGTTATCTCGAAAATGCTCAATCGTGAGCTGGACCCCGCTGTTCTGGAGCGAGCCAGAATGCTCAAGATCGCTATCTTTCCGGCGCGCTGGTCAGACCTTTCCATGCATTGCTCGTGCCCGGATTGGGCCGTACCTTGCAAGCATCTGGCTGCGGTGATTTATTTGATCAGCCGGGAAATTGATGGCAATCCTTTTATGGTGTTTTCGTTGAAGGGAGTCGATCTCATTCAGGAGCTGAAAGTCCGCCATATTTCGATTGAAAGCGAAGCCAAGGCAGCGCTACCGACAGCCGACGACTTGCTGAATCTATCACATCAAGATGCAACGACGGTGCAGGATGCCGCTGATGCAGCGGACTACAGTGTGTTGGATTACTCCACCTTGCCTGATCTTGCGGTTTCTCTGGTGAGCATACTGCCTGCAAATCCCGCTTTCTTTCAGCAGGGTGATTTTCGTGTCATTTATGAGAAAGTGATGAAGCGAGTGATCAAGCAGGCCCGACTTGCACTCAATACTGTCGTGGAAACGGATCAAGCGCTGTCAGTAATTACCGCTGCTGATAAGCCGCACATATCTCTCGATACTCGATATCAGCCAACCCTTACCGGACTGGCGGCGTCATTGCGCTGGTCAGATTGGGTATCCGATCTGCAGCAGATTGCCGAAGCTGATTTGTCTGATCTCCAACCCGAAGTGGCGGCTATGGTTCATGCGCGTATGACCAGTTTGCATTTGCTGGCAAAGGGCGCAGTCTTACCGCAGGTGTTCAATGCAGATAAATTGGGCGTGGGGCTGCGTTGGTTACCGGCGATGCTGGATGAGACGGTGAGTACTCTGATAAGCCAGGTGGCAGCACGGTTGCCATCAGGATTGCTGGCTTTCCACTGTAACAAGAAGGTAGTCAATCTCTCGGGAGAAGTACAAGGCGTGGCGTTATGCAGTTTGTTTTTGAGCGAGTTTATATGTCGCTGGAGTGATACCAGTGCTGAAAAGCCGCAAGGTAACAAACTGATCGATCTATTTTTTGGCCACGGCCACGCGCGGTTTGACGGACCCGGAGAAGGTGAAGTGGGCAGCGGCGTACAATTATGGCTGGCACGCTTTCATATTGGCCGTCAGGCCCATGTGCCGGTGTTGCGGCTAGAGGAAGAAAATATTGGATTTAGCCTGTCGCTGGGCGTCGTGGCACGTAATGACCTATTGCAGGAACCTGCCTCATTTGCCAGTCTGCTGACTGATGCGGCATGGCAGGAAAATCGCTATAGTGTATTGAGAACGGTGGCATTGCTGGCGGAATTCTTCCCGGACTTTAACGGTTATATCAATACTGGCGCAACAACGCCGATCGCGCTGAGCGCTGAAGCACTCCCGGCATTTTTGTTTGATGTGCTGCCGGTTATCCGGCTGCTCGGGATACGTGCATTGCTGCCCAAAGCGCTGGATCGCGTGCTGCGGCCACGTGTGTCGATGAAATTATCCGGCAAGGATACCGGCAGTTCCGGTTATCTGAATGCTGATGATATTTTTGGTTTCGACTGGACTGTAGCGATTGGGCATAACCAACTCACGCAAACAGAATTTGAGGAACTGGTAAAAACTGCCCACGGGATTGTGCGTTTCAGAGGCGAATATGTTTATCTGGATCCTGCCGAAATTGAACGGCTGCGCCTGCAACTGGAAAAACCACCGCGCACCACACAGGCGGAACTGCTGCGTATTGCCTTGACTGAGGAGTATCTTGGTTCACCCATAATACTGGATGATCAGGCGCGAGATATGATTCGTGAACTTACCGAAATAGACAGTGTGCCGCTGCCTGGGGGGCTCAATGCAATCCTGCGGCCTTACCAGGAGCGCGGCTATGCCTGGTTGTATCGCAATATCCGTATCGGGTTTGGTAGTGTTATCGCCGATGACATGGGTCTGGGCAAGACACTCCAGGTGATTGTTACTTTGCTGAAACTCAAAGAGGAAGGAAAGCTGGAAGAGGCAAAAGCGCTCGTGATTGTGCCAACCAGCTTATTGACCAACTGGACAAAAGAGATCGCACGCTTTGCGCCGACGCTGAAGGTGGGCATTTTTCATGGTACGGAGCGTGCGCTGGAGAAAGAACGTCCGGATGTGCTGATGACGACCTACGGCTTGGTGCGATCTGATCTGGCCAAGCTCAAAAAATTGTCTTGGTGTATCGTCGTCGTGGATGAAGCACAAAACATCAAAAACCCGGCCACTGAGCAGACCAAAGCCGTCAAAGCTATCCCGGCGGCAAGTTTCGTTGCTTTGACCGGTACGCCCGTGGAGAACCGGTTGTCCGAATACTGGAGCATCATGGATTTTGCCAATCGTGGTTTTCTTGGGAATCTCACCAGTTTTACCAAAGAATTTGCGGTACCGATACAAAGCCATCATGATCAACATGTGGCGAATCGTTTTAAGCGCATCACCAGCCCGTTTTTGCTGCGGCGGCTTAAGTCAGACAAAAGCATTATCAGCGATTTACCCGACAAGATTGAACAGAATCAATACTGCGAGTTGACGGAAAAACAAGCGGCGTTGTATGAATCCGTTGTGCGTGAAGCCTTGCGGGTGATCAGTGGTGAATCCGACACATTCAAACGTCAGGGATTGGTGCTGCAAATGATCATGGCCTTGAAGCAAATCTGTAATCATCCTGCGCAATACCTTAAAAAGGGGGATTCTGATGCTAACTTATCAGGCAAGGCAGCGCTATTTCTTGATTTGCTTGAACCTTTATTCGCTGCTCATGAAAAAGTGCTGGTATTTACACAATTTCGTGAAGCAGGTGAATTACTGTCGGTATGGATCAAGACACGATTCGGGCGGGAACCGCAATTCCTGCACGGCGGAGTTGCGCGAAAAACACGCGACAATATGGTGGAACGTTTCCAAAATGACCGCACCGAACGTGTATTTCTGTTGTCGCTAAAAGCAGGCGGCACCGGCCTTAACCTGACAGCAGCCGCCAATGTGATCCACTTTGATTTGTGGTGGAATCCGGCCGTTGAAGCGCAAGCAACCGACCGGGCTTATCGTATTGGCCAGCAACATAACGTACAAGTACATCGCCTGATTACCCGCGCCACCTTCGAAGAACGCATCAATGACATGATTCAATCCAAACGTAATCTGGCTGATATGGCTGTGGGTAGCGGGGAAAAATGGATTGGGAATCTGAGCAATAATGAGCTAAAAGATGTTTTTAGTTTAGGGTGATCTTCGATTCATCATTTGCGGAACCGTGTAACTTTTACCATTAACAAGATAAATCGTGCATTGATTAATTGGTTCAAGGCAAATTTCCAGTCCTAATCAGAATAGAAATAAACTAATTCGCCATGTATGACGATATATTGTATATTAATAGCATTAAGTCGACATAGATGGCGAATATGAAGATAAATAATGAACTATCCGATGAGGCTATCTTGGTTGAGTTGGGCGGACGCTTGGCGCAGCGGCGCATCGCGCAATCGCTATCTCAGGCGGCGCTGGCGGCAGAATCAGGCGTGGCTAAGCGCACGGTGGAGCGGGTTGAGGCTGGCGAGTCGGTTCAATTGGTCACGCTGGTGCGTCTGTGCCGTGTATTGGATCTGATGGATGGATTGGATCAATGGTTGCCGGAAACAGGTCCAAGTCCGATGGCGTTATTAAAGGAAAAGCAAGCAGGCAAGGGTCGGCAACGGGCGAGTAGTCACCGCGCTGTACCCGTCATAAAACCTGGCGGCAAACCTTGGACATGGGGCGATTCGTCATCTTAAAAAACTGTCTAACATCATGAGCACGGTTGCTGAAGTGAAATTGTGGGGACGCACTATCGGTGCCGCGGCATTGGCGGATGGCGGTACTGTGGCGAGCTTTGAATATGACGGCGACTTTGCTCGTAGCGGTATTGAGATTGCGCCGCTCACGATGCCGTTGGCCAGCACGGTGTATCGCTTTCCGGCATTGGGGTGGGATACTTTCCACGGCTTGCCCGGCTTATTGGCCGATTCGCTGCCGGACAAGTTCGGCAACGCCTTGATTGATGCCTGGCTCGCTACGCAGGGCCGTCAATCGGATTCCTTCAATGCGGTGGAGCGAATGTGCTATACCGGCAGCCGTGGCATGGGCGCATTGGAATTTTTCCCGGTAAAAGGGCCGAAAGCGCGCACGTCGCAAAAAATCCAGGTTGAGCAACTGATCAAGCTGGCATCGGAAGTCCTCACGCATCGGCAACAACTGACAGAAACTTTTGGTGATGATCCGCAAAAAGCCAGTGCGCTCAAGCAAATCTTGCAGATCGGCACTTCGGCGGGTGGTGGGCGCGCCAAAGCTGTGATTGCCTGGAACCCTGCCACCCATGAAGTACGTTCCGGCCAGGTAAAAGTACCGGAAGGGTTTGGTTATTGGCTGCTGAAATTTGACGGCGTCAGCGGCAATAAGGACAAGGAACTGGAAGATCCGCAAGGCTATGGTGCGATTGAGTATGCCTATTATCTGATGGCGCGTGATGCCCGTATCGATATGAACGAATGCCGCTTGCTGGAAGAAGAAGGGCGCAAGCATTTCATGACCAAACGTTTCGATCGTTTCGACGATGGCGGTAAATTGCACATGCAATCTTTAGGCGCACTGGATCATTACGATTTCAACCTGGCGGGCGCCTACAGTTACGAACAAGCCTTGCAAGTCATCAAACGGCTACAGTTAACGATGTGTGACGTGGAACAGCAGTTCCGGCGCATGGTGTTCAATGTCGTCGCACGCAACCAGGACGTTCATGTCAAAAATATAGCCTTCCTGATGGATAAGCAGGGTACCTGGTCATTGGCACCTGCGTTTGACGTGACTTACAGTTATCAGCCCGCCGGGCGTTGGACTTCCACGCACCAGATGACGCTGAATGGCAAGCAAGATGGATTCGAATTGGCTGATTTTATCGCGGTTGAAAAAGTGGCCGGTTTGAAACGCGGGCAAGCCAAGGCGATTCTACATGACGTGCAACAAGTGGTATCGCGCTGGCGGGACTATGCCGATGCCGCGGGCGTGATCCAGGATCATCGTGACAAAATCCACAATGCCTTACGGCTGGAAACGTTCTTCTGAAACCCGGCAACATTAAGGAAGAGCGCTGAGTAACCCACCTTTGTCATTCCGAACGTGGTGAGGAATCTTTGGGGATCAACAGCATAGATTTCTCGTTATGCTCGAAATGACAGTTATTCAGAAGCTCCTTAAATTTGCAAGACTATTGATTTTTTATGAATATCCAGACACGACCCGCCCGGGATTCCGATTATCAGTGGTTGCTGGAATTGCACCATACTGTGTACCGTGACCTGATAACGAAAGAATTCGGCTATTGGGATGATGATGAGGAATTGGGTTTGTTCGTGAAAGCATGGGAATCGAAACCTATCGAAATTCTTAAGCATAATAACAAGTTTGTCGGCATGTTCATCGTTGATGAAAACTCGGATCATTTGTGGCTGGATGAGATTCAAATCGATCCTTGCTATCAAAATCAAGGCATCGGCACAGAAGTGATTGGGCAACTGATCACCAGAGCACGCGCATGTTATTTGCCACTGCGACTGAAGGTTTTGCATGCCAATCAGAGTGCTTACCGGCTTTATCAAAAATTAGGATTCCGCCTGATTGGTGAAGCAAAACATCACACTGTGATGGAAATAACATGATAGGTTACTGATGACTGTATTCGTTGCTTATTGTGGATCTGACAAAGTTTGATATGATAAAACCTAGATCGATGGTAATCACATAAAAATAAGGAGATAAAATGATTTCTGCAGGTTTAGATCTTATTTTTTCCGGAATGTGTCAGGTCATTTCGGATGTCTAATTGTAGTTAGCACTCAAACCACATCATCGATATGTCAGCGAACGAAGAAGTATTCATCAGCTATAGCCACGATTCAGTTGAGCATGTTCACCGCGTACTTGAGTTATCTAATCGTCTTCGCTCGGAGGGTGTTGATTGCATTCTTGATCAATATGAGATCTCGCCGCCAGAGGGGTGGCCTCGGTGGATGGACAAGAAAATCCGAGACTGCAAGTACGTTGTCCTGATCTGTTCAGAACCTTATTTCCGCAGAGTCATTGGTGAGGAGCAGGAAGGCAAAGGACTTGGCGTTCGATGGGAAGGGAATCTCATCTACCAACACTTCTACAACGCTGGGAGTGTGAACCACCGATTTATCCCTGTTGTTTTTGATTATGATCATCGGCAGTTCATACCGACACCACTTCAAGGCGCAACCTACTATTCACTTGAAAATGCTAACGGCTACGACGATCTCTACTTGCGTCTTACAGATCAGCCGAAGGTGCTAAAGCCTGAACATGGCAAACGCCGCCCATTGCCGAAACGGCCTGTAAAGACTAATCCAGCAATGTTCCTTTCAATGCCAATCGATGTTGATCTTTGGAATACCGCCAAGTGGAGTGCTACATTCTTTTCATATCAAGCTGGTAAGCCGCCTGTGCTCGGGTTAGCGTTTCGAGATGAGGCTGCGGCTCGAAAGATTTTTGAGGATTGGCACGAACGCTACGGTGATAACGACCGGTACGAGGAACTTCGTGTATCCATCATTGAGGGGCCGATTCCGGGAGAGGAAGATGGATACACCGTCCAAATAGGACCTGATCCAGACGCGGCAATCAAGCGATTCAAGGATGCAGGCTACGCCTTTGACGGAGATATTCTTATGTGCGTCAGCCGACTGAACCGCATGACGCCCCCACCTGATAGCAAGAACCTTCCAATATTCAAAGCGATGTACGGCCAGTACAAGACCTACTTCTTGGCACCGGGTGTGGTCTCGGAAGATGGGAAGCGCTTGAAGCCGATATTTGAACTAGGTATTTTCAAAGGAAGAGTTCTCTTTCGCCATGTATCTCAGATCAGAGAAAATGACATGGATTCTGTTGTTCTTGACACTGGCGAAGTCGAAAGAGAGCGTACTCCGTTCTCAAAGGACAAGTAGCGGCTAGATTAAAACCAGCACGGTAGATTGGGATGACGATAGGAATCCCAACATCACTCAACCTACCGGGTTTTTTCAAATTCAATATTTAGAAATCTAAATATATTAGAGCAACAAAAGCGACTGATTGCAAAGCCTTTGTCCTAGATCGTAGCGCAAGCGGAAGATCGAAAGTAATCATTGCCGCCTACACAAGACAGGTACTGATGTGGCTACACTAAACTGGAGACATTCCTTAAAATAACTGAAAGAAGGAGTGTATCTAAATGAACCAAGAAAAACCCAAAGTTTATACAGCTGAATTTAGGGAGTCATCAGTAAAGTTA
>Ga0136611_10001660_pt1 | contig 15510 bp, 16 predicted proteins | sample AntDrymUQ2232306_2_FD_106645 | JGI IMG/M metagenome (GOLD analysis project Ga0136611, IMG submission 106645) | Polar desert sand microbial communities from Dry Valleys, Antarctica - metaG UQ223 (23.06) | ecosystem: Environmental > Terrestrial > Soil > Desert | place: Antarctica: Dry Valley...
GCGGTCGACACCGGTAGATGGGGCTCAAGCAGTTCCCACTGCTCATCGGTCAACTCATGACGATCATGCACACCAACATGCTCGGGTCACCCGACGCTCCACCATTGCAGGACACGCCCTAGTCGCTCCCAGGCAGCGAAGTTGCGCTGGTCGATCCGCTGCCGGATCAGGTCGACAACGCCGTGCGCGTCGTCGTACTCGAGCTTGTCGAGCTCCTCGAAGCCGGCCTTGGAGGCCTGCTGAAGCAGCGTTGCCCGGGCCAGGGCGTCATCGGCAGGATCGGGACCGGGCACGCGGAGGCGCCGGGCCAGCATCGACAGCGACAACCCCTGGAGGAAGAGGGTGCCGGCCACGACCGTGAACGCGACGAGCAGCAGGATCTCACGGTTGGGCGTGCCCTCGGGGATGACGAAGGCCGCGGCCAGCGTGACCACGCCGCGCATCCCGGCCCAGCCGAGGATGAACGTGTAGGTCCATGGGGGCGCGTGGTCGCTGCCGGCGGCCGGCTTCGGGCGGATCAGCAGGTAGCGCGCCGGGAAGACCCAGACCAGCCGTAGCACCACGACCGCCACCAGGGTGGTCGCGCACACGAACGCGATCCGACCCGGCGGGACTTCGCTCTCGCCGACGTCGGCCAGGATCCAGCTGGCCTGGAGGCCGATCAGCAGGAAGACGGCGTTCTCGAGGACGTAGGCGATGGTGCGCCAGTTCATCCGCTCGGCGATGCGGGACTGGGCGGTCTGGATGATCGGTGCCTTGTGGCCCAGCAGGAGGCCGGCGATGACGACCGCGATCACGCCGGAGCCGTGGATCTTCTCGGCCGCGATGTAGGCCGCGAAGGGGATCACCAGCGACATCCCGGTGTCCAGCAGCGGGTCGGTGACCTTCTTGCGCACCCAGGCGACGAGGAGGAAGAGCCCGACGCCGACGAGCACCCCGCCGCCGGCGGCCCGCACGAAGTCGACGGTGATGTCGGTGGCGGAGACCCCGACGGCGGCCGCGCCGATGGCGGTGCGGAGGGCGACGAGGGCGGTCGCGTCGTTGAGGAGGGACTCTCCCTCGAGGATGGTCACGATGCGACGCGGCAGCCCGATCCGCCGCCCGATCGCGGTGGCGGCGACCGCGTCGGGCGGTGCGACGACGGCTCCGATGGCGAACGCGTAGGGCCAGGCGATGTCGGGGATCACGGTGTGCACCACGACACCGACGCCCAGCGTGGTGAATGCGACCAGCCCGACGCTCAGCAGCAGGATCGCGCCGCGGTTGGCGTTGAAGTCGACCAGCGAGGTCTGCACGGCGGTGGCGTAGAGCAGTGGCGGCAGCAGGCCGAGCAGCACCACGTCGTGCTCGAGGTGCACCTCGGGGATGAAGGGGAGGTACGACGCGACGACGCCGACGCCGATGAGCAGCAGCGGGGCCGGGAAGTCGAGCCGCTCCGCCAGGGCGGTGAAGGTGAGCACGGCCACGGCCAGCGCCACCAGGGCGAAAGCGATCTCCACGACCCCATTGTGGGGTCTGCCCGGGTGGCGCCGGCGCCGTCGTACGCCAGGCGGGCGGTCAGCCGGCGGTCAGACGGGTCGCGCGACCCACAGCATCGGGTCTCCCCACCCGAGGTCCTCGACCCCGTGCCGGCCGAAGGCGAGCACGACCAGGGTGCGCCGGTGGGCCGCGAACGTGAGCACGTGGGCGATCATCCCGCCGTAGGTGAACACCTCGGCGGGTTCGCAGAGGGCGTCAACGAAGGTGTCGTCGAGCCGGTCGTGGTCGACGACGTCGCGGACGTGGGCGAGGTACGTCGGCCCCTCGACCGCGAGCCGTTCGCGCATCGAGGACAGGGACTCCTGCTCCTCGACCGACCAGTCGTAGTCGCGGGTGGCCATCGCGGCGTTCCACATGCCCAGCTGGCCGATCAGCCGGCTGAGCAGGGAGCGGATGGTCTGCTCGTCGTCATCGACGTCGAGGACGATGAGCTGGTCCAGCTGGTCGTCGGTGAGGCGCTCGGCGAGACGGATCATCTCGCCGGTCAGCCAGAGGTGGTGCTCGACCATCTTGGTGAGGAGCTGCATCGCGGACACCTTGTCTCGTGCGGGCAGCCGGAGGCCGCCGGGTGGGTGGAAGTGGACGCCGCTCGGCGCCTCGATCTGGAGATGCCCGGGCTTCTGGCGCCAGGCCGCCGGGGCTGCGCCGTACGCCCGTGAGAATGCGCGGGTGAACGCCTCGTGCGAGCCGTAGCCCGCCTCGACGGCGATGTCGATCAGCGGCGCGGTGGTGGTGATCATCCGGTACGCCGCCCGCTCCAGCAGGATGCGCCGGCGGAAGGCCGCGGGCGGCTCGCCCGCCACCGCGGAGATCATCCGGTCGAAGTGGAACCGGGAGAAGTGCAGGCGCGTTGCCCACTCCTCCCCCGGCGTCCGCACGGCCTCGGCATCGTCGAGCGCCTCGGCGAGGTGGTCGACGAAGTCGGCGAAGGTGTCGGCGGCGGTCATGGGTCGATGGTGACCCGTGGCGGGCGCTGCTGTCTTGATCGTGCTTGCGTGGGTCGTCCCGAGACGGTCAGGGGGTGAGGGCGCGGATGCGGGCATCGAGGTCGCGCCGGTTGTCGCGCCGGACCCTGGCCTCGACCACCTCGATGCCGCCGTTGGGACCGGCCAGCGCCTGCTCGAGCTCGGGCAGCGACTCGACCCGCCAGTGCGGGGTGCGGGTGGCGGCGCACAGCGCGGCCAGGTCGACACCGTGCGGGGTGCCGAAGAGCGCGTCGTAGCGGTCGGCGTACGCCGGGTCGCCCTGCTCGAGCATCGCGAAGATGGAGCCGCCGTCGTCGTTGACCACCACGATCGTCAGGTCGGGACGGGGCTGGTCGGGGCCGAGCACCAGCCCGTTGCTGTCGTGGAGGAAGGTCACGTCGCCGACCAGTGCGAACGCCCGGCTGCTGACGGGCCGACCCAGGGCGGCGCCGATCGCGGTCGAGACGACGCCGTCGATGCCGGACAGGCCGCGGTTGGCGATCACCTTGCGCCGGTCGCCGACGGCGTACGTCGCCACCATCAGGTCGAGGTCGCGGATCGGGCTGGAGGCACCGACCACCAGCAGTCCCTCGGGCGGGAGGGCCCGGCTGACCGCGCCGGCCACCTCGTAAGGGGTGAGCCCGTCCTCGGCGGCCAGCAGTCCGTCGAGCCGTCGGGCCACCGCGGCGTCGGCGGCCCGCCACTCCTCCAGCCAGGCGGGGTCGTCGGCCCCGGCAGCCGCGGCGCGGTCGAAGCGCTCGTCGACGGGGAACGGTCGTTCCGTCCAGATGCCCAGTGCCGGGCCGCTCCAGACCTCGACGTCGTCGCGGCCCAGCAGCCGGCTGACCGGCCGCGACAGCGTGGGGTGACCGAGCACGACGACCCGCTCGATCCGCTGCCCGAGGGCGCCGTCGAGCAGCAGCCGGTAGCAGCGCAGCGCATGCGTCCCGGTCCGCGAGCCGCTGGTCGGCTCGGCGAGCAACGGCCAGCCGGCTCGCTCGGCCAGCACCCGGGCCAGTGGGCCGGCGTCGTCGCCCGCCACCACCACCGTCCGCGGGCCGATCGGGATCGTGCGGATGTCCTCGAACTGCCGATCGTCCTCGAAAGACCACGGGTCTCCGCGCCGAGGAGCCCATCGGTCGGGCGGCACCAGTGGCTCCTCGAGCTGGACATTGAGATGGAGCGGCGCCGGCCCCGGCACGAGGGGACCGCCGAGGCGGGTGCCGATGAGCTCGCGAACGTCGGCCAACTCGGAGGCATCGAGGTCAACGCACGAAGCCGGCGTCAGGAGCCCGACCTGGTCGGTCGTCTGGTTGGCCCCGGTGCCGCGCATCCGTGCGGGACGGTCGGCGGTGACGACGATCAGAGGTACGCCCGAGTGCGCCGCCTCCAGCACCGCGGGGTGCAGGTTGGCGACCGCGGTGCCGGAGGTGCAGAGCACGGCCACCGGCCGCCCGGAGACCTTCGCCAGCCCGAGTGCGAGGAACCCCGCACTCCGCTCGTCGAGCCGCGTGTGCAGCCGGACCAACCCCGCCGCGGCCGCGTCGTACGCCGCGAACGACAGCGGCGCGTTGCGCGACCCGGGCGCGACCACCACCTCGGTCACCCCGTGGTCCAGGAGCGCGCCGAGCACCGCGCGGGCGAGGTCGGCCGACGGAGTGCTCACGACAGCCGATCCTGCCGCAGCGCCCGGACCGCGGCCAGCCGCGCCTCCCAGTGGGCCACCCGCTCCGGGGCGGCAGCCAACCGGACCAGGGCGGCCTCGTCCACGAGCGGGACGCCCACGGGCAGCACACCAGAGACCGGCAGCCGGGGCGCGAATGCGACGTCGTCGGTGAGCAGCTGCACGGTGGCCAGGCCGCAGGCGTACGGCAGCTCCGGGAGCGCTGCGGCCAGCGCCACGCCGGCCGCGATGCCGACCGAGGTTTCGAGCGCCGACGACACCACGACCGGCAGCCCGATCTCCTCGGCGATGCGGAGGCAGGCGCGGACGCCGCCGAGGTCACGCACCCGGTAGGGGTCCTCGGCCCGCCGGATCGACTCGTCGGCCGCAATGGGCACGTCGACGCGGCGACGACACGCGGCGAGCTCCTCGACGGAGGCGCAGGGCTGCTCGACGTACTCCAGCCCCCCGGCCACCCGGTCGAGCAGCGCGATCGCGGCCACCGCCCGGTCGACGGTCCAGCCGCCGTTGGCGTCGACCCGCACCCGGCCGCCAGGGCCGAGCGCGTCGCGCACCGCCTCGAGCCGGGCCTCGTCGTCGGCGAGCGTCTGGCCGGGCTCGGCGACCTTGACCTTGGCGGTGGCGCAACCTCCGGCGGTCACGATCGCGTGCGCCTGCTCGGGGTCGACGGCAGGAACCGTGACGTTGACGGCCACGGTGTCGCGCACCGGTGCGGGCCAGTCCCCGGCAGCGGCCTCCTCGGCGCAGCGGAGCCAGGGCTCGGCGACGTCCGGGGAGTACTCCAGGAACGGGCTCCACTCCCCCCAACCGGCCTCGCCGCGCAGCAGCAGGCCCTCGCGCACGCTGATGCCGCGGAAGCGGGTGCGCATCGGCACCGACCACACCGCCACTCCGCTCACGCACGCTCCCGCAGGGACAGCCGGTCTACCTTGCCGTTGGCGAGCAGCGGCAGCGCATCGACGACGACGACGTCGCGAGGCGCCCACGCGCGCGGGTGCGTGGCAGCCACGAAGTCACGCAGCTCACTGGCCGTCGGGGGGGTGTCCGTCGGGCCGACGACGAAGGCCACCACCCGTTGCCCCCACTCCGCGTCATCGACCCCGAGCACCTCGGCCGCCTCGACGGCCGGGTGCTCGCGCAGCCGCGCGGCGACGGCGGGCAGCGGCACGTTGACACCGCCGCTGATGACCACGTCGTCGATCCGACCGAGCACGTGCAACCGCCCGTCCTCGTCGAGGCGGCCGGCGTCCGCGGTGAGGAACCACCCGTCCACCAGGCTCTCGGAGGTCAGTGCGGCATCACCGTCGTACCCCTCGAACAGCACGGGTCCGCCGATCCGGATCCGGCCGCCCTCCCCGACAGCGACGGCCACCCCGTCGAGCGGGTGCCCGTCGTAGACGCAGCCGCCCGCGGTCTCCGACGAGCCGTAGGTCGCGACCACCCGCACACCGAGGTCCTCGGCGCGGCGTCGCAGTGCCGGGTCGAGCGGTCCGCCGCCGAGGAGCACGGCCCGCATCGACCGCAGCGCCGCCACGTCCGAGGTCGACGACAGCATCCGGTGGAGCTGGGTCGGCACGAGCGAGGTGTACGCCGCGTCGCCCCACCCGCCGAGCTCGGGCTCGTGACCTCCCAGCAGCGACCGGACCAGCACCTGCACCCCGGCGACGTACGACGACGGCAGCACCAGCGCCCAGGGACCCGGCCCGCCCAACCGCCGGAGCGTTGCGTGCGCCGAGGCGAGCACGGCGGAGCGCGACAGCACCACGCGCTTGGGGGCGCCCGAGGACCCGGACGTCTCGATCAGCAACGGCGCCGCCGCGTCGCTCGCCAGCCACCCCCGCAGCGCCGCGACCGCGGCGGCGGCGTCGTCGGTCGGCCGGAGGTAATGCATGCGACGCACGCTAACGCTCTTGATCTAATGACCCCGATGACCCCACGATTGCCGGCCTGGCTCGAGAACATGCTGCCGCCCACGCACCTCGCCCGGCGGTTGAGCGTGCAGTCGGTGCTCTTCGCGTTCGGTGAGGGCATCTTCCTCACCGGCAGCGCGGTCTTCTTCACCCAGATCGTCGGACTGTCCGCCGCCCAGGTGGGCCTCGGGCTCACCATTGCCGGCGTGGTGTCGTTCTTCTTCGCCGTGCCCAGCGGAAAGGCCACCGACCGGATCGGTCCCAAGCGGATGTGGGCGCTGGGCGCCGCCGTCGAGGCGCTGCTCTACCTGGTGTGGCCCTGGATCGGCGGGTTCGTCGCCTTCCTGGCCATGATGATCTTGCTCGAGATCGTGACCACCGCCGCGCGTTCCGGTCGCGGCGCCTACACGATCGACGTGTTCCCGCGGGCGGAGCGGGTCCGCTCGCAGGCGTTCATGAGGGCGGCCCTGAACATCGGGTTCACCCTCGGCGCCCTGGTCGGCGGGCTCGCCCTGGCGTTCGACAACGACGACGTGATTCGCGCGGTCCCGGTCCTGACCGCAGTGATCCTCGGGGCCAACGCGCTGCTGATCTCGCGGCTCCCGGCGGCCGCCCACGACAGGGTGCCAGCCGCCGGGCAGGCCGGCGAGGACCGCCTGATCGCCCCGGGGGCGCTTCGCAACCGGGGCTTCCTGGCGTTGACCACGTGCAACGGCGTGCTGGGCACCAACCAGGTGCTGCTCAACGTGGTGATCCCGCTCTGGCTGGTGCAGGAGACCGACGCGCCCCGGGTGCTGCTGGCCTGGCTGTTCGGCACCAACACCGTGATGGCCGTGTTCCTCCAGGTCGCCGCCGCTCGCGGGGTCGACTCCGTGGCGAGCTCGCTGCGGGCCGCCCGGATCAGCGCGGGATTCTTCGTGCTGTCCTGCGCGATCGTGCTCGTCACCCACGACACGCTCGGCTGGGCGACGATCGCGCTGGTCTGGCTGGGCCACGTCACGGTGACCGGCGCCGAGCTCTTCCAGTCCGCGGCGAGCTGGGGGTTCATGTCCGAGCTGTCCGACCCGGAACGTCTCGGGGAGTACCAGGGCGCCTCCCACATCGGTTTCACGCTCGGCTCGGTCTGGGCACCCGCGGCGTTCACCTTCCTGGCCATGGAGTGGGGCCCGTCCGGCTGGATCGTGATCGCCGCGGTCATCGTCGTCGCCACCCTCGGCATGGGCCCGGCCGCCCGCGCGTCCGAGCGCTACCTGCAGCGAGACAGCGTCGACGCGCCTGCTTGAATCCTCCGGTGACCCACACCGCCGGCCCGCCGCCGTCCGGCGCGGCCCTCTGGCTGGCCGGTGCGCGTCCCCGCACGCTGCCGGCCGCGGTGGCGCCGGTGCTGGCCGGCACGGCGGTCGCCGCCCACCTCGACGGTGCCGTCTGGTGGAAGGCCCTTCTCGCGCTCGCGGTCTCCCTGGCGCTCCAGGTGGCGGTCAACTACGCCAACGACTACTCCGACGGCATCCGCGGCACCGACGACGAGCGGGTCGGTCCGCTGCGGCTGGTCGGCTCGGGCCTGGCCTCCCCGCGGTCGGTCAAGCTCGCCGCCTTCGCATCCTTCGGGGTCGCCGCCCTGGCCGGGCTGGTGCTCGCGGCCACCACCGCGTGGTGGCTGGTCGCGATCGGCGCGGTGTCGGTTCTCGCCGCGTGGTTCTACACCGGGGGCAGGTCGCCCTACGGCTATCGCGGTCTCGGGGAGGTCATGGTCTTCGTCTTCTTCGGCCTGGTCGCCGTGGTCGGCACGACGTACGTGCAGACCGAGTCGTTCGACTTGCCGTCGCTGTACGCCGCCGTCGGCATCGGCGCGCTGGCCTGCGCGATCCTGGTCGTCAACAACCTCCGCGACATCGCCTCGGACCGCGAGGTCGGCAAGCGGACGCTGGCCGTGACACTCGGTCCCGAGCGGACCCGCGGCCTCTACGCGCTGCTCGTGCTGGCCGCTGCTGTCGCCGTCGTGGCCGTCGCCGCCGCGACGTCGTGGTGGGTGCTGCTCGGCCTGGGATTCCTGCTGCGCATGGTCGCTCCGTTGCGCACGGTGCTCAGCGGCGCCACCGGCCCCGCCCTGGTGCCGGTCCTGCAGCAGACCGGGATCGGCGAGCTCTCCTGGGCGGCGCTGGTCGCCATCGCCTTGTTCCTCACCGGTTGAGCAGGACCGACGTAGGCTGGCAATATGTGGTTCCTCATCCTTGTCGTGCTCGTTGTCGGTGGCTTCCTGGCCTACAAGTTCCGGGTCCCGCTCCTCGCCCGGATCCTCAACCAGCCCGAGCATCGCATCGAGCGCCGGCTCAACGGCCCGAAGTAGCCCGTCGGCGCAACCAGACGTCAGGCCTGGTCCTCCTTCGCGCGCGACTCCTCGAAGCGCGCGGTGGCGGCATCGGCGCGCGTGGCCACCCGCCGGGCGAACGCCTCACGCGGCCGGTTGAGCAGGAAGACCGAGACCAGGCCCGAGAGCAGGAACGCGATCGCGATCGTCCAGACGGCGGGGACCTGGGTGTCACCGGTGACCAGCGCCCAGGTCCCTCCCACCACGAGCAGGCAGGCGAGGAAGACCAACAGGCGCAGGCCGGTGTAGACGACGAACTCCTTCACACCCCCAGCCTACGTGGAACCCGGCCCAGTCGGGCCCGAGTCGAACGGGCGCGCGGGCTACCGGGTGCCAACTACGCTGGAGAAGTGAAGTTCCTCCTCGTGGCGATCGTCCTCGGCGTCGCGATCTACCTGCTGGTCCGCGCCGTCCAGCGCCGTGGGTCCGCGTCGCGGCGTCCGCCGGGTGGCACCGCCGGCGGCCAGGCGCGCCGCCCGGTCGCCCCAGACGACGACCCCGACTTCCTGCGTGAGATCGAGCGCCAGAAGCGGAAGCAGAAGCGTCAGGACGACCCGGAGAGCTGACCCGGCGGTGGGACGGACGGGGCGACAGACAGGTCGACCGCCTGCTCGACCGCCGGTGCGCTCGCGTAGGAGTGCTGGCTGGTGGTCGAGAAGTAGTTGATGCCGATGAAGTTGAACCACAGCGTCGCCGTGCCCAGCAGCGCCAGGTAGGCCGCGCGACGGCCCTTCCAGCCCGCGGTCGTGCGCGCGTGGAGGTAGGCGGCGTACACGACCCAGGTGATGAAGGCCCAGACCTCCTTGGGGTCCCAGTTCCAGTACGACGACCACGCCTGGTGGGCCCAGATCGGTCCGGTGATCAGCACCGCGAAGGTCCAGACCGGGAACGCGAACGCGTGCAGCCGGTAGGCCATCTGGTCGAGCTGGCGCAGCTCGGGCACTCGCGCGAGGTAGCCGGTGGTGGTGGCCGGGCGGCGCTCCTTGACCAGGTAGAGCACCGACAGGATGCCGCCGAGGGTGAACGCCGCGGTGGCCAGGACAGCGGAGACGACGTGGATGACCAGCCAGGGACTGTAGAGCGCCTCGGTCAGCGGGGCGACGGGCGAGTAGAGCCAGATCACCGACACCATCAGCAGCGAGAGCACCACGGTCAGGACGATCGGGGCCAGCCACTGCCAGGCGAAGCGCCGCACGAGCAGCACATAGCCGGCGGCGATCATGAAGGTGCCGCTGACCGTGAACTCGTACATATTGCCCCAGGGCACCCGGTCGGGGTCTGCGGCGAGGCCACGGGCAAGCAGTCCGACCAGGTGGACCAGCACTCCCAGCCCGGTCAGCAGGACACCGAGGCGGCCGAACATCGCGGTCCGGCTCCCCTCGTCTCGGCCGACGGTCGCGTGGTCGCCCGGTGGGGTCGAGACACCACCGGCGGCGACGGGCACCGAGGCGGACACGGAGCGGGTGCTGACCTTGCGCAGGGAGCTCCACTCGACGAGATGGGCGAGCAGGGCGAGGAAGTAGACGAGCCCCGCGGCCGCGATGGCCTGGTTGCTCAGCGTCTCCCAATCGGCGTCGGTCACGTCGGCCCTCCCACTCTCTGGTTCGTTCTCTCGTCCGGCTCGGCCCGGACCAGCCCCAACAGCTCGGCGACCACCGCGAGCTCCGCGGGCACGTCACCGTTGCCGGACCGGTCGAGGCCGGCGACCTCCACCAGTGTGCCCCCCTCCCCCGCACGCGCGCGCACCCAGACCCGGCGGGGGCGGATGAAGAGCGACGCGAGCAGACCGACCAGGGCGAGCACGACACCGCCGAGCGCCACGAACTTGCCGGGGGTCCGGCTGATCTGGATCTTGTTCCACCGTTCGAGGCCGTCGAAGCTCACCGAGCCCGCACCCTCGGGCAGCTCGACCGTGCTGCCCATCGCCAGGTCGACACGGAACGCCTGCCCGTCGGCCTTCTCGACCTGGGTGGCGGCGTCGGTGTCGAGCACGTAGACCGACTGCGGGGTGCCGTTGTCCATGCCGAGGTCCCCGGTGAAGACCGTCATCGACAGGGCCGGGTTGAGGGCGTCCCCGAAGAGCGAGTACGGCCCGTCGTTGAAGTCGTACGTGGGGTAGAACTCGCCGGTCAGCCCGATCTGGGTGGGTCGGGCGTCCGGTGCCTTCACCACACCGAAGGAGCGGAAGGTGGGGTCGACCGGAAGGAAGATCGTGGGCCCGCTGTAGGCCACGTCGCCGTTGCCGTCACGGATGGTGATCACGGGTGCGTAGCCGTGCCCGATCAGGAAGATCTCGGTGTCGCCGATCGCCAGGGGGTGGTTGACCCGGAGGTCGTACTCCTCGTCCGGCGCACCCGGATCGGTCCGGTAGGTCAGGTGTGAGACGAAGGAGCGCGCCTGGCCCTGGGCCCGGCCCTCGGTGAGCCACTCGATGTCGAAGTCGTCGACGTCGAAGGAGAACGGCTCCATGCCGGTCTGGTCGAACAGGCTGCCCGGCACGAAGTCGTCGTACTGGGTGAGGTTGTTGGAGAAGCCGCCACCGACCAGCACGATCACACCGCCGCGGTAGCCGAACAGGCCGCCGAGCGCGAAGCCGAGCAGCACCACCAGCACGGAGAGGTGGAAGAGCAGGTTGCCGGCCTCCCGCAGGTAGCCGCGCTCGGCCGCGACCCAGCCGTCTTCCTCGCTCGTCGTGACCCTGTAGCGACGCCGGCGCAGCACCTTCGTGGCGCGCGCGAGCACCTCGGTCGCCGGCTGGTCCACCTTGTACGTCGCGTGGTCGGGCAGCCGGGTGAGCCGGCGGGGGGCGTCCGGCGGGGCCGCGCGCATCGCGCGGAAGTAGACCAGCGACCTCGGGATGATGCAGCCGACCAGCGACACCATCAGCAGCAGGTAGATCGCGGAGAACCACGGTGAGTCGTAGACCGAGAAGAGCCCGAGCCTCTCGTAGATCGGTGTCAGCGTGGGGTGCTGCTCCTGCCACCGCGAGGTCTTCAGGGAGTCGACGTCGCGCTGCGGGACGATCGAGCCCGGGATCGCGGCCAGGGCCAGGAGCAGCAGCAGGATCAGCGCGGTGCGCATCGAGACCAGCTGGCGCCAAGCCCAGCGCGCGAGCTCGCGCGGCCCCAGCTCGCCGGGGCGGCGGGTCTCCGGCTCCTTCACGAGCGTGGCGCTCACACCGACACCTCGTTGTACTCGACCAGCTGGACCTGCATCCAGCTGACGCCCTGGTCCCACCAGCCGGTGACGAGCAGCACGCCGACGGCGATCATCATCAGCCCGCCGAGCCGCATCACCCAGACCTGGTGGCGGCGCACCCACCGCACCGCGCCGAGGGTCCGCTCGTAGGCGACCGCCGCGATGATGAAGGGCAGCCCGAGGCCGAAGGCGTAGAAGCCCGACAGCAGGGCGCCGCGGCCGGCGGTGCCCTCGTTGATCGACAGCGTGGTGATGATGGCCAGTGTCGGCGAGATGCAGGGCGTCCAGCCGAGCCCGAAGAGGAAGCCGAGCACCGGCGCGGCCGCCAGCCCGACCGCCGGGATGCGGTGGATGCGCCAGTCGCGCTGGAGCAGCGGGATCACGCCCATGAACACGAGCCCGAGCAGGATGCTGATGATGCCGAGCGCCACCGAGAGCTCGCGCCGGTAGGTGATCAGCCACGCACCGGCCGCCCCGGACGCGGCCCCGAGGAGCACGAAGAGCACCGTGAACCCGAGCACGAAGAGCACCGAGCCGAGGAACATCCGGCCCCGGTGCCGGCGGGAGCCGCCGTCGGCGAGGTCGGCGCCGCTGAGGCCGGTGGCGTAGGACAGGTAGCCGGGCAGGAGCGGGATCACGCACGGGGAGAAGAACGACACCAGGCCGGCCACCATCGCCACCGGGATCGCAAGGAGCAGCGTGCCGGAGCCGGCCTGCTCGGTGAACCACTCAGCCACGGGCGGTCCCGGCGTCGACGTCCTCGACGAGGTCCACCAGCGTCGTGGCGGAGGGCAGGGAGCCGATGATGCTGGCCGCGACCCGGCCGTCGGCGTCGAGAACCACGAAGCTCGGGATCGTGTAGGCGGTGAGGGTGCCGCTGAAGGGAAGGAGGGCCTTGCCGTCGGGCGAGAAGAACGACGGGTAGGGGATGTCGAAGCGGCGGACGAACGCCTGGGCGTCGGCGACGGAGGCGTTGCGGATGTTGATGCCGACGAACGCCGCTGTGTCGCCGATCTTCTCTGCGGCCGCGACCACGTCGGGAGCCTCGGCGCGGCAGGGCGTGCACCACGAGCCCCAGACCACGACGACCACGGGCTTGCCGCGCATCCCCTCCAGGCTTAGCTCCACGCCGTCGAGGTCCTCGCCGGTGAAGTCCAGCGACGCGCCACGCTCCGCGACCGGGACCTGCTCGACCGTGCCGGTGTCGGTGATGTAGCCCTTGTCACCGGTCCCCTGCAGCCCCGAGCAGCCCGTCAGCGCGAACAGACAGGCGAGCAGGAAGGTCGGGGCGGAGCGTCGGATCAGCGCGTCCTCTCCTCGTCGGCGCCACCGGACGAGAACGTCGCGGCCTTGTCAGCCGTGGGGATCATGTCCCCGGCGGGCTCGGAGTAGGTGACGCGCACCAGTCGGCTGCCCTCGAAGTGCAGCGAGGTGAGCGAGCAGAGGGTGCACTGCCGCTTGCGGGGATCGTGCAGGAAGGGCCTGCCCTCGGCGGCGAGTCGGAGGATCCAGGTGGGCAGCTGGTGCGAGACCACGACCGCCTCGTGTCCACGGGCGTTGTCGCGCGCGTCGATGACCGCGGACTTCATCCGGGCAGCCACCTGCTTGTAGGGCTCACCCCACGACGGCCGGACGGGGTTCCAGAGGTGCACCCAGGACCTGGGGTTGGAGAGCGTGGTCGCGCCGGGCCCGAACCGCTGGCCCTCGAAGACGTTGCTGGACTCGATGAGCCGCTGGTCGACCACGGGCTCCAGACCGCGGATCGTCGCGAGTGGGGCCGCCGTCTCCTGGACGCGCTCCATCGGCGACACCCGAATGTGGGTGATGTCGCGGTCGTCGACGGTGTCCGCCACCCGCTGGGCCATCGCGCGGCCGAGGTCGGAGAGGTGGAAGCCCGGCAGTCGTCCGTAGAGGACGCCGCCGGGGTTGTGCACCTCCCCGTGACGCAGGACGTGGACGGTCGTCTGGTCGGTCATGTGGGGTCCTCGGAGGCGCGGGCGGCGGCCTGGGCGGCTCCGGGCAGGGCACTCATGATCGTGTCGATCGCGGCGTCGTCGTGGGCGGCGGAGAGGAACCAGGCCTCGTACGCCGACGGCGGCAGATAGACGCCACCTTCCAGCATCGCATGGAAGAAGGCCGCGTAGGCCGCGGTGTCCTGCGCCGAGGCCCCGGCGAAGTCGGTGACCGGGCCGCCGGTGAAGAACACCGAGAACATCGTCCCGGCACTCTGCACGACGTGGGGGACACCGGCGGCGGTGAGGGCGTCGGTCGCGCCCGCCTTGATCGTCTCCCCGGCCTTGGTGAGGTGCTCGTAGACGCCCTCGTCGGCCAGCCGCAGCGTCGCGAGGCCGGCCGTGGTCGCGATCGGGTTCCCCGACAGCGTGCCGGCCTGATAGACCGGCCCTTCCGGCGCGAGCAGCGCCATCACGTCGGCGCGGCCACCGAAGGCCGCGGCCGGGAAGCCGCCGCCCATCACCTTGCCGAAGGTGACCAGGTCCGGGACCCAGCCCTCCTGGGCGCCGTCGATGCCCCAGTAGCCCTGGCGTGAGGCCCGGAAGCCGGTCATCACCTCGTCGGAGACGAAAAGCGCGCCGTGGCTGCGGCAGGTCTCCGCGAGAAAGGCGTTGAAGCCGGGCTCGGGTGGGACGACGCCCATGTTGCCGGCGGCGGCCTCGGTGACCAGGCAGGCGATCCGGTCGCCGTGCTCGGTGAACGCCGCCGTCACCGCGGCGCGGTCGTTGTAGGGCAACACGATGGTCAGCGCGGTGGACGACACCGGCACGCCGGCGGTGCCGGGCACGGCCAGCGTTGCCAGGCCAGAGCCCGCCGACGCCAGCAGCGAGTCGACGTGGCCGTGGTAGCAGCCGGCGAACTTCACGATCACGTCGCGGCCCGTGAACCCACGGGCCAGTCGGATCGCCGACATGGTGGCCTCGGTGCCCGACGAGACGAAACGCACCCGCTCGACCGGCGTCCGCGCCACGATCTCCTCGGCGAGCTCGACCTCGGGCTCGGTCGGGGTGCCGTACGACGTACCCCGGGCCACCGCCGCGGCGACTGCGGCCTGCACCTCGGGGTGCGCATGGCCGAGCAGCATCGGGCCCCAGGAGCAGATCAGGTCGACGTACTCATTGCCGTCGACGTCGGTCAGCAGGGCTCCTGACGCGGAGCGGATGAAGCGCGGGGTGCCGCCCACCGCGGTGAAGGCGCGCACCGGCGAGTTCACGCCCCCCGGCGTCACCCGGCGGGCACGTGCCATCAGCGCAGAGGAGGCCTCGACGGGACGGGGAACGGTCACGCTCCTATTGTGACCGAGCCGCCCTGATGGCCACCCGGCAGGTCGAGCGCCGGACCCATCCGAGGTGACGTCCGCCACGAATCACTCCCGCAAGGCGTAACTCCCTGTGCCAAGATCCGTTGATCCAGACATCGTGCAGGGAGGCACGACGGAGCGAGAGATCCCGGGGAGAGACGCACCATGGCAGCATCACGAGTCACCGCAGCGGCGAAGGCAGTCGTGCTGGTCCTGCTCGCTGCCTTGTCGGTCACCTGGACGGCAATGCTGGTCACCGTCGGCTCGGGCGCACCCGCCGCGGGCCAGGACGAGCAGGCCGCCGCGCTCCCCGACGGCAGCGCGATGCCCGACGAGGCGATCGAGGCGCCCGCGAGCGTCTCCGCCGCCGACGCCATGAGCGCCGGGTCCGCCGCGCAGGCCATCGCCACCGCCTCCACCAACGGCATCCCGTCCGGCGCGGACCCGAGCGCCCTGCCCAGCCCGAAGGACCGCAAACCCCAGTCTCCGGGTCCCACCGACGGCGGCGGCGACCCCGGCCCGAAGGGCGGCCC
>Ga0136611_10001661_pt1 | contig 15504 bp, 19 predicted proteins | sample AntDrymUQ2232306_2_FD_106645 | JGI IMG/M metagenome (GOLD analysis project Ga0136611, IMG submission 106645) | Polar desert sand microbial communities from Dry Valleys, Antarctica - metaG UQ223 (23.06) | ecosystem: Environmental > Terrestrial > Soil > Desert | place: Antarctica: Dry Valley...
CAGCCGCTATCGATCCTCGAACGCCGGGTGGACGACTGGATTGCCGCGCGGGCCAAATAAGTCGGATCATTGCCGCCAGGGAATCTGACAGGATAGAGTGGCAACTGAAAGCAGCCACTAGAAATAGAATTATTTGGTAGCGTTATCCGCAGTCGCAGCAAAAACTGTCAACGCCCAAAATTCTCCGGCAGCATCCCTAAAACAGCTTGCCGACGAACCTGATGCAATATTTGCGACGGCCAGTTTAGTTTATGCGCGGGCGCATGTTCGAGTCAAATAGACGGAAACCTTTTTTGTCAATAACTTAGATCGGTAAGATTGGAGTGGCGCAAGTTAGTGCTTCAGTTATCCTAACACGCAAAATCACGCTGAGTTTGCTGTTTGCGCTCCATTTTTTGCTAGTAAGTCTGGCGCCTATTTTGTGAGATGAAAGAGTTGACCTGAAAGTAGGTTCAGCTCACGTGTTCTCGTAACACCGCCAACCCGGGAACGAGGAACTTTATGGAAATATCGAACAACATCACAGCAGACCGGCGGTCTTTTGTAACGCACCTGGAATGCTCGATTACGGGTGAGATATACCCAGCCGATCAAATCCATGGCCTGTCACGTGCGGGACGCCCGTTACTCGTTCGGTACGATCTGAATGCTGTTCGTCAAAATCTGTCGCGATCCGAGTTGGAAGGTCGTCAAACTGATCTATGGCGTTGGAGAGAATTGCTGCCCGTAAGGAAAGCCGAAGACATCGTTAGCCTCGGTGAAATCGAAACGCCGCTTGTACCTATACCCAAATCAGGCGGCGCAAACGTTCTGGTCAAGGATGAAGGACGATTGCCGACAGGCTCGTTCAAAGCACGTGGATTGGTAATGGCGGTGTCAATGGCAAAAGCGCTTGGACTCAAGCGCATTGCGATGCCAACCAACGGCAATGCGGGCGCTGCATTGGCGGCATATGCAACACGATGTGGCATTGAGACAATAGTTCTGTGTCCTGAAGATACGCCTGAAATTAATGTCCGAGAGATTGCCCTACAGGGCGCCAGAGTATGGCGCGTAAACGGCTTGATTGATGAATGTGGCGCCATTGTTGGCCAAGGAGCAGCTGAGGGACACTGGTTCGATTTTTCGACCTTGAAGGAGCCTTATCGGATCGAGGGTAAGAAAACGATGGGTCTGGAGCTTGCCGCGCAGCTTGGTTGGAAGCTACCCGAAGCAATCTTCTATCCAACCGGAGGCGGAACTGGCCTCATCGGAATGTGGAAAGCTTTCAACGAACTCGAAGAGCTTGGTTGGATTGGTTCAGAACGTCCAAAAATGTTCGCTGTGCAAGCTACAGGATGCGCGCCGATCGTCAAAGCGTTCGATGATGGAGTAGAACATGCCGAGCGCTGGGAGAATGCGCACACTGTGGCCGCAGGAATTCGCGTTCCCAAGGCCGTTGGCGATTTCCTGATATTACGCGCAGTCCGCGAAAGCGGCGGCATAGCAATGGCTGTAAATGACGAGCAGATTGAACATGCGGTGTTGCAGACGGCAAAGCTCGATGGCTTGTTGCTGTGTCCCGAAGGCGGGGCAACGCTTGCAGCTTACCATGACGCGCTCGCATGTGGCTTGGTGACGGAAAGCGATAGAGCAATACTTTTCAATTGTTCTACTGGTCTCAAATACACAATGCCCGAAGCACCACGCTGGTTAGACCGAAACGCACCCATAGATTTTGACACGCTCTAACCCCGATAACGCCCCCAAAAGCAGACAGTCGGGTTACGGCCCAATTGTAGCTGTTCCGCTTCGCGTCCAGCTCCAGACATTCTCGGCACCGCATAGCGCAATCAAAAGCGGACATCGTAGCACGTAAGCGGCTAGTGCCGGTTTGTCGACTATCCGGACAGGCAGCCTTTAGGACCGTTGGCGCAATATACAGCCGTTCGTTCAGCCGGATTGATAACGCAGTTGGACACGATCGCATTATAGCGGCATTCGGGCAGGCCCAACGCGTCGAGGCTTTCAATATCGCCCTCGACGAAGCAGACGTTCGACTTGGCGAAACCAACCCGGTCGCGGTGACAGTCGAGGTGGCGATTGGCGATGGCGAGCTGCGCCGCAGTCGCATCCACGCCGGTCACTGTTCCTTCCTCGCCTAACAATTTGGCGAGCAAATATGCATCCTGTCGAGATCCCGAGCGAGGTCGAGAATGCGTGCGCTCTCAACGCCTGCGGGATCACGAGGCCGCAACCATAATAATTGGCTTTGACCTCGTCATGAATGTTGCGGAGCGCGGCGCGGATTTGCGCAGAGGTAGGACAATCGTGCAGCACGCGTCGGCGCGTAAGTCGTCCGAGCCGGCAAGAATTTCGCCATAATAGGTTCAGCTGTATTCAAGATTCATGTGAGTGTCCTTCAGTACGCTTGGGCGGGATCGCGAGCAATGCCCGTTGACGTCGCCGCGATAATGGATAGTTCGCTCGGCGCGCTGAAAAAGTTAGGACATGCCGGCATGCGATGCGCTATTCGGTCGTCATGACTGGCCCCGACCCCACGATCGACGACTTCACAGCCGAGCCGCTAATCCGGTTTGGCGTCTTCGCTGCTGTTCTGGCGTTGCTCTTAATGTGGGAATTTCTGGCACCGCGCCGTCCACTGACGGTAAACAGGTGGCGGCGCTGGCCGAGCAATTTTGGCGTCGTCGTGATCGACACACTGTTGTTGAGAATCCTCTTTCCGACCGCCGCAGTCGGGATTGCTTTAGTCGCCGAAGTCAACCAATGGGGACTGCTCAACCTCGTGACATTGCCGAATTGGCTGGCGATTCTCGTTGCCATCGTCGTGCTCGACCTGATTATTTACGCCCAGCACGTTCTGTTCCATGCGGTGCCTGTGTTGTGGCGGCTGCACCGCATGCACCATGCCGACCTCGACATCGACGTGACGACCGGAATCCGCTTCCATCCTGTCGAAATCCTGTTATCGATGATCATCAAGCTGGCTGCGGTGGTGGTGCTCGGCGCACCGGCCCTTGGGGTGATAATCTTCGAGATCCTGCTCAATGCGAGTTCGATGTTCAACCACAGCAATATCAGAATAGACGCGAGGCTCGACCGCCTACTGCGCCGCATCCTAGTCACGCCCGACATGCACCGCGTCCACCATTCGATCGTGGCGCGTGAAACTCACGCGAACTTCGGTTTCAACCTGCCGTGGTGGGACTATCTATTCGGCACATATCGCGCCCAGCCGGCGGCGGGCCATCAGGCGATGACGATCGGACTGATTCAGTTTCGTGATCCGGCAGAACTTCGCCTTGACCGGATGCTGATGCAGCCGTTAAGGCGAGAGAGGATCGAGGAGAACGCAAAATGACGGTTTCTCGCCACCCTGCTGGCCGCTTGAGGGAGCCAGGCATGGCGGGCTGGATGATCGGTATCATCGGCGGATCGGGACTATATGCGATCGACGCGCTTGAAGAGCCGCGCTGGATCACGATTTACACGCCTTGGGGCGTACCATCGGACCAGTTGCTGACCGGCCGGATCGGCACGGTTGAATTCGTCTTTCTCCCCCGCCACGGGCGCGGGCATCGCCTGCCCCCGTCCGACGTCAATGCGCGCGCCAATGTCGATGCGCTTAAACGCATCGGCTGTACCGACGTGGTCGCTATTTCGGCAGTCGGTTCCCTCCGCGAGGAACTGGCGCCGGGGCAGTTCGTTGTCGTCGATCAGTTCATCGACCTGACCTACGCGCGCGACAAGAGCTTCTTCGGTCCCGGCATGGTCGCCCATGTGTCGATGGCTGACCCGACTTGCTCGCGTCTGTCGGGGCTGTGCGGAGACGCCGCCGGTGCGGCCGGGGCGACGGTCGTGCGCGGCGGCACCTACCTGGCCATGGAGGGCCCGCAGTTTTCGTCGCGCGCCGAGAGCATGCTCTACCGCCAATGGGGCTGCGATGTGATCGGAATGACCGCAATGCCCGAGGCCAAGCTCGCGCGCGAAGCCGAGCTGCCCTACGCACTGGTCGGAATGGTGACCGATTATGACTGTTGGCGCGACGGCGAGGATGCGGTCGAGGTTGCTGCGGTGATCGCCCAGCTGATGGCGAATGCCGAGGTTGGGCGCGAGCTGGTGGTCCGGCTGGCTGAGATGCTTCCGGCGGAGCGCCCGCCCTCGCCGATCGACACCGTGCTCGACAGCGCGATCATCACTGCGCCCGAGACGCGCGATCCGACGCTGCTCGCCAAACTCGATGCGGTGTGTGCGCGGGTGACCGCAGCTCAGCGGTAAAAGCGCGCGATCCGGGTCGGGGCGACGCTTAGACCGAAGAGTGCGAGACAGGCCAAGTTGCGGCCTGATCGCCGCAGCCAACCGTCGCGGCGCCAGCGCACCGCCGAGGTCAGCGCCGTCGCGTCAAGGTGGCGGAGACGGCGTCGGCCAATGCGGCGCACAAGATCGACATCCTCCATCAGCGCGAGCGGACGAAAACCTCCGACCTCATCGTAAAGGCCGCGCGAAATGAGCAGCCCCTGGTCGCCGTAGGGCAGGGCGAGCAGCCGCACCCGCATCGCGACTCCGCGCTCGATGACCCGTGCTTGCCAAGCATGATCGTCAAGGCGCAGGTCGAAATGTCCGGCGCATCCGGGAGCGGTCGCGACATGCGTTGCAACGGCTTCGCACCAGCACGTGGCGAGCCGGGTATCGGCGTGAAGGAACAGAAGCCAGTCGCCGCGCGCCGCCTCACCGCCTGCGCGCAATTGCGTTCCGCGCCCTCGCGGTGCGGCGAGGACGTGGGCTCCCATGCGTTTGGCGATGGCCGCGCTGTCATCGGTCGAGCCGCCATCGACGACGATGACTTCGTCGGCGCCATCGAGTGCCGCGAGGCAAGCGGCGAGGCTGTCGCCAGCATTGAACGTCGGGATGACGACCGTCAGCATCGCCTCAGCCCGAACAACTCGCGCCGCCAAGCACACAGAAGCGCGCGCAATGCGGATGGTTGAGGCTGACTTGGCCGAGCGCCTCGCCAAGCGTCTCGCCGAGCGCGAAGCGATTATCATATGGGATCAGCGTGCAGGCGACCACGACCGGGCGGGGTGCACCCTTGCGCTTCACGACCATCCGGCTCGACGCACACATCATCAAGCCGGGTGGCACGGCCAGCAAGTCCCAACATGCGTCGCTGATCTCGGGCACGTCCGCGGTCGCGTCCATCTCTGGGAACAGCACCAACGCGGCGGGATTGAACGCGTCGACACGAATATTAAGTTCGGCAAACAGAAGAGCATAACCCGCGCGCGCTGCCGCCTCGCTCTCGCCCGCCAATCGCCGCCCGGCAACAGTGATCCGAAAGCCGCGTTCCGAGAGCCATTTGCAACCGTCAATCGCCTTGGCCCAACTTTTGGGGCCGCGCTCGGCTTCGTGGAGTGACTGGGTGTAATGGTCGAGGCTAACGCGCATTGTCAACCGCGCGCCTAACTCGCACCGCAGTGTATCGAGCTGCTCTTCGAACCGACGCATCGGCCGCATCGCATTGGTCAGAACGAGCACCTCGAAACCGCGTGACAGTGCCGAGTGCAACATCACCAGCATGTCGGGATTCATGAACGGCTCACCGCCAGTGAAGCCGATCTCGCGCGTGCCGAGATATTCGGCTTCGTCGAGAAAGGCGTTGATCTCTGCGAATGTCGGATAGACCAAAGCGTCGTTGGTCGGCGAGCTGAGGATGTAGCAGGTCTTACAGGCCAAATTGCACAGCGTTCCGGTATTGATCCACAGTGTCTCGAGCCGTTCCAGCGCGACATGGGCGCGGGCGTCCCCACTGGCCGTCAACAGTGGATCACGAAACTTGGCACGATCAAGTGGCCGCGCCTGGGGCACAGCGAATGGCGATGGTTCGGCGATGGCTTTTGTGGCAATCATTGTTCTCGGTCAGTCAGCCCTAGCCCCATAATGCTTTCAATCGCGCATCGCGACCGCAATTGGAACGGTAAAAGCGGTAGCGAATGGGATTCTTTTTGTAATAATCCTGATGATAATTCTCGGCCGGATAAAAGGTCGCGGCTGGCAAGACGAGCGTCGCGACGGGCTTCTTAAGCAACGCCTGCGTATTCGTCTTGATTGTTTCCGCAACCCTGCGCTGCTCCGGCGTCGCGACAAAGAAAGCCGAGCGATAACCATACCCACGGTCGCAGAAACTGCCTCCCGAATCGAGCGGGTCAACGGTCCGGATGAAACGCGAGGCCAGCGTCGCATAGCTGACCTTGGCCGGGTCATAGGTCACGCGCACTGCTTCAATATGACCGGTGCCGCCAGCCGACACTTGCTCATAAGTCGGGTTTCGCAGCTTGCCACCTGTGTAACCCGAGGTGGTCGAGAGCACGCCCGAAATTTTGTCGAAATCGGATTCTGTGCACCAGAAGCAGCCTCCCGCGAACACGGCTTGGGCAGTGCCCTTCTTGTCGCTCGCCGCTGCCTGGCTTGTTGCCGCGCCCGAACACGACGCAGCCACGCCAGCGAGCACCATAGCGGCCAGGGTAGTGCGCATCAATTCCAGTTTCTTGGTCATGCCGTTACAAACTCCATCGCTAAGCCATTCCTACAATTAAGCCATTCCTACAATAGCGCCGACCGTTCGGGGGAGGTCCGTCGTCGAAGACATGTCCCAAATGTTCGCCGCAGCGGCGGCAATGAACTTCCGTGCGAGCACCAAACAGACCGGGATCGGACCTGGTTTTCACTGCATCCTCGATCGGCACGGTGAAGCTCGGCCAGCCAGTGCCGCTTTCGAACTTGGCGGTAGAGGCAAAGATCGGAAGCGCGCATCTGGCACATTGATATGTACCGCGACGGTGCTCATCGTTGAGCGGACTCGATCGCGGACGCTCGGTGTTTTCGTTGCGAAGCACAGCAAATTGGGCTGAAGTCAGGATCGCGCGCCATTGCTCAGGCGATTTGGTCACCTCGGACGCCTCGACGGCCGCGCCGGACTTTTTTGAGCAACCGCCTACCGCCAATCCGCCCAACCGAGATGCTGCGCTCACGAGAAATGTCCGCTTGGTCACTGTCGTCTCCATCATGCGTAACTCTACTATTGCTTCAAAGCCTATTTCGGTTGAATGGCAGTCGAGATTACAGGGCAATTGTGAGAATTTAGTGGCGGCATCAAGCGGCGATTCACAAGCTGATCGGTGGGGAGTTCTACTCGCCGCCGCGCAGTTGGGTGATGCCGATGCCTATCGCGCCTTCCTAAATGCAATCCTTCCGTTCGCCCGCGCGATCGCGCGCCGTCGTTGCTGTCGGAGGACATGGCGGAGGATGTCGTCCAGGATGCGCTACTGACTGTACACCGTGTGCGCCACACTTATCAACCGGGCCGTCCGGTTGCGCCCTGGATCGCCGCGATTGTCACTCGCCGCTCCATCGACGCGGCGCGCAAGCGGGGTCGCATCGGTCGGCAGGAGGTATTTAACGAAGTCGCCGATGAAACCTTTGCTGACCCTCGCGCGAATAAACTACTGGAGGCGGATGCTTCGCGGACTCTTGCCCAGATGGCCGGGGGTTTGTCGCGCGGCCAGAGAGAGGCGATCGAATTGGTCAAGCTCAAGGAAATGTCGCTAGCCGAGGCATCCGAGTTTTCGGGCCAGTCGATCGCGTCTCTGAAAGTAAATATTCACCGCGCAATGAAAAAATTGCGCTTTAGTCTTCCCAAGGAACCACCTGAATGACAGCCTCTCCGATCGACAAGATCATAAACGAGCTCGCCTCGGACGTGCGGCCGGTGCGACCGTTGCGGGCGCCGGCGCTGCGCGCACTGCTGGCGATTGCAGCGATCGGTTTGGCTGCGGCATTCGCGATTGTCGTTTTGGGAGATGTATCCGGATTGCGCAATCGTTACGCCGGACGCGAGGCATTGCTCGCGCTCGAAACGCTGGCGATGCTGTCGACCGGGGTGCTGGCGATCGTAGCGGCCTTTGTCGTATCGATTCCGGGTCGTTCGAAGCGATGGATCGCCGCGCCTATTCCGTTCTTCGCGTTGTGGCTGCTGTTGAGCGGCTTGGGCTGTTATGACGATTTAGTGCGCCGTGGCGGTGTTGGATGGGAATTGGGCGAAAGCATTCATTGCTTACGATTTATAGCCGCTACAAGCGCGGTCTTCGGTCCACTACTGATCTGGCGGCTCGCGCGCGCCAAGCCGATCAACCCGTTGCCCGTCGCGCTGCTCGGCGGATTAGGGATTGCTGCGACCAGCGTATTCGTCCTACAATTTTTTCACCCGTTCGCGGTGACTTTTATCGATTTGGCGGTGCACCTGGTTGCAATCATGATTGTGGTTGGGGTAGTCGGACTGGTGAACCGGGGCGCGCTCGCCCCCGCGTAACCTTTGACGACCCAAGCGCGAACTGATGCAGGAACCAACCGCGGAGATAAGCATGACCATCGGACGCACAACGTATCCTAGGATCGCAATCATGGCCGCGCTTGCCACGACCGCGTTGAGCGGTCCGGCAACGCCCGCAAGCGCCGACAACCCGATTGTGGTTGAACTTTTCCAAAGCCAAGGTTGCTCGTCGTGCCCGCCGGCCAACGCGATGCTCAATCGCCTCGCCGACCGGCCCGATCTGCTGCCGCTGAATTTCGGAGTGACTTATTGGGATCGCCTCGGTTGGAAGGACAAGTTCGCTCATCCTGCCTATATTGAACGGCAATGGGAATATGCACGGTCGGGCAAGCGCGGCAACGTCGCCACCCCGCAATTCATCATCAATGGCAAGGGCGTCGTGACCGGCAGTAATGCGCGACAGTTGGCGCAATTGATCCATGGCGAGGATCGACCGAAGTCGGGTCCGGTGATCACGGTCGACGGCAAGCGCGTCCGCGTTGCCGCCGGCCGCGCCGCTGCTCCGGCGACAGTGTGGCTCGTGCGCTACGATCCGCGCACACGCAATGTTGATATTGGTAGGGGAGAGAATAGCGGACGTGTGCTGCCGCACCGTAACGTCGTCACGGGCCTTCGTGCGCTCGGGACCTGGAAGGGCGATGCAGCGGTGTTCGACCAGCCGGCCTTTCGCGATGCCAATGAGCGCAGCGCCATTCTCATTCAGCAAGGCACCGGCGGCCGGATCATTGCGGCGAAAAAGCTATGATGTCGGGCGTCTCGGCCAAGGCGGCGTCGCTGCTGTCGCTGCGAATCGGCACTGGCTTGCTACTAGTCCTGTGGGGTGCGCTTCGTGTATTTTCACCTAATGCGGGGCCCGGGCTCGCCAACAAATATTACGGAGGTTTCCTGGATCTTCAAAGCCTCCAGATCGGCTTCGGCGTCGCTGAGTTGATCATCGGTCTGCTAGTCGTCGTCGGGCTATTTCGGCGCATCAGTTACACGCTTCAGGCGCTCATCCTCGTCCCTGGCGCGTTAGTTCTGTGGCGTTATCTGCTCGACCCGATGGGGCTGTACCTGCTCGACAAGGAAAGTAGCCAGATCCTGTTCTTCCCGTCGATCACTATCGCCGCGGCGACGCTGGTCCTGCTCGCGTTTCGCGACGAGGATCGCTGGTCGCTCGACCGGTTGCTGGCGGACCGAAGGACTACGGCATGAGCGTTGGCAAGGTTGGACTGCTTGCCTTCCTGATTGCCGCCATCGCTGCTTTCTTCGTCTTCGATCTCGGTGCCTATCTGACATTGGACAGTCTGAAAGCGCGCCAGGCCGACCTCGCGACGCTGCTAGACAATCGTCCGCTGCACATCGTCGGCGGTTTCTTCCTGCTTTACGTTGCGACCACCGCGCTGTCGCTGCCCGGCGCGGCGATCCTGACGCTGGCGGCGGGCGCAATATTCGGGCTGTGGCACGGTACGTTGATCGTCTCGTTCGCGTCGGCAATCGGCGCCAGCCTTGCCTTCCTGTCGTCGCGCTTCGTCCTGCGCGATTGGGTCAAGGCGCGGTTCGGCAAGCGGGTCGCGGCGATTGATCGCGGGATCGAGAAGGACGGTGTCTTTTACCTGCTAACACTTCGGCTGATTCCGGCGTTCCCCTTCTTCCTCATCAACCTCGCGATGGGGCTGACGACGATGCGCCTTGTAACATTCTATATTGTCAGCCAGGCAGGGATGCTGCTCGGTACTCTCGTGTTCGTGAACGCCGGCACACAACTCGCGGCGATCAACAGCACCGGCGACATATTGTCTCCGAGGTTAATCGGTTCGTTCGTCCTGCTCGGGCTGTTCCCGCTGATCGCCAGATGGATACTTGACCTGGTCAAGCGTCGGCGTGTCTACAAAAATTATTGCCGCCCTCGTCACTTTGATCGCAACCTTGTCGTGATCGGCGCGGGAGCAGGCGGGCTGGTCACCGCTTACATCGCCGCCGCTGTGCGCGCCAAGGTGACTTTGGTCGAAGCCGGCACGATGGGCGGCGATTGCCTCAACACTGGCTGCGTTCCGTCGAAGGCGCTGATCCGCAGCGCGCGGCTCGCGCACGACATCCGCCACGCCAGCAAGTTCGGGCTGGCTTCGGCCGAGCCCGCAGTAAATTTCAAGGCGGTCATGGAGCGTGTCCACGGCGTTATCGCCACGATTGCGCCCGCCGACAGCGTCGAGCGCTATACCAAGCTTGGGGTCGATGTCCGGCTCGGCCACGCCATGATCGTCGATCCGTGGACTGTTGAAATCACGGGCGCAAATGGCGTCAAACAGCGCCTTACTACCCGCTCAATTGTCATCGCCGCAGGGGCCGAGCCGTTCGTGCCCGACATTCCCGGCCTGGCCGAGGCAGGCTACCTTACTAGCGATACGATGTGGGATGTGCTCGCGACGCGCGATGCGGTCCCACGCCGATTGATGATCGTCGGCGGCGGACCGATCGGTACCGAAATGGCGCAGGCCTTTGCCCGGCTCGGCAGCAACGTGACTCAGGTCGAGGCCGGTCCGCGGATACTGCCTAACGAGGACGAGGAAGTGTCAGGGTTCATTACCGACATTCTCCGCCGAGACGGCGTCGACGTCCGTACCGGCCAAGAAGCGGTGCGCTGCGAAGGCAAGTCGCTGATCGTCAAGAATGGCGGCAAGGAAACCCCAATTGCGTTCGACGACATCATCGTCGCGGTCGGCCGCAAGGCGCGACTGAGCGGTTACGGCCTCGAAGCGCTCGGCATCGAGACGGGCAAAACGCTGATCGTCGATGAGACGCTCAAGACGCTTTACCCCAACATCTACGCAGTGGGCGACGTCGCCGGGCCTTACCAGTTCACCCATTTCGCCGCGCATCAGGCTTGGTATGCAGCAGTCAACGCGCTGTTCGGGGGCTTCCGGACGTTCCGCGCGGACTACACCGTGATCCCGTGGACCACTTTCACCGACCCCGAAGTAGCCCACGTCGGCCACACTTTCGCGACCGCCACGGCGGCCGACATCGCTCACGAAATCGTGCGCTACGATCTCGGTCATCTCGACCGCGCCGTCGCCGAGGGAGCCAACAGCGGTTTCGTCATGGTTCTGGTGCCCCCGGGCAAGGACAAAATCCTTGGCGTGACGATCGTCGCTGCGCATGCGGGCGAGCTGCTCGCCGAGTTCGTGCTGGCGATGAAGCACGGGCTGGGGCTGGGCAAGATTCTCGGCACGATCCACGCCTACCCGACCATGGCCGAAGCCAATAAATATGTGGCCGGTGAGTGGAAGAAGGCCAACCAGCCCGAACGGTTACTGAGGGTGGTCGAACGCTACCATCGCTGGCGTCGGAAATGAGTGCGACCCGGATCGTCATGTTTGCAAAGGCCCCGGTGCCGGGCTGTGCGAAGACGCGGCTAATCCCCGTACTCGGCGAAGTCGGCGCCGCCCGCCTGGCGCAACGCATGCTCGCCGACACGGTCACGCACGCGCTTGCGGCCGGACTTGCCACTCCCGAACTATGCGTCACACCGCACCCAGATGAACCTTCATGGGCAGAACATTTGCCGGCCGGGGTGCGGCTGTCGGACCAAGGGCCTGGTGATCTGGGTCAGCGGCTGGCGACAGCGGCCATGCGTGTGATCGAAGACGGCGAGCGCATTTTGCTCATCGGCACCGATTGCCCCGCGCTCGACGGCAAGCGTCTCGCTGAGGCAGCGGCGCAGCTCGACCATCACGACACCGTGATCCATCCCGCGCAGGATGGCGGGTACGTCCTCCTTGGGCTGGCGCGCACCGACCCCTCGCTCTTTACCGACATCGCGTGGAGCACGGACGCCGTCGCCGCAACCACGATCGCGCGGATCGAGGCGCTCGGCTGGTCGCTATTTATCGGCGACACGCTGCAAGACATCGATGAGCCTGCTGACCTTGTAGCGGTTGGGCGGTCGTGGTGAATATCCGTCTTCTTACGGCGGGGACCACGGCACTTGTCGCGGTCACACAACCGCTCTGGATAGGCAAATTCAGTAGCACTGGTCCCTTGCCTGCGCCATGGCGGGTCGTTCAGATCGACAAGAAGATCAAGCCGACAACCTACCGAATGGCAAAGGTAGCGGGCGTCGCCGCGGTCGAAGCACGCGCAAACGACAGCATGGCCCTGTTCGCCCGGCCGCTGACCGTCGATCTCGCAGGCACCCCGATCCTGTGCTGGCGCTGGCTGGTCGACGCGCCGGTCGCGCGCGGCGACATGACGAAGAAGAGCGGCGACGATTATGCTGCGCGGCTCTACGTGGCATTCGACATGCCTGACAGCGCGTTAAGCGCGGGCACACGTTTTAAGCTGAGCATCGCGCGGCGGCTGTTCGGCGGCAATGTACCCGATGCCGCGCTCAACTATGTGTGGGACAATCGCAATCCGGTCGGCACGCGCCGCAAAAGCGCCTACACCGACCGCGCGGAATTGATCGTGGCCGAAACCGGCAAGGTGCGCGCCGGAACATGGGTGACCGAACGCGTCGATGTCGCCGCAGATTTCGCGTCGGCGTTCGGTAACCGACCCGGCACGCCAATCCAGATCGCTGTCGCATCGGACACCGACAATACCGGCAGCATTGCCCGCGCCGCCTTCGCCGATCTCCACTTCATCACGCGTCGTCAACGATGCTCATGATTGCACTCATACCGCGCTCGTCAGGCACCTAGGCGCATGCGCAAATTCCCCGAAAATGCCACATGGCTGCGGCAAGGTCCGCCAAACCTGAGGGCGGTTACTGACCATGCTGTGGCTCCTTATCCCCGCTGTGCTCTTCTTAGTCTTCAGCAACGGAGCCAATGACAATTTCAAGGAGTTCACCGCGGTTTTGGGTGCCGAGACGCTAAGTTATCGTTTCGCGCTGTCGCTGGTGACGCTAGCTGAATGGGCCGATGGAATGGTCCGACCAATTTCGGTGGCTGATCGGGATTGGCTTACTGCTGCCGCTCTTTTGGCCAATTTTCAACAATAGGGGTGTGAGTTACAGTCAGCCTTAGATTGACGGACTGTTGCTACTTCAACTGGCGCTGCGCGTCGTGAGAGCGCCCTTGGTCGGGCGAGTGATTGGGCTGGCGGGCTTTCATCTCATCACTAGTGCGAAATCCTGCATGTGTGCGCGTGGCCGTTTTTTCTGGTTACCATGTTTCGGCGAAAACAGGCGAAAACGCCTCAGGCCGACCGCAGGTCGGCGAGAAACGCTCGTATGCGCTTGGCGTTGACGCCAACATCACTGCCTCCGACCCGGCTGATCGAACGCATATCTACAAGCGATCCTCCCGGTCGAATGGGATCGGCTCGCACCCTCACGATTACATCATCCTTGAACCGGAAAAACAACGTTGTGGCGGTTGCTTCAACCGTCCCAGCCTGCAAGTTGACCTGCGCCAGTTGCCAGCCGCGGGCTGCTATCAACGCTTCAATTTGCCGGACGGCATCTTCTGGGTTCTTAGCTACGCGAAGAGTACGAATATCGCCATAAGCCTCACGGTGTAACGCCTTCCACCGGTTCTCAGGGTCGAGTGCAGCAAGGTCAGGACGGCCTTCATCAGGAATGCCCTCAAGATTATCCGCACGAACTTTGAGAGTTTCGAATTGCGGCACATCAACGAGGTTAGTAGTCACGTCGTGGATTGCAGGGACACTTTTCGCTGTGGCGATTTGATTGGTTAAATAAATGACGAACGTTGCCGCAATGACGAACGAAATTAGATTAAGTCGTAAGGTACTTATTCCACCGCGCTGCGCAATAGCGAAAGCGACGATGGCCAGTAATCCGCCCAAAATAGCGGCGTAAAAGGCGTAGCGGAGAATAGCGAAGCCAATGCCGAATTGCCACAAACCGGCACCGCTTCCCGCCGCAGCGATGAGAGCCACAAGCATTCCCCCGATGCTGAGCGCAAATGATGCCCAAGATAGTCTTTGACCCCAACTGCTTTTCGCCATCATATCAGTAATCATTTCCCCTCCCCCAGTTCTTTAGATCCCTAGCGGCTTAATGAAGGGACCGTCGAGGCCAATTTTGATCAGATTACGATACTGAATCAGTGCGGTCCTTACCACTTTAAAGTGCGTTGACTGCCGCTATGGTAACGACGAGTTGTCTCGGAACACTATGTCACGCTGGGCTGCAATGGGAGTGGTTGCCTTTCTCAATGACCTTTTAATTACGCGCCTGAAGGTGCCCCGCGGTCTTGGTCGGTCGGCAGGGGCAGTGGCGTTGCACCACAGATGGTGCGCAAGGCGGACTTCAGCCCTTCATCTATCGTCGGGTGATAGAAAGGCATTCCCAGAAGCTGCGTTGCCGTGTTTCCGTTTTGGACGGCCCATGCAATGATATGCGCTAAATGCTCGCTGGCTGGCGCGAACAGGTCAGCCCCAATCAGCCGGCCATCGGGCGCGGCAGCATAGAGTGTGAGAACGCCCTGGTTTACACCTTCCACGCGCGCGCGTCCCTGATCGGTGAATTCCGCAGTGCCGGTTATAACCCCCGTCATCCTCGGTTTTTCCAATCCGGGCAACCGGAGGTCTGGTAAAGGTTATGCTGAACGCGGTGAAACGATCAGCCTTGATCGAGGCAAGAAAGGCCACGGCATTGCGGCCGGCAATAGCACCGTCGTGCGAAGCTTAATGAAGGAGCGGCGAGTCAGTCCGGCATCGCCTGCAAGAATGATTGGACTATCTCCGCATTGCATGGTTTCACGATCATGCTCGGGAACACCGTTATCATCCAGCGTAAGACCGGTTGCGGCCAAGTTCAGGATATCGAGATTAGGGGGACGCCCAGTCGCAACCAGGGCATAATCAAACGTGGCATCGCCCGATGAATAACCGCTCCAATCAATCCGGATCCCTGCATCCGCGGCGCTTGGCTTAAGTTCGGCGTTCAAAACGAGGCGCAGATCGTCCTCAATGACTGTCTTGAGAGCCGCGTGGACTTTGTCACAGCGGACCCCGCCCAACCTGTCGCCTTTATCGAACAAACTTACTTCGACGCCTAGGGTCAGGACCTATTAAATTGCTTGCATAAGGGATGATTGGCTGATTCAAGGGCTGCGTCAAGGAGGCGCAGTTTATGGAAGTCCCGTTTATGTTGAGCCGTGCGCAGA
>Ga0136611_10001662_pt1 | contig 15504 bp, 12 predicted proteins | sample AntDrymUQ2232306_2_FD_106645 | JGI IMG/M metagenome (GOLD analysis project Ga0136611, IMG submission 106645) | Polar desert sand microbial communities from Dry Valleys, Antarctica - metaG UQ223 (23.06) | ecosystem: Environmental > Terrestrial > Soil > Desert | place: Antarctica: Dry Valley...
GCGCGCGATGCCGACAGCGCTCGCGGGATCAGTTGATCGACTCCGAGGCGACGGGCTGATCACTGTCCGCGAGGCCGGCTTGGACGAGCTGGTTGACCTCAGAGCCGTCGATCGTCTCCTTCTCGAGCAGCATCTCCGCGACGAGGTCGAGGCCGCCACGGTGCTTGAGCAGCAGCTCGTGGGCACGCTGCTCCTGCTGGAGGAGGATCCGCGAGATCTCCTCGTCCATCAGCTTCGCCGTGTCGTCGGAGTACTCGCGCCCGGAGTTCATCAGGTCCTCGCCGAGAAACACCTGTTGCTGGCTGTGCCACGCCATCGGACCGACCCGCTCGCTCATGCCCCACTCCCGGACCATCCGGCGGGCGATGCTCGTTGCCTGCTCGAGGTCGTTCGCGGCACCCGAGTTGAGGTGGCCGAAGACGATCTTCTCCGCGACCCTGCCGCCCATCGCGCGGCAGATCACGTCCTCGAAGTACTCCTTCGAGTAGGTGTGCCGCTCCTCCGGGAGGCTCCACGTGACGCCGAGAGCCATGCCGCGAGGGAGGATCGTCACCTTGTGCAGCGGGTCTGCGTGCGGGAGCACGGCGGTGAGCACCGCGTGACCGCCCTCGTGGTACGCCGTCGCCTTCTTCTCCTCGCCGGTGAGCACCAGGCTCTCCCGACGGGCGCCCATCACGACGCGGTCGCGGGCGTTCTCGAAGTCGATCCGCTCGATCTGCAGACTCGTCCGCCGGACTGCGAACAGCGCAGCCTCGTTCACGAGGTTCGCCAGGTCGGCGCCGCTCATGCCCGGCGTGGCCTTCGCCATCACCATGAGGTCGACGTCTGGGCCCATCCGCTTGTCGCGACTGTGCACCTGGAGGATCGCGTGGCGCTCCGAAGCCTCGGGCAGTGGGACGACGATCTGGCGGTCGAACCGGCCCGGGCGGAGCAGCGCCGGGTCGAGGATGTCGGGCCGGTTGGTCGCAGCGAGGATCACGATGCCCTCGCTCGTCTCGAAGCCGTCCATCTCGGCGAGCATCTGGTTGAGCGTCTGCTCGCGCTCGTCGTGGCCGCCGCCGAGGCCGGCGCCGCGCTTGCGGCCGATCGAGTCGATCTCGTCGATGAAGATGATCGCGCGACCCATCTTGCGCGCCTGCTGGAAGAGGTCACGCACCCGAGATGCGCCGACCCCGACGAACATCTCCATGAAGTCCGATCCGGTGACGGAGAGGAAGCCGACGCCGGACTCACCGGCAACCGCACGGGCGAACAGCGTCTTGCCGGTTCCTGGCGGGCCGACGAGCAGCATGCCCTTCGGGACCCGGGCGCCGATCTCGCGGAAGCGCTCCGGCATCCGCAGGAAGTCGACGACCTCGGTGATCTCCTGCTTCACGCCCTCGTAGCCGGCGATGTCGGCGAACGTGGTCGACGGCTTGTCCGCGTCGTACGTCTTCGCCCGGCTGCGGCCGACCGACATGATGTTGCCGGCCTGGCCCATCGCCCGGCGCTGCATCCACACGAAGAAGCCGATGATCAGGATGATCGGCAGCAGCAGGCCGGCCCAGCTGAGCAGCCAGTTGGTGGTCGGTGTCTTGAAGTCGTAGTCGACGTCGAAGGTGTTGAGCTTCTCTTCGTCGGCCTCGCTGATGCCGCGCTGGCCGCCGCCGGTGGTGAAGAAGGTGTCGCCATCCTTGGTCTCGAAGCCGATCCTGCCGGTCGAGTTGTTGATCGTCGCCTGCTCGACGTCGCCGGCTTCCACCATCGCGATGAACTCGGTGTAGGTGACCTTCTCGCCTTCGTCGCTCGGCCACAGGCTCGGGAGCACGAACATCGCGAGCAGCACCGCGCCCATCACGGCCCACACCCATCGCGGCATCCCCGCGCCGAGGCCCTTGCGACCGCCGCGCTCGGGCGGCTTCGGCCCCGGAGCGCGTCCGCCCGATGAGCGACCCGGCGGAGGCGGAGGAGGCGGCGGGGGAAGGTTGCTCATGGACTGATTCTACGGGGCTGCTGATTGTTCTGGACGGTCAGTGACCGCTCGGGCGCTCAGCCAAACCATCGCGTTCGGCGGCGGCATCCACCACTCGCGAACGCGTGCCTCGGTACCGTGTCGGGATGGCTCGCCAGTGCTCACGAACCGGATGTGCGGCGCCGGCGTCGGCCACCCTGCAGTACCAGTACGGGCGCGCGCTCGTCTGGCTCGAGGATCTGACGGCCGAGCGTGACCCGCACGATTACGACCTCTGTGATCGCCATGCCGCACGCCTGTCGGTGCCGAACGGCTGGAAGCTCGAGGACCGCCGGCACGTCGGGGTCTTCGCCGGCGTCGCATAGCGCCCCGCTCCGGCGCGAGTTCCGACCCCCGCAACTCGACGCTGCGGCGCACCGGCGCCTCCCCGTACCCTGTGGTCGGTGAGCGTCCCGAAGCTGGCACCGGTGCGCGTCCACGAGCCGCGGACCGAGATCACCGTGGCGATCGCTGCGCTGACGTGGGTCGTGTCGTGGCTCCTCGGCAACGTCCTCGCGTCGATGGTGGTCGGCGCGAGCGGGGAGAAGACCGGCGAGATCGACACGCCCGTCTGGCTCACGCTCGCCACGGCCACCGCGCTGTGGATCCCGATGGTCGTCGCGCTGCACCAGGTGAGCCGTCGATGTGGGCGGGGCACGTTCCGCGATGACTTCGCGCTCCGATTCCGCCCGGTGGACGCCATCGGCCTTGCGATCGGCGTGGTGTGCCAGCTCGTCCTCCTGCGTGCCGTGTACTGGCCGCTCGAGGAGGTGTGGCCGGACACGTTCTCGGAGGAACGGCTCGAGAAGACGGCGCGCACGCTGAGCGACAGCGCCGAGGGCCTGTGGATGGTGGTGCTGGCGCTCGTCGTCGTGTTCGGCGCGCCGCTCGTCGAGGAGCTGATGTTCCGCGGGCTCCTGCAGGGAGCGTTCGTCCGCCGGATGAACGAGGTCGTCGCGGTGGTGCTGGTCGCCGCCTGGTTCGCGCTGATCCACTTCCGCCCGGTGGAGTACCCCGGCCTCCTCGACTTCGGTCTGGTGCTCGGCGTGTGCGCGCTCGTCACCCGGCGGATCGGCATGTCGATCACCGCGCACGTCGGGTTCAACGCGACCGGCCTCGCGCTGGTGGCCTTCGACGCACAGATCCCGTGGGGCCTGACGTGAGTTCGGCCTCCCGCGATGACAGGATGAACGACGTGCTGGACGAGACCGAACCTGGTCCCGGCGCGCTCATGACAGCGGACGCGGCGACGGACACCGCCGCTCCGGCCGGCAGCGAGGCGCGCACGGGTGACGCCGAGACGCCGTCCGTCGGCGGTGCGACGGCCGTCGAGATCGCTCCGGACGAGCTGCGACCGCCCCGCCCGTCCTTCGCGACGTACCCGAAGCGCGCGCTGCTCCGGATCGCCCGGCGTCCCCGCCGATGGGTGGAGGCGCCGTGGCCGGCATCGCGCGTCGTGCGCGTCGTCACCGCGATCGTGATCGTCGGCGGCGCGACGCTCGCCGCGATCCAGGCGATCCACCCCGAGCTCGTCTTCAGGAACAACACCCCGGCGGGCGGCGACATGGGCGCCCACGTGATGGGTCCGGCGTTCCTGCGCGACCACCTGCTGCCGAACTTCCAGCTGAGCGGGTGGAGCAACTACTGGTACGCGGGCTTCCCGATGTACCGCTTCTACATGGTCCTCCCTGCGCTGTTGATCGTGCTGCTCAACACGGTGCTCCCGTACGGGATCGCGTTCAAGGTCGTCGCAGTGCTCGGCGTGGTGACGCTGCCGTTCTGTTGCTTCGCGTTCGGCCGGCTGGCGCGCTTCCGCTACCCGATGCCCGAGCTGTTCGCTCTCGCTGGTCTGCTGTTCCTCTTCGACGAGAGCTTCTCGATCTACGGCGGCAACGTGAAGAGCACGATGGCGGGCGAGTTCTCGTTCTCCATCGCCCTGTCGCTCGCGATGCTCGGCCTCGGGCTCTTCGCCAACGGCCTGCACACGGGCAAGTACCGCAATTGGGCGGCGATCGTGCTTGCGCTCGCCTGCCTGTCGCACGGCATCGTGCTGATCTTCGTCCTCGTCGCCGCGCTGCTGGTGTGGCTGATCTGGATGGACCTCACGCGCTTCGTCTACGGGCTGACGATGGGGGTCACTGCGCTCTTGCTCGGCGCGTTCTGGGTCGTCCCGTTCCTGTTCAACCACGCGTTCATGACGGACATGAAGTACGGGTTCCGCCCGTCGGGCACTGAGGACTCGTTCTGGGACATGTTCTTCCCACTGACGACGTTCTTCGACGTCCTCATCACGGCCTTTGCCGTCATCGGGTTCGTGTCGTCGATCGTGCGCCGGCACCTCAACGGCGCGTGGCTCGGAATCGCCGGCCTCGCATTCGTGGCCGGCGTCTACGTCACTCGCGACAGCCTCCCGGTCATCGGGCTGCTGTGGAACCCGCGACTGCTGCCGTTCGTGTACCTGCTCCGGTACCTGCTGATGATGGTCGGCATCGTCGAGACCGCGTACTTCGTCGTGCGGGCGATCCGCTCGGAGGGGACGCTGGCGGGCCGGCCGGCGCTCCTCACCGGCACTGCGGTCGCCGTGGTCGTCGGTGTGTCGATCCTCGTGATCGAGCTGATGTTCTTCCGGATCATGCCGGGGGCGAGCATGAAGGCGCACAACGGCAAGAGCGTCTACCAGTGGGGCCCGGTCTCGCTCACGTCGACCTCGAGCGACGCACTCAGCGACGCGTGGCCGCAGTACAACTTCAAGGGCTACGAGGACAAGGACGCGTACGGCGAGTACCGCGGCCTCGTGCAGACGATGAAGGGCCTCGGTGAGGACCCGGCGAACGGCTGCGGCCGCGCGCTGTGGGAGAACAACGGCGAGAACGGCAAGTACGGCACGACGATGGCGCTGATGCTCCTGCCGCACTGGACCGATGGCTGCATCGCGAGCATGGAGGGGCTGTTCTTCGAGGCGTCCGGGACGACCCCGTACCACTTCGTCACTGCCGCGGCGATGAGCCAGCAGAGCTCGAACCCGGTCCGCGAGCTCCGCTACGACAACAACAACGGTGCGATCGGCGTGCCGTACCTGCAGACGCTCGGCGTGCGCTACGTGATGGTCTTCACGGAGGCCGCGCGGAACCAGGCGGACGCGCAGCCCGAGCTGACCAAGGTCGCGTCGTCCGGCCCGTGGAACATCTACGCCGTCGAGGACACCGACCTCGTCGTGCCGCTCGCGTTCCAGCCTGTCGTCGTGAACGGACGCAGCGGCGACCCACGCGAGCGGAACCTCGAGCTCGGCATGAGCTGGTTCCAGCACCGCGACGAGTGGGCGGCGATGCCCGCCGACGACGGGCCCGATCACTGGCAGCGGATCGACGTCGCCGCCGACGTCTCGCGCCGCCAGGAGGATCGTGTCGACATCGTGCAACCGGTCCAGCCGATCGAGCAGGTGCCGCTGCCCGCGGTGACGATCTCGAACGTCGACCTCGGTGAGCAGGACCTCCGCTTCACGGTCGACCAGATCGGCGTCCCCGTCCTGGTGAAGGTGAGCTACTTCCCGAACTGGGAGATCAGCGGCGCCGAGGGCCCGTACCGCATCGCGCCGAACCTCATGGTGGTCGTGCCGACGGACACCGAGGTGCACCTCACCTACGGGCGGTCGGGGCTCGACATCATGGCCTACGTCATGACGCTGGCCGGACTGGTCCTGCTCGGTGTGTGGCGCTGGCGAGGCGACGTGCTACACCGGCGGACCGAGCCCTTGGGCGCGGACGCGCCGCCGTCTGCGGACTTCGATCTCGACGAGGCGGCGGCCGATGCGACCCCGCTCGGGTGGAGGGAGATGCGCGAGCACCGCCCGTTCGACGACGGGTCGCCGCCGGTCGACGACGGGGTGTCACAGGAGAGCGAGTGGGACGCCGGCTGGCCGACGGACCCGCCGCGCAGCGACGACCTGTGGTCGCGCGGGTGGTCGGAGGAGCCACCCGAGGCGGCGAGCACCATCACCTCGACGGCGTCGGAGCCGTCCGAGGAGCCACCGACGACGACCGTTGCGACCTGGTCGGAGCCCGCCGGCGAGACGCCGGCCGACGGTCGCCCACGCCCCTTCGAGCCCCTGGAATGACCTCACCGCCGGCTCGCGGCCTGGGTAACGTGGCTCGGCCATGACAGATCCGACCCGGTCCGAGACCGCACCCGACGACGGCCCGATGCGCGGCGACCTGGACGCGATCGTCAAGGCGTACGACGTGCGCGGCACCGTCCCCGACCAGATCAATGCGGACGTCGCGCACGCGCTCGGCGTCGGCTTCGCCCGATTCGCCGCGGCGCCGCGTGTCCTCGTCGGTCGCGACATGCGGCCGTCCGGGCCCGAGTTGGTCGACGCCTTCGCCCGTGGCGTGATGGAGATGGGCGTCGACGTCGTCGACCTCGGCCTCGTCTCGACGGACCTCATGTACTACGCCGCCGGCACCCTCGACTCGCCGGGCGCTGTCTTCACCGCGTCGCACAACCCGGCGCAGTACAACGGCGTCAAGTTCTGCCTGTCCGGTGCACGCCCCGTCGGCGAGGACACCGGCCTGCTCGAGGTCAAGCAGACGGCGCAGCAGGTGCTCGACGGCCACGCCCCCCGGCCGGCGCTCACGTCCGGTGCGATGACGACGCGCAACCTGCTCGAGGCGTTCGCCGACCACGTTCTGTCGTTCATCGACACGTCTGCGCTGCGACCGCTGCGCGTCGTCGCCGACACCGCGAACGGCATGGGAGGCCTCGTCGTGCCTGCGGTGTTCGAGCGGATCCCGCAGCTCACGCTCGAGGTGATGTACGGAGAGCTCGACGGCTCGTTCCCGAACCACCCCGCCGATCCCCTGCAGCCTGCGAACCAGCGCGACCTGCAGGCGCGTGTGGTCACCGGCGGCTTCGACATCGGCCTCGCATTCGACGGTGATGCCGACCGGGTGTTCGTCGTCGACGAGGCCGGGCGCGGCTTGTCGGGTTCGACCACGACTGCGCTCCTCGCCTCGACGATCCTGCGCTCACACCCCGGTGCGAAGATCCTCTACAACCTGATCTGCTCGCGCTCGGTGCCGGAAGTGATCCGCGAGCACGGCGGCGTGCCGGTGCGTACGAAGGTCGGGCACTCGTTCATCAAGCAGGTGATGGCGGAGACCGGCGCCGTGTTCGGCGGCGAGCACTCGGCGCACTACTACTTCCTCGACAACTTCCGCGCCGACAGCGGGCTGATCGCGACGATGTTCGTTCTCGACGAGCTGAGCCGGGCGCAGAGCGATCTGTCGGTCGTGCGCAAGCCGTTCGAGCGGTACTCGTCGAGCGGTGAGATCAACACCCAGGTGCACGACCAGGCGGCGGTCATCGAGCGCATCGCCGGGCAGTACGCGGACATGGAGCAGGACCGCCTCGACGGGCTCACCGTCGACTGCGGCTCATGGTGGTTCAACCTGCGGCCGTCGAACACCGAGCCGCTGCTGCGGCTCAACCTCGAGGCCGGCGACCGCAACGACACCGACCAGCGCGTGGCCGAGCTCCTCGCGCTGATCACGAGCTCGTAGGAGATCCATGGCGCTCGACGAACGGCTGCTCTCGATCCTCGTGTGCCCGCAGGACAAGGGTGGGCTCTACTACCTGGGCGACGACGACGGGCTGTACAACCCGCGTTTGCGTCGGCGCTACGAGGTCACGGACGGCATCCCGGTGATGCTGATCGGCGAGGCGGTGGCGGTCGACGATGCGGAGCACGAGCGGCTGATGGCGCGAGTCGGCGCCGAGGGCGTCGCGCTGACGGTGCCGACGCCGTCCTGATGGTCGGGACTGGCCTGCTCACGCGATTCGGCGCTCCGCGTCGGCCGCTCCCTCGTGCGTCTCGTCGCTGCCACCTCGCTCGCCGCGGGAGCTGCTAGGCTCCATCACGCTATGAGTTTGCGCCAGCACTTCTCGCGGTTGATGGCCGCAACGATCGTCGTCGCCGCAACAGTCGGCGTCACCGGCAGCACGGGCGTCGAAGTGGCACACGCAGCGGGGATGGGCGCAGGTGGTGAGTACCACCCGCTGACTCCGGCGCGGGTTTTCGACTCCCGTCCCGGCATCGCCGTGAACGATCCGGCGCCAGGCCCGAAGGCGATCTCCGGCCCGGGATCGACGTTCGACATCCAGCTCCTCGGTCTCGGTGGCATCCCGAATGCACCGGCGGACGTGCTCGGCGTCGTCGCCAACATCACCGTCACCGAGCCGACCTCGACGGGCTACCTGAACGCGTACGGCAAGGACGCCGCGGCCGGCACCGCAGCGATCATCAACTTCGTGGCCGGACAGACCGTCCCGAACCTCGCGATCGTCCGCCCGGGCGCCGAGGGGAAGCTCACGATCAAGCTCGCCGCCGGCACCGGCACGGCGCACGTCATCGTCGACGTCTTCGGCTGGTTCTCGACGAGCGCCAGCTCCGACCTCACCGGCGCACGGCTCGAGCCGGTGACGCCCGGACGCATCTTCGACACTCGCAGCGGGCTCAACCGCAGCGCGCCCGAGACACCGCTCGCAGCCGGGGAGTTCGTCACGATCCCGATCCGTGGCGTCGATGCTGCCGAGCCGACGACGACCGACATCGTCCCGAACTCGGCGAACGTCGTCGGCGTCGTGCTGAACATGGCCGGGGTCAACAACATCGCCGGCAGCGCGAACACGCACCTGTCGGTGATCCCGAGCAACCTCGCCGCGGGCACGGCTCCCTCGACCGCGAACCTCAACCTCGCCCGTGGACAGGTGAAGTCGAACATGGTGATCGTGCCGGTGGACCCGACCGATGGCTCGATCCGCGTCTACAACAACTCGGGCACCACGCACGTCGTGCTCGACGTGGTCGGCTACCTCGTGAAGCGCCGCGACGAGACGCGCCGCGGCCGCGTCGTGCCGCTCGGCGCCCCGTACCGCGTGTTCGACACCCGTGAGGCGCAGTGGCAATCGGTGCCGCTCGGTGCCGGCCAGGCAGAGGACTGGAGCTTCTCCGACTTCGCCGGCTCTGTGACGATCGGCGGTGTCGAGGTCGGCAAGCAGCTCGGCGTGATCGGCAACCTCACGTCGGCGTCGTTGACCCGCCAATACCCGACGATCCCCGTCGCCAGCTACCTCACCGTGTACCCGTCGGACGCCGCCGTCCGGCCGACGTCCGCGAACCTCAACATGACCGAGGGCCCGCCGACGCCGAACATGGTGATCATGAAGTACAGCGCCACCACCACGGTGCGCGTGTACAACTACGCCGGCAACAACCACTACATCTACGACGCCAGCGCCGTCATCCTTTCTGATTAGTCGGGACGGGGCTCCGCTCCGCTTCGCCCGCTCCCTCCTGGCTCGCTGCTCCTGCGTCGCGACGCTCGCGGTCGCGCCGGACGTCGCTGACGACTGAGGACAGGGCTCCGCCGCCCGACCACCACAAGGGGAGCCCGTGCGGCTGACCGTGGTGCCGCTGCGTCGTATGCGACGCACGGACTCCACAGTGGGGAGCGGTGGCGGCGCTAGCCTGCCCGGCCGAGGGCTGATCCGCATCTGCGATGAGCGTGCGCCAGTTGGCGCCGGCCCGCACCCGCGTTCACAAGGAGCATCCATGTCCTCGTCCACCCTCGCGCCCACGTCCGCGTCGCGCCGCGACTTCCGTGTCGCCGACCTCTCCCTCGCGCCGTTCGGACGCAAGGAGATCCACCTCGCCGAGCACGAGATGCCCGGCCTCCGCGCGCTGCGCACCGAGTTCGGCCCGTCGAAGCCGCTCGCCGGCGCGCGCATCTCCGGGTCGCTGCACATGACCATCCAGACCGCCGTGCTGATCGAGACGCTCGTCGAGCTCGGTGCAGAGGTGCGTTGGGCGAGCTGCAACATCTTCTCGACGCAGGATCACGCGGCCGCGGCGGTCGCTGTCGGCCCGAACGGCACGCCGGTCGACCCGCAGGGCGTCCCCGTGTTCGCCTGGAAGGGCGAGACGCTCGAGGAGTACTGGTGGTGCACCGAGCAGATGATGTCGTGGCCCATGTCGGCGACCGGTGAGGACGGCCCGAACATGATCCTCGACGACGGCGGCGATGCCACACTGCTGCTGCACAAGGGCGTCGAGTTCGAGAAGGCGGGTGAGGTTCCCGACCCGACAGGAGCGTCGAACCAAGAGTTCGCGATCGTGCTCGGACTGCTGCAGCGCACTCTCAAGTCCGACCCGACGAAGTGGACCCGCATGGCTGCTGCGATCAAGGGCGTCACCGAGGAGACCACCACCGGCGTCATGCGGCTCTACAAGATGCACGAGAAGGGCGAGCTGCTCTTCCCGGCGATCAACGTCAACGACTCGGTCACGAAGTCCAAGTTCGACAACCTCTACGGCTGCCGCCACTCGCTCATCGACGCGCTCAACCGGGCGACCGACGTGATGCTGAGCGGCAAGGTCGCGGTCGTGTGTGGCTACGGCGACGTCGGCAAGGGCTGCGCGCAGGCGCTGCGCGGCCAGGGCTGCCGCGTGATCGTCACCGAGATCGACCCGATCAACGCGCTGCAGGCGGCGATGGAGGGCTACCAGGTGACGGTGATGGAGGACGTCGTGAAGTCGGCCGACATCTTCGTGTCGGCGACCGGCAACGACCACGTCATCACGGTCGATCACATGGCGAAGATGAAGCACAACGCGATCGTGTGCAACATCGGCCACTTCGACAGCGAGATCGACATGGCGGGCCTCGCCCGCAGCGGCGCGACTCGGGACCAGCTCAAGCCGGGCACCGACCTGTGGACCTTCGACGACGGCCACGCGATCATCGTCCTCGCCGAGGGCCGCCTCGTGAACCTCGGCTGCGCGACCGGCCACCCGAGCTTCGTGATGAGCTGCTCGTTCAGCAACCAGGTCATCGCGCAGATGGAGCTGTGGAGCAACACCGACAAGTACCCGACCGGCGTCTACGTGCTCCCGAAGCACCTCGACGAGAAGGTCGCCGCACTGCACCTCGGCGCCCTCGGCGTGAAGCTCACCAAGCTCAGCGACGAGCAGGCCGAGTACCTCGGCATCGAGCCCACCGGCCCGTTCAAGGCCAGCCACTACAGGTACTGAGCTTCTCTGTGTCAGCTCACAGAACGACAGTCGTTCTGTGAGCTGACACAGAAGTCATACGCTCCAGCGGTGGCGTCGGAGCGGTCGTGGGGGTTTCGGACGCGAGCGATCCATGCGGGGGCGCGGCCGGAGTCGGGGACCGGCGCTCGCGCCACACCGATCTTCCAGACGACGTCGTTCGTGTTCGAGGACACGGCGGACGCAGCTGATCTCTTCGCGCTGCAGAAGTACGGGAACATCTACACGAGGATCAGCAACCCGACCGTCGCCGCGTTCGAAGAGCGGATGGCGAGCCTCGAGGGCGGCATCGGCGCGGTGGCGATGTCGTCGGGACAGTCGGCGGAGTTCCTCACGATCGCGCAGCTGTGCGAGGCCGGCGACCACATCGTCTCCTCCGCCAAGCTCTACGGCGGCACGCGCACACTGTTCGAGGGGACGCTGGCGCGCTTCGGCATCGGGACGACGTTCGTCGGGAGCGGCGATCCCGCGGCGTACGCCGCCGCACTCACCCCGCGCACGAAGCTGGTCTACGCGGAGGTGGTGGCGAATCCGTCGGGGGCGGTCGCCGACATCGAGGGACTCGCCGACGTCGCGCACGCGTCGAACATCCCGCTCGTCGTCGACTCCACCGTCGCGACGCCGTACCTGTGCCGGCCGATCGAGTACGGCGCCGACATCGTCGTGCACTCCGCGACGAAGTTCCTCGGCGGGCACGGCACGTCGCTCGCGGGAGTGGTGGTCGAGTCCGGCCGCTTCGACTGGGGCAACGGCAACTTCCCGCGGATGACCGAGCCGGTGCCGTCGTACGGCGGGCTGTCGTGGTTCGGCAACTTCGGCGAGTACGCGTTCTGTACCCGGCTCCGCGCGGAGCAGCTGCGCGACGTCGGCGCGACGCTCTCGCCGTTCAACTCGTTCCTCATCCTGCAGGGCGTCGAGACGCTCCCGCAGCGGATGGACGCGCACCTCGCCAACACGCATGCGGTCGCGACGTTCCTCGAGCGCCACGACGCGGTGTCGTGGGTGAGCTGGCCGGGGCTCCCGAGTCATCCGGATCACGCACGCGCCCAGCGGTACCTCCCGAAGGGTCCGGGTGCGGTGCTGTCGTTCGGTGTGCACGGCGGTCGCGAGGCCGGCCGTCGCTTCATCGAGTCGCTCGAGCTGTGCAGTCACCTGGCCAACATCGGCGACGTGCGCACGCTCGTCATCCATCCGGCGAGCACCACGCACCAACAGCTGAGCGACGAGGCGCTGATCGCGGGTGGCGTTCCGCCTGACCTGATCCGCGTCTCGGTAGGGCTCGAGGACGCGGAGGACATCCTGTGGGACCTCGACCAGGCGCTGACGATCGCGACGAAGACCGCATGAGCGACTGGGCGCCGCCGTCCGCGCAGGAGCGCCTGGCGATGCTCCGCGCGACGCGGTCGATCGCGATCGTCGGCATGTCCGCCGACCCGAGCAGGGCGAGCTACTTCGTCGCCACCTACCTGCTGTCGTCGAGCTGCTCGTTCGAGGACGTGTGGTTCGTCAACCCGAAGGGCGGAGAGATCCTGGGCCGGCCCGTGTACCGGTCCCTCGCGGAGCTCCCGGCTGCACCGGATCTCGTCGACGTGTTCCGTCGGAGCGAGGACCTGCCCGCAGTTGCCGAAGAGACGGCGGCGATCCCCGGCACGAAGATCTTCTGGGGTCAGCTCGGGCTGCACTCGGACGAGGCGGTCGACATCTGCACCCGCGCCGGCCGGCAGGTGGTGATGAACCGCTGCCTCAAGATCGAGCACGCCCGCTTCAGGGGCGGCCTCCACTGTGCTGGTTTCGACACCGGTGTCGTGTCGTCACGCCGGCGCAGCGACCTCTGAACGACGCGGCGCCCGCATCCGGAAGCGGGGGAGGAAGACGTGCACGAGCGGGCCGATCGACAGCGCGAACGCCAGCGTGCCGAGGCCGACCTTTCCGCCCAGGAGGAAGCCGAGTGCGACGACCGTCACCTCGATCGACGTGCGCGCCACCCGCACGCTGAGGCCGTGGTTGGTGAGGCCCATCATGATGCCGTCGCGCGGCCCTGAGCCGAGTCCGGCGCCGATGTAGATCCCTGAGCCGATCGCGGTGGCGACGATGCCGAGCGCGAGCAGTAGCGAGCGCAGCGCGAGGTGGTCCGGCGCCGGCACCAGCGCGATCACGATGTCGGCGACGATGCCGATCTCGACTGCGTTGAGCAGTGTGCCGATGCCGGGTCGCTGTCGCAGCGGGATCCACAGCAGGAGGAGCAGCAGGCCGACGATCACCAGCACCGAGCCGAGCGAGATGCCGGTCCGCTTGCTGATGCCCTGGTGGAGGACGTCCCACGGTCCGGCCCCCAGCCGCGCCTCGATGACCAGGCTGATCCCGACGCCGAACACGGCGAGCCCGACGATGCAGCGAGCGAGGCGCTCGGGGAACCGGTCGCGCAGCGCGTCGACCGGCGCGTCGTCGAGCTCCTCCTGCACCCGCACGACGTTACCGATGCTCGCGAAGTCGAGCCTGGTGCCGTCCGCACCAGCCTCGGCGAACTGCGTCGCACCCCCTCGTCATGATCGCCGCATGTCCATCCCGCACGTGTTCAGCCAGCAGTGCGCCTCCTGCGAGGCGTCCGGCGAGGTCCTCTGTCGCTCCTGCCGCTTCGCGCTCGCCGCCACCATGGCGGTCACGACGGCCGGTGGCATCACCGCCGCCGTCCCGTTCGACGGGCCGGCGCGCAACGTCATCCTCTCGCTCAAGTACCGCAACCGGCGGGCGGTCGCGAAGCACCTGGCGGCAATGATGGTCCGACGGCTCCAGCTCGGCGTGAAGGGGATGCGCCGGTTCGACGTGGTGACGTGGTCGCCGACGAGCGCCGGCCGGGTCCGCCGGCGCGGATACGACCAGGCCGAGGTGCTCGCGCGTGAGGTCGCGAAGCAGCTCGGGCTGCCGTGCCGGCGGCTCCTGTACCGGGCTCACGGCGACCCGCAGACCGGCCGCACGCGCATGCAGCGTCTGGTCGGGCCCGTGTTCCGCGCGCGTCCGGTGCGGCCGGGGCTACGCGTGCTCGTCGTCGACGACGTCGTCACGACCGGCGCGACGCTGCGCTCGGCCGAGCGAGCGTTGCGCGCCGCAGGGGTCGACCACGTGCGCCTCGTCGGCGCCGCGGCGACGCTCGATCCGTCCGCTCGCGCTGCCGCGGCGCTCGTCTGCTCCCGCCGCATCGACCTCGCGCGCGCCAGCTGAGACGGTGGCCGGCGGAGCCACCCTCGGGACGGGCCGAAGCCGCCGCCGGTAGAGTTCGACCCCGCATGGGGATTCTCGACAAGATCCTTCGCGCAGGCGAGGGCAAGAAGCTGAAGGCGTTGCAGGGCCTGGTGCCGGACATCAACGCGCAGGCCGCGCAGATCGAGGCCCTCAGCGACGACGCGCTGCGGGCCAAGACGGCCGAGTTCAAGAATCGGATCGACCAGGGGCAGTCGGTCGACGACCTGCTGATCGAGGCGTTCGCCGTCGTCCGTGCCGCCGCGATGCGCGTGATCGGCCAGCGGCACTTCGACGTCCAGCTGATGGGCGGAGCCGCGCTGCACTTCGGGTGGGTCGCAGAGATGAAGACCGGCGAGGGCAAGACCCTGGTCAGCACGCTGCCCGGCTACCTCAACGGTCTGTCCGGCAAGGGCGTCCACCTCGTCACGGTCAACGACTACCTCGCCCGCTTTCACGCCGAGTGGATGGGTCGCATCCACAACTGGCTCGGCCTCGAGGTCGGGCTGATCATCCCCGGCTTCAAGGAGCGCCCTGCGGAGAAGCGCGTCCAATACGCCGCCGACATCACCTACGGGACGAACAACGAGTTCGGCTTCGACTACCTCCGCGACAACATGGCGTCGACAAGCGCCGACAAGGTGCAGCGCGGACACCACTACTGCATCGTGGACGAGGTGGACTCGATCCTCATCGACGAGGCGCGCACGCCGCTCATCATCAGCGGCCGGATGGCCGACGCCGCCAAGCTCTACTACCGCTTCGCCAGCGTCGTGCGCTCCCTGAAGCGTGACGTCGACTACGAGGTGGAAGAGGACAAGCGTGTCGTCGTCCCGCTCGACGCCGGCATCACCAAGGTCGAACAGGCGCTCGGCATCGAGAACCTGTACGACGAGGTCCAGCAGAACCTGGTGCACCAACTGTCGGTCGCGCTGAAGGCGAAGGAGCTCTACCGGCGGGACAAGGACTACATCATCCAGAACGGCGAGGTGAAGATCGTCGACGAGTTCACCGGTCGCATCCTCGAGGGCCGGCGCTGGAGCGAGGGCATCCACCAGGCGGTGGAGGCCAAGGAAGGCGTGAAGATCAAGGAGGAGAACCAGACCCTCGCGACGATCACGCTCCAGAACTACTTCCGCATGTACGACAAGCTCGCCGGCATGACGGGCAC
>Ga0136611_10001663_pt1 | contig 15502 bp, 7 predicted proteins | sample AntDrymUQ2232306_2_FD_106645 | JGI IMG/M metagenome (GOLD analysis project Ga0136611, IMG submission 106645) | Polar desert sand microbial communities from Dry Valleys, Antarctica - metaG UQ223 (23.06) | ecosystem: Environmental > Terrestrial > Soil > Desert | place: Antarctica: Dry Valley...
ATCCGGTAGGCTCCGATGCTCGACAGCCCGACACCCAGGAACGACTGATCGCCAGCCTTCAGAGGACGACGGATGTTCGGCTCCTGTCCGGAGAGCTGCCGCACGACACTGCTGGTGATGTGCTCGATCTCGCCCATGTTGTAGCGGCAGTCCCAGATCTCCGTCTCGCGGACGCCAGGGGAGTCGATGTTGAGATAGCCGAGGCAGCGTTCACGTAGTTCGGCGAAGTGCGTGTCGGCATACCAGGTCGATCCTGAATAGCGTCCGGTCGAATGCCCCGGCCACCAGGCAAAGCGCACACCGTGCCGCAACGCGCTGCGTACCTCGGCCAGCGTCCGAGCCATCTCAATCAGGGCCGCGTCGCCGGTCGCGTTGTCAGTGACGCCCTCGTACCAGGAATCGATGTGCGCGCCGACCAGCAGGAAGCGGTCGTCGCTGCCAGCAATCTGATCTCCAGCATCGATGTCAGCCACGACCAGCGGCAGGCGCATCCAGGCGGTATGCACGTCTGAGGTCATACGCACGCGTACTGTTTCCTGCTGGCAACGCTCTCCCAGCCGCTCGCCGTCGACGTTACCAATGCCCAGCACTGGAATCGTCGGCAGGCGTTTGGCCGATTCCGGCGTCGGCGTACCCCAGACGCTGGTGCCAATCATCTCGTGGATAACCGTCTCGTCCGACGGCCAGATGTGGATATGCCCAGCCGCGCCACGCTCCTGCGCCCGGCGGATGCCATCCGGACCGCCGTCCATCGTCAGCACGATCCTGCCGCGCACGTCGAGTCCGGAGTAGTCGCCCGCCACAGCCCGGTGCGAGAAGATCATCGCGCCCGCCTCGGGCCGCTCGAACGGCACGAAGACCAGTTCCGCCTCGATCCCGCCCTCAGGCGTCTTCGCCCCGAACGAGCGCGTCCGCACCGCCACCTGCTCGCTGCTTCCGCCGTCGTCGTTCAGGACATCGAGCGTCCCTTCACGCGGCCAGGAGATGAGCGAATCGAACTCCAGTATTTCGGCCCGCAGCCCGTACTCGACCATGCGGTCGCGGATATACTCCGCCGCCTTGCGCTCGTCCTCCGTCCCGGAATCGCGGAACTGCGTCGCGAACACGTTGAGATGCTCCTGCAGGCGTTCGGGCGAGACGCTGGCCCGCAGGGATTCTTCGAGGACGTGGTTCAGCTCATGTGAGTTTGTGAGCATGGGTTTAGGTTCCTTTCATAACTGGGTTTGGCGATAGGCGAACGGCCCTCACCCCCCGGCCCCCTCTCCCAATTCTGGGAGAGGGGGTGTCTGGATACGCGGTACGTGCTATCGGAGCGAATACTGTCGTTACAGTCACCCCCTCTCCCAGAATTGGGAGAGGGGGCCGGGGGGTGAGGGCCGTTCGCCGCCAACCACCTCAGCATCACACATACACGCCCGCCCGCGCTCCATCCAGCAGTTCCGTCACGACCCGTGCCAGTAGTGCGTGGGCCAACACGACCGGCACGCCAGTCACATCCGCGACGAGGTCGCGCATGCCGCGGTCCATGCCGATACAGGTCATCCAGACGAGGTCACAATTGGAGTTACGGAGCTGTTCGGCGGCAGTATGGGCGAGATCAAGGCGGGCGGGACCGGCGTACGGCGAGGCGGCGGTGACGACGACGTCGATGCCGAGCGCGGCGTAGCGTGCCTGCTCCTTCTCCACTTGACCCGCATCAGGCTTGATGATGCCCAGGCGGCGTCCGGCGGCTAGCGACGCGATGATGGCCGGGAAGAGCGTGCCGGGATTGACAATCAGCCGCTCGCTCCGCAGTGCGCTCCAGTCCGCCCCGCACAGCACGACGACCAGTTGCACGCCGTCGTCGTGGAAAAGCCGATCAACGGTCGACTGCATCGCTGGCAGAATGCGAGCGTGCGAGAGGAGTACCGAAGCGTCGTCACGCAGGCGGGTGATGATACCCGGCTGGCCCGGCTCGGCCCAGTACGGTCGGGTGGCGTCATACGTTAGACCGTCGAGCGCACCACGTTCAATGATCTCGATGTCCGGCGGAAGGAATGCGCGCATGGCGGGAACGACGTCATCGCGCGGTGCCTGCCCAATCGTCGCCATGCCAATGCGAAATCGCGCTTCAGCCTCGATGCTCATGCCATACCTCCCCTGCGGCCATTCGTCGATGTCAACCCTCACAAGTGTCGCGCAATCGCGTGTGCGTGTCGATTAGAAGCCGAGACGCTCCGCCAGCGCTCCGTGTTCCGCCCGATCGTCCCCGCCGGTTCCCTCAAAGCCTCGGAACGATGCCTGCGACAGCAGCCGACCGCTCGCTGAGATCACCACGCAACTGATCCTAACCGACCAGCGGCGGGAGCTGCCGAGAAATCTGGGCCCATGTTCAGTATGTTGGCATGCCCTCGCCGTCGAAGCAGCGCCTCCAGACCACAGATGACCCACGTTGGCGTGTACCAGGCGAACTCGAACTCAGTCCGCGTCTTCTCAATGCCCACATCACCGAATATTCGGAAGGGTCGATCGTCACATCTGTCGCCAGTGAGCCTGCCCGCTCATTGAGCGACTAACGACTACCCATTCGCGAGCAATCCAAAGAGTCGGCCCGGTCGCCAGCTCCCGACGAATCCGCGTTGATCGGTCAGAACCCCAGGTGACACGCAGTCCTCGCGAGGCTTGCGTGTCGGTTGACGCCTGTTGACGCCTCTGGTTTTGCTCGATCATACCTGCGAACGATCGCGCTGAAGGTCTTTGGCCAGTCTGTAATCGTTCCGAATCCGAACGCCAACCGGTCCATGCGCGTGGCTCCCGATCCCAGTATGGACGATCTTCCCGCACGAAACCGGCACTATTGGTGGATTCTCGTCGCCTATCGTATCCATTAAGGTAGACAAAACAGGATGTTGAGCGGGGCCGAAGACAGAAAACGGGCAAACGTGCAGTTCATCGACCCAATCGCGGATTCGAGCATCATCCAGCCCGAATCAGGGACCGAGCGAGATTCCCCGGCATCTTCACGCGCCCGGAACACCCGGGACAGTGAATCAGCGCCGCGCCGCTCCCGTCAGCTCGTCCTTCCTCATCCCACCACGACCATCCTGCTCATGATTCAGACGATCTGGGTGCATCGGCATCTCCGCCTGCCTGTCAGCATGCTGGCGGCCACAACCGGCGTCGCGCTCATCGTCGCAGCAACCCTCGGAAACGGCTGGCCCGTCTGGCTGCTGCTGTTGGCGGCCTATGCCAACGGAGGCTGGGCCTGGATTCGACATGTGCTGGCGCGGACGCCTGACGCGGACCGCATCGAACTCATCTGGCGTGGCTGCCTGCTCGGAGGATTTGCGCTCATCCCGTGCTACGTTGCACTCCCGACTCGTGGTCAACATCTACACGAAATTCTGATCGGCGCTGGAGCGGTCGCACTGCTGGTCGTCGGTATCCGCATCCATCAGCCCCTGATGCGCCGCCCCTGGCAACTGCTGGCTGCCGGCACCGCCCTGCTAACGCTCGGTAATCTCGTCCGGACGATCTACGCGGACCTGTTGACGCGCGACATACCCGCGCCATCGCTGGCCGATGGCTGTTCTCTCGTTGGTCTGGTCGTCGTGATCGCCGCGCTCCTGCTCATCGTGCGCGACCATACGCCAGGAGCAGACCGCGGGGCGTTGCTCGACGCGGCGACTGTCGCCACTGGCGCGGGTGTGCTGTCGTGGGTCTTCCTGATGGCCCCCTACGCCACCGACGCTTCGTTATCCCTCCTCCAGCGATTGGTGGCCATCGCCTATCCGTTGCTGACGATCGTGATGCTCGCGTTGGCCGTCCGTATTCTGTTCGCGCTGGAAAGTCATGCGCGCGCGTTTCAGTTCCTCACGGCCGGTCTCATCTGGTATCTCATCGCGGACGCGGTCTACGCCCGGCAGACGCTGAACGGCACCTATGTCTCCGGTGACCGCATCGATCTGGTCTGGATGGTTGCGTACGTCATGTGGGGGATCGCGGCGCTGCACCCGTCGATGACACAACTCTCGAAGCCACTGCGGCTTCATCCTGGGACGCTCTCGGTTGGCCGACTGTGCCTGCTGGCCGGCGCGACGTTGCTGGCACCAATGTCGCTGGCGGTCGATTCCGCGCGAGCTTCGTCGCTGACAATCTCCGTCATCGCAGTCGCGTCCGCCGCACTCTTCCTGCTCGTCGTGTGCCGCCTGCATGGCATCGTTCAGGCGCATCGGCGCGGGCTGCTGCGCGAGCATATCCTGCATCACGCGACGCACGGACTCGCCGCCACGACGACACGAACCGACATCTTTGAGACGACGACCATCGCTGTCCAAGGGTTGACCGAGCCGGGAGCCAGCGCGCTCGTCTGCACAGCGCTCGGCGGCCGCGAGCAGCACGCGTTCCGGGTGATGAACGCGCACGGAGCACGCGTCGGCGATGTGCTCAGCCTGCTGGACCTTCCGAAAGCCGTCCGCATCGAGCTGATCCAGCTGCATGCGGTCCGCATCGACGGCGACGAGGTTGGCTACCTGCGCGAAAAGCTCGGGATGGGCGATGCGGTCGGACAGATCTCCATCGCGCCGTTCGCTGTGCAGCGCGAGCTGCACGGCCTCTTGATCGTCGGCGCAACCACGCTTGATGATGCGGTCAGCGGCGCGCTCGAATCACTCGCGATGCAGGTCTCGCTTACACTGGAGAGCCAGGTGTACGGCGAACAGGTGCGCGAGCATCGTGGCGAGGAACGCTTCAGCTCGCTGGTGCGCAACTCGTCCGACATCATCATGATCATCTCGACGGATGGCCTGATTCGTTATATCAGTCCGTCGATTGAGCGCATCCTCGGCTACGATGCCGACGCACTGGTGGGCGATCCGGCGACTCTGCTCGTCCATCCCGACGATCAGTCACGCATGGGCACCTTCATTGAAGACCTCACCACCCGTTTGGATACTCCGCTTGGTCTGGACTATCGCATCCGACACCGCAGCGGCGCGTGGAATCACATCGAAGCGATTGGCACGAACCTGTTGGAGGATCCAGCCATCGAGGGCATCGTCATTACGGCGCGCGACGTCACGGAGCGCAAGCGCGCTGAAGACCTGCTCTCACATCAGGCCTTCCACGATACACTGACTGGCCTGCCAAACCGCTCGCTCTTCCTCGACCGCGTAGCACACGCCCTGGCCCGTGGAGCGCGACGCAACGAAGCAGTCGCGATCCTCTTCCTCGACCTCGACCGCTTCAAGCAGGTCAACGACAGCCTCGGCCATGAGGCCGGCGACGCACTGCTGATCGCCGTCGGGCAGCGCATCACGACCTGTCTGCGCCAGGGCGACACCGCCGCGCGGCTCGGTGGCGACGAGTTTACGGTGCTCCTTGAGGATATTATCGATACTGCGGACGCAACCCGCGTCGCGGACCGTATTCTCGACCAGTTCAAGTCGCCGTTCGATATCTCCGGACAGCAGATCTTCATGACCACCAGCATCGGCATCACGCTCTCGCAGCCGAAGCACGACAGCCCGTCCGACCTGCTGCGCGACGCCGATGTCGCCATGTATCAGGCCAAGTCGCGCGGCAAGGCCAGCTACGCCATGTTCGACGACAAGATGGGCAGCGACGCGATCGAGCGCCTGGAACTGGATACCAGCCTGCGCCGCGCGATCGAGCGCGAGGAGTTCCATCTGCTCTATCAGCCGCAGCTCGACCTCGCCAGCGGGGAGATCGTCGGCTTCGAGGCACTCGTGCGCTGGCAGACCGCCGATAAACAGGCGATGTCGCCCGGCACCTTCATTCCGTTGGCAGAAGAGACCGGCCTGATCCTCAGCATCGGTCGCTGGGTGCTGCGCGAGGCCTGCCGTCAGGGACGCGACTGGCAGGACGAGTTCCCCGGCGCGCCACCCTGCGTCTCGGTCAACTTCTCGTCGCGGCAGTTCCAGCACCCGCGCCTGGTGGACGATGTCGCCGCCGCTCTGGCGGATAGTGGACTCGACCCGGCCAACCTGCTGCTGGAGATCACCGAGAGTGGCCTGATGGAGGCCGGCGTCGAGAACGTCTCGATGCTCCAGCGGCTCAAGGCGCTCGGCGTCCGCCTGGCGATCGACGACTTCGGCATCGGCTACTCGTCGCTCTCCTACCTCAAGCATTTCCCGGTCGATGTCCTCAAGATCGACCGCTCGTTCGTCGAACGCCTCGGCGAGAATCCCGAGGACGCCGCGATCGTCCAGACCGTCACGACCCTCGCCCACACCCTGGGAATGCTTGTCACCGCCGAAGGGGTCGAAACCCGCGAGCAGTTCGCCCAGCTCCGCACGCTCGGCTGCGACCACGGGCAGGGCTATCTGTTCGCCCGCCCGATCTCCGCCAGCGAGGCCGCCGCGATGGTCGTCCGCTACGCCGCCCAGCGCTCAGGCATGGCGGCGGACTAAAGCGCGCGGCTCGGCCTTCGAGTCTTCCTGACAGGGAATAGTGCTGCTTGTCTATCCGCCATACCCTCAGCCGTCCTGGTGTCGCGAAAGTTCGGAGATCGCGGAACGGCTGTCGCCCTCATCCAACCTTGGGATAACCGAGAACTTTCCATCAGTTTCGAGGATCACCGCCTCAACTGCCTCGACCGACGCCATGCCATTCTGTCGCAGTGCCGACTGGATCTCTTCCTCGATGACACGCGACCGCCACATATTCTGGGAAAGCAGCTGCCCGCGATATACCACCAGCACCGGGGTGGATTTCACTAGATTGCTGACCGTCTTCGAGCGCACTGACAGCCAGGTGACGCTGAACTGGAGGAGGATCAGCATCGCGAGGGCAACGATCCCCTCGACGATAGCAACCGAGTCGGTCAGGATGATCGTCGCCAGAGTCGAGCCGAGCGCGACGGTGACCACGAAATCGAACGCGTTCATCTGTGCGATGTTGCGCGCCCCCGAAACGCGCAACATCGCGACAAGCGCCGCGTAGGCGCAGACGCTCGCGACGACGACACGCAGGAGACCGTAGAAATTGTCGAAAAACACGCAAGTAGACCTTTCGGGCGGTACGACAGGTTGATCTACGTCCCGTCCCATGCACAAAGGCTGCCAGCCGTGAATGCGTAGATGTCGTACCGCCACCAGGTTTCCGGTATAGTGTCGCAACCACAATATAATCGTGTATCCAGCGAATATTCCGTCAACAATCGCGCCAAAGGAACGTGAACCTCGGTCCCGCCGCCCACCTGCGGATCTGCACCGCGGATGGTTCACCTGGTACCCGGAAACCGGCAGCACGTCGGAGGGAACGCGCTCGCCGAAGTCGTACAGCGACAACATCAAGCATATTCTCAGCTCGCCAGCACGACAATCGAGAGTTCGGGCAACCAGGCAGCCGGGCCTCGGACACGACAGGACAGATGACCATGCAGCCTACTGGAGCTGGAATACCCGAGACGACAGATATCGCCATCGCGAGCGATCCGCAGCGTCGCACGGACGATCAGCGCGCGATCCTGTTGCGCGTCGCCTGGATGGCGATCGCCCTTGGCCTGCTGGTCGAATGCATCGTGCTGCTGATCCGCGCCACGAGCGGCACGCTGCCGGGTGGCGCAACCGTGCTGAACGAGGCGTTGCAGACCGTCAGCTGGCCGTTTCTGGTATGTATCGGGGTCGCGTTCGGAGCGGCAGTGATCGCACCGTCATCGACACCTTCGCCAGCGGCACCAGTCAGCAGATCGCTCGCATTGTCGGGATTGCTGGCGGCTCCAGCTGCGTTCCTGATCGTCCGCCTCCTCCATAAGGGAACGGGCGCGGCGCTCGGCGCGGCTGGAAGTGAGCTGGGCCTCGTCGCCATCCTGCTGCTGGGGCTGATCAAGGCCTGCGAGTACGGGCTGCTGGGAGCGGCACTTGAACGGCTGAAATCCGGCTCAGCGCCAACCGCCCGAGGGTACGCCATCGGCGGTCTGGCAATCGGCCTGTCCTTTGGCAGCGCGGCACTGCTCGTGACCAGCCTCGCGGCATCGCCAGCCCCGACAACGGTCAAGATGATCACACAGGGCATCAACGAGGTCGTTGTGCCAGTCGGCTGCGCGCTCATCCTGTACGCTTCCGGCGTGCTCGGGAAACGCGTCCCGCTCTAACGCGGTGTGACATCTACCCATATCCCCGCAAGACGCGACCGCCGAGCCAACCCAGAAGGAGGTGAGTCCATGATCGCCGCACTCGTGCTCTTCCCGACCAATCAGTCGCTCTCCGCGGACGAAGCACTCGAACGCTTCAACACGACCGCGCCGAACTACCGTGGCCGGGCGGAACTGCACGCCAAGGCGTATCTCTACGCTGAGGATGGCTCCGAGCTGGGCGGCTTTTATCTCTGGGAGTCGCGGGCCGACGCCGAGGCGCAGTACAGTGCCGCCTGGCGCGCCCGCGCCGAGGATATCTACGGCGTCGCGCCGGTCATCCGCTACTTCGATGTGCCGGTGTTGATCGAGAACGACTGAGATGGGAGAAGACCGATCCGGGTTGGTCAGGAGGCAAGCACGGTCCGCCATAAAGCGTGGTCGGTTCGGGGACGAGCACGGTCCGGCATGAAGCGCGGTCGGTTCCGGGTTGGGTTGGTTTGGGTGCCAAAGCGGTCCGGCATAAAGCGCGGACCTTACGATACGTTGGTCGGTTACCATTTGGATGGGTGATGAACCGTCGTTCGAAACATGCGAACCGCCACAATCTTAAGCAGACGACACCCTTCATCGTAGGGTCCGCGCTTTATGCCGGACCGTGTTCGACCCCCGAACCGCGATTCGGAACCGACCATGCTCGCCTCCGAACCAACCCGACGTCGTGCCGGACCGCGTTGGCATCCGAACCAACCCAACCCGGAACCGATCGCGCTTCATGCCGGATCACGTTCGCCCTCCGAACTGCAACCCGGAACCGACCGCGCTTCATGCCGGACCGTGCTCGTCCCCGAACCGACCACGCTTTATGGCGGACCGTGTTCACTCTCAACCAACCTGTCTCAGAACCATGCTCACTCCTATCCATGCCGTTGCGGGACGCTCACCCTCAAGCGGCATCGGACGTATCGCAGATTGATTGAGAGCAGGTGCCGTGAGCACAACGGAACGCGCTGGCGATATTGAACAGCGGCCCCCGGATGTTCGCATTCATCTGCTTGGTGGGTTTCGGGTGGTAATCGCGGGACAGGCGCTTCCGGCAGATGCCTGGAAGCGCCTGTCCCGCAGTCTTGTGAAGCTGCTCGCACTTGCGCCGTCCCGCGAACACAGTCTGCATCGTGAAGAACTGATGGAGTGGCTCTGGCCGGACCTTGAGCCAGACGCCGCCGCCAACAATCTGCGGCATACCCTGCACCTGGCCCGACGTGCCTTGCGGACCCCTACGGACACCGCCGCGCTAGTGGACATCGTTCCACACGCGGAACGGCTCGTGCTGCGGGCAACCGGGTCTGAGGATGGGCAGCTCTGGATTGATATCGATGCATTTGAGTTGGCTGCGGCCGACGCGCGGGGGGCCGACGACGCCCAGCGCCTTCAGGCGGCGCTCGACCTCTACACCGGCGAGCTGCTACCGGACGACCGTTACGAAGACTGGACGACCACGCGGCGTGAGCAGCTGCACGCCCTCTTCATCTCACTCCTGTTCGAGCTCGCCCGGCTGCACGAGGCGGCACGCGAGGACGCGGTGGCAACTGGCGCATTGCGGCGCATCATCGAAATCGATCCGGCGCACGAGGATGCGGCGTTCGCGCTGATGAACCTGTACGCACGCATGGGCCAGCGCACCCAGGCGCTGAGGGAGTATCAGCGTCTGCGCAACGCGCTGCAACGGGAACTTGACGCCGAGCCGAGCGCGGATACACAACGGATCTACGCCAACATACTGTCAGGACGTGGAGACGCTGGCCCCCCGCCCGCCGAGCCAGCCCCGCTGGCAACCACCGTACGGCACAACCTCCCGGCACCACGTACAGACCTGATTGGTCGCTCGCACAACATTGCCGAGGTCTGTTCCGCAATCAGCGCGGCGCGCATAGTCACGATTACCGGCATGGGCGGGGTCGGCAAAACCCGCCTGGCGTTGGCCGTTGGACAGGAACTACTGGCGAAAGACGCATTCGCGGATGGCGTCTGGCTGGTGGAGCTTGGCGCACTGACCGAACCAGACGCGATCCCAGCGGCCATCGCTGACGCACTCACTATCTCGCTGCCCGCCGATGGCGATCGGGACGAGCGGGTGGCGCTCGCCACAGCGATGCAGTCGCGTCGCCTGCTCCTTGTCCTCGATAACTGCGAGCATCTCATTGATGCGGCCGCGCGGGTGATCGACCAGCTCCTCTCGGTGTGCCCACTCCTGTCCGTCCTCGCCACGAGTCGCGAGCCGCTACGCCTGACCGGAGAGATCGTCTATCGCATGCACCCGCTGGAGGTTCCGGACGACGGCGCTACTCCTGGCGACATCGCCGCGAATCCCGCTGGCCAACTCTTCCGCGCCCGCGCCCGCGCACTCCAGCCCGGCTTCGACATCACCGAGGAGACGGGGCCGGGCGTCGCCAGCATCTGCCGTCAGCTCGACGGACTCCCGCTGGCAATCGAGCTGGCGGCGGCCCGCATCGTCGTGCTGGGCGTCCACGACCTGGCCCACCGGCTTGGAGACGCGCTACCGCTCCTGTCGAAAGGAGAGCGCACTGCCGTGCCACGGCAGCAAACGCTCCGCGCCACGCTGGAGTGGAGCTACGACCTGCTGACCGCTGACGAACGGGCCGCCCTGATCCGGCTGTCGGTCTTCCGACGCGGCTGGACGCTCGCGGCTGCCGAGGCGGTGATCGCCGACGAGCGCCTCGACCGCCATACTGTGCTGGGTCTACTGAAGCAGCTCATCGATAAATCGCTGGTGTCGATCGACGCAACTGGGCACGGCCTGCGCTACCGAATGTTGGAGCCGGTGCGCCAGTTCGCCAATGATCGGCTCGATCGGTCTAGCGATGCGCACGCCATTCGCACTCGCCATGCGTCGTGCTTTCTTACACTGGCGGAGGAACAGGAATCTAGACTGCGGGGCGCGGAGCTGGCGCACGCAAGCGAACTGCTGGAGACCGAACGCGACAATCTGCGGGCGGCGTTCGACTGGCTGCGAGCCACTGGCCCGGCTGCCATGCTGCGCTTCGTCGCGACCATGGGTCGGTTCTGGTATGTGCGCGGCTACGTGCGCGAGGGACGGGAATTGATCGCAGTCGCGCTTTCGGAAGCCCCAGCCGACAACAATGAGTTCCGTCTGCGCGCGGTGCAGCACGCCGGCATCCTCGCCGAAGAGGCGGGCGATCATGACCAGGCCGTCGCATTGCTGGAACAGGCGCTCGCCATGCTCGAACAGAGTGATGACCGAGTGCGTGCGGCCTCGGTGCTGAACAGCCTGGGAATTGTGGAGCGCGCGCGTGGTGATCTCGATCGCGCACAGGAACTCCTGGAGAGCAGCCTGGCGATTCGTCGGCCGCTCGGTGATCCGCAGCTGCTGCCAGCCGCGCTCGGGAACCTGGCGCTCCTGATCTGGACCCGTGGTGATCTCGATCGGGCCGAAGCGCTTCTAGATGAAGTCATCGCTATCGCGCGTGATACGGGCGACGACTGGTCACTGGCGCTCTGTGCTGCGGACAAGGGCCGCATCGCCTGGCAGCGCGCGCAGTACGCGCGTCCCCGCGATCTCTTCGACGATAGCCTCGCTCGCGCAACGACGCTGTACGATCTGGGAGCGATCGCCGACGCCCTGGAAGGGCTGGCTGGCGCGCTCGCCGCACTGGGAGAACCAGATCGTGCCGCGCGGCTCTGGGGGGCGTCCGAAAGTCTGCGCGAGACACATGATGTCGTCATTCCAGCAGCCGAGCGCGATCTCTATGACCAGATGGTCGCGCTCGGCCGCGAACGACTCGACCCGCCTGCCTTCACCACGGCCTGGGATGCTGGCCGGGATCTGTCGCTCGAACAAGCCGTCGCACTCGCCGCTCCCCACCCCGACGATGCACCGGTGACAGCGCCAGTGTTGGCACCAGCACCAGCGACCGCAACACCTCTGACGCAACGGGAACAGGAGATCGCATCGCTTGTTGCACGCGGACTCACGAACCGCCAGATCGCCAAGACGCTCGGCCTCGCTCCGCGCACCGCCGACACCCATGTCAGCAACATTCTCCGCAAGCTCGGTCTGTCGTCACGCACCGATCTTCAGGGAACCTCCAGTTCGTAGACCACGCACGGAGACGACGCCTGCGTATACGTAGCATGTCGCGATGCGTTCATCGTCCACCAAGACGAAAGTGCTAACGTCCACGAAACAACCGTCGGGTACAATGCATACAGACATAACGAATGATTGGCCCCTCGGTGGGGACGAAATGGATGGCGCGGCGGATGGCCACGCTCCTGTGATCGTTTCTGATCCGTCGCTGGTCGCTGGCGGGCGGTGAAGAGCGCGTCGAGATCGAGCACGTACAGTCGGGCCAGCGAGCGATCGCGCTCACGGTGTCCGAGGCGTTGTCGTGGATTGGGACGCAGTCCAGTGATCCCGGTCCGCGTGAAAGTAGCCGTGCGCGTTCCCCTGCCAGCCCATCCGGAGACTCTCCATAGGCTCTGATGGAGAGTCACAGCCCTCGGTACTCAGTACTCGGCACGCATTGCCAGGCTCCAGAGAGGATTTTCCCGTGACCACGCATCGCCCGCTCCTGCTGATCGTCGCTATGCTGATCGTCGGCTCGATGATGATCGGCTCCGCCGCGCCAGCCACCTACGCCGAACCCGTTGATGCGGAAGCGAAGGCACTCCAGCATGTCGCTGATATCGAAGGTGTTGCCCTCGACACACTCATCGTCGTCGATGTCGGGCAGGCGCATCTCCCACTCACCGATGTCCGCCTGATTGAGCTGAAGGTGGAGGCGAGTGACGGGCGCATCTTCTCCGTCAGCATCAACTCCGTCACCGGCGACATCGTCGACGCGGAAGCAGCGATCGCGCGGGAGCGCGAACAGTGGGGTAAGACATTCGGGGTTGTCGCGCCGTCGCTGTTCGAGCGCATTCAGAATTCGCCGGGTGGTGGGTCCGAACGCATCGCGGTCGCGATCTGGGTGGCGATGCCTGATCCGGGCGAAGCCGGTCGCAAGGGAGACGGCGATGTCTCGGAGCTGAGAAACAAAGTCCGCACCGCCCAGGCACCTGCTAAAAAGGCGGCCCGCGGCGTTGGCGTCGGCGTCATCTTCCGGCAGGCCGACCTGGTGCCGGTCATGTTCGCCGAGCTCACGGCTGGTCAGATCAAGGGGCTGGCACACAACCCGCACATCACCGCCAGTGAGGAGATTCCACAGAATATGGCCAGCTTCAATGAGGATGCTGGCACCTCGGAGCGCTTCACCTACACCTGGCCGGTCGCCAAGGGGACCGGCGCCAAGATCGCCGTCCAGGAAGACGACGGCATTGATAACGTCAATACCTACCTGGTCGACCCGGTCTACTGGTGCGAGGACGTCAACACCGGGCCGGGCGGAACGGCCTGCACTGCTGGCAAGAACATCAACACCCACGCGACGAACGTCGCTGACGTCGTCGCCTCGACCCATGTGTTCCGGCGCGGTGGTGCCTGGGGTATCCAGCCGGGATCATTGCTCTCGGCCAACTTCCAGTCCTACTCGAACGCCCTGAACATCGTGAACTCGGCCACCTGGACACTGGAGAACGGTGCCGATACGATCAACATTAGCTATGGCGGCTGCTCGGACGGCGAACAGAACTTCTACAGCCGCTGGGTCGACTATCTGGTCAGAGCCTTCGGCGACAGCATCGTCATCTCAGCCGGCAACCGTCAGTGTCCGTCGGGATACGACCCCGATTATGTCGCCTATCCTGGGAATGCCTGGAACGCGATCACCGTTGGCTCGTACTACGACCTGGACACCGGCGGCCGCACTGATGATCAGATGTCGAGCTTCAGCGCATTCCGCAACCCCGTCGATCCCAACTCTGGCCGCACCTACGAAAAGCCTGACGTGGTTGGCATGGGCGGCCAGAGCGACTTGTACGGCTGCTATGGCGTTGAGACGACGAGCGTTGACGGAGGCGTCTGGGACAGCACCTGCGGAACCAGCTTCTCCGCGCCAGAGGTCACGGCACTCACTGCGCTGGTCGTCGGCAAGAACACGGCCTTACGGAACAAGGCCGAGTCAGTCAAGGCAATTGTCATGGCTGGGGCGACCCACAACATCGTCGATGGCAACAACTACCTGAAGTGCCCAACCTCACCGATCGCGAACGACTGCCAGGATGGCGCGGGCGCGATTGACGCCTGGCAGACCATCAACCAGATCGTGACGCCGGGGAACTGGCGCTACCACGGTGGCATCAGCCCGTCCTCGTTCGAAGCGAGCGGCAACATCCGCTACTCCGTGTCGGCCAGGGCCAACGTCCCGCTGCGCGCCGCCATTGCCTGGGATTCGACTGCCGTCTGCACCAATCTGGGAACCGCCAGCCAGGACTGCGCCAGCGACGTGCTCAACGCCGACCTCGACCTGCAGCTGCTGTCGCCATCCGGAGTCGTCGTGGCCCGTTCCAACAGCCGTCAGAACTCGGCTGAGGTGATTGATTACCTGCCCACGTCGAACGGCACCTACAAGATCCGCGTTCACCGGACACGCTTCAATGCCGGGACGACCACCAATCTCGGCGTGGCCTGGAACCTCGACACCCGCGACACGTTCACACCGCTATCCAACATCGGCGGCTTCACACTGAACACGACCAAGCTGAACCAGACCAACAACCTGGGCCGCTCCTACTGGGACGCCTACATCGGCCCGGAGTGCGGCGCGCTGTTCGGCTATGAAAACAGTCTGGAAAAGGTCTACCGCGTCAAGATCACGACCGCCGGGACGCTCACGGCCCGCTTGTTCAACCAGCGCCTGATCGGTCCCGACAGCTGGTCGGAAATGGACCTGATCCTGCTCAAGCAGGGAGGGGCCGCGAACACGCTCAACGAGCGCGCGGTGCAGTGCAGCAACTGGAACGACAATTACGAAGAAGCGATCACCGCGCCAAACTTGGCTCCCGGCACCTACTACCTCGTCGTCGACAGCTACGACGGCTCGATCGGGAAGTTCGACATCTCCCTGAACTTCGCGCCGAATTAGCGCCGTGAGGCATCTACGTCGGTACGGCCTGAGCGTGACGAATCCCCGCCAAATGGCGGGGATTCGTCACGCTCAGTAGTAGACCACTATGCGTCGGCCGCCGCGCAATGCGCAGTCCCCTCGTAGGGTCGCCGCTTGCCGCGACCGGCGTCGGTCCCCCTACGTCCGGATCGTGACGACATCATTGGAAGACGCTATCGCTGCCGATCATGCTGGTTCGGTAGCGACGACGTCCGGCGACATTGTCAGCACGATTTCGACGCACGGAGACCGACGCCGGTCGCGGCAAGCGGCGACCCTACGAGGGGACTGCGCATTGCGCGGCGGCCGACGCATAGTGGTCTACTACTCATACTGACGAGAG
>Ga0136611_10001664_pt1 | contig 15498 bp, 15 predicted proteins | sample AntDrymUQ2232306_2_FD_106645 | JGI IMG/M metagenome (GOLD analysis project Ga0136611, IMG submission 106645) | Polar desert sand microbial communities from Dry Valleys, Antarctica - metaG UQ223 (23.06) | ecosystem: Environmental > Terrestrial > Soil > Desert | place: Antarctica: Dry Valley...
ATGGGTGGCGTAGCGCCTCCGGGTATGGCCGGCCCTCCTCCAGGTATGCCGCCAGTTGATCCGAACGCCGGTATGGCTCCGCCTATGCAAGATCCTAATGCGACGGCGCAACAAGCTGCTCCAGCGCCAGCCCCTGTCAAACAAAAGGCAGAAGACTGGCTCCCTAAGCTGGACACGCGCCTCTATAACTTGCAACAGCAGCTAGCTGCGATCATGAACAACCTTGGAGTGCAACTACCTACGGATGCAATCATCTTGCCGCCAGGTACCAGCACACCGCCAATGGAAGCAGCCTTCCCGCAACCAGGCGATGCGCAGCCACCACAAGGTGATCCTGCCGCAGCTGGTGCACCGCCAGCTCAAGAGCAGTTCGCAGACTTGGCACCAATCGAAGGCATGGGTAAGACTAGCGCTAGCCATAGACCCGTTGCCGAGATCCTCAAGGCCGGCCGAGCTAGCGACAGTGCTGCTGCTTTGTCTATGCTGACTAAGGCTCGCCGCAAGTAATGCGCGTACAGACGCACAACCGACTATCCGAGATTCACGATTTTAAGGCTACCCGTGTTGTCATTTACGACGACGCGGGTAACCCGATCGCGGTAGCTGCGCAAATCGGCCCAGATACTTGCGTTACTAGCGTCATCGGCCAGCCGGACTTCCAGCCGCTGCTTATGAACTTGGGCATTCACAGTACGACGGTTGTGCAGCACCTACAGCACAAACCGAACAGCCAGCTGTCGCTGCATTAACCGGCGCTATACTTAGCTCCAGGTACCTTTCTCACTCTTGGAGCCTTTATGTCAGCCGACGAAACTCAAGTAGCTATTCTTTCCATCGTTGACGCGCTCAACGAGTCCAGCGTACGCACAGCCGCGTTCATGCTTACCGTCTCGCAGTTACTAGTAAAGGCCGGCGTCTGCACAGATGAGCAGTTCAAAGACAGTCTGGACACGGCGCTTGAAGCCGTACGCGAAGAGCATGCGATGGCTGAGACCGCGTAGGGGTTAAAATAACCCTATGGCAAAAGAAACTACTATCGGGCAGTTGATGATCGAGCAAGCGCTACCCGAGGGTATGCGAGGGCAGAACCGTACGTTGGATGCCAAAGGCGTCCAAGATATGTTCCAGGAGCTAGCTGAAAAGCATCCTGACAAGTACAGCGACGTGGCGCAAAGCATGCTGCACATCGGCCGCGAAGCCTCCCTGGCTACAGGCGGCTACTCCTTCGGGCTCAAGAGCTTGCAGCAAACAGAGGCAGCTAAAGCCATGCGTATCGACATGCGTGGCAAGCTGCAGGCGATCTACGCCCAAGATATCCCAGACGAAGAAAAGAACAAACAAGTTATTATGCTGGCAGCTAAGACCCAGCAGAAGCTTGTTGGCGCCGTCTACGACGAGGCGCTGGCAGCTAAGAACCCGCTAGCGATCCAGGCAGCCACTGGCGTCCGCGGTAACAAGATGAACGTAAACAGCCTGCTGGGCGCTGACATGCTCTATGCCGACCAGAAAGGCAGGCCAGTGCCGGTACCCGTGCTGAGTAACTACTCGATGGGTTTGTCGCCTGCCGAATACTTCGCCGGGGCGTTCGGGGCGCGTAAGGGGATCATCGATTTACAAAGTGCGACGCAAGACTCCGGATATCTTGCCAAGCAACTTAATCAAATCGCCCACCGTTTAGTCGTGTCGGCAGCAGACGAGGACGAACACGACGATACTACGACCAGAGGGCTGCCTGTAGATACTTCCGACAAGTTCAACGTAGGCTCGCTACTCGCCCACCCGATCGCCGGATATGCGCGCAACACGGTAATCTCACCCAAGATCCTAAAGGACATCGAATCGCAAGGGATCGACACGATCCTGGTGCGCAGCCCTACGGTAGGCGGACCCAAAGATGGCGGAGTCTACGCTTACGACGCAGGGGTACGCGAGCGCGGCGGGATATCGCCTATTGGGGACTATATCGGGCTCGCTGGAGCGCAGGCGCTGTCGGAGCCTATCACACAAAGTTCGATTTCATCGAAGCATTCTGGGGGGGTAATTGGCGCGCAGGCGGGCGCTTTAACCGGCTTTAAGACCTTCGACAACCTAATCCAAGTACCCGAAGTATTCCCGGGCGGCGCAGCTCACGCCCAACGTGACGGCCGCGTAACCAAGATACGCGAGGCTCCGCAAGGCGGTACGTTCGTCACTATCGACTCTGAAGATCACCACGTGCCGACCGGCGTCAAGGTAACCGTCAAGCAGAACGACGAAGTCGAGGCTGGCGACGTGCTATCGGACGGTATGCCCAACCCGTCGCAGATCGTGCAGCACAAAGGCGTGGGCGAGGGCCGGAGGTATTTTATGAACACGTTCATGGGCGCGCTGACTGCTTCCGGGTCCAAGGCGCACCGACGTAACGTAGAACTACTGTCCCGCGGACTCATCAACCACGTCAGATTGACGGACGAGTATGGCGACGCGTCTCCAGGCGAAACATTCCCATATCAATTCCTAGAGTCAACCTGGGAACCTAGAGAGGGTCATATCGTAGGTTCGCCCGAATCCATGAAGGGTCACTACCTCGAGAAACCGGTGCTCCACTATTCAATCGGCACCCCTATTAAGCCGTCCGTCGTAAAGCAGCTCGCCAAGTTCGGCGTGAAGCAAATCTACGGGCACAAGTCTCCGCCGCCATTTGAACCCGAGATGGTACGCGGTATGGCGTCTGTAGCCCAGGACGAGGATTGGATGACGAATCTACTAGGGAGCTATCAGAAAGCTAGTCTGCTAGATGCGGTGCATCAAGGCAGAAGCTCCGACGAAAATTCAACGAGCTACGTGCCCGCGTTAGCGCGCGGTACTAACTTTGCCAAGCTAGGGCCGACTAAGGGTTGGGATCCAGCTAAGGCGCCAACACCCGCTCCGGCGGTGCCGATGCCTAAACCGTCCGTGTTCGGAGCGCCTAAGAGCGTGCTAGACGATTTTTGAGATAAGCCTTTGCGCTAAAATACAGTGAGTAGGTTTCGCATTTCTTCTTCGCCGATCGAAAACACAATGGCTAATATTTTCTCAAAACCGCGATCTAAGCTTGCGTTTGACCCGATGAGCGGCAGCGGCGATACCAATTTTGAGCAGTCGTTTTCCAACCTCGCACACGCATATTTGAAAGATTCCGCACCCTCGTTGCTAGATCACGAGCTCGGATTCCAGCTCCTAGACAAAAACGAAGACGAATCCCGCGCTGTCGGTATCTTCGCATTCATGGTCGGAGCCCAGATTCTATATGCTCCAGTGTTCTTTTTGCAGGGCGACTTGAAGGGCAACGAATTACTTTATGTAAAAAATCAAGATATTTTTGTGCCCTTGAAAGAAGGCTGGCTGCAATATATTCTGAACCGCGCGCCGTCTAGAATGGGCGGAGGCGTTGACTCGAATACCGCCAGCCTAGGCGTGCGCCGCCCGGACCTAGCGCCGCTCTCCCAGACGCCTGGCAAGACGGCATCGCACGTAGCCGACTTCGCCGAGCCATTCATGTCCAAGTACGCGTCGCTACAACTCGCAGACTTCGCTACCGAGATGGAAGCCCTCAGAGATATTTTTAGCAATAAGCTGAGTTTCGAGAACCGCTTAAAGCAGGCTACGATCCCCGAAGTAGAGACCATCTGCAATTTAGTTGAGAACAATTCAATCATTGCTGAAGGTTTCAACAGGTGGTACGGTTTTGACAAGCTGGCTGCCGCCGTAAAACAAGCTGTAGACAACGGTCCCAAACCGTCTGCAATGGATCTGCCTGACCTGCCGCAACCCAAAGACATCTTCGTACCTGGCAATGTCGACGTCTACCTCGACATAGACATGCTACCTAGCGACGTTAGCGAGCCCGAGCTCGAGTACTTTTACTCGCACAGCGTGCTCATCCGCGATAACCGCAAACCTGTCGAAATTGCTAACGTTGTCGATGAGAGCCACGACATCGCGCTTACGGGCCCTACGGCGACCGGTAGGTACAGAGTGCTAGGTAAGACCGGTAAGACTGAGGATATGATAGTACTTGTAAGGCCTGCGCATAGAAATGGATTTTCTAGTCGGGTTGCACTGCTCGATCCTTCGGGAAACCGAAGATCAGCATACAAGCCGGACCAGTTATTTCTAGTTAACGCGGAAGGGAATCCTCAAGCGGACTTTAGAGACTGGTTCGAAGGCAAGGGAGATGGATCTCCTCGCAAAGGTGGTACCTACATCGCCGTCACGGAAGACGGCATGTCCACCGTGCCTTTTAGCGTATCTCGCGCAGCCGGACGTGCTTCCGACGGCTCCGAGGCTTTCGTTATCGACTTCCACTGCTACTTCGAAAACGCTGACGAAAGCGATATGGAAGCAGACACAGCCACGCGCAAGCGCCTAACAGACGCCAGCCGCGAGAGCTATCTCTATGTAGGCGCGAAACGCGATAGCAAGATTCACTCGAGCAACGATGATATCTACGTGCCGGCTACCGCCAAGTTTATCTCGGTAGACGCGCACTCCAGGGACGAAGACAAGTTCGTACCAGGAGATATTCACGACGCCCAGCGCCGAATGCTACGCGGAACAGTCAAAGTCAAAGCCACTCGCGACGAAAAGCGATACGCGATCGACGGACAAAAGATGGCCTCGAAACAGGCCGCCCTTAAAGCCTTGGTATTAAAGTACCGCTTAAGTGCGGATGCCGGTACCGCGGTACTGGAAAAGCTGGCGTCTAAATCGCCCTGCGCATCCTACGCGTTCCACGTCAAGCTGGCCGGCCCTATGCTTACTGAGGGCGCTCAGCACGGTTTCGGTATGGACTTCACAGAACCGCAAAATGGTCCGAACTTCATGGGCTACGAGGGTAATATTGCGCCAAGCGGCGAACGTGCCCAGGTCGTAGACGATATGTCGGCATCGAAATCGGATTTGTCGGGCTACCAGATCCTAGAGGACGGTAGAAACGCGATCAACAACTACGTACAGCAGGCGTCACAGCGCGGCGACAAGGACGTGTTCGACATCGGTATGCTCGGTGCGATGCTCAAGACAGTGAAAGATGACTTGATCGTCGATGACCACATTCCAGAGCTGATGAAAGCTATGGACAGACTCGGTCGCTTGATATTTCTTTTCTATTGGCACTACGACAAGTTCTCGGCTCGGTTCGGTAAGCAGGATATGCCCGAGCTGGAAGACGCGTTACGAAACAGCTTCGAGATGCTGTCGGACGTTATCCTGTTCCTGAAGAACAAGACTATTGAACCGTACGATGAAGACGACCAAGCGGGCGTCTCGCTAAACGATCCTACGTCTAACTAAATTTGCGCTATATTTTAGGCGTCCAGCTCACTACTTTTAAATCGGATCCAATATGGCCAGTGTGCAATGGGCTCTCCAGCCCAAAACTTTCCCCGATCTAGTCGCGGGCAATACCGTACTGAAACTCCCGGTACCAGCCCGCGGCAAGATCGACCGGCTAGTGCTAACCCACTCCGCGCCGGCCGCCGTAATGATCTTCTCGCTCTACGCTAGCGAAAGTGCCGCCTACCAGGCCGCCGGAATAGCTGTACCGGCGACTGCTAAGCCGCTGCCGCCGGGTGCACCATACGCAGCATACTGTGTATCGACGCCTATCACTACCGCAAACGGCACGTACAACGCTACCTATGACCCCGAGCTGGTTTACGCCAACTGCGACGGCTCGGTATCGCTACCGATCGAGCAACTGTGGCTAGTCATCGATCCAGGCAGCGCTGGCAGCGTGACAGTATCCGGCGTATTCAGCCCTAGCGCCCAAGACAACTAAATGCCGCGGTATTCACACTACATCGACTCGCCAGGCCGTGTACCTGACTGGCGTTGGAAACGTGCCGTATTTATCCGCGAGAAGGAAGACGAGCCAGCTAACCGCGTAGGCGACGGAGTCCAGGGTTTCCGCTGGATTCGCGCCGCTGACCGATTTCGCTCGGCCTACCCGCACTGTCATACGATGCGCGACTACCGCAACCTAGTCAAAGCGCATCCCGGCGTAGCCCACGCACACGATTTGTACATCGAGTCTAAGGACTTCACGAAGTACGCGCTAGAAGCCAACTTGCTGACCGAGCGCAGCTTCATGGAAATAGCCCACGTCCTCAATCTCGACATAGCGACGGTCGAAGCCTACGAGGGTATTTTCTTCAACGTGCGCGACAGTCTCGAGCACCCGCTCTACATCATGCATTCGGTCATCAAGCCAGCTGTCGAGTCGGGCGTACACCGCAAGGAGCACGACTTCCTGTGGAAACTGTATGCCTACTACCTAGGCGCCTACGTGGCCGATGCGGTTCAGACTGCCATGCCGAACCCGGCTATTTGCCGCAGTGCGGAGAACACGCCAGCAGCCTTGCGCGACACAGTGATATCGACAGCAACACTTAAGGCGTCGCTCTCAGCTACCACCTTGAACGTGACCGACGGTAACAAGATTGCGCTACTAGAACTGTTCGGCAAGTTTATAGAGATAGCCCGTAATACCGACACGCTCGGCAAGGCGCAAGACTCTATACTCTCGTCTATACAGACTATGGTCGACTACTTGCCACTAGAAATCGGTAGGAAGGTGTACTCGAAGGAAAACGTGGCGTTAGAGTACGACAAAAGTGCGATAGAATTAAAAGTTGGAGAGATGACGCACTTAACTGTACACGGAACTCTTCCGAACCGCGACTCGTTACTTGAGCTTACTTTCGAAGGTGTTCAAGCAGCAAATCGCCTGTTGAATTAACCTCCAACACTGCATGGATGCACGCGTATGGCTCGGATAGCTGCCGCAACTGAACGTAAATTGCTAGACGCCGTCGAGAAAACCGCGCAACTAGTAGAAGATCAAGACGTGTCTCCGAACGAGGCGCTTCTTAAAGTAGCCCGCGATATGAATCTACGTCAGGGTGAGATTACTGTCGTAGCCCGCGCGTACAACACCGGCAAGGCTAACGCTATACGCGAGACCGGAGAAAGTCTTGTAGAAAAGTCGGCAGAATTTGTAACAGCCGACGCTGCGCAAGTAATTTCTGAGATTTTTCCGCCCGCAGTAAAAACCGCCTACGTTAAGGCGCCGGTAGACGACGCGCTGTATTCTATAGACTACGTTTGGGCCCCGGAGACGTTACTACCCAGCCGACATAAATCTGCAAACGTTACTCTCGATCTGGACATGCTCGGTACAAATGTACCGACTCCACAACAAGATCCAAGACTCGTCGCAGAGTACAAGCACAAGCAAGCTGCGCACCTGTTTAAGTCTTTTGAGCACTGGCGATTAAAAACTGCGCAGTCACTAGAGCTCCAGATGGAGGCGGTTGCGCAGCTTGCCGAGTATTTTGACGCTCCAGGAGCTATTCCGTTCGCGAGCGTGAAGCGAGCTGCCGCTGTTTACGGCCACTCGTCCGACCAGCTTATCCTCGACGCTGCCTGCGAAGCCATCCCAAGAATCAAGACAGCGAAACACAATCAAGCAGCGAACGTCAATGTCCCGCGTACTTCTCCAGTCTTCGCTAAAGTTGCTGCCGTACGCGAGGCTACGTCCAATCGCCAGTACACCGAAGGCACCTATCTGAATATGCTGTCGGTGGCCGCAGATTTGACTAGCGCGTCGCACGACTACAGTAGCAGCGCCATTCCGATAGCCTTGGAGAAGTCGGCAGTCGGTACGCTGTCTATGATCGGAGCCTACGAGTTATTGCATGGCCGCGCTAGCAAGCTTAACGCCGACATGGCCGACGTAGACGATAAAGACGCGACACAAGCCGCGGTGTCTGCTATCGGTTCTCCAGGGCACGAGCAAAAACTAAGACAAATAGCTGTAAAAGCTAACCTGCAAAGACTCTTAACCAGCGATCCTGTTTTGCGCGGTTACTCGCCTACAGAAGTCGCTGACGCTTTCAACCAGTACGCGCAGTTGTCGCCGCGCAGTGTGGACCGCGACCTTCCAGTGCGCATGGGCTTGCGCAAGCAGCTCAGCCAAGACGGCTTGGATACTTTCGACCAGCAGCAGTTCGTCGACCTGGACAAGGGTCTTGCGGGAATCCCTAACGCAAAAAAGGATGTCAAGTAATGAGTTTTGAGCATGTATCGCTTGACGCGGCAGCTGACGCCCTCGAAAAGTTCGCTTTCGAGAAACGGGCCGACATGTCCGAAGTCGGCTACGGCGGACTAATCGGCGCAGGCACTGGCGCAGGACTCGGATTGCTGCACGAGAGATTCATCGCAGACAAACGCAAAAAGAAGAACTACCTGGCTAGCGCACTTGCTGGCGGAGTAGCTGGCGGCGCTGTTGGCGCGGGGGCTGGCGCGCTGATGGATGTCGGAAATACCCCAGCCAGCAATAAAACAAGCTTGCGAGACCTCTCGCAAAAGGTGGACGCAGCGCGCGACAATTGGAACCCGTTTGCTTACGGGCCCGCTAAACGGGAGCTGGAGGCGGCTGGCGGAAAAGCGCGTAACGAACTAGACCTCATGGGGTCGCTGACTCCGTCAAACGGGCTTCTCGCGCCGGTTAATGTCGCAGGAGTCGCCGGCGCCGGTATTGGTGCGGCGGCCCCGACGCTCTTCCATAGGCGTAACTCGCTGAAGGAGCCTATGACAGAACAAGAGCTCGAAGCGTCCACCGCGGTTGCGACTAAAAAGCATCCTTCACCGCAAGTACCTGTACGCCCTAAGCGGCCCACGGCTCCAAAAGAACCGCATCCAGCCGCGGGCTCCCGTATACACGCTGAACACGCGGAAGATGTGGCCGATCACAGTAATGACAGAGAAGATTACCGAAAGGAGCGCACAGCTTACCGAAAGGACCTTAAGGCGTATCCGGCGGCGAAAGCGGAGGCTGATCTGTTGCAACCGCGGGCCGTAGAAAAAGACTTTCGCGAGACACGTCGGAAAGCATACATAGACAAAACCCGCTCGATGCGCAACGCAGGGCACTCCCTCGTAGGCGCTGGCGCTGGGTACGTAACAGGCTCCGCACTTGACGAACTAATGCGATACTTCACGCACACAGACTCCAAGACTCCAAATTAATGCTCAAACTAGTCGACCCAGCATCATTCGGTATGTCCGACCCGGTACTCGAGCTCATCAAGGTCTCCAGCCGTGGCCTAATCGGCTACGACCGCAGTGTCTTCGAGAAGCGAGCCTCGCCGCACATTCTCACCAACGTAGACGACTTGATTAAACAAGCCAAGTCCGACGAGCCGTTGATCCACCTGATCGCTATGGGCTCTACGGAGTACACCGGCCCTAACCGTAACGGTGACGGCTGGACATCGGCTACGCTTCGCGAGACGCACCCTACGTTCGTCAAGCATGCGATGTTTTATCGCGATCATAAAAATCGCGACCCTAAAAAGTCCTACGGCCGCGTCGTTAAATCCGCCTTCAACGAGGCGATGCCCAGAGTCGAACTGATCGTAGCTCTCAACGGTAGCGAAGAAGCTGCCAAGCGACACGATGGCTTATTCGCCGACAAAGAGCTGCAAAAACTAGCCTCCGGTAAAGAGACAAGCGTCTCGATGGCTTGTAAACTCCCGTTCGATTTATGCTCGTATTGCGGCAACGAAGCCCGCACGCCCGACCTATACTGCCGCGGAACCAACGAAGGCGGCAAGTGCGCTGCCGGCGGACTCCGTAACAAGATGGGCTCCCTAGCGGACGTCAATGGCGACCTGCATCACCTGCACGCCGACAACCCAGCCAAGGGGCTCAGCTTCTTCGACATCTCCCACGTCTTCCGACCTGCGGACCGCACAGCCTATGTGATCGGCGAACTAACCAAACGCGCCAGCAGTGGCGAGGTAATCAAGTCGGCTGAACTGGCGGAGGCTTTAGGACTAACTATCCCCGAGATCATGTTCGACGATGCGTTCTCGGATCCTAATGTGTCGCGCCTAATCAAAACTGCCTACGCACTCTCCGACGTCGAGCAAAGCATCGAAGGCTCCGACAAGTATTCCGACACGTACAACAGCTACGCGTTCAGCGACAGTAGCGCATGCGACGATTTGCAAAATGTGAAGCTTGCGGAAGATAATTTTTCTTCTTTTTTGGGCGCGTTAGCAAGAAACAAGATCGCGCTACCAGTACAAGCCTTTTTGCAAGTATTCACAGGGCAGCATATGGCTAAGTGCGCACAACTTGCGGAGCTGGTAAAGCCGGTTTTGCCTGGTATTTATACGCGAATGCTGCAAGACGTGTCGCTTGGCACACACATTAAACAAAGCAGCTACAGCCCGGCCTTTGCTGACAGCGCCTCTCCTGCATATGTGCGGGCCTACAGACACTTACAAGATTTCTGCATAAGTAAGGAAAGCGTCGAAAAGCGGGCTACACGCGCGTGTTTACAATTAACGAATAACACCTTTGTAAAGACTGCCACTAACAGGCCCGACTTTACAGGGGACGCACTCGTAAGACTAGCAAGAGAATACGCGCTGTACAAACTCGCTTTTGTAGCTTCCACCGACTGCACGCCGTTTGAAGTCAGAATGGCCGTTCTACAGAATTACTGCACCTAAAGGAACTTTTTTTAATGTCCAAGTCGCTATTTAAAACGTTGGCAGAGTTGAGCAACGAAGTCAGCTCCGCGAACCAGGCACACTACAAGCGTGCTGCTGAAACCGGCAAGACCACCCACCCTGTCGAAAAACTCGATAACGGCGGCAAGCCTGCAACTCAGGGCGCGTTCGCAGCTGAACAAGCGGCTGACGTGAAAGCGCAGCAGACGCAACTCATCGCCAGCGCAGACGAGATCAGCTACGACCAGGAAGCTGCTGCCGACCATACCGGTATCAAGAAGACCGAGATCGGAAATGATCCGTCACAAGAGAAGAACTTCAAACGCGACATGTACGATCCGGGCACAAGCCACCCAGCGCGTGCAGACCGTCCAACAAAGGACGCGCAGGCCAAGTACGCTTCGGCTACGTTAGGTGCGCTGTACACCGCACATTCCACACTCTCAAACGCGATCTTGGCAGACTTGGCAAACGGTCAAACGATCGGCCAGTCCGGCAGCAAGACAGCATCTGCAGATAGCAAACTCGACATCGACAAGATGATCAAGGACGCCACAGCTAAGCTCGCGCCTGCCCAGTCCGCAGAATTCGCAGAAGGCTACGAGCTAGCAGCTGCTTTGGGTTTCCAAAAGAACGCTGCTGAGGCCTACGTCGCTGACTACGTAGAAAAGGTAGCGGCTGACGCTGAATTCGACGCCGAACTCGTGATCAGCTTCTTACAAGGCGTTATGCAGAAACAGGCTGACGAAGAAGCTTTCGCTGAAGAAGGCGAACAAGGTAAGGCTGAAGAAGCGCCAGCCCCTGACGAAGAAGAAGCACCTGCGGCTCCTGGTCCTGAAGCCCCTATGGGCGCTGAAATGGGCGGCGGCGAAATGGGCGGCGGCGCCGGCGAAGAGATGGGTCACGACGAAGCTTTGGCCGCGCTTGACCAAGCCCTCCAGGAACTCGGCATCTCGCCAGAAGAACTTGCTGCGGCTATGGAGCAAGCACAAGCTGGCGGTGGTGGTGGTGGTGAAGAAATGGGCGGCGGTATGCCACCTGAAGGCGGAGCAATGCCACCAGAGATGGGCGGTATGCCTCCTGAAGGAGCAATGCCTCCAGAGATGGGCGGCGCAATGCCTCCAGAGATGGGTGCCGGCGGCGGAGGTATGCCTCCGGAGATGCCACCTGGCATGAAACTAGCCAACGACATTTACGCCTTGCGAAGCGCTCGTCGTAACAAGCGCGCCTCGGTCGCTAAGGTGTCCTCGGCGAACAAGCACAAAATGAAGGCGTACGTCTTGGAACTCTTCAAGTAATCGCTTTCTAATCCGTACTTTCCATTCAAGGTTTTTATATAAACATGTTGAACGAACAATCTATCGCCGGGCTCAGTATCGCTGAAAAGGTTATTGAGCAAATCCAGATAAGTAACACCGCGTTGGAAAAGGCTGCTAGCGCTGAAGAGCGTTATAACACAGCTGCAAACAATGCTAAAATGTTAGTACCGGCAGCACTTGATGCTCTGGTGGCTAACGGTTGCATCCAACCCGACCAGCGCGAGAAGGCAGCAGGCTTGCTGACTAACCACGCTGAGACGGTAAAGCTACTTGCAAAGGTAGCTGCATTCAAGGGTCAGCAGCCGCAGACTCTTGGAAGTCCTGTCGTAGAGAAACAAGCTAGTGACGCTAACGCAATGTCGGCTGTCGACGCGCGTTTCCTGGCTACGTTAGCCGGCGAGTAATCGTCCTAAATTTACAATAACCTACAGCGCGCGGAGGCGCTTTTAAATGGCCGCACCTAGCCAAATGTTTGAAAACTTCCTAGACCCTATCAAGGGTTGGTGGGATTGGAATTGCGTTAACTACGTCGCTAAAAAAGCTTCGACGATCTCCTGGGACATTCCAGCGGGACGCGTTGTTAGCTTGAATGCTAGTGGCGCGTTCACGACCGGTATCGCTTCCAGCGCTATGGGTATGTTCTTGTTCCAAGGGTCTGACGCTTTAGACGTTACACCGCCAAGCGGTACAACTGCTGCCGGCACATACGTCAGCACGCCGATTCTTCCAGACGGAGCCATGATGGCTCTTGTCGCTACTGGCGCATACGAGTTGTCGACAACGGCTTTTGACCGTTCGAAAACCTACGCGCCAAACCAGTACCTGACAGCAATTGCAGACGATGCAACATCCACTGTCGGCGGAGTTTTGACCAACGTTCGCAACGTCGGTAACGACCCGATTCGTCCGTATCAAGACCCTATCTGCGGCGTTGTCTCCAAAGGACGCTCTGCAAACGAATATGGCGTTCCAACTCTCGAGTTCTGGACCGTCTACATGCCTGGACTGTAAGCCTTACCACCTTAGGGTACGTCGGACGTTTGAACACATTCTGCGTACCCTGCGGTTGGCTTATAGCTACAACTTTTACTAACCAATCCGGAATGCGCGGCATGATGCTGCGGCCGGTTTCACGGAGGAATATTCTTAATGGCTACTCAAGAACAAGTATCGCAGATCAATCGTGCGTTCCTCGGCGCTATCGAAGAAGGTCGCACCAAAAGTGCTGCTGACGCGGTAACCGATTACACACGTACCAAGTTGCGCGAAGAAGGTTTCTTCCGCAAAATTATGCCGCCAATCCCGGTTGACGACAGCCAACTGACACGTCAGATTAGCGACCCACGTCCTTGCATCGTTATCGACAAGCAGTCCGAGTCTGGCGCAGCTATGACGATCCCTTTCGCGTCCACACCGCGAAATATGTACATCAAGGCTCCCCGATACATGGTATCGTTCAGCCGTATGGTCACTCCGCAATTCCAGTCCGATAAGGACTTCTTGCGTACGTGGCACATGGACATTCGTCAACAAGTATCCGACCAGGCTATCCGAGACATCGGTACCGAAGAAGATACGAAGTTCATCCAAGCAGTCAACACTGCAATGGTTGGAGCAGATCAACCAGTACCAGCCAACGGTAACGTTGTGCAGTGGAAAACGATCCCAGGCGGAATCACCCGTGACTCGATCAAGTCGGCCAAGGCTATCATGCGCAAGGGGCCATCGAAGCTCTCCGCAGAAGTAGCTCTCGTCAACCATATCACGATCCTCGAATTCGAAGCCTTCGACCGTAACGAGATCGGTGGTGACTTGGCTCAAGACATTTTCAAGAACGGTTTCACCGAAACAACCGTCTTCAACTTGCAGTTGTTTGCGACCATCAAGGACTCTCTCGTTCCTGACGATTCGATGTACCTATTCGCTGATCCTAAATTCGTAGGCAAGCACTTCGTCCTCGAGGACGTCACGATGTTTCTAGAGGCTAAGGCCTTTATGATCAGCTTCTTCGCTTATCAGACGACTGGCGCGATGATCGGTCATACCGGCGGGCTTGCGCTTGCGCAATTTGCCTAGGCTACCAGTATGTCTCGCATACTTTACGAAACAGCCAGCGTTAAACCCGCTGGCTGTTTTTGTTTACTTACTTGCGCTAAATATGCGATGCAGTGCGCGGCGTACCTACACAGTTAAGCCTGCTAGCAGAGCGACCGCAAAAAGATATTACAATTTAAGTAACCCCGCTGGTAACGCATTTCTCACAACTCAGGGCTTTTCCTAAATCATGTCGATCACAGTTACTAAAGAACAAACAGACGCCGCTGCCGATACCGTAACCGGCGAAGTATACGTCCCTTCTTTCCGCAGCAAGCTCGCTAGCTGCAACATGGACGCACACACACAAGAAGAACTTGTAGCCCTTCTCGAGCTAGGTAGCCAACTGCGTCAGCAGTACGACCAGGCTCAGAGCAAGACGGCTTCCTCCCGTGTGGACGTTATCCGTAACCTGACAGCCTCGCTCGGCGGGAGACCAGCCAAGACGCCTGCTCGCAGCCTTAGCAAGTCAGCCTCCGTGAACCCGGCTATCGCAGCAGCGGTTTTTAATCTTTCTCTGGCAGAAGCCAGCGTATAGCTCCCGCGCTTTCCGCAGCGCCTAGGATCGCTAGTCAACTAGATCACTGTAACCAAACAAAAACAACATATAGGACATAGAAATGCCGACTGTAACTCAAAGCCTTTCCACCTCAGTGAAGAACACCTCGGGAGCGGAAAAAACGTTTTCGTTCCTACCACCTCACGGGATGACTCTCGCCAGTAACGAAATTGTATCGATCCGAGGCGACTTGGCAGCGCAGCTGGCTGCTTTACCTCGCCGTCGCAAGTATGACGCCCTGATCGCGGCCATCGCAGCAGGTTCGCTAAAACTAGTCGGAGGAAGTTTTGGTACTGTCACGAATAGCGCCCCGCTAACGGGCAGCACTGTTACCGTCAATGCTAACGGCGCAGACGAGACAATCAATCTAACGCCAGCCGGAACAATCGCAACGCTTACACTCCTGTTCCCAACCAACGCGACGTCAAGCGTAGGGCAGCGAATCGAAGTGTTTACTTCGCAGATCGTCACCGCGCTGACAGTCACAGTGCCTGGTGGAACGGTTGGCGGAGACGCGCTTACAGCGACCACCGCGAACGGCTCTTACCTATTTGTCAAAACTGCGGCTAACACCTGGTTGCGCTTGCGGTAACTCGCTGCGCTGAGTGTCAGTTTAGGTTATTAAGTTAATAATAGGTGCCCAAGTCGAGCATGGTAGCTCGGCTTGCGTTGCTTAGGTTTATCACTCTGTCTAGTTAGTTAAAGAGAGCGTAGGAATGGCCGCGCAATTGTTTTTCCAGAGTGATGCCGACCCAACCAAACTGTTGAGTCTGGATGTTGACGGGATTACGCCGGGTCAGACGCGAGTGCTCTCCGTGCCGGACCGCAACATGGCCATCGGCGCAGCTAGTGACACACACATTACCCCCGTAGCCGGACTAACCGCCACGAATGTGCAGAGTGCGTTAGCCGAGCATCAAGCCGCGATCGATGCAAAGCTAGAGTCTGCCGACTTACCATCCGCCCTCTCCGCTTACGTCCC
>Ga0136611_10001665_pt1 | contig 15486 bp, 17 predicted proteins | sample AntDrymUQ2232306_2_FD_106645 | JGI IMG/M metagenome (GOLD analysis project Ga0136611, IMG submission 106645) | Polar desert sand microbial communities from Dry Valleys, Antarctica - metaG UQ223 (23.06) | ecosystem: Environmental > Terrestrial > Soil > Desert | place: Antarctica: Dry Valley...
ACGCTCTTCGCGGGAGACGAGCCAGCTGCGCCGGGCGCAAAGTCTTGGAGCCCGCTGGTGCGGAACATCCAGATCGAGTCGGTGAACCATAAGAAACTCGCGAAGCCGTTTAGCCGGTTTGCAAAGTATCTCCTGATCGAGACAAACATCGCCGACCCAGGTCCGCTTTTCAGCCTCTATCTCTACGGCGAGCGCGCCGCTACGAGCTACGTTCTCGCGAAGCGGGACAAGGCCATCGATACGAAGGCGATCTTCGGCTACGTCAATGATCGCACCGCGATCAGCTACAGCAGCCTTTACCTCGGCTCCCGCGTGACTTTCGCATCGGGCGAAGGAGCCGGCGCCTCCTGGCAGAAGGCGATCGATGACAATCCCGGCACTGGCGTTTCGATCGCGGCCAGCGCGACCAAGGCCGGTTTGGTGACGAAGTTTGAAGGCGCTCCGGAGATTTCCAGGCTCGCCGTCCTCACGGGCACTGCGAGCCGCGGACAGCTCGATTTCTTCCTCGTTGATGCCGCCCCGGCCGATGGCGAAGCGTCGCCGTTGGCTGAGATGAAGCCGACGATTTCGATGGTGTTCGACGGTTCGACCGCGCGGCAGGCGATTGACTTCCCCGCAACTCGCACAGGCGCAGTTCTCGCCCGCTGGATTCCCGAAGCGGGAAGTGAGGCGCTCGCGATTCGCGAACTGAATGCGTTCAACGGTCTCTCGCTGAGCGAATACTCGCTCGGGATGACGCCAGAAGCAGTCGCTGAGCTGGTGAAGAACGGCGACATGTCGAAAGACGGAAAGAGCTTCAAGGACGGCAAAGCCCTGCCGGAAGTCGGCGAGCTTTTCAAGTCCCGCTCACCGTATCTGCCCGGCGCGCTTGGCTTCCCGCCGAACCTCACCGGGCGCGTTCCGCCTCCGCTCCCGCCGGACGAGGACGACTATCACCAGCCGTAAGACATTCTGAATTCACCAAAAGCGCGAGAGCTCCGGCTCTCGCGCTTTTTCTTTTTCATCGGCGAGTGCCGCGCGGCTACAACGGCCCGTGCTCTCGTTGCTCTGGCACGTCTTCACGCAAGTCCTTGTGCCGATCCTCGTGATGTTCACGTGCGGATGGGTGCTCGATCGCCGCTTTCGGCTCGATCTCGATACGGTGGTGAAGGTGAGCATTCACCTCTTCGTCCCCGCATTCATTTTCGTGCATCTCGTCGAGGCGCAGCTCGCGGGTGGGCTCGCCGCGCGCATCGTCGGATTCACCATCTGCATGGTCGCGGGGCTTTTCCTCGCGGCCGCGCTGGTCGCGAGATGCGCGCGCTACAACCGCAGCGAGACGCGCACGCTGCAGATGGCCTCGATGTTTTACAACTCCGCGAACTACGGCATTCCCCTGCTCGCGCTGGCCTACGGCAATGTCGCCGCGCCCCTGCAAGTGTTTGTGATCCTCGTGCAGAACATCGGCAATTTCACGCTCGGTGTTTTCCTCGCGTCGTCCGCTCAGCACCGCGGGTGGCGCGCAATTTTGCCCATGCTGCGGCAAACTTCCATTTGGGCAGTCGGCGTGGCCCTGCTCATTCGCGCCTTCCATTTCCCGGTGCAGGAACTTCGTTGGCTTTGGGTGCCAGCGAACTATTTCGCCGATGGCCTTGTCGGCTTCGCTTTGATCACTCTCGGCGTGCAGCTCTCGCAGACTGAGCATCGACAGAAACTCAGCCGCATCAGTTGGGCGCTGGTGCTGCGGCTGGTCGGCGGCCCGTTGCTCGCCTGGCCGTTGACCCTGCTCTTCGGCTTCCGCGGCGAAACCGCAGCGATCATGATTCTCAGCGCGTCCTTTCCGACGGCCGTGAACACCGCGCTCATCGCCCACGAGTTCAACGCCGACCCGCACTTCGCCTCTGCCGCGGTTTTCTGGTCCACGATCTTTTCGATGCTGACGGTGACCCTCCTGATCGCCGTCTTGCGGATGCCTGGCGTGGTCGCGGCATTCTGAAAGAACGTTGAACTTTCGCGCGTCGCGCCGATACACGCGCATATGCCCAACCCGCTTCTCCTCGGAAAGACTGCCGCCGGCGCGGAAACGATTGTTCTTCCGGCGCTCTCCAATCGTCACGGCCTGATTGCCGGCGCCACCGGCACGGGAAAAACGATCACGCTGCAGAGCCTCGCGGAGCAGTTCAGCATGCGTGGCGTGCCGGTCTTCATGGCCGACGTGAAAGGGGATCTCGCTGGCCTCGCGAAAGCTGGCGGGGGCAATCCGAAAGTCGCCGAGCGGGTTCGGCTGCTCGCGCTCGAAGATCACACCTCAGCGGCTTTCCCCGTCGTCCTCTGGGACGTTTTCGGCGAGAGCGGACATCCCATTCGCACCACCGTGAGCGAAATGGGGCCGCTGCTCCTCGCGCGGCTGCTCAATTGCAACGAGACGCAGGAAGGGGTGCTCACCCTCGTCTTCAAAGTCGCTGACGACGAAGGCTTGCTCCTGCTCGATCTGAAAGATCTCCGCGCCGCGCTCAACTACGTCTCCGCGAACGCGCCGCAATTCATCGCCAAATATGGCGCAGTGAGCAGCGCGAGCGTCGGGGCGATTCAGCGGTCCCTGCTCGCGCTCGAGCAACAGGGCGGCGACAAATTCTTTGGCGAGCCCGCGCTGAACCTGGATGACTTTCTGCAGACCGATACTGCCGGCCGCGGGCAGGTGAACATTCTCGCCGCTGAGCGGCTGATGCAAAGCCCGCGCGCATACTCCGCGATGCTTCTATGGATGCTCGCTGAGTTGTTCGAGCGGCTCCCCGAAGTCGGCGACCCTGACAAACCGAAGCTCGTCTTCTTTTTCGACGAAGCGCACCTGCTCTTCACCGATCTGCCGCGCGCCCTCGAAGACAAGATCGAGCAGGTCGTGCGGCTCATCCGCAGCAAAGGTGTTGGCGTTTTCTTCGTCAGCCAGAACCCGCTCGACATCCCGCAACGCATTCTCGGGCAGCTCGGCCATCGCGTGCAGCACGCCTTGCGCGCCTTCACGCCGCGCGATCAGAAGGCCGTCGCCGTCGCCGCGGAAACCTTTCGCGCCAATCCGACGCTCGATACGGCGACCGTGATTACCGAGCTGGGCGTCGGCGAAGCGCTCGTTTCGGTCCTCGACGAAAAGGGGGAGCCCACGCCCGTGGAGCGCGTCTTCATTGTTCCACCGCGGAGCCAGGTCGGGCCGCTCACACCCGCTGAACGACGCATCACGATTGAGAGCTCAATTGTGCACGGCACCTACGAAACAGCCCTGGATCGAGAGAGCGCTTTTGAACTGCTCGCCGCCCGCGCACCGGTCGCACCCTTAGGCTCGGCGTCCGGAACTGCTCCTGCGAGTGGCGGACTCCTCGGCGGCTTGCGTGAGACTCTCCTCGGCAGCACTGGCCCGCGCGGCGGAAAGCACGAAGGCCTCGTGGGAAAAATGGCCTCGAGTGCGGTTCGCACGGTCGGCAGCACGATCGGCCGCGAGATCATCCGCGGCGTTCTCGGTTCCTTCTTCGGCGGCAAACGCAGATAGCTCCGCGCGCTGACCACGTCATCCTGAGCGGAGCGCCGTGCGGGCGCAGCCGGCGGGCGGCGCGCAGTCGAAGGACCCGGCGCCATCAAAGCCGCGGGACTCGCGAAGACGGCGTTCCCGTGCCCGACCTGAACTCAGCGGCTCCCGTGGTCCGGACGAGTCTCTCCCCTAGCGCCGGGTCCTTCGACTCCGCTCAGGATGACTTACACGCCGACCGGGTGCCACGCGGTCTTCATTTCCACCGTCTCCGCGATCCAATACGGGCTCTCGGCTTTCGCGGAAAACCAATCCGCGGCCGCTCCGAACGCACGCGCACTGTAGCGTTTGAGGTTCAACGCGCTGCCACCGCGCAAGATCACCTCCAGCGCCTCGTCGCCCGACCCATCCACAATCGCGTTCACATCCATGTGACTCGCGAAGTGCGGCGCCAGCTCCGCCCGTGCACCGGTCAGAGTGTTCACCACCCCGCCCGGCAAATCGCTCGTCGCTGCGATTTCCGAGAACGTGATCGCCACCAGCGGCACCGCCTCGCTCGCGAGCACGACGACCGTATTTCCGCTGACGATCGCCGCCGCGACCAGCGTCACCAGGCTGAGCAGCGCTGGCACGTCCGGGCAGACGATCACCACGACACCAGTCGGCTCCGGCATGGTGAAGTTGAAGTGCGGCGAACTCACCGGGTTCACTCTCCCGAAAAGCGCCGCAAACTTGTCGCTCCAGCCCGCGTAATGGACGAGCCGATCAATCGCTGCATCGACCTCACGCTGCGCACCGCGGACCCCGGCGCGCCGCAGCTCATTTTCCAACTCCGCCCGCCGCACTTCGGCGATCTCCGCCGCGCGATAGAGAATTTGCCCGCGCAAATACGGGGTCGCCTTTGCCCAGCCCGGCTGCGCTTTCCGCGCCGCGACGACCGCATCGCGAAAGTCCTTCCGCGACGCGAAGCAGTAATTTGCGAGATGCGCGCGGCCATCAAGTGATTTTGCGGTCTGCACACGCCCGCTTTCGCCGCGCGGGAATTTTCCGCCGATCGCGAGCTTGTAGGTCTTCAGGACCGGGAGACGCGCGGTCGCCGCCATCCGTTACGCGGCAAGCTTCACACCGAGCTTCGTGAGGACGCTTTGCAGGATTACTCGTCCGTCCGTGCTCCCGAGCCGCACATCGCAGGCGCGTTCGGGATGCGGCATCAGGCCGAAGACATTGCGCGCCTCGTTGCAGATTCCCGCGATGTTCAGCGCGGAACCGTTCGGATTCGCTGCGTCCGTGATCGCGCCGTTTTCGTCGCAATAGCGGAGCAGGATTCGCCGGTCTCGCTGCAACTCCTTCAACGTCGCCGCGTCCGCCGTGTAGCTTCCCTCGCCGTGCGCAACTGGCAGGCGCAGCACCGTGCCCGTCCAGGCGGCGTTCGTCCACGGCGTCTCGTAGTTCTCCACCCGGACGTTCACGTGCTCGCAGATGAAGTGCAGCGAGCGATTGCGCATCAGCGCGCCGGGGAGCAGGCCGGCTTCGCAGAGGATCTGGAACCCGTTACAAATCCCGAGCACAAAAGTCCCATTCCGCGCCGCGTCCGTGACCGCGCGCATGATCGGTGAAAAGCGCGCGATCGCGCCGCAGCGGAGGTAATCGCCATACGAAAACCCGCCCGGCAGAACGATCAGCTCCGCCCCGTTTAGCGACGCGTCCTTATGCCAGACGTAATCGACGTCCACACCCATCTCGCGCAGGGCGAGGTGGCAATCCTGATCGCAGTTCGATCCGGGAAAGCGGACAACAGCAGCGCGCATGACTAGCGTTCGACGCTCACCGCGTAATCTTCAATGACCGGATTCGAAAGGAGATCGCGGCAGACCTCGTGGAGCTGCGCGTCCGTGGTCGCGTCATCGAGATCGAGCTCAATCAGCTTTCCGACCCTCACCGTTCGCGCGCCGGGCAACCCGTGCTGCCGGATCGCGTCGCGCACTGCCACGCCCTGTGGGTCGAGGATGGATTGCTTCGGCATCACTGTGACTTTCGCTCTCATGAATGAGCGGACTTTACTCCGAGGTGGACAGCCCCTCCAAGGCTGAAGTCCAGCCTTACCACTCGACACCGTCTCCGGGCTCCACGTAATTACGCGCATGTTTCTGCCGCATCGCATCGTCGCCTGGGGCTTGGCGCTCGCGTCCGTGCCTGCCTTCGCCGCCGAAGAGCCGGCCGCACTCACCAAGGAAGAGACCAGCGCCGCAACGCGCACCGATGAATTCAGCATGCCGACCGCGGGCGAATTCGTCACCGCGCTCGCGAAGAGCGGCAAGTTCGACTGGAAAGGCAAGTATCGGGTCGCCATTCCCACCACGTTCTCGAGTCGGCCACAGATGGCCCTGAATCTCGGGACGTTGATCGCCGACGGCTACGTCGCGGTGGAAGCCGAGGACGCGCAATCGGTGAAGAATATCGGCAAAGACATCATGGCGCTCTCCAAGCCGCTGGGGGTGAAGGATCGGATCGTGAACCGCGGGAAAAAATTCGCCGAGCTCGCCGACGAAGGGAAATGGGATCAGCTCAAGGAAGAGCTCGAGGCCACCCAGAATGAGGTGAAGATGGAGTTTGCCGAGAGCGAAGACAAACCGCTCATCGTTCTCATCACCGCCGGGGGCTGGGCGCGCGCGAATGAAGTCGTCGCCAGCCATATCACCGACAACTACTCCGCCGAGCTCGCGAAAGTCCTGCGGCAACCTGGCATCGCTCGCTATCTCACCGACAAAGTTGGCGATCTCCCGGACAAGGTGCAGGCTGACCCGGCGGTAAAAATCGCCCGCGGCCGCCTCACGGAACTCCTGACCGCTGTCAGCTTCCCGCGCGACGCTTCCCCGACCGCCGATGACGTGAAGAACATCAGGACGATCGCCGGCAACCTCGTTCGCGAAATCGCTCGCAAAGATCTGAAATGAACCCGTGTCCTTTCCTTGTCCTGGCGCTCAGCAGCGCCCTTCTCACCGGCGCATTCGCGATCCCGAATGACGCTGAAGTCGAAGCGCGCAATCGTGCCCTGCTTCTCGCCGACGCTTTCTCGAATGACGGCTTCAAAATCCGGGACGGCAACTGGTGCGGTGAAATCAAGCCCGGTCAGGCGCGATTGATCCAGGTGAACCTTTACGCCGGCAACGAATATTGGTTTTCCGCCGCTGGCAGCGACCCGGTCAAGAAGCTCGCGATCACCGTCTACGACGAGGCCGGCGCGCCCCAGAAAACCGACCCATACGAGGAGCCCGGCAAAGCCGCAGCCGGATTCGCGCCCACCGCGAGCGGCACCTACTTCGTAAAGCTTGAGGAGCTTGAAGGCGAGCTTGCCTCCGTCTGCCTGCTCTACTCTTACAAATAACCGGATGCCCATGGAATCCTCGAACACCGCCGAGCGGCTCGGCGGATCGCGCGTTACGCAGTTCTCCATCTTTCTCCCGAACAAAGTTGGCCAGCTGCTCGAGATCGTTCGCCTGCTCAATGCTCGGGGCGTCGACGTCCTCGCCCTCACCGTCCAGGACAGCGCCGACACCGCCATTGTCCGCATCGTCGTCAGCGACCCGGACACCGTGCAAAACCTCTTCGAGGAAAATCAGGTCGCCTTTTCAGTCTGCGATCTCGTCGTCGTCGAATTGAAGGAGGGCGCGACCGAACTTGGCCGCTTGCTCGCCGCCCTGCTCGCGGCCGAGTGCAACATCTTTGGCAGCTACGCCCTCCTCACGCGACCCCGCGGCAAAGCCGCACTCGCCTTGCACGTCGAAGACAACGACTGCGCCATCTCCGTCCTGAATTCCCAAGGCTTCGTCATTCTGGGGCAGGCCGACATCTCGCGATGAGGACCTATGGAGTGCGGCGACCTGTCGCCGCTTTCAATGGGCGGCGGAGCCGGCCCGGTCTGGAACGCGCTCCGCGCGCACGCAAAGCGGCGACAGGTCGCCGCACTCCATAGGAAAGCAGCCCCGCGTCAGATGCTTGTTGCCTTCCCCAATCTTGCTGGCCCCGATCTTATTGTCATCCTGCTGCTCGTCGGGGTGTCAGCGCGTGCGTGACGATCGGGCTCGTGGTCTTCTTCGCCGTGAGGAGCAAGAGGCGCAATACCGCGCCGCCGCCCACACCGCCGCAGCCCCGCGATCCGCACAGCTAAACCTCCGCACCGCCGCCGCATGATCGCCGCCACCTTCCTTGAATTGGCAGTGCATGACCTGTTCGCCATAGCTCTGATCTTTGTCCAGCTCGCCATTGGCCCGCTCGGCCTTTGCTTCATGGTCGTCTTTCTTCTGGAAAGGGAGCGTGAACTCCGGCGGGAGGGGAAGGCAACTCGGGGCAAAATGTCCGCTCTACCATCGCGCAGTGATCTGCGCGTTTTCCGATGAGCCCTTCCGACACCGACATCATCCTCGCCTGTCCACACTGCGCTGCCGCCGCGCGGCTGTTCGAGCTGAATTCCGGCAACACTTTCGGCGCGATCACCTGGACCGACGGCTGGATGGATGCGCCGATGCTCCCCCGGCCCCCGCGCATCACCCGCTGTCCCGGTTGCCGCAGGATTTTCTGGGTCGGCCTCGCGCAACAGATCGGCTTCGCCCTCGCTGGCGAGAGCCCCGAAGCCGCTGCGAGCCCCTGGGTCGAAGCGCCCTACTTGGAGCCCCTCGACGAGGCCGCGTGCTTCGAAGCCCTCCGCGACGGCCTCGGTGAAAAGGGGGATCTCGAACTCGAGCTGCGCGTCTTCACCTGGTGGCGCGGCAATGACGCCTTTCGCGAGCCGCAACATCCGCCCGGCCACCCCAGCTCTCCCGACGCCATTGCGAACATCGAGCGCATGATCGAAATGACCGCAGAAGGCGACGAAGACCTTCTCCTCTTCCGTGCCGAAGCCCAGCGCCACCTCGGCCGCTTCGACGAGGCCCGCGCCACCCTCAATGGCGTCGGCTGCAGCGACTTCTGGCCCGCCAAATCGCGACAACTCCAGCTGCTCGAAGCCGGCGAGCGCAACATCGCCATCCTCTTCGAGCCGAGCAGCGAAGAACACAACGACGACACCTCTGAGGCGTCGCCCCGCTGATCGAAAGGCACTGATCCGAAAGCTCGCATCGGGGGACACGGCGCTGTGCGCGATTCTCTTTGACCGGGCGCAGGGGCTCGGTGCTCATCGTTTCCATGCTCATCCTCGAACCTTTCTCGCTCGGTGTCGGCGATCGCTTTGGCCACCAGGCGCAGGCGCAATTGCGCGCGTGCCAGCTCCTCGCTGCCGATGGTGTGGCCGTGGTGCCGGTCTGGAATAAATCCAATCGCGAGCATTCCCTGATCGGCTCAGAGCCGGCGAGCGTGCTCGCAGCGGCACGCGCGGCGGTCGAGGCGCTGGGCTGGAAGAAGGAGTGGCACGTGGACGCGGATCACATCCGGCTCGAGACGGTAGATCGCTATCTGACGCACGCGGATTTCTTCACGATCGATGTCGCGGACGCGATCGGGCAACCGGCGGCGCGGGAAGACGTCGCCGCCTTTCTCGAGCGGCATGCAGAACTCGTCGGGACGTTCACGATTCCGGGGATCGAAGAGCCGTTTGAAACGAGCCGCGGGGAGATCGAACGAATCGCGGCGAAATTCCTTCTCGCGGTGCAAGAGGCGGGGAAAATCTTCCGCCATATCGCGGGGCCGAAGGGCGAGGGCGGGTTCATTGCGGAGGTCTCGATGGATGAGACGGACACGCCGCAGACGCCAGTCGAGCTGCTGGTGATCCTCGCGGCACTGGCAGACGAAAAGGTGCGCGTGCAGACGGTTGCGCCGAAGTTCACGGGGCGGTTCAACAAGGGGGTCGATTACGTGGGCGATCTCGCGCAGTTCGAGCGGGAATTCCGCGACGATCTGGCGGTGATCGCCTGCGCGGTGGAGCGCTACGGACTTCCCTCAAATCTGAAGCTGAGCGTGCACAGCGGCTCGGATAAGTTTTCGCTCTACCCGATCATCCGGCGAGCGCTCGCGCACTTTTGCGCCGGGGTTCATCTGAAGACGGCGGGGACGACGTGGCTGGAGGAATTGATCGGGCTGGCCGAAGCAGGCGGGAAAGGGCTGACGGTCGCGCAGGAGATTTACTGCGAAGCGCTGGAGCACATCGACGAGCTGTGCGCGCCCTATGCATCGGTGATCGCGATCGACCGCGCGAAGCTTCCGGCTGCGAAGGAGGTCGGGAAGTGGACGAGCGAGCAATTCATCGGCGCACTCCGGCACGAGCCGGGTTCGCCTCTCTTCAACGCGAGCGTGCGCCAGCTCTTGCACGTGGCCTTCAAGCTCGCGGCCAAGCGCGGGCGCGGTTACACGGATTTACTCGAGAAGCATCGCGAGGTGATCGCGAAAAACGTGACGGCGAATCTTTACGAGCGGCATCTCCGTCCGCTTTTTGTGGGGTGAAGGTAGCGCCTCTCAACGACGCGCCATGCCGAGCCTGGGTGGCACAGGCTGCCAGCCTGTGCTTCGCGGCAGCTTGCCGCGAAGTCTGCCCGCGCGAGCCTTCCCCGGACCGCGCCGAGCGGTTCGCGCGGGGCGTGAACAGACTGCTCGGCAGGCTGCCGAGCAGCGCAGGCTGGCAGCCTGCGCCACCCTTTTCTCTCTCATGAAGTCAGCCGTAACCGTGTCGCTTGTGGCCGAGGCGCGCGGCGGGCCGTTTGTCTTCTGGGATGGGCTGGAAGATGCCTGTGCCCAAGCGGCGAGGCTCGGCTTCGATGCGATTGAGATTTTCCCGCCGGCGGCGGAAGCGCTCGATCCACCTGCGATCCGCACGCTCCTCGCGCAACATGGTTTAGGCGTGGCGGCGGTCGGCACGGGCGGCGGCTGGGTGCGTAACCAATGGACGGTGACCAATGCAGATCCCGCGATTCGCGAGAAGGCGCGCAGCTTTATCCATCGCATCATCGATGTCGCTGCGGAGCTGGACGCGCCGGCGATCCTTGGGTCGATGCAAGGCCGGTGCGAAGGCGAGATTACGCGTGGAGAGGCGCTTGGCTGGCTCGGCGAGGCGCTCGAAGGATTCGGCGATCATGCCGCGGCCCGCGGACAGGTCTTCCTCTACGAGCCGCTAAACCGCTACGAGACAAATCTCTTCAACCGCGTGACCGACGCCGCCGCCTGGCTGCGCACTCTAATTACCCCGCACATCCGGGTGCTTGCGGACCTCTTCCATATGAACATCGAAGAGACAAATGTCCCTGCGGCGCTGCGGGAAGCGGGCGCGCTCATCGGCCATGTGCACTTCGCGGATTCAAATCGCCGCGCGATCGGTTTTGGGCACACGGATCCCGCGCCCGTCCTCGCTGCGCTCCGGGAGATCGGTTACGCCGGTTACCTTTCCGCCGAGATTCTCCCACTGCCGGATACGGCCAGCGCCGGAGCGCAGACGATCGCGAGCTTCCGGGCTCTGACGAGCTAGCTCGCACACCGCTCAGCGCGGTTTCGCGCGGAGCGTGGCGAGTTCCCGTTGAAAACGTTCCCGCTCAGCGTTCGATTTCTGCTCCAGCGCGGTCAGGTCGCGCAAGAGCATCCCGCGCTGGTCTGCAAGTTGCCGCTTTTCGATCCACAAGACCGCGGCGCTCAGCGCGAACGCTGCGGCGAGAGCCCACGGGAGAAGCTCCTGCCGCCGCTCGAGAAGTCGGGCGCCACTGGTCACGACAAGGCGCCATCGTTCCCCTGCGGACCGTCGAACATCGGAGGGATTCGTCACGGCCGGCACTCGTAGCGAGAAAGCGGGAGGTGTGGCAAGCGGCGAGCACCTGCTTAAGACGCCGCCGCCTTCGGAGCGGATGCCGCTTCTACGCTTCACCCACGAGGCGCGCCCGCCTGCGCGTCGAGCCCTGCGCCAGCGTCGCGCCGCCGACCCAGGACGGCGCGATCACCACCTCTTTGCGAAAAGGCGGGAGCCCGCGCTCGTTGCGATGAAGTTGCGCTACCACGAGGTCGACACAGGCCGCGCCGATGTGCGCGGCATTGGCATCCACGCGCGCGGCCCGCGGAAATGCGTCCGCCGCATACAGCGAGATGAGCCCGACGTCCCGCGGTGCGCGCAATGATGCTCGCGCAAGCCAATCGGGGATCGGGAGTTCGGATAACGAAGAGATGATCACGTCCGGCCGGTGTTTCTCTCTCCAGCGAAGAAAACGCTCCGGCTCATCCGCGCGCAGGAACAGCGGGGGAAGGCGGCCCGCCGGAGGCTCGTGCCGTTGCGCGACGAGGAAGGCGCCGCGCCACCGCTCCTCATTCCGCTCGTCGATAAAGGGGGTCAGCGCGAGGCCGATGCGGATGGCTCCGGCGGCGCGCGCCTGCCGGACGGCGAGCTGCATTGCGTCGAAAAGCGCGGGCGTGGCGCGGTGAATCACCGGGTGCCGCAGACTCGTCCCGCACGCCGCGGAAGCGAACTGTGCAAAGTCGAAATCCAGCGTGCTGTTTGGCTCCGCCATCCCGAGGACGATCACGCCATCGATGCCCCGCGCACGCAGAATTTTTGCCGTGCGCGCTGGCGTCATCCGTGGCTCGTGCAGCCAGAATTCCTCGGCCGAGAATCCGAGCTCCGAAGCGCGCGATTGGATGCCCGCGATGGCGTGCGCATGGAAGATCCGGCGGTGCAGCAGTTCCCGCTCCGGCCACGCATTGAGTAGCGCGAGAATCGGCTGGCCAGAGACCCGGCGCGTCCGCACTTCGCTCATCAACGCGGAGACATACGCGTTTGGGCGGCATCCCAGTTTTGCCGCGAGCGCCTGAATGCGCTCCCGGGTCGCTGCCGAGATGCTCGGGTGATTGCGCAGTGCGAGGGAGACGGCGACATGGGAGACGCCAGCCTGTGCCGCGATCTGACGTAAGGTGAGGCGTGCCACGCAGATTAACGTGGAAACCCGTGCATCTTTTGCAAGTCTTCGCGCCTTCTGGCACTGCTCGTGGCTGGCATGGGCAGTCGCATTGCGTCCCGATCTAAAGAACACCCGAACGCTGCCGGGGAAGTCTTGAGGTTGCCGCCCGTCGTGGCAGTGATTGGGCTCGGTTTGCTCGGCGCGGCCGTGTCAGCGCGGCTCCGCCGGGCCGGCTGCCAGCTTCACGGGTTCGATCCCAATCCACGCCGCATGAGTATGGCGCGCCGCTTGGGCGTGACGCTCGCGCCCGATGCCGCGGCGGTCGCGGGATGCTCTGTGGTTTTCCTCGCGCTTCCGCACAGTGGCATTTCGGAGGAAGTGATCCGCGAGATTGAGGCGTCGCTCGCCCCGGAAGCGGTCGTCTTCGATTGCACGACCGGAGAGCCCGCGCAGATGGCCGCGCTGGGCCAGCGTCTCGCGCGCCGCCGCCGGACCTACCTCGATACCACAGTGCTCGGATCGAGCGCGGAAGTGCGCGAAGGAACCGCGCTCATCATGGTCGGCGGGCCGCGGCGGGCCTTCGTCCAACACCGCGCGCTCTTCGAGCAGCTCGCGCGAGAGACGTTCTATCTTGGAAAGTGCGGCTCCGCCGCGCGCATGAAGCTGGTCGTGAATCTGGTCCTCGGCTTGAACCGCGCCGCCCTCGCGGAGGCTCTGACCTTCGCGCAAAAGATCGGGGTCGATCCGCGCGACGCGCTGAAGATCATGCGCGCGGGCGCCGCCTATTCGCGAGTCATGGACGTGAAGGGGCTGAAGATGATCCGGCGCGATTTTGCCCCGCAAGCGCGGCTGGCGCAGCATCTCAAGGATGTGCGCCTCATGCTCGCTCAGGCCTCCGCAGGAGAATTCGAACTGCCGCTCACCACGCAGCACGCGGCGCTGCTGGAACGCGCGGTTGCCTTGGGCGCTGGCGATCTCGACAATAGCGCGGTGCTGCTCGCGTATTCTTGATTTCGGCTGGCTGCCGCTTATCTGCCCGCGCTTTTTCCCACCCGCGTGCGCCCGACCGGCCTCGGGGTCTGTGATAATTCCGGGCAGATCCTCTCAGCTGCAGGCGTGCTCGGAGCGGGTGTGCTGAAGGGCGCCGTCGGGGGCGACGATGCGCGGAATGGCCAGTTGAGCTGCCTGATTTATGGGTTAGGCCTTTCGTGATTTGGTGGGCGCCGGAGCTCCTGGAGGAGTAGCGGGGCGCCACGGCAGGGTGCACCGGTCGCCGCGCTTAACGTGGAAACAAACATCCGGGTAGCCGCCGTGCGGCGTGTGCATCAGCCTCCGGCCCGTGAAATCCAACATCCTGTTCTCCATCCCCATCGTTTCCTGTGCGCTCCTGACGACGGCCGCCGCGCAGTTTGCCGACCTTAGCAACTTCGCTGGCCAAAACAACGTCACCGCCGAAGGTAATAACTATAACGTGATCACCCAGACTTCTGCCGGCGGCACGTTCACCGAGCGCTCGGCGTCACCGGCATATCTTGCGGATATCTCGCTGCTCGATAATGGCACGACCTACACGAACGCCAGTGTCCTCAGCGCCACGGGAACGCTGACCTTCGACGTGAACGTGCAAAACACCTCGACCGTTGTCGATCCGATCTTCTCGTTCGGTTACTTCAATAGCGGATCGATCAGCACCGCGGGCGGCGCCGGCAAGTTTGGCTTTTCCTTCGCGGATCAATCAACCAGCGCCTTTCGCGTGCAGCTCTTTGGTGGCGGCGACCCGGTGACCCAAGGCACTTACACGTTCCAGATTGGCGTCAACGACGCCTTTGCAGGCGCAGGAAACCTTCGGGTGCAATTCCTGCAAGGGGGCACGGAGGTGGCCAATGAAGTCGCGCCTGCACCCGCGTTCACCGCCAATGCCTTCGGTTTCGTGCAGCCCAGCGGTAGCTCTCCGCGGACCGAAGATTTCAGCGTCACGGTTAGCGACCTAAATTACACTGGTCAGACGTTGGTCCCCGAACCAGGGACGCTGTCACTGGCTTTGGTCACTGCGGCGGGCATGCTCTGCTCGCGCCGTCGCCGGAGCTAAGCTCACCCTTTGAGCGCCCGGCGCTCCTAAACGCAGCTTCGTGCTTTGCGCATGAGATACCACCTCTTCGTTCTCGCCGCCCTTGTCGCGCTGCCTCAGCTGGCCTCCGCGGCAGCGGTGGCCGATCTGACCAACTGGATCGGCGTGAATCACGTCAACCCCGAGGGCAACGACTACGAGGTCATCACCCAGGCTTCTGCCGGCGGGACGTTTACCCAGCGTCCCGCCGTCCCGGCATATCTCGCGGATACTTCGCTTTCCGATAACGGAACGACGTTTGACAATACCAGCGTGCTCACCGCCACAGGGACCATCTCATTTGATGCCAATGTGCAGAATTCCGCGGCGATTGTTGATCCCCGGTGGAACTTCGGATTCTTCGACACAAATGACATTCAGCCGACCAGGAAGTTCGGCTTCTCGTTCGCGGACCAGACCCCGAATAGTTTCCGTGTGCAGCTAATCCTGGGCGGCACGGAAGTTCAGGAGGGAATTTACACGTTCCAGTTCGGGTTGAACGACGAGTTCGCGGGGCCCGGGTTCATGCGCATTCAGTTCACCCAAGGTGCCGCGAGCTTTGCGGATGAGATCATCGAGGCACCGGTGTTTACCGCGAATGCCTTCGGGTTTTCGCAGTTCACCGACACGGCGGAAAGGCCGGAAGATTTCCAGGTGGTGGTCAGTGATCTGACTTACACGGGTGCTACGTTGATTCCGGAGCCTGGAAGTTTTGCCCTCGCGGGGGGCGCGTGCGCAGGGTTGCTCATGCGTCGCCGTCGCTGCTCGTGACGCCTAGCTTTCGCAACTCTTGCGCTGGCTTTCTTCTCGCAAGGTTGCAGTCGTTCTCGCTCTAGTCGGCTCGGTTCCGGTGTTGATCGCCGGTGAAGCGGAAAGGTGCCGCTCCAACCTTCCGCTTCCGATTTTATGAGTCCCCAGATTCTACGCTCGATGTGCGCCGCCGCGCTGCTCGCGACCACACACGCCGCTCCGTTCATCAATGAGTTCTCCGCGGAGAACGTCGGTCCCATCCTCACCTCGGCTGG
>Ga0136611_10001666_pt1 | contig 15486 bp, 16 predicted proteins | sample AntDrymUQ2232306_2_FD_106645 | JGI IMG/M metagenome (GOLD analysis project Ga0136611, IMG submission 106645) | Polar desert sand microbial communities from Dry Valleys, Antarctica - metaG UQ223 (23.06) | ecosystem: Environmental > Terrestrial > Soil > Desert | place: Antarctica: Dry Valley...
CGCCGAACACGTCCTGCATCAGTTCCGACGCGCCATTGGCGACCTTGGGCTGGTCGGTGAAATCGCCGGTGGAATTGACGAACACGCCGAGTTTGACGATCCGTTCGACCCGGTCGAGCGAGCCAAGCGCGTTGCGCAACTGGGCGAGCAGCATGATCCCGCAGCGCCGCGCGGCAGCCTGTCCGGCCTCAAGGTCCATATCCTCGCCAAGCCGGCCTTTGATCAGGCTGCCGTCGTCGGCGAAGCTGATCTGGCCCGAGATGTAGAGCAGGCCATTAGCCTCGACGTAGGGGACATAGCTCGCGACCGGCGCGGCGGCGGCGGGAAGGGTGATGCCGAGCTCGGCGAGGCGGGAATCGATGGTCATGAAGGCGCGATTGGAGCGATTGGGCCGAGCCGTCAACTTTTAAGGCCTCCCCCATCAAGGGGGAGGAGAAGTACGTGGAGGGGGAAGGCCCTAGATCCGCTCCACCGCGAATCCCGCCCAGCTTTGCGTCACCGGCATCAATTCGAGCGCGTTGATGTTGAGGTGGCGGGGGAGCGTGGCGACGTAGAAGATGGTGTCGGCGATGTCGTCGGCGGTCATCGGATTGGCGCCCGCGTAGAGCGCATCGCTCGCGGCCTGGTCGCCGCCGGTGCGGACCAGGGTGAATTCGGTCTCGACCATGCCGGGCTCGATCGAGGTCACGCGGACCCCGGTGCCGGCGAGGTCGCAGCGCAGGCCGAGGCTGAACTGGCGGACGAAGGCCTTGGAGCCGGCATAGACCGCGCCGCCGCGATAGGGATAGGTCGCGGCAACCGAGGACAGGTTGATCACCGCGCCTTTGCGGGTGATCAGGCCAGGGAGCATCGCCCGGGTCAAGGCGACGAGCCCGGCGATATTGGTATCGACCACAATATCGATCGGCGACTGGTCGGCGTCCTGGAGGTTGCTCATCGGCGGCGCGAGGCCGGCGTTGTTGAGGAGCAGGTCAACCGGGCCGACTTCTGCCGCGATCCGGTCAAATGCGGCGGTTTCCTGCATGTCGAGCTCGAGCGGGCGGAAGGCGTTGCCCAGCTCCGCCGCCAGCCGGTCGAGCCGGTCGGCGCGGCGGCCGGTGCCGATCACGTGCCAGCCATCGCCTGCGAATTTGCGCGCGGCAGCCTCGCCAATGCCGGCGGTGGCGCCGGTGATGAAGGCGGTCCTGGTCATCCCTGAAGCCGTTCGAGCAACCAGTTGGTCGCGGTCGGCCAGTCGTCGATCCGGACGTGGGCATGTTCGGCGGTGGGGACGGCAGGCGCAAGGCGCGGCTCGGCGACCATGTGCAGCCGGTGGACCTCCGGCGCATGCCTGGCGACCGAGGCGTGGTGGACGGGGAGATCGTCGACGAAGGCGGTGCGGGTGGCGCGATGGCGCTCGATGATGGCGCGGGCGGGGACGCCCTTGCCGCCGCTGTTGGTGACGACTTCATGGGCGATGCCGTGCTTGGCGAGCTGGTCGACCCGCCACGGATGGGCCTCGTCGCCGAGATTGGTGAGGATCACGATGTCGGCCACCTCGCCGATCCGCCCGAGCGCCTCGACCGCGCCGGGGACGATCGTCTGGCGGTGCATCTCACCCCGAAAAAATTCGTCGAGCAGCGGCCAGACGCGGTCGGTCGAGACCAGGTCGCCGGTGGCCTTGTCGGTCATCGAGCCGCCGAAATCGCCGCTTTCGAAGGCGAAATCGATATTGTGCGCTTCATCGAGCCAGGCGTCGAAGTGCGACACCATGTGCAGCAGCACCTCGTCGCAGTCGGTGATCAGCAGCGGGCGGATCATGACTCAAGCTCCGCGCGGGCGGCGATCAGGGTCTCGGGCTTCTCGCCGATCGCCTCCGCCACCGCGATCAGATCGGGCTCGTGGCTCTCGAGGAACGCGAGGCAGGCGGCGAGCGTGTGGCGGTCGGTCAGCGCATTTCTGATCCCATCCGGAGACAGTCCGGTGATCGACAGGAACCGTTCGGCACGCCGTTCGTCGGTGAGCGTCGCGGCGAGCGCGCTGAGCGCGATGGTTGCGGAGTCATTTGAAGGTGTGCGCGTCATCGCTTTGTCTATATGCCGGAAGGGAGGGGGAAGCGTGGCCAAGATACTCGTTGTCGAAGACAATGCGCTCAACATCAAGCTGTTCTGCGACCTGCTCGCCGCGCACGGGCACGAGACCGAGGGGGTGACCGACAGCCGCGAGGCGATCGGCGTGGCGCGCGACTTCCTGCCCGACCTGGTGATCACCGATATCCAGCTGCCCCATGTCAGCGGGCTGGAGCTGATGGAGTTGATCCGCGCCGACGACCAATTGCGCCATGTCCCGATCATGGCGGTGACCGCTTATTCCGGGGTCGGCGACGACGAACGCATCCGCGCGGCGGGGGCGCAGGCCTATGTCTCCAAGCCGATTTCGGTGCTGCGCTTTGCCGAAGCGGTCGAGGAATTGCTCGAAGCCGGGCCGATTCGCGACCTCGAGCCGGCTACAAATGAAGCGGGCGGCCCCGATGAAGGAACCGCCCATCTGGACCCCGGGTCGGAGCCCGGGGTTAAATAATCGCGGAAAAACGCGCTTATTTGATTTTTGCTTCCTTGAAATCGACATGCTTGCGGACGACCGGGTCGTACTTGCGGAACGACATCTTCTCGGTCGTGTTGCGCGGGTTCTTCTTGGTGACATAGAAGAAGCCGGTGTCGGCGCTGCTGACGAGCTTGATCTTGACGGTTGCCGACTTGGCCATCTGACGAATCCTGAAAGCTGAAATATTGAAGGCGGCACTCAAGGAGCCGCCCGACCCGCGCCCAATGACGGCGGGGGGGCGAAAAGTCAAGGCGAAGGCAACGGCGCGCGGCTAGCGAGTCTTGATCAGCCTGTCCCTGAACTGTCCGGTCAGTTCGAGATTGAGGCTCATCAGATCGACCTTTTCGTCGATCGACGCGACATATCGGGTCATTTCCCTGCGCAAGTCCGGAGTGGCACGAACAACCTTGATCGCGTTAGTTGCGTCCGCCGGCGGGATTTCGGCCGGACATTCATGGGGCAGCATGACTCCGACAATCCGGTCGCGATAGACCACATTCCGGTCGCCGCACATCCTGCGGATCTCCTTTTGAATGTCGAACGGCATGACCGAGCGGATGGTCGATCGATAGGGAAAGATGTCCTTCAGCGTCCGGTCGTTGGTGGCCAGAGTCAGATAATAATCGCTCGCCATGGCCTGCGTCGTTTCATTGCCGAGCAAATTGACCAGCCCCGCCGACGACATCTCGTCATAAATGTAGGATTTGGGCGCATTGGTATCGACCTGGCTCAGCTGATAGGCGTGGATCAGATAGTCGCGCGGCGTTCCGTCCTGCTTGCCAGTCATCATCGCCAGGGCCGCAAGCCCATGGGCACGCACTTCACTGTAATAAGCGACTTGCGCGCGGAATTGCCGCTGGTTGAAATCGAGCTCATCGAGAAGCCGCGTGCGATACGAACTGGCCTTGGCCGCCTCAAGCCGGTTTTCGTTCCAATTGCTGACCTGGGTGGCAATCAGCACGCCGAGGACGACGATCCCAAGGTCGATCCCGACCGCGAACCAGTTTTGCGCGGTGACATGCTCGCGGATGCGGCGGATGACCATCGACTGCCCCCTTTGACTCGACGTTAACCATTTCGGGCGACTGTGCCAGCGTCAACAAAAGAGAAACGCCATGGCCGCTTCCGATTCGCTCGCTTCCGATTCACTCAGGGCCGCCCGCTCGATGATCTGCGAGCGAATTGCCGAATTGGAAGCGCGCATGCCGCGGCTGGCACCGATCGCGATCAGCAAGAAGATGGATGCGATTCGCTGCATGGCCGCCGAGCATGGTCTCGCCGCCCTCGAGGGACTGGCCGATTATGCCGCCCACCATGCGCTGATGCCGGGCCACCGCCAGGCCACCCGCGCCTGCCTCGAGCATATGGGCGAGGCGTTGGTCAGCAACACACCGCGCGACCGCGAAACCATCCTCGCCGCGCTGGCGGTTCGACTGCACTAGGCAGCGATTCGCGTTCCGGTGCATTGTCATCGGCAATGCGCGCCTTCAGCCAGCTTCTCGACGACCTCGTCTATACCCGCTCGCGGCTGAGCAAGCTGCGGCTGATCGGCGCGTATCTGAAAACGACTCCCGATCCCGATCGCGGGCTGGCGTTGGCGGCGCTGACCGGCACGCTCGACATTGCCGCGGTGAAACCCGCCGTGGTGCGGGCGCTGGCCGAGGAGCGGATCGACCCGGTGCTGCTGCGGATGAGCCGCGATTATGTTGGCGACATGGCGGAGACGGTGTCGTTGCTGTGGCCCGTGCCGGAGGGGGAGAGCCCCGACCTCGACGATGGCAGCCTGCGCCTGTCGGACGCGGTCGATCGGCTTCGAGCGGTGTCGAAGAGCGATGCGCCGGCGGTGCTGGCGGCGATGCTCGACCATCTCGACGTCGCCGGGCGCTATGCCATCCTCAAGCTGGCCACCGGCGCACTTCGGGTCGGGATTTCGGCGCGGCTCGCCAAGCAGGCGCTGGCCGACGCCTTCGGGCTGGACGTCGAGGCGGTCGAAGAAGTGTGGCACGGGCTGAAGCCGCCGTACCGCGAGTTGTTCGACTGGGGCGAAGGCAATGGGCCGCAGCCGACCGCCAAGGACATTCCAGTGTTCCGGCCGTTCATGCTAGCCCACCCGCTCGCCGAAACGCGGGTGAGCCTGGATGACTATGCCGCCGAATGGAAATGGGACGGGATCCGCATCCAGTTGGTCCATGCCGGGGGCGACACGCGGCTCTACAGCCGCACCGGCGACGATATTTCGGGCAGCTTCCCCGACATCGCCGCCGCCTTCACCACGCGGGCGGTGCTCGACGGGGAATTGCTGGTGCGCGGCGAGTCCCAGGGCGCCGAGTTGCATGGCGGGGCGGCGGCGAGCTTCAACGCGCTGCAGCAACGGCTTGGGCGCAAGAATGTCTCGGCCAAGGTGCAGGGCCAATATCCGGCGTTCGTGCGCCTCTACGACATCTTGTTCGACGGCGAGGAGGATTTGCGCGGGCTGCCGTGGACCGAGCGGCGCGGGCGGCTGGAGGCGGTGGTGGCGAGCCTCGACCCCGAGCGGTTCGACCTGTCGCGGTTGATCGAGGCGGCGTCGTTCGAAGCGCTGGAGGAGCGTCGTGCCGGGGTGCGCGACGAGGGCGTCGAGGGGATGATGCTCAAGCGCCGCGACAGCCTTTACGTCGCAGGACGCAAGGTCGGACTGTGGTACAAATGGAAACGCGATCCGCTGACCGCCGATTGCGTGATGATGTATGCCCAGCGCGGGTCGGGCAAGCGATCGTCCTTCTACAGCGATTACACCTTCGGCTGCTGGAGTGGCGACCCGGCTTCTGGGGCAGACTTGCTGCCGGTCGGCAAGGCCTATTTCGGCTTCACCGACGCCGAGCTGAAGATGCTCGACAAGTTCGTCCGACAGAACACGCTGAACCGCTTCGGGCCGGTGCGCGAGGTGGCCAAGAGCCTGGTGCTCGAAGTGGCGTTCGATTCGATCCACGCCTCGAAGCGCCACAAGTCGGGGCTGGCGATGCGCTTCCCGCGGATCAGCCGGATCCGCACCGACAAGCCGGCGCATGAGGCGGATACGATCGCGACCTTGATGACGCTGATTACCTGAACCGCTGACAGCAAAACGCCCGCCCGATTGAACCGGACGGGCGCTTGATATCGCGCACTTCGAGGAGCGTTTACTCCTGGAGCGGCGAGAGATTGACCGCGGCATATTTGCCGCGACGATCGACTTCGATCTCGAACTCGAGCCGGTCGCCTTCGTTGATCGTCGGCATGCCGGCACGCTCGACCGCCGAAATGTGGACGAAGGCATCGGCCTGTCCATCATCGCGACTGATGAAGCCGAAGCCCTTCATCGCGTTGAAGAACTTGACGGTCCCTTGGGCCTTTTCGCCAGTCAGCTGGCGCTGCGGGCCGCGATCGCCGCCGCCTTCGCCGCCAGCGGCATCGTCACGCGGCTGGCGCGAGACGGCCATGGGCTCGCCGTCGATCTTGAGATCGGTGGCCGACACGCGGCCGCCACGATCGACCAGGGTGAATTCGAGCGGCTGGCCATCGGCCAGGTCGGTCAGGCCGGCCTGCTCGACAGCAGAAATGTGCACGAACACATCTTCGCCGCCGTCATCGCGGACGACGAAGCCGAAGCCCTTTTGCGGGTTGAAGAATTTGACGACGCCCTTGCCTTCGCCAACGACCTGCGGGGGCATGCCGCCGCGAAAGCCGCCGCCACCAGCGCCAGCACCGCCACCGGCACCAGCGCCGCCGCCGCGGAAACCGCCGCCGCCGCCGCCGCCGCCGAAGCGATCACCACCGCCACCGCCGCCGCCGTAGCCGCTGCGCGGGGCGCCGCCGCCGCCGGCATAACCGCCGCCAGCGTTGCCGCCCCCGAATCCACCACGATCACCGAAGCTGGGACGGTCTGCGCCGCCAAAGCTTTCATCACCAAAACCGTCGCGTTTGTCCCGGCCGCGACCACCGCGCTCGCCCTTACGCCCTCTATCGAAACCCATGCCCGTAAAACTCTCTCGTGCCCGCCACATCAAAAAACCGCTGCGCTCGGGCCAAAGGCGCAACAGATCGCACACGCGAAACATCCCGCGCGGCAGAATCGCTCCTTACAGGAAAAATGGGGCTGCTCCTAGTGATTCGATGGCGCGGGGCTGGCCGCAGCCCCCGTCCTCGGACTAGAGAGGGTTCACCACACGGCAATGCGCCGAGCGGCAAGGGCAAGCCAGCGTCCAAGGGAAGCGAGTGAATGTCGGTTCATTTTCATGAAGAAGACCTGCCCGGCGACGTGACCTTCGCCGAGGGTCCGATCGCGATCGATACCGAGGCGATGGGCCTGATGCCCGGTCGCGACCGCCTGTGCCTGGTCCAGATTTCCGACGGCACGGGCGACGAGCATCTGGTCCGCTTCGGCCCGGGGAGCGACTATTCGGCGCCCAATTTGAAGGCGCTGCTGGCCGACCCGAACCGGCTGAAATTGTATCATTTCGCGCGCTTCGACCTGGCGATCATGCGCGCTTACCTCGGCGTGATGGCCGAGCCGGCTTATTGCACGCGCACCGCGTCGCGGCTGGTGCGGACCTACACCGACCGCCATGGCCTGAAGGAACTGGTCAAGGAAATGCTGAGCACCGACATCAGCAAGCAGCAGCAGACCAGCGACTGGGGCGCGCCCGACATCAACGATGCGCAACGTGATTATGCCGCGAGCGACGTGCGCTATCTTCACGCGCTGAAGGCCAAGCTCGACCAAAGGCTGGCGCGGGAGAAGCGCGTCGAGCTGGCGCAGGCCTGCTTCGACTTCCTGCCGGCGCGCGCCTTGCTCGATCTGGCGGGTTGGTCCGAGCAGGACATTTTCGCGCATGTCTGAAGCCGCTATCCGCACCCGCACCGTCAAGCGTCACTGGGCCGAGCCCGGCGGGCGCCATGACCGCGTGGTTCGGCTGACCAAATTTGCCCTGCCGGTGGTGGTGCTCGGGCTGGTCGCGATCCTGGTCATTTCGCCGTTCGACCAGCGCGACGACGTCAGCTTCATTCTCGACAAGAAGGGGGTCGACAAGGCCACCGAGCGGATGAGGATCGAGCAGGCGCGCTATGCCGGCGAGGATAACAAGGGCAACAAGTTCGTCATCACCGCCGACCGCGCGATCCAGCAAAGATCGGACGTGCCGGTGGTCGCGATCGAGGGGATGAAGGCCGAGCTCGGGCTCGCCCAGGGGCCGTTGCTGATCGTCGCGAACCGCGGCAATTACGATCTCGACACCCAGATGGTCGAGGTCAATGGCCCGGTGCGGGTTGCGGGAGCCGACGGTTATCGGCTGGCGACCAGCAATGTGCGGGTCGACATGAAACAGCGGACGCTGGCCAGCCAGGGTCGGGTATCGGGGGCGATGCGGCTGGGGCAGTTCGAAGCCGGGCAGATGCGCGCCGATCTTGGCACGCGGACCGTGGTGCTGGATGGCGGCGTACGCTTGAAAATCGTGCAGGGGGCAGTCAGATGAGTAAGATGAAACGCGTTTCCTTGATCGTGGCGGCCTTGAGCGCGCTGTCGCTCGCTTCGATCGCTGGCGCGCAAGGCGCGGCATCGGCGTTGAAGGGGCATAATGCCGACGCGCCGATCGATGTCGCCGCCGATCGGATCGAAGCCCAGGACCGCGCCGATCGTGCTATTTTCAGCGGCAACGTTCGCGTCCGCCAGGCCGAACTGACGCTCGATACGCAGCGGCTGACGGTGGCCTACACCAGCGGCGGCGGGGTCCAGATCCGCCGGCTCGACGCCAGCGGCGGGGTGCTGGTCAAGAGCCCGTCGGAGACCGCGCGGGGCAATTTCGGGATTTACGACCTCGACCGCAAACTGATCACCCTGATTGGCGCGGTGCAATTGAACCGCAGCGGATCGCAGATCAACGGTCAACGGCTGACGATCGACCTCAATTCAGGCCGCGCGGTAGTCGATGGTGGGCAGGCCGGGATCGGCCAGAGCGGCGGCCGCGTGACCGGCCATTTCACCGTCCCCAAACGGGGCCAGTGACGCTGCCCGGCCGACCGTGAACACGCTCCAGCCCTTCGAAACCCGAGCCGCGGTCGGCGAGGTGCGCGGCCTCGACGTGCGCTCGATCGCCAAGGCCTATGACCGGCGCGCGGTGCTCCACGACGTGTCGCTCACCGTGTCGCGCGGCGAAGTGGTCGGGCTGCTCGGGCCCAACGGCGCGGGCAAAACCACCTGTTTCTATTCGGTAATGGGGCTGGTGAAGCCCGATTCGGGCCGCATCTACCTCGACGGGGCGGAGATTACCGGGCTGCCGATGTATCGCCGCGCGATCCTCGGGCTTGGCTATCTGCCCCAGGAAACCTCGATCTTCCGCGGGCTGACGGTCGAGCAGAATATCTTGTCGGTGCTCGAAATCGCCGAGCCCGACGCCGACGCGCGCTATGCCCGGCTCGAGCAATTGCTCGACGAATTCGGGCTGGTGCATTTGCGCGCGGCGCCGGCGATGGCGCTGTCAGGGGGCGAGCGGCGGCGCTGCGAGATCGCCCGCGCGTTGGCCACCGACCCGTCGATCATGCTGCTCGACGAGCCGTTCGCGGGGATCGACCCGATCTCGATCGCCGACATTCGCGAGCTGGTGAAGGATTTGAAACGGCGCGACATCGGGGTGCTGATCACCGACCATAATGTCCGCGAGACGCTCGAGATCGTCGACCGCGCCTGCATCATCTACGACGGCCAAGTGCTGTTCCAGGGCACCCCCCAAGCGCTGGTCGCCGACCAGGAAGTGCGCCGGCTCTACCTCGGCGAGAGCTTCGCGCTGTAAAGCCGCGCCATGGCATTAGGCCCCGGCCTCCACATCCGTCCCACCCAGTCGCTGGTCATGAGCCAGCAGCTGCAGGCGGCGATCAAGCTGCTGGCGCTGTCGAACATGGAGCTGGAAGCGGCGATCGCCGAGCAGGTGGCGAAGAATCCGTTGCTCGAGGTGCGCCCCGGCGAAGGCGGGCAGGAAAGCGGGGTGATCGTCACCACCGACCGCGAAACCGGCGACGAGGCGGTCGATCCCAAGGGCTCGGACGAATTGATCGGCGCGCTCGGAGGCACCGCGGATTCGCCGCTCGACATGGACTGGCGCGAAGCCGCGCTCGACAATGACAGCTTCGCCGATGTCGGGGCAGGCCCGAGCGATGAGGGGTTCGACTTCGATCGGGTCGCCGCCTCGGCGGACGGCTTGAGCGAGCATTTGCTGGGGCAGCTTCGGGGCAGCGGCGCGCTGGCCGAGGCGATCGTCAACGAGCTGGAGGTGACCGGCTATTTCGAGACTCCGCTGCCGGTGATCGCCGAGGCGATGGGGGCGAGCCTCAAGGAAGTGGAGGCGGCGCTGGCGCTGGTCCAGTCGCTCGATCCGCCGGGGATTGCGGCGCGCAGCCTGGAGGAATGTATCGCCTTGCAGGCCAAGGCGGCCGACCGCTACGATCCGGCAATGGCGCGGCTGATCGCCAACCTCGACCTGCTGGCGCGCGGCCAGACCAAGGATCTGATGCGGATCTGCGGGGTCGATGCCGATGACCTCAAGGACATGATCGCCGAGCTTCGTGGCTATGAGCCCAAGCCCGGATGCCGCTTTGCGCCGAGCGATAGCCAGTCGGCGGGGGAACCCGATATCTTCATCCGCCGGACCGCCGGCGGCTGGGCGGTCGAATTGAACGCCGCGACGTTGCCGCGGGTGCTGGTCAACCGCCGCTATCATGCCGAAATGAAAAGCGGGCCGCAGGACAAGAAGTCGAAGGCGTGGCTGAGCGATTGCCTGGCCAGCGCCAACTGGCTGGTGAAGGCGCTCGATCAGCGGGCGCGAACGATCGTCAAGGTCGCGACCGAGGTGGTGCGGCGGCAGCAGGGGTTTTTCGAGAAAGGCGTGTCGGCGCTCCGCCCGCTGACGTTGCGCGATGTCGCCGAAGCGATCGAGATGCACGAATCGACGATCAGCCGGGTCACCAGCAACAAGACCTTGCTGTGCGATCTGGGGCTGTTCGAGCTCAAATATTTCTTCGGATCGGGGGTCGGCTCGGACAGCGGCGAAGGCGCCTCGGCGGCGGCGGTGAAGGACGAAATCAAGCGGCTGATCGCGGCCGAGGACGACGTATTGAGCGACGACACGCTGGTCGATCTGTTGAAGGGCAAGGGCTTCGACCTCGCCCGGCGGACGGTTGCCAAATATCGCGAGGCGTGCGGCATCGGCTCATCGATCCAGCGCCGCCGAGCGCGGAAAATGACGGGCGGCTAGACCTCCAAATGTTCACGAATGTTCACGGTGACATGGCCAAGCCCGCAGCGTCGCAAAAAGACCTGACGGGATGAGCGACAGACCAAGGTGAACCATCACCAAGAGGGACCGGACGTCTCAAATAGCCATCACCCGCGTGGCAAATGAAATCCAACATTTCCAGCGAATATTTGGTCAGAACGCCAGCCGCGCCCAGATCGGCAGATGGTCCGACGCCGTTCGCGAGGCAGCGCTGGCGTGGACTCCGGCGGCTTCGATGCCGAGCTGATGGTCGACGATGATCCGGTCGAGCGCGGCGATCGGCCGTCGCGAATGAAAGCTCGGGCCGGTCGGGGCGACTCGGTAGCTGCCGTTCAAATCCTTGAGGCACCCCGCCGCGTCGCGCCATTCGTTGGTGTCGCCCATCAGCACGGTGGGCATTTTCTGACGGCGCTGGTCGATCGCCTGGAGGATCGCGCGCATCTGGCGTCGTCGCCACAGGCCGGACAGATCGAGATGCATTCCGACCACCCGGATCGGGCGGTCGCCGATCAGCAGTTCGGCGAGGATCGCGCCGCGTGGTTCGAGCGTCGGAAGCTCGATCGCAAGCACGTCGATCACCCCGACATGAGGCTTCACCAGCAAGGCATTACCGTGCCAGCCGATGTTGCGCGTATCGAGCTTCATCAAGCGCTCGGCATGGAGCCCGCCGGGGATTTTCTCGAGCAGGCGGTTGTGGCGCATCCCGAACACGACCGGCTGATACATGCCGTGGCCGTCGATCAGCTCATGCGGCATCGCCGAGCCGCGCCCGCCCATGCGCTTGTCGGCCTCCTGCAGCGCAACGACATCGGCGTCGATTTCGCGCAGCACTTCGAGCACGCGATCGGGATTGCGCCGCCGATCGGTGCCGATCGCTTTCCGCATATTATAGGATGCGACGGTGATGGAGGGGGACGAACTCATCGCTCCGCCAACTGATCCCACGGGGCGGTGTTCCTCAAACGTCGAGATTGGCGACCGATAGCGCGTTTTCCTGGATGAATTCGCGGCGGGGTTCGACGACGTCGCCCATCAGGCGGGTGAAGATTTCGTCGGCGAGGTCGGCTTGCGGAACCTCGACCCGGAGCAATGAGCGGTTGGACGGGTCCAGGGTGGTTTCCCACAATTGCTCGGCGTTCATCTCGCCCAGCCCCTTGTAGCGCTGGATGCTGAGGCCGCGGCGGCCGGCGGCGAGCACCGCGTCGAGCAATTCGGACGGACGGGTGACGGGAATCGTCTTGCCCTTGGTCTCGGCTTCATCGGGGACTTCATCGCCCGCCTCACCTCCCTCGACTGCGCTCGGGACAAGCGGGGTTTGTGGGTCAGCAGTTGACCCCTTGCGCATCGTCTTGAGCACCGACGGCTGCGAATAGGCGTCGCGCTGTTCGGCAGCGAGGGCGTGGAGCTTGCGCGCTTCGGCCGAGCCGAGGAAGCCGGGCTCGATGATGTGCGCGTCGGTCACCCCGCGCCAGCGGCGCTGGATGAGATAGCCGCCTTCCTCGGCGACCTCCCCGGTCCACACCGCTTCGAGATCGCCCGCGCCGAGCCATTCGGCGACGATGGCGATGGCGGCGGTCTTGCCGACCTTGTCGATCTTGGGATCGAGCGCGCCGGCCAGCGCCAGCGCCTCGATCATCGCCGGATCGTAATTCTTGGGCGCGAAATGCATCAGCGTGCGGACCCGGCGGGCATGCTCGACCAGCTCGCGCAGCGCTTCGCCGGTGCGCTGTTCGGCGCCCTCCAGCAGCAATCCGTCGAGCCCGGCATCGACCAGATATTGGTCGAGCGCGCTATCGTCCTTGAGATAGACTTCCGATCGGCCGCGCGCGACTTTGTAGAGCGGCGGCTGGGCGATGTAGAGGTGCCCGGCGTCGATCAGCTCGGGCATCTGGCGATAGAAGAAGGTCAGCAGAAGGGTGCGGATATGCGCGCCGTCGACATCGGCGTCGGTCATGATCACGATCTTGTGGTAGCGCAATTTCTCGAGATTGAACTCCTCGCGCCCGATCGAGGTGCCGAGCGCCTGGATCATCGTCCCGATTTCCTTCGAGCCGAGCATCCGGTCGAAGCGCGCGCGCTCGACGTTGAGGATCTTGCCCTTCAGCGGCAGGATGGCCTGGATTTTGCGATCGCGGCCCTGCTTGGCCGAGCCGCCGGCGCTGTCACCCTCGACCAGGAACAATTCGCACTTGGCGGGATCGCGTTCCTGGCAGTCGGCGAGCTTGCCGGCCAAGTAGGCGATATCCATCACCCCCTTGCGGCGGGTCAGGTCGCGCGCCTTTTTTGCAGCCTCGCGCGCGGCGGCGGCGTCGATCGTCTTCTGGATGATCGAACGGGCCTCGGCGGGATGTTCCTCGAGCCATTCGGCCATCTTGTCGCCCATCAGCGACTCCAATGGCTGGCGGACTTCGGACGAGACGAGCTTGTCCTTGGTCTGCGAGCTGAACTTGGGATCGGGCAGTTTGACCGAGACGATCGCGGTCAGCCCTTCGCGCATGTCGTCGCCGGTCAGCGTGACCTTTTCCTTCTTCAGCATCCCCGACTTGTCGGCATAATTGTTGAGGGTGCGGGTCAAGGCGGCGCGGAATGCGGCCATGTGGGTGCCGCCATCGCGCTGCGGGATGTTGTTGGTGAACGGCAGGACGTTCTCGTAATATGAATCGTTCCATTCGAGCGCGACATCGATGCCGATGCCGTCGCGGACCGCCGAAATGGCGATCGGATCGGGGAACAAGGCGGACTTGGCGCGATCGAGATATTTGACGAAGGCGGCGATCCCGCCCTCGTAATATAGCTCGATTTCCTTGCGTTCGGCGTGGCGCGCGTCGGCGAGGACGACCCGGACCCCCGAGTTGAGGAACGCCAGCTCGCGATAACGATGTTCGAGTTTCTCGAAGTCGAATTCGATGATCTTGAAGGTGGCCGGGCTGGGCAGGAATGTGACGCTGGTGCCCTTCTTGCCAGCCGGCGCGGGGCCGACGACTTTGAGCGGCGAGACGGCGTCACCGAAGGCGAAGCGCATATTATGCTCCTCGCCGTCGCGCCAGATCGTGAGGTCGAGCCATTCGGACAGCGCGTTGACGACGCTGACCCCAACCCCGTGGAGTCCTCCCGACACCTTGTAGGCATTGTCGTCGGAGGTATTCTCGAACTTCCCGCCGGCGTGGAGCTGGGTCATGATGACTTCGGCCGCCGAGACGCCTTCCCCGGCGTGGATGCCGGTCGGGATGCCGCGGCCATTGTCCTCGACTGTGACCGATCCGTCGGGATTGAGCTGGATCAGGAGCCGGTCGCAATGGCCGGCCAGCGCCTCGTCGATCGCATTGTCGCTGACCTCGAACACCATATGGTGGAGGCCCGACCCATCGTCGGTATCGCCGATATACATGCCGGGGCGTTTGCGCACCGCGTCGAGGCCCTTGAGGACCTTGATCTGGTCGGCGCCATAGTCGTTCTGGTTGGGATCTTCTGCCATGCAACCTCTATAAGGCATGCAGCCGGGAAGTCACGCGCACACACACGTATGCACACGCGTACGCGCGCGCGAATCGAACGAGCGAAGGAGCGCCTGAATCGACCGAAAGCCACCTCCTTTTTCAAGGAGGCGGCTTTCATTGTTTCAGCACCAAGCGGACTTAGCCGTGGGCGCGTTGGCCGGTATTGCCACCCGGACGGCCGCCGCCGCGGCGGCGACCGCGGAACGGACGCTTGGGCTGGCCGGGCCGATCGGTCGCCGTGGCGGGACGATGTGCCGCATGACCATCGGCGCGTTGCGGATGGCGCTGGCCATCGCGCGCCGGTTGTTCGGTGCGAACGCCATCGCGCTGGCCATCTCGTTGGCCGTTGCGGGCATCGCGGCGCTGGCCATGCTCTCGGCGGTCTGACTTGATCGCGGCGGTGGGGGTAAAGCGGCGTCCGCCATGGGGTTGGCGCTCGCGGCTGTCGGTCTGCTTGGGCGCGGGCTTGAGGCGCTTGATCGCCTCGACCGCGGCCATGAAGCCTTCGGGCAGCGGCGTCTCGGGCAGCTTGATGCGGGTGAGCTTCTCGATATCCTTGAGGTTCACGCGCTCGTCGCGGCTGCAGAACGCAATCGCTTCGCCCGAGGCGCCGGCACGCGCCGTCCGCCCGATGCGGTGGACATATTGCTCCGGAACGTCGGGCAGATCGAAGTTGACGACGTGGCTGACGCCCGGGATATCGATCCCGCGCGCGGCAATGTCGGTCGCGATCAGCACCTTGACGTCGCCGGTGCGGAACAGGCCGAGCGCGCGCTCGCGCTGGCCCTGGCTCTTGTTGCCGTGGATCGCGTTGGACTTGATCCCGGCGGCCTCGAGGAAGCGGACGATCTTGTCGGCGCCATGCTTGGTACGGCTGAACACCAATGCGCGCTCGACGTCGGCTTTCTGCAGGACGAGGGTCAGCAGCGCCTGCTTCTCCGCCTGGTTGACGTGGGTCACCGCTTGGCGGACCCGATCGACCGTGGTCGCAACCGGGGTCACCGCGACTTCGGCCGGGTTGGTCAGATAGGCATCCGCCAGCTGGCGGATGGTCTTGGGCATGGTCGCGGAAAAGAACAGGGTCTGGCGCTTGGCCGGGATGAGCTTCACGATCCGCTTCAGCG